>Ga0255355_1000402_pt1 | contig 26767 bp, 24 predicted proteins | sample HBST75metaG_FD_189943 | JGI IMG/M metagenome (GOLD analysis project Ga0255355, IMG submission 189943) | Peat soil microbial communities from Stordalen Mire, Sweden - H.B.S.T75 | ecosystem: Environmental > Terrestrial > Soil > Wetlands > Peat | place: Sweden: Norrbotten County, Stordalen Mire...
CCGCAACCAGACTCGCACCCGCGAAAAAACTCTGCCCAGCTTTTTGAAGATGGCCGCCATCGCCACCATCGCCGACGCCGTGCCGCTGAAGGGCGAAAACCGCGTGATCGCCGCCCTCGGCCTGCGTGAACTGCGACGGCCCGTCGGCGCCGGCCTGCGCGCCCTGTTCGCCGCCGCGGCCCTCGATCCGGCCGCCAAGCCGATCACCGGCTTCGATGTGGCTTTCCGGCTAGCACCGCGCATCAACGCCGCCGGCCGCATGGACGTGGCCTCGGAGGTCATTGAGCTGTTCACCACGCGCGACGCGGGCCGCGCCGCCGAACTGGCCGCCAAGCTGGAACGGCTCAACCGCGAGCGCCGCGAGACCGAGGCCGCCGCTCTCACGGCCATCGAAGGCCGCCTGGCAACCGACGCTGAACTAGCGAACGACCGCCTGCTCGTCATCGACGGCGACGGCTGGCACCGCGGCGTCATCGGCATTCTGGCCTCGCGCGTCGTCGAGCGCACCGCCAAGCCTGTGATCGTGGTCAGCGTGGAAGACGGCGTGGCCTACGGCTCCGGCCGCTCGGTGGATGGCTTCCAACTTCTCAACGCCATCGAAAGCTGTGCCGACCTTTTCACTCGCTTTGGTGGCCACGCATTCGCCGTGGGATTTGCCCTGCCCGCCGCCACGCTGCCTGAGCTCAAGCGCCGCCTCCGCCTCTACGCCGAGGAGCACCTGGCCGACAGTGAACCCGAGCAACTGCTGCGCATCCACGCCGAGTTGCCGCTGGACCGCATCAGCCCCGTGCTGGCTGGTTGGCTGCGTAAGCTGGAGCCCTTCGGCCATGGCAATCCGGAGCCGGTCTTCGTCGCTCGCAAAGCACGGCTACTCAGCCCGCCACGCTTGATGAAAGAGCGCCATATTCGGCTGGAATTGGCGCAGGATTCCGTCCAGCCGCAGCCCTTGCCCGGCTCCAGCGGCGCTTTGCGCGCCGTCGGTTGGAATCTGGCTGCGCGTTCTGCCTCGCTCGGCCTCGCGCAGGGAAGCCTCATCGACCTCGCCTACCGCATCCGCGAAAACGAGCACCCCGAGTATGGCGGTCTGGAAGCCGAGATCGCCGGAATCGAATTGGCCTGAAGGTTAGCTTCGCGGGTCGCTGCTGCGCTTGCGGAAGACCACCTTCAAATCGCGCCGCCAATGTTCAGTGAGAGCGATCAGCTCCCACTCGACCTGCGGGGAAAAGTAGCGGAGCACCGGCTCGTTTGCGGGATGGATGCGTAGAGCCGGGGCGGCGAGCAGCAGGCGCGGGGTGAGCGGCGAAACCTCAGCACCGGCGAAGTAGCCCTGGCGCTCGAAGGCCGAGAGCGGCCTGCCGCCCTCGTTACCAGCCGCGGGCTGCCGGTCGCCGTTCAGCGCGCGGACGCGAATCCAGTAGTCCAGCGCCTGCATGGGCAGGTGCAGGTCCTCGTTAGCCTTCAGCTCGATCACCGCCAGCCGTCCGTCGCGGTCCAGCGTGAGCAGGTCCAGCAGGCCCCGGTCACCGGCGGAGAGCGCCGGAACCTGCGAGTAGAGCAGGTCGCCGCGCAGACCGGGCAGCAGCTCGGCAATCTCACCGCGAAGCCGCGCCTCAAGCCAGCGCTCCGGTTGCAAACGGAAGAGCGGATCAGTGTGCGCTCCGTCGCCGTGGCGGCTCAAAAAAAGCCGGGAGAACAGGTCGCGGCAGAGAGGCTCGTTTTCCGGCGTGAGCGGGGTCTCGTTGGCTCCCGCGCCGAAGCTGATCTCGTCCTCGTGGGCGAATGTGTTGGCGGCAAAGCCCTGCCGCACCCGCGCAAACTCAAGCCCGTGCAGCAGCAGACCCACCTGGGTGGGCGAAGTGGGCCGGACCTCGACCCGTGCCCTTGCGGTTGGCGGGACCAAAGTAAGCAGCCGGTCGATGCCAGCCTGATTCCGCTCGATGGCCGCCGCGGGTGAAAATGCGTGGACCAGGCACGAATCGAGGTTGCCGGTGTCGCGAAAATCCACTTCCGTAAGCTCTTCGCTGCGCTCGTCCAGAGTGAAAAGCTGGAAATCGGCGGCTGCGTGATTCATCCAGGCCATCCGCTCGGCCGTCGTCCGCCACGCCCCGGCCGGGACGACAACCTTGAGGCCGCCAAAGTGCCGTCGGCCGTCGCCGTGCTGGCGGCAGTGGTCAAGCCAGAGAATTCCCAGCGTCAGAATGCCGTCCACAATCGCGCCCGACTCCGCTTCACCCACACCGATGACCGCCTCGGCCGCGGTACCGCGCAGCAGGCGTCCACGCACATAGGCCGGACCGAAGCTGTGCTCCAGATCCATTGCCGAGCGCAGGCCATCGACCTTGGAGCCGATGAAGTGGCGGGTCAGCACGCGCTCCAGCAGCCGCTGATAGTTGCGGCGTGCGGCATCGCGGGCGGTGGGCGTGCGGCGGTCGCTGGTGGGAACCAGCTCCAGGGTCTGTGGCTTGGCCGCGCCCATACGGCGGGTGGCCAGGCGCAGGCATTGCGCGCGCTCTTGAACCTCGACCACAGTGCGGATCAGGTTGCGCTCCTCGCTCCACAATTGCAAGAGACAGCGCCCGTGCTGCTCGCTCACCGCATAGTGAGCGGCGCGCATATCGAAGAGCACACGGCCATCCTCCAGCAGCGCGGCTGCCGGATGCTCCGCCAAATATTCTTCGATTGCCTGAGTCAGCCGCTGGGGAGACGCAGCCTCAGCGCCAGCGGTCATGGATGAACTACCAGCCCAGGCGCGTGCGCAAACTGGTGATGTGCGCGGTATGATGGCGCGAATGCCAGTCGTACATGGCCAGCACCTTGGCAAGATCCTGACGGCCAAGCTGTGGGTGGGTGTACCCCTTGCGGAAATCCTCTTCGGTGAGCGCTTCGAGCAGCGCCACCCAGCGGCCATGCAGCGTCTCGACGAAGGCAAGGGAGGCATCGACGGGCAGAGTGTCCGGCAAGTTGGCCCAAAGAGCCTCTTCATAGGGCTTGATGGTGGGCCAATCCTCGGTGAGCGCCAGCTTGAAGCGGACGTAGGCATTGGCGTGGCTGTCGCCCAGATGATGCACTACCTGCCGCACGGTCCAGCCTCCGTCGCGGTAGGGCGTATTGAGTTGAGCATCGTTCAGGCCGGCAACAGCGGCGCGCAGGTGCACGGGCAGCAGGCGCAGCGTCTGAATATTCGCCGCGCGGATACCGGGCAGACTACTGGCTGGTGGGGCGAAGCGTCCGATAGGGTACCTGAGGTCGTCCAGTTCTGTCATGCCACGCACCTTACCACATCTTTCTCGCGAGAATGAAACCGCAAGGAGCAACCCGGTCTCCGGCGGTGATGCCGCTGCGGGACCGGGCTCCGTTCTACGCGTGATGGTGATGAATCAGATGATGGTGGTGGGGGTGGCTTTGGTGATGGTGATGCGAGGAGGCAGCGAAGGCTGGGCTGGCAAAGACCATCAGGAGGAGGGCAGCAGCAAAAAATTTCTTCATGGAAAAAATGTAACACGCGGGCAGCGTCAGCGGTAGGGTCGAGATGGCCCCGCATCAAGAGAGGAACGGGGGCAAAGGACGCTCTGGCCATGGTGGGAACGGGCGTAAACTGAAAAATACGATGAACATACCGGCTACTCCCCCACCTCCGAACCACAAGCGCTATTTTTTTGAGAAATTCGGCATCACCGAGCGGCTGCTGGAACGCTGTCTGGGTGAGGCGCTCTCAGCGGGCGGCGACTATGCCGATCTCTACTTCGAATCGGTATCGGCCACCGCGCTGGGCGTGGATGAGCAGATCGTCAAATCCGCCAGCCAGGGGGTCAGCGCGGGCTGCGGCATCCGCGTGCTCAGCGGCGAGCGCACCGGCTACGCTTACACTGACAACCTCAGCCCCGACCGCCTGCTCCATGCGGCGCGCACCGCGGCGCTGATCGCCTCCGCGCCAGCCAAGCAGCTTGTGCAGGGGTTCGTCGAAGCGCCGGTTGCCGATCTTTACCCGGTTCCTCTGGGCGGCTTCGATCTGGATCTGGCCGCGCGTCTGGAGTTGATTCTGCGCGCCGACCGCGCCGCTCGGGCTTTTGATCCGCGCATCGTGCAAGTGCGGGCAAGCTACTCCGAAGAGCTGCGCCGCATCCTCATCGCCGCATCCGACGGCGCATTTGCCAGCGACACTCAGCCCCTCTGCCGGCTGAACGTCTTCGTCATCACCAAAGAGGACGCCAATACGACCAAGGGCACATCGGGCGGCGGCGGGCGGGCGGGACTCGACCAATTCACAGGCTCCAAGAGCCCGGAGAGCCTGGCACGCGAGGCGGCGCGAGGCGCGATTCTGCAACTCGGCGCCGTGCCAGCTCCGGCCGGAGAGATGGAAGTGGTGCTCGGCCCAGGCTGGCCGGGAATCCTGCTTCACGAGGCGGTGGGCCACGGCCTGGAAGCCGACTTCAACCGCAAGAAGACCTCAGCCTTTGCCGGGCTGATCGGGCAGAAGGTGGCCAGCTCCAAGGTCACCGTCGTGGATAACGGCACCATCGCCGGACGGCGCGGCTCGTTGAACGTGGATGACGAGGGATCGGCAACCCAGGAAACGGTGCTCATCGAGGGCGGCGTGCTGCGCGGCTACATGACCGACAAGCTCTCCGCACGGCTGATGGGCACGGCCAGCACAGGTTCAGGCCGCCGCGAAAGCTACCAGTCCATCCCCATGCCGCGCATGACCAACACTTATATGCTGGCAGGCGACGACGAGCCTGAAGATATTCTGCGCAGCGTCAAGCACGGACTCTATGCGGTCAACTTCGGCAGCGGGCAGGTGGACATCACGAATGGCAAGTTCGTCTTTTCCGCGTCGGAGGCTTACCTCATCGAAGACGGAAAAATTACCGCTCCGGTGCGTGATGCCACGCTGATCGGCAACGGGCCCGAGACGCTGAAGCAGGTATCGATGGTTGGACATGACCTGAAGCTCGACCAGGGCGTCGGCACTTGCGGTAAAGAGGGGCAATCAGTGCCAGTGGGCGTGGGAATGCCGACCATCAAGCTGGATAAGATGACCGTCGGCGGAACCGGGAGATAGCCGTCAAGAGGTTGAAATTACCTCAATTTCGAGATATAGTAAGTCATGGAATGGCGAGTCGAGGCGCTGAACGACACCGTACGAGGTGAACTCGACGCACTTCCCACAGATATGCGGGCGCGCCTGATCCGGATACAACTGCTGATCCGGCAGGTTGGTTTGGAAGCCCTGAGAGAACCATATGTCAGGCACCTTGAGGGTAAGCTCTGGGAGATGCGCCTCAAAGGACGGGACGGTATCGCGCGTGCGGTCTACGTTACCGCACTGGGACGCAGGGTGGTTATCGTTCGCGTCTTCGTGAAGAAAACGCAACAAACCCCGCGCGGCGAAATCGATCTCGCCCTTCGCCGTGCCAAGGAGTTGTTATGACCATTCCCTTTGAAGAAATCGCTGCCGAGTGGCTGAAAAATCCTGAGGTCAAAGCCGAGTACGACCGCCTCGCTCCAGAGTTCGAATTCTCCGCCGAATTGCTGCGGGCGCGCCTCCGCGCCGGTCTTTCCCAAACGGAGTTGGCTGCTCGCATGGGCACCAGCCAGTCCTCCATTGCGCGGCTGGAGAGCGGACAAACCCTGCCCAGCACCAAAACGCTGCTGCGCTTCGCCGAAGCCACTGGATCGAAGCTGCATCTGCGTATGTCCGCCGCATAGTAAAACCAAGCTAGACAAGATGTCCGGCGGCGGAACGGGAAGGTAAGAAGATGGAACTGTATTCCAAACGATAGAAGGCCATCGAAAACCCGCCAAGCGCATATTGCTATGACCTTCCGACGGAATTCCGCAATCAGTTGACTCGTGCCGAAAATGGCTGAAAAAACGGCGGGCTTTACAGGCTGCGGAAAAACTCTCAAGATCGGCCTTCCTGCCCAGGAAGGCGCCATCGATCCCAAGAAGTCGAGCGGCTGACCAAAAAGTCGGAACTCTGCCCAGGAATGCCTCTGCTCATATCCCCTGGCCGCTGCACGGAGGGATGAGCAAAGCTAGATGAAATGGTAACTGCCGAGTAGGCGGTCGTCCGCTCGGGACCCGAAAATGGAGGAAAGCAGTCGAGAAGGCGACTTCGCGGTACTACTCTCCTCGATGAGCGCATTGGCGATTTCGCAACAATCGGCAATTTTGGACGCCGAAGTACGGATGCAACTCTAATGCCGCCTAAACGATAAAGAACATTATCACATATTGCAAAAATACATCGACATCCTCTAGCTAAATGCCGTATATTGACGATGTGATAATTTGTCACTGTGTGATATATTGTCATATATGGCCAGTGACCGCCTCAGCAAGTCGGATGCTCTCAAGCGGCTGAGGAACTGTCTTGAAAATGGCATCGTGGAATATCACGACCACTTTGAGAAACGCTGTCGAGAACGCGGCATCGATTTACAAGATGCGCAGCGCGCTCTGCAAAAAGGAATCATTTACAAGGAACCTGAGCTCAACGTTCGGTTTCAGGAGTGGAGATATCGGGTTGATTGGACAACACCCGAAGGCCAAGTCATTGCGCTCATCATTGCGTTTCCAGAAGAAGACGAGACCTTGGCGATCACTGCCATAGCGCTCTAAAAAGCGCTTACGTGGCAGAGAGAAGAAACGCAATCGAGCGATACGGGAGGGACGAGGGAGATATGCTACATACACAGCGTTGCTGTCGCGCGTGTGCTGGGGAGATGCAGTTGCTCTACAAGGACTACCAGTTCAAGGAGTCGGGACTGGACAACGTAATTCTCAAGAACATCGAGGTTTTGGTTTGCAAACAATGCGGCAGCATTGTTCCCCGCATTCCGCGCCTCAATGATCTGATGAGAACAATTGTTGTCGCCATGATCGCAAAACCATCGGGGCTGGAAGGAACCGAGGTACGCTTTCTGCGCAAATTTATGGATGAAACAATCGAGCAGTTTGCCCGCAAGCTGGGTGTAAATCGCTCCCATTTGTCGCGCATTGAAAACGGCTCCCTGGCCGTCAGCAAGCAGACGGATCGACTGGCCCGCACGCTTGTCCTCGTTCACAAACCAGAATTGCTTGAAAAGATGTCCCGGCTGGGCAAAACAGAAACTGTTCTGAAGCAGCTCGAAGAGATTCATCCGCAAGCACAGCACGTGCGAATCGACGTTGCCAACGCTACAAGAGAGTACAACTACGACCTTGAGCCTGTTGCCGCGTAATTCATGACTGGCAGGTACCCACCCTTAAACTAACCAATAAGCTGGGTACCCCATCCTTCCGCTTTTTTCTGCAGAAGGGTGGGAGACCACGAACCCTGATTTGTCCATTTTCAATTCCAAACAAGGTGAACGGAAGAGAATGACTGAGTCCCCCCAGGGACAAAATTGAACCCCTGTGACAAATCCTTTCCGCAATTTTTATTTTCCCTACAGGCCAAGTGACTCACACCACAGACTCACAGCCCCACAGGCCAGAGCACGCTATTTGCACTCTAATTCACCTTAAAACCCGCTTAATTCCCTCGTTTTTACATCGATGATTTCAGAATTCGATGTACTTCTATGGACACCTTTTTCTGCCCGCAAAGCCCCACCTCACCCGCAAAATCGTGTCCTTGGAACGTCATTGCCGCTTTGGCGAAACGTGCAATTTATCGCCGCGGCAGAACTGGTCAAGGAAGCGCCCTACTCACGCTGCATCATCGAGGCTGACCGTAACTCTGCGGCCGAGGGCTGATGCGATGTTGACCAGCGCATCGAGGGAGAAGCGCGCAATGCGCCCGCGGAGCAGGTCGTTGATGCGCGGCTGCGTGACTCCACACCGCTTCGCAGCCTCTGCCTGAGTCCACCCGCTCTCCTTGACGATAGTCTCGATTTTAATCATAAGTTCCGAGCGCAGACTCAGGTTTGCCGCCTCTTCCGGCGTGTCGGCAAGCGCATCCCAAACATTGTCGAATTCTTCGATCTCCAGTTTTTTCATCATCGACCTCGCATCAGTTGTTGGAACCGCTCACGTGCAATTTCAATATCCCGCTGGGAAGTGGCCCTGGTCTTCTTTTGGAAGGCATGAATCACATACACCGCCTCCGTCAATCGAGCGGTGTACACCACGCGGTACGTGCCTGACTCCTCCCAAACACGGATTTCCTCGACGCCTCTACCAATGGAGGGCATCGGCTTGAAATCCTCCGCCGGAAGCCCCATTTGCACTCGTTCTAACTGGTGCCCAGCCTCTTGGCGAGCATCTGCTGGAAACTCTCGCAATGCCTTTCGAGAATCGCCGAGAAACCGTACCGACTTCATGGCAGCATTATATCCGATTGAATATACATTGCAATCGCAAATCGCATCGCGGGTCAGCCGCCCGTGGGGGCAATGAGCAGAGCTGTCGCCACGCGATTTCGTCCTTCATGCTTTGCTTTGTACATGGCGTTGTCGGCAGCCAGAAGCAGGCTTTCCGGCATCCTGATGGTTCCACCTTGGCGAGCGAGTGCGGTAGCTACGCCAACGCTTACGGTGAGCCAGCCCCCGCCTTCCGGATTTCCCTCGTGAGGAATTTGCAGAGCCTCGATGGAAGACCGTATTTTTTCTGCCGTTTCGACTGCGCCGAGGGTAGAGGTTGAGGGAAGAATAACGGTGATCTCTTCTCCGCCATAGCGGGAAACAACATCCGTGGCGCGCACGGCCCCGCTTACGGCAACGGCAACCGCGCGCAGACAGTCGTCTCCTGCCTGATGTCCGTACTTGTCGTTGAATTGTTTGAAATGATCGATATCGAGCATTAACAAAGAGATTTGCGAACCCTCGCGCAAAGTGCGCTTCCACTCGCTGTTCAAGGCCTCATCAAAGGCGCGGCGATTCAATATCCCGGTAAGACCATCCGTAAGCGCCAATGCGGAGAGCTTTTCTTCCAGTATCTTGCGCTCCGTAATGTCGCGCATGACCATGACGACCTCTAGGGGTTCATCGGTGGTTGAGTCCCGAATCAGGCGCACGTTCATCTCCATCCACGCTATGGTCCCATCCTTCTTTCGCATCCTCAACGTCCCAAGATCGGTCTGAACGCCAGGAGCGAGAATGCGGGCAATGGCAGTGTGCATCTCAGGAATATCTTCAGACAGGATAAAGGCATCCGCCCCCTTGCCTATCATCTCCTCTGGGGTCCAGCCTAGAACTTGATGGCAGGAGGGAGACACATAACGGGTCACCTGATCCATCCCGACGCGGCAGATGATATCAGCGCTATTTTCCGCAAGGAATTGAAAATCAGTCTCGTTTTCGCTCGACATGGGCTTCTCCACTTCCTATGTTGGAGAGTCTATGTGAGCATCTTCCCTTGAAACTGTCCGTAATTGACCGGCAAGACAGATTACCGCGCGAACAGCCTGATCTTCGTGGCAGCCAGCCGAATTGGTCCTGTGCATCAGTCGGTCGCGGGAATAATGACCAAAGCCGTCCCCACGCGATTTCGTCCTTCCCGCTTTGCTTTGTACATGGCGTTGTCGGCCGCCCGAATCAGGCATTCCGGCATCTCGACCGCGGCCTCACCTTGTCGAACAAAAGCTGTAGCTACGCCGACACTTACAGTAACCCGGCCTCCGCACTTTTCATTGCCTTCATGAGGAATCCCTAACGCCTCAACTGCGGAGCGCACCTTTTCGGCTGCCCCGACAGCCCCCGCAGAAGAGGTAGAGGGAAGAATGACGGTGATTTCCTCTCCGCCGTAGCGGGCGACACGATCCGTGGTGCGCACAGCGCCGCGCACGGCAGCAGCCACCGCGCGCAGGCAGTCATCTCCCGCCAGGTGTCCGTACTGGTCATTGAACCGTTTGAAATAGTCGAGATCGAGAAGCAGCAAAGAAATTTGCGAACCGTAGCGCGCGGTGCGCTTCCACTCCAGAGCGAGCGCTTCGTCAAAGGCGCGGCGATTCAAGAGCCCTGTCAGGCCATCGGTGAGCGCCAAGGTAAAGAGCTTATCCTCCAACGTCTTGCGCTCCGTGATATCGCGCATGACAATGACGGCCTCTTGGGGCTCTCCCGTGGCGGGATCGCGCACCAAGTGGGAATTTGCCTCCATCCACGCCACGGAACCATCCCTTTTTCGCATCCGGACCGCCACGGATACGGCCCGAGCGCCTGGCACTAGAAGGCGGGCATAGGCAGCGACAAAGACAGGATGGTCTTCAGTAAGAACGAGGTCATCTATCATCCCGCCTATCCTCTCCTCCGGTTTCCAACCCAGAAGCTGGTAGGAGGAGGGAGAAATATACCGAATCACCCGGTTCATCCCAGTGCGACAGATAATATCGTCGCTATTCTCGGCAAGGAATTGGAAGTTGAGTGCGTCTTCTTCCGCTTTTTTGCGCTCCGTGATGTCGCGCATAACCATGATGTGTTCTTTAGGCTCCCCTGTAACGGGATCGCGCACCAGGCGGACGTTGATCTCCACCCACACGATCGCCCCATCCTTCTTTTTCATGCGGACGGTCGTGACGTCGGCTTGATCTTGTGCAGCGAGAATTCTGACACGGGCAGGAAGAAGAAGAGGCAAATCTTCAGCCAGGATATAGGCCTCCGGCCCTTTGCCCACCAACTCCTCCGGCTTGAAGCCAAGCAGATCGAAGCATGAGGGAGAGATATACCGGACCACCCGATCGAAGCCGGAGCAGCAGATAACATCGACACTATTTTCCACGAGGGATTTGTAGTCGATTGCGTCTTCGTCAGGCATAAAGCCCTTCACCTTCCCCCTCGGGGCCGCTTGCCATGGATCTCCATTTAACTTCCAAGACTACGAGGCACTATAGCACCAGTTTGTCTCCGTTCATGGTCATTTCGGTATTTATTTCCAAATTACGGGCGACCCCAGCCGGGGCGCTGGGCCAAAACTGTGCGAGATTGGCCGAACCATCCTGACTGTGTCGCGGGACTGCGCTGCGAAGCGGTTTCTGGAGACCAGAGATATTCGGAGGATCGGATGGCCCAGTGCTGAAGAGTTGCCACAAAGGGGCGCCCCGGCTGGCGTATTATGGCCGGTATGAAGATTGAGGCGATTCAAACGGCAATCCGCGAGGCCGGCTTTGACGGCTGGCTGTTTTACGACCATCATCACCGCGACCCCATCGCCGGGCGCATCCTGGGTATGGACGAAAAGGCGCACGTCAGCCGGCGCTGGTACTACTTTGTGCCCGCCACGGGCGAGCCGCGCAAGCTGGTGCACCGCATCGAGCAGAAGCGGCTGGACGCGCTGCCCGGCGCCAAGGCAATGTATTCGAGCTGGCAGGAACTGGCCGCTGGTATCGAAATGATGCTGGCCGGTGCGCGCACGGTGGCCATGCAGTACTCGCCTGACAACGCCATCATGACCGTGTCGATGGCGGACGCGGGGACGGTAGAGTTCCTGCGTGGGCTGGGCAAGCAGATTGTCAGCTCCGCCGACCTGGTGAGCCAGTTTGAGGCGGTGCTGAACGAGGAGCAGATGGCCAGCCACGGCGTTGCGCAACGGGCCATTGACAGCCTTCTGGCCGAGGGTTGGAAGGAGATTGGCCGCCGCCTGCGTCCGGGCGCCGGAAAGGCGGGCGCCTATTCCGAATTCGATCACGTGCAATGGCTCTGCGAGGCGATGCGCCGCGAGGGCCTGGTGTGGGACGACGGGCCGAATGTGAGCGTCAATGCCAACTGCTCCGACTCGCACTATGAGCCAACCGCCGAGCTTTCCGCGCCGATTCGGGAAGGCGATTTTCTGCTGATCGACATCTGGGCGCGGGTGAACAAGCCTGACAGCGTCTACTACGACATCACCTGGACAGGAGTGGTGGGGCGCGAACCAAGCGCGCGGGAACAATTGGTCTTCGAGACGGTGGTGAACGCCCGCGACGCGGCTATCCGCACCGTCGAAAACGCCTTTGCGGCGGGCCGGCGGATTTGTGGCTTCGAGGCCGACGACGCGGCCCGGGCGGTGATCCAGACGGCCGGCTTCGGCGAGTTTTATACGCATCGGACCGGGCACAACATCGGCCAGGAGGTGCATGGCGTGGGCGCAAATCTGGATAATCTGGAAACCCACGACGTGCGGCTTCTGCTGCCCAACACCTGCTTCTCGGTTGAGCCGGGCATCTATCTGCCAGAGTTCGGCGTGCGCAGCGAGATTGATATGCTGACCGCGCCCGGCAAGGCCTGGGTTACGGGGAAGATTCAACGGGAGTTGGTGAGGATATAGGGGTTAGGGATTAGGGGTTAGGCCCAAACTTCTTGCTTCCAGTTCGGAGCTTTGCCTTTGCTGCTTAACGCATCCGTAAGAAGTGTGGGCCATGGAATTCGCCCGGCCTCTGTTTTCTAGTCCCTAGTCCCTATTCCCTGTTCCCTGCCCTGGTACGGTATAGTCAAAAAAGAATGGCAACTGAAGAAAACAAGAACGGTACGGCAGAGGCCGGTTCACACGCGACATCGCAACAGGGGTTTGTCTACCTTCCCTTGATCGCCGGCTGGCTGGTTCCCGGCGCGGGGCATTTTCTGCTGCGCAAGTGGGGACGCGGGGCGCTGCTTTCGGCGTCGATTCTGGGAATGTTCGTGATGGGGCTGGCCATGCAAGGCAAGCTCTACTCCAACGCGCACGACATTCTGGACATTCTGGGGCTGGCCGGGGACCTGGGCAACGGGCTGCTGTACATCGTCAGCCGGGTTCTGGGTCTGGGCGCGGAGCAGGTGCAGGTAACCACCGCCGATTACGGCACGCGCTTTATCGTGGTGGCCGGTCTGCTGAACGTGATTGCCGCCGTGGACGCGCACAATCTGCGCACCGGGAGGAAGTCATGACCCACTTTTTGGCGGTTGTGCTCTTCGCCTTGTTTGCGTCGGTCGTCTTCGGCATCACCCAGCGCGAGACGCCCCGGCGGATGATCCGCTACGGAATCTATTGCTTTGTGCTCTTTGTTGCCTCGGCGATTGTACTCAGTTGGCTGATGTTTTTCATCGCACGATAAGTTTTCTATCGAGATTTGCGGGCTTCCGGGTCTCAGAATCGAGACTTGGGGAACCCATCGTTGGCCGGTCTTCCGCAATTTTCCTAGCCTTCAGGCCATGTAGTTCCGCTGCCAGACGGCGGCGTCGAAGCTGTGCGCGCAGTCGTAGCCCTCAGCGCTGTAGAGTTCGATGGCCTCTGAGTTGGCTTCAGTGACGGTGAGCGAAACTTCTGAGACGCCCTGGCGCAGAAAGCAGGAAGCAGCTACATTCAGCAGCATCCGGGCCAAACCCTGGCGGCGGAACTCGGGATGGACGCAGATCTGGGTGATGTGCCCACTCTCCGGGCTGACCCGTGAGCCCAGCACCATGGCCACCATCTCGCGGCTGATACGATCCACCACCACGTGCGAAGCTTGCGGGGAGAAGACGCCGCAACCAGCGTAGCGGACGATGTTGTTGAGAAAGCGCATTGAGCCGTACACCGAGCGGTACTGGTCGTTGACCACGCTGTCGGGATGGCCATGGTAAGCCGCGGCGATGAGCCGTGCGGAGGCGTTCAGGTCCTCGTCGCGCCAGAGCCGCAGCTCCAGCCTGGCAGGCAGACTCACGCGCGGCGCGGCGAAAAAGCCGCACAGCGGCCGCACCATGAAAAGCCGCCGGAAGACCTGGAAGCCCGCATCGAGGAAGATGGCGGTGTGGGAGCCGGAGGGGTGCAGCAGCAGTTGCGATTCCACGCGGTCCACCTGAGGCGAGTTCAGCAGCAGCTCAAGCAGATGCATGAGCAGCTTATCCTCAATCTGTTGAGCGGAGATCTCGTGGGCGGAAACTTCGCCGGCCTGGGCTCCGAGGACGAAGCTCGCATCGGCGCGTAGACTGGGCACCGCAAAAACATCACCGATGACAGCTTTGGTCTCCTCGTAGACACAAAAGACATAGCCGACAATCTGGCCTGCCTCCAGGGCCGCGTAGCCGGGCAGCATATGGCTGTCAAGATACTGCATCAACAGGTTGGCCGAGACGTGATAATCCCAATGCAGGCGCTGCTTCCACAGTTCACCCTCCGCCTCCAGCACGGGGCGCAACACCGGCGCCGCAAAGTGCCGCAGATCGAGGATCTCAACGGAAGGACCCGATGCCATGGTTCTCCTTTTGAAAACATCCGGGCCAGAGATCGCTCCGATCCAGCGAAGCTACCATGGCCAACCACAATGGGGGTTCGATACAGTTTAGAGCAAAACCAGAGTGAATATGCCCTTCTTGAGAGCTTGCGAGGTAGCTTTTTCTTGAGAAAAAAGCCACTTGAGGACATTGCCTCTGGATACAGCAACTCTGGTTTTGCTCTAACGGCTGCCGACCATGTAGACTACCAGACCCTGCTCAGGCCAACTGAAGAGCTGCTCATATTGCCGACCCTCCAGATACTCTTCAAGCGCCGCCTGCGTATGCAGGTCCACTCCGCCGCGCCCTGTGACCCGAGCCACCAGCAGGTGCTGCTCGTCGGGTACTCCGCTCTCCTCGTAGTTCACCACTTCGCGATTGCGGTAGAACGAGAGGCCGTACTCGACGTCGCGCCGGACGCGAAAGACCGCTACAGTTTCGTATGGAGAGGCGGACGCAACCAGCCGCTCGGCCAACGGACGCGCGGAGTAAGAGCGGTCCAGCACGTGAATCACCCGTTTGGTCTGGGAAATGGCCGGAATGCCGAAAAACGGACCCACGCCATAGAGAAACAGGACCAGGACCATCAGCACGCTTATGGTCACCAGGCGCAACCGGACCACGCCGAAGCCTTTGACCACCACAATGATCAGCAACGCCGCGCCAATGGAGGCCAGCAGGGCCACCACCAGAGCATGGAGGGGCGGCATTTGCGCGCCGTGAGCCACAAACCAGGGCAGGAGCAGCGCGAATAGGGTCATGACGGCGCAGAGCACCGCGTGGCTCACCAACACCCAGAGTTGGATACCCGCCTTGCGCCGCCGGAAAATAAAGTCCCCGGTAAGGATGGTAATGGGTGGAATGGAGGGCAGGATGTAGCCGGGTAGCTTGGACTGCGAGCAGGAGAAGAAGACGATGGGAATCAGCGCCCAGAGAACAAGAAACTCAGGAAAGGCATCGCCGGGCCGGCCGGCGCATGGCTTGCAAAGGCTGGAGCGGCGCGCCCGCCACTCGCACCAGGAGGTCTGGATGCCGTCGATCAGCGCCCGTACCGCGATTACCGTCCACGGCATCAGCGCCAGCAGCACCACGACCAGGTAGTACCAGAATGGCTGCTGGTGCTCATAGCGATTTGTGGCGAATCGCTCCAGATTGTGTTGCATGAAGAACTCGCGGAAGAAGGTGGGATTCTGGTGCTGTACGGCGATGAACCAGGGCAGCACCATGGCAAGATAGAGCAGCGCGCCCGGCCACCAGAACGAGCGGCGCAGGATCGACCAGTCCCGGCGCAGAAAGGCGAATGCGGCCACGATGACGAGGGCCAGGAACGGCGCCACAGGCCCCTTGGCCAGCGTGGCTACTCCGGTGAAGAAGTAGATGTCAAAGAGCCAGAACTTGGAGTCGGTCTCGTACCAGGCATACCAGCCCAGCAGCCCGATGGCCAAGGGCGCCGCCATCTGCATATCCGTGGAGGCGCTGCGGGAAAAGCCGATGATGGCGGCGGAGGCTGCCGTGATGAGCGCCGCGTCCAGGTGCCCGCCAGGACGGAACCGCCGCATATGCAGATAGATGAGCACCACCATGATGAAGGCGAAGGTGGCCGCGGGCACGCGCGCCACCCAGTCATGCACGCCGAAGTCCCGGAATACGAACATCGCCCGCCAATAGTAAAGGGCCGGCTTCTCCAGCCAGGGATGGCCGTAGAGATAAGGGGTGACGCAGGCGCTCAAATGGTCTTTCAGCGAGTGGGCCGATTCGAACCGGTTCAGCATTTCATGGGCGATCTGCGCATAGCGGGGTTCGTCGGCGCCAACCAGCCCCAGACCGTCGCCACCAAAGAAGGGAGTCAGCCCATAGGCGAGAAAAAAGATCGTCAAAGCAAGAAAAAAAGCCGCTTCGCAAACGCCTGCCCGCGGGGGAAACCGCCAATGCAGTTCGCCGGGCGATTCCGGATCGGGTGGCACCAGAAAAGGCTCAAGGTAGCCGAGGAGCCAACTGGGCAGCCGGCTGTGACAATCTTGGGGCGGGTCTGGAGCAGATGATTCCTGAAAATTTTTCACTCCCAGCGTTTCTCCAAGAGACAGAATTCGCTTGTCTTATACAGATCAACGAACCGACTTCGGTCAGGGCGGTTGGGGGGAGTTGACCGTTCCCGACTAGAGCAAAACCAGAGTGAATATGCCCTTCTTGAGAGTATGCGAGGTGGCTTTTTCTTGAGAAAAAAGCCACTTGAGGACATTGACTCAGGATACAGCAACTCTGGTTTTGCTCTAGGGTTCATACTTCCTTGAAACGCAGAGGTCATGTCGCTGCGCCTCGACAGGGACAAGGCTAACAGATTCGGACGGAATCGTAATGGGCTCATCGGCCTTCTTCCCCAGCCAGGGAGGCTAGGCTGGGGCGCAATTGGGCCAGAATTTCATCGAGCGCGCGGTCCAGCGGCCCCTCGAGGGTGCAACCCGCGGCGCTTTCGTGGCCTCCGCCGCCCAGCCGTTCGGCAATGGCTGCCACGTTCACATGGCCTTTGCTGCGGAGGCCGAGCCGGATGCGCCGCCCGGGCAACTCGCGCAGAAAGACGGCGGCTTCCACCCCGGAGACGTACAACGCAAAGTTCACAATGCCTTCACAGTCCTCTTCGGCGGCGCAGGTGCGCACCATATCGCGATGCGTAACCCACAGCCAAGCCAGCCGGCCTTCGCGCTTCAGATTGCCGAGCGCCGTGCCCAACAGCAGCAGCCTCGATGCAGGTGTGGAAAAATACACCTCCTGGGCGACGCGGACGGGATCTGCTCCGGCCATCACCAACTCCCGCGCCAGGCCGAAGGTGGAAGCCTGCATGGAGCCGTAGCAAAAGCCTCCCGTGTCGGTCAGCACTGTGGTGTAAAGGCAGGTGGCCATCTGGGGCGTTACCGCAGCCCCGGCAGCCTTCACCAGCCGGTACACCAGTTCGCCTACACTGGCCGCCTCCCGGTCAATCCAGTTCAGATTGGCAAACTCGCAGCCCGTGGCATGGTGGTCGATGTTGACGAGGAAGAACTGCCCCAAGCCGTTCAGCCGGGTACGTTCCAAGCCGTCACACTCCAGCAGAATCACGGCGTTATAAGGGCCGTGAACGAGTTGGGTGGTACGGATCTCCTCCACGCCGGGCAGACCGCGATAGATGTTCGGGATGCGGTCGGCGGTCACCAGGTCAGCGCGCTTGCCCATCTGTTCGATGAGCATTCCCAAGGCCAGCATGGAGCCCACCGCATCGCCATCGGGCCGGGAGTGGGAGCAGACCAGAAACCGCTCACCCTGACGCAAAATATCCAGGATTTGTTCTATCTGGATCGGCTCGATCCGGTTGGCTGGCCGTCTCTCGGGCGAGTGACCGGGTGCGGGGTGAGGCGTGAGGCACGTCGAGTCGACTATCGCCTTGCGTTTCGGTTGGAAAACTGGATTGCGGCTGGAATGATCCATGTGTGGCTACTCCGCCGGGGTCCTTTCGTCCGCCTCGGAACTCTGCTCCACGGGCGCCTTCTGACGCTTGCGCTGCCGGTCCATCAGCTCTTCGATGCGCGCCTGGAAGCGGCCCGAGCGATCAGCCAGAAAGCTGAGGTCAGGTATGTGGCGCACGCCCATCCGTTCCTTCAGCTCAACACGGATGTAGCCCTTGGCGGCCTCCAGGCCGGCCACGGTGTCTTCTTCGGCTTTGGCAATGTCCTTGACGGCGCTGTCGACGGCCACATATACCAGCGCCGACTTGCCGCCGGTATTCAACACCACCTCAGTTACGTAGCAGAGATTGATGCGCGGATCAACCAGCTCGCCCTCGATCATTGCTCCGATCTCCTCGCGCAGCGTCTCCGCCACCCGGTCCTGATGGTGCTTTCTTCCCCTGTGCTCTGGCATGATCCCCTCCATCTCCGGGCAGACCATTCAGCATAGCAGAGGCGCCTCGGAAGGCTGCATGAATCTTGGCGGAAATCACGCACAAGCAACCGCAGGAAGGCGGACTCAGGGCGCGGGAGTCTGCTCCGCTGCTTTGGGATTGTTCGACTTAAGGAGGAATGAAAGGCAGAACATGACAGCCGAACCAACCCCCAGGATCACGTAGGCGTCTATGAACGACATGGCAGCGGCCTGCACCATGAACGCTTGATAGATTTGGGCCACGACGGCCGCCTGCGTTCCAAATGGCCCCAACCCGGCGCTGCGGGCATGTAGCGCCATGGACTGAAAATTGAATACTACGCCGGGGTCTCCCGCACTCAGGTGATCGGCCAGTCGGGCAAGATGGAATTGCTGCCGCCGGGCCAGAATCGTTTGCACCCCGGCCGTGCCGAAGCTCATTCCAATGTTGCGCATGAAGTTGGTTAATCCTGCCACCGAATTGGCTTTCTCCAGCGGGATCCCGATATAAGAGGCGGTGATGGAGGGAATGAAGATGAAGGCCAGGGGAGCGAACTGCAGCAAGATGATGACTGCGGCTCCGCCAAAGCTCATGTTCAGGGACAGAAGCTTCGTCGACATGTACAACCCGCCCGTGGAGAGAAGCCAGCCAAAGGCGATCAGGTATTTGGCAGGAACTTTGGAAACAAGAAATCCTACGATGGGCATTGTTACCATCACAAGTGCCGCGCCAATTGAAACAACCACCCCTGCATCCGCCGCAGTGTACCCCATAAGCATCTGGAGGAATTCCGGCATGAGCACCTGCGAGGAGAAACTCACAGCGCCGGCCAGGAACATGGTCAGGCACGCGCCGGAGAAATTGACGCTCTTGAACAATCTGACATCCACGATCGGCTGCTTCTGGCGCCACTCCCACACCACCATAGCGCTGAGGCAGACCACTGCGATCGCCACCAGCGAACAGATGAAATGAGAGGCCAGCCAGTCGTCTTCCTGCCCCTTGTCCAGCAGGACCTGGAGGGCCACGACGCCCAGCGCCAGCAGCGCAAATCCGACCGTGTCGAAGTCCATCTCGCCGGGTTTGAAGCGGCGCAGAAAGGGAGGATCTTCGATCAATTTGTAAGCCAGTCCCAGGGCCAGAAGTCCAATCGGCAGGTTGATGAAGTAGATCCAGCGCCAAGTGTAGTTATCGGTGATCCACCCGCCCAGGATGGGACCCAGGGCTGGAGCGACGACCACCGTCATGCCGAAGAGCGCGAATGCGGCCCCGCGCAGTTTGGGCGGAAAACTATCGGCCATGATGGACTGCGCCATGGGCTGCAAACCGCCGCCGGCGGCGCCCTGAAATGCCAGGAAGCACAGAAGCACCGGCAGGGTGGGCGCAGCCCCGCAGAACAAGGAAGCCAAGGTGAACAACGCAATGCAGGTCATGAAGAACCGCTTGCGGCCCATGAGGCTGGAAAGCCACCCGCTGATGGGCAAAACAACGGCGTTGGCCACCAAATAAGTGGTCAATACCCATGTGCTCTCATCCCGGCTAGAGCCAAGATCGCCGGCAATGTGCGGCAGCGCCACATTGGCGATGCTGGTGTCGAGCACCTCCATGAAGGCGGCCAGCGCCACCACCAGGGCGATTAGCCAGGGGTTGAACTTGGGCTTCCAATTCCGATTCGTTTGGTCGTCGGCCAAGATGCCACTTTTAATCCTGGCTTATTATAAAACGGAACGGTCCGTTTCGTATATAATCACAAGATTACACTGGATCGGGCGATCCGATGCGCCAAGAAAGATGTGAAATCCGGCCAACATTCAAGCGACCTGCTGGAAGGCCGCGGAGCGAAGCCTCGCGCGCCTCTATATTGGATGCGGCCTACAGCTTCCTGCGAGCCAAACCCATCTCCGCAATCTCGACAGTTCATATCGCCCGCAAGGCGGGCGTGAGCACGGCCACGGTGTACCGCTGGTGGCCTACGAAAGAGGCGTTATTGCTGGATGCCTTTCTGCACAAGGCGGATCACGAAGTTGTTCTTGCGGCGGAGGGATCTCCCCTGGGACGTCTCAAAGAGTATGTGCTCCAGGTTGGGCGCTTTTTTACCGGTGAAAATGGAACCGCCGTCGCGCGGCTGCTGACAACCATCCAGGACAACGGAATTCTGCGCAAGGAATTTCTGGAGCGTGTTTACTCGCCGCGCGAAAAGGAGATTCGAGCCTTGGTGAAAGAAGCAATCCAGAAGCGGCAACTCCCCCCAGGCACGGAAGTAAGCCCATTTTTGGACACGATCATCGGACCCCTTCTTACCCGGTTGCTGATTCGTCATGAACAGATCGACGAGGAGTTCGTGATATCAGTATTTGACTGGGTTGTGGCAGGGACGATCGCTCAAAAGACAACCGGAAAATCCACGCAAGTCTAGATTGAAGCAGAGTCAATATGACCTTGCCAAGGATACGTAAAAGTGGCTTTTCCTCAAGGAAAAAACCACTTGGCGGGTTACCGCCAGGGTATGCTGCTCTGGTTTCGCTCGAGCGCCTGCCCAGACTCTGCGATGTTCGGCTCAGCTCTCGATATAGTCCCAGAAGGCGTCGGTCAACTCCGCGCCCAGTTCGTTGGTCATGCGGCAGGCGGCGCGCTCCACCTCTTCGATGAGCCCGTGCAGGTAGTCGCGGGAGCGGGAGATGGCCACCACACCGATGGTGGCCGACTGCCACGTCACCGCTTCATCCATCTCGGCCACGGAGACGTTAAAGCCCTGCTTGAGCTGGTCTTTGAGCGAGCGCACCACCTGCCGCCGGTCCTTGAGCGACTTGGCGTGCTCGATGCGAATCTCGAGGGTCAGTTGGGCAATGGGCATGGCATCACTGGATTTACAACGCCAGTGTATGACGAGATGAGGCCGGCGTGAGGTTTTATTTTGAATTTGTTCAACAGATTGCGGGTTCTGGCACAGCAGGGATACCGGCTCAAAACACGCACAATCCGACTGTAAATATCCCCCGGCAGAGCCGGGGGATCTCCCTTGGCCGGTAGAATCCCATGCAGCAATAGCCTGGCAGCGTATAGGGTTCCTTGTGGCCGCGCGGACAAACCAATCGGTGTGGGGACGGCGTTCAAAAGATAGTCTCCACGCAAATATGCCCTGATTAACAATATGCTTACTTGTTATTCTCGCGCACGATAGCAAAACCCGAGTTACTGTATCCAGAGGCGATGTCTTCAAGTGGCTTTTTTCTCTCCGGGGTCCCCAACGAGCGGACTTTACTCGTTGGGGTGGAAGAAAAAGCTACCTTGCAAACTCTCAAGAAGGGCATATCAACTCTGGTTTTGCTCCAAGCAAGGAATGAACTTTGTGCTCCCACCCCCAGCCGATGCGGTTGGCCCGAGAATTTTCAGGGTTTGGAGGTCAGAGTCCTGTACGCCGATGAGATAGAGCAGGCTGTCAAGACCGAGCTGACTGAGGGCGAAGTCGGCGTTGGCGCGCACCACGGGCTTGGCGCAGAAGGCAATGCCCATGCCGGCCAGCTTCAACATGGGCAGATCGTTGGCGCCGTCGCCGACGGCCACCACCTGTTCGAGGCTGATTTGCTCGTGGGCCGCGATCTGTTGGAGCAGCGCCGCCTTGCGCGGGCCATCGACGATCGGTCCCGTGACCCGGCCGGTGACTTTGCCGCTGGCAATCTCAATCTCATTGGCGTGGATATAGTCAATTTGCAGGCGCCGCTGCAGATGGCGGGCATAGAAGGTGAAGCCGCCGGAAAGAATGGCCGTCTTGTAGCCGAGAGCCTTGAGGGTGCGCAGCAGGCGCTCGGCTCCATCGGTGAGGGGAATTCTGTCCAACAAGCTGTAGACCTGCTCTTCGGGCAGTCCCTTGAGAAGCGCCATCCGGCGTCGAAAGCTCTCCTGAAACTCGAAGTCACCGCGCATGGCAGAGGCGGTGATAGCGGCCACCTGGTCTCCGACGCCGGCGAGTTTAGCCAGTTCGTCAATCTCCTCACCGGCGATGATGGTGGAATCCAGATCGAAGACGAAGAGCCGTCGATTGCGGCGGTAGATGTTGTCGTGCTGGAAGGCGATGTCGATGCCCAGTTCATTGGCCGCGTCCAGAAGCTGGGCGCGGAGGGCATCCTCGAGCGGTTCGACGTCGGGATCTTGCCTGGTGAGCGGGCGGCGCCAGATGGCCTTGATTTCTACGCACGCATAAGGCGAGGAATCGGCAAGCGCAAGCCGGGCGCTGGGGCGATGGATGCAATTGGCGTCGAGACCATGGGCGGCGACGATGGCCAGTACCCGGGAGAGATGGTGAGCCGTGATCTGGTTGCCGAGCAGGGTGATCAGGCAAGCGGCGAGCGGCTGCGATGAGGAGCAGGGATCGGCGTCCGGCTGAGAGAATCTGCAACCCAGACCCAGTTCCGCGGCCAGCGAGGAGATTGTTGGCTGGAGCGCGCCAGAGTCGGAGTCCTCGACCAGAAGAGCCAGGGCTAGCGTTCCATGCATGACCGTCTGGCCAATGTCGAGAATGCAAGCGTCCTGTTCGGCGAGCTTGCGAATGATGGTAGCCGTGGCTTCGGCCTGGTAGGAGCCGGAAAATTGGATCAGCATGGGCGGCGGTCCTTGTGTTCGCGAGTCAGCAAGTCAGCAGTGCTTGCTGCAATCCGGAGAGAGCAGCAGGCATTGATGGACCCACACGAATTGAAGTTGCGCGTAAAAGCTTGGATTACAGTTTTACCAGTCGGGCTTCGAGCAGGCCTTTGATTCCGATGATGGCATCAATGGCCTCTGGGGTGACATCCTCATCGACCTGGACGACGGCAAGGGCGCGTCCGGGTTTAACTCCGCCTCGTTCGCGACCCAGGGCGAAGTTGGCGATGTTGACGCCGTGCTGGCCGAGGATAGTGCCGATTTTGCCGATGACGCCGGGAACGTCGAGGTTGCGATAGACGAGAAGATTGCCTTCGAGAGGGGCTTCGACGTCGATGCCGTCAAATTCGAGCAGGCGGGGGTGCTCGCCGTTGAGTACGGTGGCGCTGGCACGAGTGGAGTTTGTCAGCGGGTCGGTGCCCTGGGCGCCGTGGAGGGTGATGCCGAACACGCTGGTGGCACTGCCGCGCTGGCTTTGCAGCTTCTCTTCGTGGATGCGAATGCCGCGCTCGCCGGCTACGGCAGCGGCGTTGATGCGGTTGACGTCCTCCGACTGCGCCAGCAGACCTGCGATGGCGGCGTTGCGCACCAGCTCGGTTTTGGCTTCGGCCAGCGCGCCGGAGTAAGTGAGCACGATGTTTTCAATGCGCTGCGGAGCGGCTTGGGAAACGAAGCGGCCGAGCCGGTCGGCCAGATCAATAAAGGGAGCGAGGACGAGGTACTCTTCGTGGGTGAGCGAGGGCAGGTTGACGGCGTTTTGCACCACGCCGAGCTTAAGATACTCGCGCACCTGGCGCGCGATCTGAATGCCGACCGCCTCCTGCGCCTCGGCTGTTGAACCGGCGATGTGCGGCGTGAGGATGACGTTCTCCATCCCGGCAAAGGGCAAATTGACGGGCGGCTCCTGGGTGAAGACATCGAGGGCCGCACCGGCAACCTGACCGCTTTTGAGCGCGGCGACCAGGGCAGCTTCCTCAATCAGTTCACCACGAGCGGCGTTCAGGATGCGCACACCCTTTTTCATCGTGGCGATGGTGCGATGGTTGATGATGCCGGCGGTTTGCGGAGTGAGGCTGACGTGCAGCGTCAGATAATCGGAGGCGGCGAAGAGCTCCTCGGCAGAGACCAGCCGGATGCCGTTTTCGCGGGCCACGGCGGCGGAGACGAATGGATCGTGGCCGAGCAGCTCGAGTCCAAAGGCGCGCGCGCGCCTGGCGACTTCGAGGCCAATGTTGCCGAGGCCGAGAATGCCGAGGGTCTTGCCGCGCAGTTCGACGCCCTGTAGCTTCTTCTTTTCCCATTTGCCGGCGTGCATGGTGGCGTTGGCCTGCGTGAGCTTGCGGGCCAGAGCCAGCATGAGGCCAATCGCCATCTCGGCGACTGCGACGGCATTGGCGCCAGGGGTATTCATGACCACAATGCCGCGGCGGGTGGCGGCATCGACGTCAATATTGTCAATGCCCACGCCGGCGCGGCCAATTACGCGCAGATTAGGGGCCTGGGCCATCAACTCATCGTCGACCTGCACAGCCGAGCGCACCACGAGGGCGTCTGCATCGGCCAGAGCCGCCGGCAGCCCGTCCGGAAGCTGATCGTGCGCCAAAACCTGCCAGCCTTGCTCCGCGTCAAAAACTGCGCGCGTCGCCGGAGAAACCTTTTCCGCCAAAACGATCTTCATGGTTTGTCCTTTGTCAGCGTTGCCGGAGTTTCTGCCGGCCTCGAATTCGTCAAAGCGAATGCCGTTCTGCTCGCAAAAGAGATCGAACATTCGCACCACGGCGGCGTGCGGCTTGCCCTCGCCGCGTTCGTACTTCCAGATCGAGTTGGGATGAACGCCCAGCTTCTCGGCCATCTGGTATTGGTAGAGATCGAGCTTGGTGCGGGCGATGATCAACTTTTCGCCAAATGTCAGTTCCGGCATCGATAGTGTCCATGCGCCGCGAGCGGCGCCTCTTTCCTGAGCGGTTCTCCAATTATCGTGCGCCTGTCGGCCCAATACAATATGGCGGCGGCATGGGCGCACTGGAGTGGAAGAACCACTCAAAGCACTCAGACTTTCATAGCGGCGGCATAGATGCTCTGCGCGGGCACCAGGCCTTGCCCAAACTCAACCGGCAACTGCAATGTGTCTTTGGCGATGTGCTCCAGAGCGGCAACCAGGGCGATCGTGTCGAGTGGATCAAAGTAACCGAGGTGAGCGATGCGGAAAATTTTCCCTTTCATCTCGCCCTGGCCGTTGGCGATGGTGGCGCCGTAGTGGGATTTGAGCTCCTTGACCACGGCTGAGGAGTCGATTCCATCAGGTGTGGCGACCGCCGTGACCGCGGCCGCGGGCGCCGTCGGCGCAAACAGTGTGAAGCCCATTGCTGTCAGGGCAGTACGCGTCATCGTTGCGCAGGTTTGGGCGTTATCAACCAGCAGGGTACGACCGGCAGCCAGATCGCCGCCGGCTTGGCTGGCGATGAAATCAAGCGCGGCGCCGAGGGCGGCAATCAGAGAAACCGCGGGAGTATAGGCACTTTCACCGGCTTTGGCGTTTTTACGCTCCTTGCGCAGGTCGAAGTAGAAGCGAGGATTTTTTGCTGTTTCAGCCGCCGCCCATGCGCGCTCACTGATGCTCAGATAGGAGAGGCCGGGCGGAATCATAACGGCCTTTTGCGAGCCGCCGATCATAACATCGACACCCCAACTGTCGATGTCAAAGTGGGTGCTACCGAGGCCGGTGATGCCGTCGACGATCAGCAACGCATTTGAGTTGGCCTGCCGGAGCAGAGCGGCGATGGCCTGAATGTCGTGGCGCACCCCGGTGGAGGTCTCGGTGGCCTGAACATAGACCGCGCGGGTGTCGTCATGGAGAGCGGCGCGGATAGCGGCCTGGTCGAAGGTCTCCCCATAAGGCGCGGAGACCACGTCGGGCCTCAGGCCAAAGGTCTTGGTCAACGAGGCCCAGCGCTCGCCAAACTTGCCCGCGGATAACACCAGCACACGATCGCCCGGAGAGGTGAAGTTGCTCACCGATGCCTCCATTGCGCCGGTACCTGAACTGGCAAGCAGGAGCACATCGTTTTGGGTGCCGACAAACTGCTTGAGCTGCGCCAGAACCTTGGAGTAGAGAGCTTTGAACTCCGGCGTGCGGTGGTGCATATCGGCCGCGGCCATGGCAAACTGCGCGGCGGGCAGCAGAGGGGTGGGTCCAGGGGTGAAGAGGCGAAATTTGCGGAACATAGGAGCCGGCTCCTTGATGGTTAAGATAAGATTCTTGAAGCGTGCGGTTTTGAAGTAATCACAGAATACATAATAATGTGGTTATTGTGAATGCTGGGTCATAATAATGTGCCACATTGCGGTATTTCGGGCGAAATTGTGGGGTGTCTGACCAATCTTGGCCTGATGCGTAGGACAAGGAGGGAGAATAGAGGGTGAATTTGTGATTGCGGTGAACTGTAGGGTGTCTCATCGGCACCGCTTTTGGAACGATCATCGAAGCAGCCGTGATGCAAGGCCTCCTGATCGACAATCCCGTCCGATTTTGCGAAACCGGCCCTCTATGCACCGCCCTCGAAGCCAAAGAAGACATCAAGCTGGCTGATGGCTCCGGTGCGTTCAAATATGGCAGCACAGGTTGTGGCATCGAGGTCAAGTGCTTCGACTACAGAACGGACACCATCAGCGCGGGTGATCTCGATTCTTTGCGGTCCCGACTGATGCGCCACCACCGGAACCTGACAGGTGGTAAGCACCATCGTTCTGGGATCAAGATGAAGGCTGCGTTGCTGGCCGTCGATATCGTAGAACTGGAAGAGCCTCGCTTCAGTGAGAAACTCGTTGCGGCTAACCAGGTAGCGTCGGAAACAGAGCTTGCCGTCTTCGACAACGACACCCATTTCGCCGAGCCGCGAGATAATATCCTCTTTTACCTGACCGGTCATGCCCGGCTGCTGCGCTCCCGCAAATCCAGGGGTGTGAGAGTAAGGATCGGTGGGAATTGCGCCGAAGAGCTTGGGCGACTTGTGGACTCCGATGCCTTCGCGGATTTCGTGATAGTGACTGATGAGTCGCTCGAGCAGAGCGGGGTCTTCACCGGCGCATGCAGCCTGGTTCAGCACCTCCT
>Ga0255355_1000412_pt1 | contig 26540 bp, 22 predicted proteins | sample HBST75metaG_FD_189943 | JGI IMG/M metagenome (GOLD analysis project Ga0255355, IMG submission 189943) | Peat soil microbial communities from Stordalen Mire, Sweden - H.B.S.T75 | ecosystem: Environmental > Terrestrial > Soil > Wetlands > Peat | place: Sweden: Norrbotten County, Stordalen Mire...
AGGTTCCTGCGAAGGCACAGCAACCACGGAGCCGGCCGAGTTCCAGGGCGGTCGAATTAGACGAAAGTGCGCAATTCGGCTCAACAATCTTCGATAACTTATTGAATGATTGAGGAGGGAGCTACATCAGAGCCAACGGCGCGCCATCCAGAGGGCGCCGCCGTCAAGTTAACGAGACAATCAGCGAACGGCCTCTTGTTTTCCTTTATGTTACGGATGCCCGTGGTTTTCAACGTTCTCGTGGGTAGCTCTCGAAAACAGTTTCCAGTTTTGGATCAGCATCGGAGTTGAAATGATGCCTGCATCATTTTCGGAGCGGAAGGTACAAATCGCTCTCGGGTCTGCCATTCTTTGTTTAGTGGTTGTGGCCGTAGTCTCCTTTCGCGGGATGGCCGTATCCAATGAGAGCGAAGTGTGGGTGCGCCATACGCACAGTGTTCTTGAAACCCTCCAGGATCTACTCTTGGCCGCGGACGGACTCGATTCGAGCTCCCGGGAATACGGGTTGACGGGCCAGGATCATTTTCTTCAGTCCTACAGAGCGAGCAAGCAATCTGTTGAAAAGGACCAGGCAACTCTTCGCGAATTGACGGCGGATAATCCAACTCAGCAGTTCCGCCTTCCAGGCCTCGAGTGGCTGACGTCTCAGAAAATACAGCGCGCTGAAGCAATCATCAGTCGAAAGAGCGGCCACAATTTTGACGCGGCATCCGAAGCCGGCAAAAGTGGGGCGGACGAAGTGCTCGACGGTGAGTTTCAAAGGTCAGTCCGCGATTTGCGGGGCGAGGAGCTTCGGTTGCTGGTAGTACGGGATGCGGACGCGAAATCGCGCCTGGGCCTGATTAAGGGACTGCTGATCGCTGCCACCTGCATTGGCTTGCTTATCGCGGCGCTCGCAGGGTGGAGTCACCATCGCGAAGCAGTCAAACATAATCTGGCAACGGTTGCGCTCTACAACAGCGAAGAGAAATTTCGATCGCTCCTCGACGGAATTCCGGACTACATGGTTGTCATGCTGGACCCGGTAGGCACAATTGTCAGTTGGAATGCCGGCGCCCAACGGATGCATGGATATACAGCGGAAGAGATCGTGGGCCAGAACTTTTCACGCTTGTTTCCCGCTGAAGATGTCCAGAGGCGGCAGCCCCAGAAGATTCTTCGTTTGGCTTACCTGGACGAACGGTATCACGATGAGATTCCCCGCCTGCGAAAGGATGGTTCAACATTCATCGCGGAGGTCGCGTTGACGGCCTTGCACGACTCGTCCGGAAAGCTGCGTGGATTCTCTAAGATCAGCCGTGACCTCACCCAGCGCAAAGATGCCGAGAGCAATCTGGACCGGGTCAACCAGCAAATGGCATATTTAGCCCATTCGGCGGAACATGACCCGCTTACCGGCCTGCCCAACAGGCTATTGCTAGGCGACCGCATTAACCAGGCGATCGCGTTGGCACGTCGCCACTCGGGCAAGGTCGCGGTGCTTTTTCTGGATTTGGATGGCTTCAAGCACGTCAACGATTCCCTGGGTCACTCGGTTGGGGATCAGCTCCTTCAATCCGTAGCAAAGCGTTTACTCGCCTGTGTACGCTCTCCAGACACCGTAAGCCGAAATGGAGGCGATGAATTCATCATTGTGCTTCAGGAAATGGAGCAACCGAATCAGGCTGCCACTACTGCGAGAAGAGTGCTTAAGGCGGTGGCGGATCCGCACAAGGCCGGTGAGCACGATCTTCACGTGACGGCAAGCGTGGGAGTGAGCGTCTATCCCGACGACGGCCAGGATGCGGAGACCTTAATCAAGAACTCTGATACCGCGATGTACCAGGCCAAAGCAAGCGGACGCAAAACGTTTCAGTTCTTCACGCGGGAAATGAATGTTAGCGCGGTCGAGCGGCAATCCATCGAGGAGGGTCTGCGCAATGCACTCGAGCACCGTCAGTTTGTGTTGCACTACCAGCCGGTAGTCAATATAAAAACCAGAGCAGTGGTAGGGGCGGAAGCGCTGATCCGGTGGGCTCATCCCACTCGAGGACTGGTCTATCCCATCAAGTTCATTTCGGTGGCCGAAGAGACGGGCCTCATTCTGCCCATTGGCGCCTGGGTCATGCGTGAAGCGTGCCGGCAAGCCCAGTCCTGGAAGGATGCGGGCCTGAGCACCGGAAGCATGGCCGTGAACGTCTCAGCAATCCAATTCCGCGAGGAAAAATTTCTCGAAGACCTGTTTTCAATCCTCAGGGAGACGGGCCTGGACCCGCACTCTCTTGAACTGGAAGTGACTGAGAGTGTTCTGATGAGGAACGCTGAAGTCGCGGCATCCACGCTCAAAGCGGTTAGAGATATCGGGATTCGGGTATCTGTCGATGACTTCGGAACGGGCTACTCCAGCTTGAGCTATCTTCGAAAGTTCCCTCTTGACTCGCTTAAAATCGACCAATCGTTTCTCCGCAAGATCCACGTTGCTCCTGACGACTCGATCATCGTGAGCGCAATCATTAGCATGGGACGGGCCATCGGGCTGAGAGTCATTGCCGAAGGAGTTGAAACCGTCGAAGAGCTGGCATTTCTGGAAGCAAATGATTGTGACGAGGCGCAGGGCTTCTATTTCAGCCGGCCGGTCCCAGCCGAAGAGTTCGTGAAGCTTCTCGCCGCGGCATGAATTATCTTCAACCGAATCCGTAATGAAGTCCCCAGGTGTGTCGAGCCTTCGAGCTTATCCGCAAATCGGTAGCGCCGGTCTCCCGACCGGGGTCCCCACGGACAGGTCTTCGTCCGTGGGGTGGTGGACCGGCTATCGTGCGGGCGTCCCCGCCCGCACATGTCCTGAGCAATTACCAGATTAGGGGTTCGCGAAACTAAGGAATCCGCATCTAATTGAGCGGTCTTGGACATACTTGTGATCGATTATGCGAAATACTTTATTCAAGATCATCCGGTTTTCGCCGGCCTGTCGGAGAGTTCCAAATGTCACAAAAATACGATGTCGCAACCGTCCTGGATCGTGAAAAGCAGGTCACAATCGATAATTGGTACAACCGCGTGGAGAAGGAAAAGGACATATCTGCCATCCCATTGAGCCGCGCCGATCGATGCGCTCACTTGCCGGAGATGTTTCACGATCTGGTGGGCCGCTTGCGGAACCCTCTCCCCTTGGGCACACGTGCCCTGACGTCATCGGCTGCCCACAATCACGGGACCCTGCGGCGTGAACAGGGCTACACCGCTGCGATGATCGTTGACGAATCGCGCATGTTGCAGGTTTCCATATTTCAGACACTCCAACTGCATGTGGAAGACACTGAACCTGGAGTGCTGCTGCTCTATGTGATGGCCATCGCCGATGAAGTTGACTCGCAACTGGCTCAGGCGATGTCAAGCTACATCTCCGAGGCTAAGCATGACTCTCAGCCCGTCGAAGCATAGATCGTTTTAGAGCATTTTCAACTTAAGTGTTAACAAAATTCCGTGCCCCATCCATTTCGCGCAATTTGTGAAATGGGTGGGATAGCATATCTGTCCATTTCGACAGTAAACACAAGAACCGAAAATGCTCTAGCGTGCCCGTTGCGTGAACGGGGAACCTCTCCGTGGCCCGGCGCCAGTGCACCAAACCGTCGGCAGGGAAGCCGTTTTGCAGATCATTGCGCTCGGAAGCAGATAATGGCCTCATGTCCACCCTCTGCCAACTCGATCCTCGCCGCGCACAACAGAGGCAGGAACATAACCAAGGCTGCGGTTCTTTGCTGATCCCTGACCCCTGATCCCGGCCCCCTGTTTTCAGTACCCCTACCCCCCCTATAACCCATAGGGGTATAAATTTCTCTCAAAACCTTGCAGATTATTTATAACCCTTTTGAAATCAATACCTGTTGAAAACTTTTCGCTCCCAAATTCTCCCGCATGGTGAGATTTGACCCCTGAAAATCCCCGGAAAAACCCGCTTTTTGCCTCGAAAACCAATCTTTTTGGAACGATTCGAGCCGAAAAACCGTGCCTCGAACAACCCTTTTTCCCTCGCTCTTCTCACCACTTCAGTCTGCAAAAGATATCGTTTCGACTTCCGCGTTCAGTCCTCCCGCAAATGACTTAGAATGCTCTCTAGCGCGCTGCGCGTCCATTCTGTAGAGGAGCAAACGATGCGTTTTCCTGCACTTGCCGTTCTTGCACTGGGCATGGCGACCTTGGCCGCCGCACAAACCACTCCGTGGGATTACGTGGGAAAGCGCGGCGAACTGAACTGGGGCAAGCTCGATCCGGCTTATCAGGCTTGCTCGAAGGGCCATGAGCAGTCGCCGATTGATATTCGCGGCGCACACCTGAACAAGGCGCTTCAGCCTATCGAGTTTCACTACATCGCGGGTCCGGTAACGCTCGTCAACACGGGCCACACCGTTGAGATCCGTGTGAATCCCGGCAGTTACATTATGGCCGGCGGCGTGCGCTATGACTTGGTGCAGTTCCACTTCCACCATCCTGGCGAGACAGCGGTGAAGGGCAAGCTGACCGACATGGAGGCGCACTTGGTGCACAAAAGCGCCGACGGCAAGTTGGCCGTGGTTGCGGTGCGGCTGGTTGAGGATGCCGGCAACCCGAATGCCGTGCTGGCCGCACTGTGGAAACACCTGCCCAAGACCGCAGGAGCAAGCGAGAAGACTGCGGATATGGTTGATCCCGCCGGCTTGCTGCCCGCAGACCGCGGCTATTGGACCTATATGGGTTCGCTGACTATACCGCCTTGCACCGAGGGCGTGCACTGGTTCGTCTTCGAACAGGAACTGAGCGTGAGCCGCGACCAGTTGCGCACCTTTGCCGCGATGTTCCGGATGAACACACGCGCATTGCAGGAGCCGCACGGGCGGCGCATCGAGGCTAACGAGTAGGAAGGCAGCCTCCGCTTCTCGCTCGCACGGCGCGCTCTGGATTCGCATACACATCCCCGGTAGACTATGACCATGCATTCTCATGCGGCGTCCACCGGTTCGGGCGGCAGCAGGACTCAATCCGTACTACGGTTTTCGCTGGTGGCCACGCTGGCTTACGTGGCAGTCACCTTCGTGGCTGGGCTGCGCGCTCACTCTCTGGCGCTGCTCTCCGAATCGGGCCACAACCTCTCCGATTTTCTGGCCTTGCTGCTCAGCTTTGTTGCGGTCCACTATCAGTCCCGCCCCGCCGACCCAACGAAGACCTTCGGCTATCAGCGGGCCGGCGTGCTGGCCGCATTCATCAACGCGACTACGCTGATAGCCATTTCCATCTGGATAGCCATCGAAGCCGTCCACCGGCTCAATGCGCCGGTTGCGGTCGAGCCGCGGCTGATGATGATCGTGGCTGCCGCGGGCGTAGTAATGAATGGCGTGATTGCGGCTCTGCTGTGGGGCGTGGCCCGCGACGTGAATCTGCGCTCGGCTTTTCTGCACATGGCCGGCGACACGCTTTCGACCGCGGCGGTCATTGCCGGCGGCGCGGGCATTTTGCTGACCGGCCACAACTGGATCGATCCCGCCCTCTCGCTGCTCATCGCCGCGCTCATCCTCTGGACTAGCTTCGGCATCGTTCGCGAGACACTGAATATTCTTCTCGAAGGCACGCCGCGCGGCGTTTCGCTCACCGAGATTCGCTCCGGCATGGAGGCCGTCGAAGGCGTGGTCAACGTCCACGACCTGCATGTATGGTGCCTCGGCTCAAACTCCAGCGCGCTGGCCTGCCATGTGACCATTGCCGACATTCCACCATCGGAGAGCGCCTGCATTCTGGTAAGGCTCAATTGCGTGCTCAAAGAGCAATTTCACATCAGCCACGCCACCATTCAGTTTGAGCACATGGGTTGCGAACAGCTTGACGGCTGCGTTGTCCCTATGGAAGAGATGGCCAGCACGCACAGCCACCACGGCCATAGCCATTAATTTATTCTCGGACGGGCACAGTACGATTCTTTGCAGTGTGAAAGGTGCGGCTTAGCGTTTCACTTATTATCGAGTTATTGGGCCGATCATTTTTCCGTTCTTGAGGAGGTCGTTCTTGCCCCGTCTTCGAGTTGCTTTTGTTGCGCTTTCCCTCACGCTGTTTTCTGTTTCGTTCGGCACGGCCCAGCCGTCTCACTCTGCGCAGGCCGCAGGACAAATACAGGCGGTTGCTCCGAAACCAGCTCAACTTGAAGCGTTCGCCGGTGAATACACTGACCAGAACGAGCCTGACACGCCGGTCAGTTTCTACGTCCAGCACGGCAAGCTTGTTTTCGAGTCCGAGCGCATCGTTCCCGCTGATTTGAAGCCTGTCTCCGCGCTCGAGTTTTCCTTGCACGGTGCGAAGTTCACTCTCCGCTTCGCGCTCGATGCGGACGGCCACGGCAGCAGCGTGGTGTTTTCCGACACGCCCAATGACCCATATCGCCGCACCGGCCCGGCTGTCCATCACCTCTTTCACGACTACCAGCGCACTGAAGTCATGATTCCCATGCGCGATGGGGTCAAGCTGCACACCATTCTCCTGAAGCCGACGGACATCAACACTCCGCTGCCCTTTCTCATCCAGCGCACCCCCTACGGCGCGGGCAGCCTCAATCGCGCTTCGTTCTTCGCCACTCGCCCAGAACTGGCCCGTGACGGCTATATCGCCGTTGCACAGGATATTCGCGGCCGCTACAAGAGCGAAGGCGAGTTCATCATGAGCAGGCCCATGGCGGACCATCGTGACCCGAATGCTGTCGATGAAAGTACAGACGCGTACGATACCGTCGCATGGCTGCTGAAGAACGTGGCGGACAACAACGGCCGCGCGGGTTTCATCGGCACCAGCTATCCGGGCTTCCTCGCCATGGCGGCCGGCATCGACCCTCATCCCGCCGTCAAGGCCATCTCCCCGCAGGCGCCCATGATCGACGCATGGATGGGCGACGACTTTTTTCACAACGGTGCATTTCGCCAGAGCTACGGCTACGATTACGTTCTCCGCATGGAGACCGGCAAGAAAGAAATTACCCCTGACTACGGCAGGGAAAAGTACGGCAAACCCCGCGACGGATTCGATTTTTTTCTGGAGCGAGGAAGCTTTGCAGAAGACGTGAAGCAATCCGGTTCAAAGCTGCTGCCCACCTGGAAGCTCTTCCTCGATCACCCGGCCTATGATTCGGTTTGGCGCTCGCGCGGCGTCGAGCACAGTTTGAATGCGGTCGCGGTGCCGACGCTCTCCGTCGGCGGCTACTACGACCAGGAAGATATGTACGGCCCGCAGATTGAGTACTCCACTCTCGAACCACACGACACCAACCACCAGAACTTTCTTGTCCTTGGACCGTGGCGGCACGGCTATTGGTCATCGTCCTCGCGCCGCCTGGGCAATCTCAACTTTGGCGAGCCCGTTGGCAAGGAGTTCCGGGCAGAGATCGAGGCGAAGTTCTTTGCGCACTATTTGAAAGATGCGCTGGGCACAAATCCATCGGGCTTCGACCTCGAGAACACGGCCAGTTTTCAGACCGGCACGAATACATGGAAGCGCTACGCACATTTTCCACCTACTGAATCCCGGCCGACCAGCCTGCACCTTGAAGGCGCGGGCCTGCTTGGTTTCGGCGGTTCAACAGCAGCGACAAGCACCAGCTACATGAGCGCCCCTGCCAACCCTGTCCCGTATCGCCACCGGCCTGTTCAGGAGACTTACAGCGAAGGCTCGCAGTGGTACAGCTGGCTTACTGAAGATCAGAGATTCGTTACCGATCGCAAGGACGTGGCTGTGTGGAAGCTGCCCGTTCTCAAGCGGGATCTGGTGCTGACCGGCGAGGTCGTCGCCGACATTTATGCTTCGACCAGCGGTACAGACAACGACTTGGTAGTGAAGCTCATTGACCAGTACCCCGGCAGCGATCCTGACGTGAAAATGCGCGGCTATGAACTGATGACGAACGCCGAGATCTTTCGTGGCAGGTATCTTGACAGCTTCGAAAAACCGGCGGCGCTAAAGGCGGATTCAGTCCGCGAGTACAAGTTTTCGCTGCATGACGTGGACCACGTATTCAAGGCCGGCCACACGGTGATGGTCGAGGTGCAGAGCACCTGGTTCCCGCTCTATGACCGCAATCCGCAGACTTTTGTGCCCAACATCATGACTGCCAAGCCACGAGACTACAGGCCGGCTACGATCACTATCTACTCCGGTCCTGGGCATGACTCGATGTTGCAGGTACCGCTGATGAGCGATTGACGGGCCGGCGAGTGCTATCGTGCGAAATCTTCAACCGGCCAGTGCGATTTCGCGCTAAAATGGAAACAGCAGTATGGTTCTTCATCAGCCCATCCCGGCCCTGCTCTAGCGGCGCCCGCCGCCTACAGTCGTTTTCCGCCCATTTTCCGATTCAATCTCCAAGAGAAACACAAACGCGCTCCTGCACGGGCGAATGAAGCTCAGGCGTGCAGATGAGGTTTAGCCGTGATTGATCGTTTGCAACAGATGGAAGAGCGCTATGAAGAGCTCTCCGCGCAACTCTCGCTGCCCGAGGTGGTAAGCGACCGCGAGAAATATCAGAAAGCAGGCAAGGCGCTCAGCGACCTGGAAACTCCGGTGATGAAGTTCCGCGAGTTGAAAGAGGTGCGGGCGGGCCTTGCCGAAGCGCGCGCTATGCTGGCTGACCCGGAGATGAAAGCCATAGCCGAAGAGGAGATTGCCAACCTCGCACCGCGCGAGCCGGCTCTGGAAGAAGAGATCAAGGTCATGCTGCTGCCCAAGGATCCCAACGACGAGAAGAATGTCATCCTCGAAATCCGCGCCGGGACGGGCGGCGACGAGGCTTCGCTCTTTGCCGCTGAAATCTTCCGCATGTATCAGCGCTTTGCCGAGCAGCATAGATGGAAGGTTGAGTTGCTGTCGATGTCGGAGTCGGGCGTGGGCGGCTACAAGGAAGTGATTGCGATCATCGAGGGCGAGCGCGTTTACTCGCAGATGAAGTGGGAGAGCGGCGTGCATCGCGTGCAACGCGTGCCGGCCACAGAGACGCAGGGCCGCGTACACACTTCGGCGGTGACGGTGGCTGTGCTTCCCGAGGCCGAGGAGGTGGACGTGAAGATCGAAGCCAAGGATATTCGCATCGATACGTTCTGCTCGTCAGGTCCCGGCGGCCAGTCGGTGAATACAACTTACTCTGCCGTGCGTATTACTCACATTCCCACTAACACAGTAGTTAGTTGCCAGGACGAGAAATCGCAAATCAAGAACCGCGAAAAGGGAATGAGAGTGCTGCGGTCGCGCCTTTACGAGCAAGAGATGGACAAGCAGAATGCGGAGCTGGCCCAGGCGCGTAAACAGCAGGTTGGCACCGGCGACCGCAGCGAGAAGGTTCGCACCTATAACTTCCCGCAGAACCGGATGACCGATCATCGCATCGGCTTGACTTTGCATCAGCTTGACCAAGTGATGGAAGGCCGGTTGCAGCCCATCGTCGATGCGCTGATCACGCACTACCAGGCCGAGCAGTTGAAGGCCGACGGCAAGGCGGCTTGAGGCCTTCCATGCCCTCTCTGCGCCATTATCTCGATCTTGGGGAGCTAATGCTCAAGGATGGCCCGCATCCGGAGAGAGCGCGGCGGGATGCGGAACTGTTGCTAATGCACTCGTTGAAGAGAAGCCGCGCCTGGCTGATTGCTCACGACGATGAGTTACTCTCCGATGACTTATCCATGAGTTATACAGAGTTACTGGAACGCCGCAGCAAAGGCGAGCCCGTTCAATATATCACGGGCGAGGCGGAGTTTTATGGCTTGCCGTTTCTTGTAACTCCCGATGTGCTGATTCCGCGCCCGGAGACCGAGCATCTGGTGGAGAAAGTCATTGAACTGGCCTCTGACTTAGCTATCCCGCGAATAGTGGATGTCGGCACCGGATCGGGAGCCATTGCCGTGGCACTGGCGAACAAGCTGCCTCATGCATCCATCACGGCAACCGACATTTCTTCCTGCGCTCTGGCACTTGCCGCTGAAAACGCAAAGCACAACGGAGTTGCGGTACGGTTTCTGGCGGGTGATCTGCTGGCTCCCGTTGCGTCCGAGCAATTTGACTTCGTTGTCTCGAATCCGCCGTATGTGTCCGTCGCAGACCGCGATTCACTCGATGTTGAAGTGCGCGAATACGAGCCTGCGCTGGCGCTCTTCGCCGGAGACGATGGCCTCGATGTCTATCGCCGCTTGATCCCGGCGGCATTTGACGCGGCCACTCCTGGCGGCTTTGTGGTGCTCGAAATCGGCTACGGCCAATCTGCGGAGGTTGCCGAATTGCTGGCCTACGCTGGCTTTGAGCGGGTCGAATTCGTTCCCGACCTGCAGGGCATACCCCGCGTGGCTTGCGCGCGGCGGCCATAATCCGTAGTTTCAGGACGGCCTTCCAACGTCTGTGATCTTAGGGGCTTTTCATTCGCGCCTCCATGGAGTTCCTATGAATCTGCTTGCTATGAAAGTCAGTTTTTTGTCCGCAATCGTATTCGGCGTCGCGCTCACTTTGACCGCTTTTTCTCAGGATGCAAACCATAGCCAGCATGAAGGATGGGGCGGTATGAGCGGTGGAGGCGGCGTTACCGGAACTGTGACTGAAGAAGCCGCCGACCACTACATCATCAAGACCGATGGGGGCGAAATCTATACCATCCAATTCAGCGCCAACACGCGCATCATGAAGCAGACGGTGAGGCAACGCGGCGAGGGCGGCGGCAATCCTCCGCAGCCGATCAAATCCGCGGAGATCAAGGTGGGCGATGCTGTTGCCGCTCTTGGCGAAGTGGATGCCGCCGCCAAATCCGTGGGCGCAGTGGTCGTGCTGCAGCTTGATCCCGAGCGCGTAAAACAGATTCGCGAGATGCAGGCCAACTTCGGCAAGACTTGGCTGATAGGCAAGGTGACGGCCATCAACGAAACCAGGGTGAGCATTTTTGCCGCAGTGGACAACGCGGCGCACGCCTTTGTGGCCGACGAGAACACGACCTTCCGCAAGCGCCGCGAACCCATCACCCTGGCCGATCTTCAGGTGGGTGACAGGGTGCGCGTCGAGGGAGGGGTTAAAGATGGAATGTTTGTGGCTGCGTCCGTGACTGTCATGGGTATGCCGTCGGGAGAAACGCCAACGGTTCCGCGCATCGACGTGAAGCGAAACGCTCCGCCGCAATATTAGTCAGGCTTCGCGGAGCCTGACTAACCCATGAACATTCCGCCGTTCACGTCGAGCACGTGGCCGGTGATGTAAGAGGCTGCATCCGAGGCGAGAAACTTGACCGCGTTCGCGATATCCTGGTCTGTCCCGCGACGGCCGAGGGGAATCGTGGCGAGCATGGCCGCGCTTACCTTTTCGTCGAGCACGGCGGTCATGGGCGTCTCGATGTAGCCGGGCGCCACGGCGTTCACGGTAATTCCACGCGACGCAACTTCACGCGCCAGCGACTTGGTCAGCCCGATGAGGCCGGCCTTGGAGGCAGCGTAATTCACCTGCCCCGCCTGTCCGGCGCGTCCCACCACGCTGGCCATGTTCACAATTCTTCCCCAGCGATTCTTGATCATGGGCCGCAGCACGGCCTGGGTCAGCAGATATGCGCCTGTCAGATTGATGGACAAAACGAGGTCCCACTCCGCGCGTTTCATGCTCATCATCAGATTGTCGCGAGTGATGCCGGCATTGTTGACGAGGATTTCGACTTTGCCGAAGCGCTCGATCACCGCTTTGGCCCCGGCTTCGACGGACTCCTGGTTGGATACATCGAGCTTGAACGCCGCTGCCGTGCCGCCCAGGGCCTCAATCTCTTTGGCCACCAGCGCCAGCTTCTCTTCGTTGATGTCCGCCAAGGCCAGCGTGGCTCCGGCCCGCGCCAGTTCCAGCGAAACAGCCCGCCCGATGCCTTGTGCAGCTCCGGTTACCAGCGCAATTCTTTCCTGCAAATCTGACATATCTTCCTCTGACCCCCTGCGCAAGCGATTCCGCGCCCTTTCGTCCAGATTATAAATGGGTGAGAGTGAGAGGCGCTCGGCCTGTTGATCCGGCAAGAAAAGAGTGACATTGTTTCCCACCCATTCCCGCAAATAACGCAGGAATGGATGGGGCACACGCACAGTATGTTAGTTGCCGGATCAATAAAGTTCGCAATGCCCGAAAGGCGTTGCAGTTGCCGTTACGGGGCGCGAGACAAGCGCAGGGCGTATTAGCTCTGCCGGCCAGATGTAAACGGCCAATTGGCGCGAATAGTGGAGCACCGGCTTCTGGTCGGGCAGTTGTATGCCGAGCACCGCGGCCAGGTCGTTCTGCTCGATCTCGGCTTCAGCCTCTTCCAACGGCCAGGAAGCGTGGTGCAGGTTGGCACGGATAATCTGTCCTGCTCCGTTGGACGAGAAGAGGCAGTAGCGCTCCGTGAGGAAGTACTCGAGGGTGCCCAAGCGGCTCTCGGCCAGCTTTCGCGATGGGCCCAGTCCGCGGTAGAGCGCCTTGAAGATCACTGGCCGGCCTGCAAACCGCCTGCGGCTATAGAAGGAAAACTCGCGCTCGTTGCGCTCTCTCATACGCATTTCCGCCCAGTGGTAGGGAAGGCGATAAACGGCGCGCCCCGCCGCTACAGCCAGCAGGTTGCTGGAATCGAGTGAGAGGCAGAAGACTCCCGGCGCTCCCGTTCGCTTTTCGCGGACATAGGTGCGCAAACTGAGATCAGGAAAGCTGCGGCCCCCAAGAATCGGCGGCAGGCCGCGAACCTTGACCTTGTCCATCCAGAAGGGCATTACGCCCAGCCAGGCCGTGTCCTGGAAGGTATCCACCTGCAAGCCCTCGGGGATGAGCGCCGCGAGCGACGAGGCTGGGACCGGCCAGTGCGCAAACAACAGATCGTTCCAGCGCTGCGTCAGCACCCAGTGGCCCGGCGGCAAAGGCTGTGGGTCGCCTGGTGCGCCTATCGGATCGTCCCCCATGGCCCGGTTGCTCCTGTCTTGCTTCTGCCTTTTTCGGTTTGTATCTACTAGTGGATGCGAGGAGCTGGATCAAAGATGCAAACCGCAATCTGGCCCCATGACGTATTCTGTTCGCGAGCCCTCAGCTATGTCCAGTGAATCTTTCAAGACACCCGTCGCACGCAACCAGACCGAAGTTTTTGCCATTCACGGCGCCAACCCCGAAGTGCTGGCCTACGCCATGGCCAAGTACTCCCGCTCCGCACTCTCGATGCGCGAGTCGCTGACCGAAATCAGCGCCCAGCGGGCCGAGCAGTTTCTGAACACATTCTATTTTCAATACGGGCACCGCTCCATCGCCGACCTGGCCCACGTGGCCATGTCGATAGAGCGGCTCAGCCTGTTGGCCGCTATGGTGCTGGTCGACGAGCAAAGGTGGGACGGGCAGGAGCGCTCGACAAGGTATCAGAACTTCCTCAAATCAGGCTTTTATTCCCCGGATTTTGGCACAGATTCCGCTTCGGCTCAGATTTATTCCGAGACTATTGAAGGACTGTTTGGCGCGTACAAACGCGTGAACGACGCAGTTTTTGATGCGCTGCGCCGGCGCGTGGCCTGCCCGGAAGCCATGAAGCCGGAGGCCTACGAGCGAACCCTCAAAGCCCGCGCCTTCGACGTGGCCCGCTACCTGCTTCCGCTGGCCACCAACACTTCGCTCGGCCAGATTACAAACGCCCGGACTCTGGAGACACAGGTCTCGCGGCTGCTTTCTCACCCCGCCGCCGAGATTCGGGATCTGGGGCTCAAGCTGCGCGAAGCCGCCACTGGCCCCGCCTGGAACGTCAATGCCGAGGCGGGCGCTGCATTCGTTGAAATGGTGGAGGCCTCCGATCCGGAGTTGGTCGCAGAGGCCGCCAGCCTGCTCACCCGCGAGGTGCGCTCGGCACCTACGCTGGTCAAATATGCCGAGCCTAACGCATACGAAATCCAGACGCGCGCTGAACTCGCTCAGGCGGCAGAGGAATTGCTGGAAAGCCTGCCCCACGCTGGGTCTCCGGTGGTCGATTTGGTCGAGCCGAAGGAGAGCCTTGAAGTGGAGTTGGCCGCGACGCTGCTGTACTCGGCGTCGCACCACTCTTACCGGCAGATTCGCGATCTGGTCGCGGGGCTGCCTGAGGCGCGCGTCGCCGAGATTCTGGAGCTGGGCCTACGCCATCGCGGCAAGCACGACGAAGCTTTACGCGCGTTTCACGCCGGAGCGGCTCTGCGCTTTGACATTCTCATGGACACCGGCGGCTTCCGCGATATGCACCGCCACCGCCGCTGTACGCAGATCATCCAGACGATCACCGCGCGGCACGGCTACGAGACTCCCACTTGCGGCGATCTTGGCCCGGAGGTGAACGTCCTGGCCGAAGCCGGCATTCTGGCCGATTATCAATCCGCCATCGAGCAGGCTCACCGGGCCAGCGCGCAGATCGCAGCCGGCACGGCTCCCGAGGCCGCTCAGTCCGCCCTGTACCTGTTGCCGCTGGCCACGCGGATTCGCTCGTTGTTCAAGATGGATTTTGCCGAAGCGCAATACATCATCGAATTGCGTTCCGGGCCGGCTGGGCACTTCAGCTATCGCCGCGTTGCATGGGAGATGTATCTGGCCTTCCAGCGCCAGCACCCGGCGCTGGCCAAACATATCCGCGTTACCGACTTCACAAAGCCCATCGACCTGCTGCAACGGTGACGCATCGCGTGAACCCCGCGATTGACAGCGGGGCGCTTGATGACGTATTTGTAAAAAAGTTGGTAATGGTGAAGGAGTTCACCTTTAACCGCTGTCCATAGAGTGTTCCGGACAGATGATGACTCCTGACAGGGAATCCTGTTGCGGAGTCATGCCCCGGCCCGATCCCTGATCTGAAAATTTAGGAGTTTACGTTGATGATGAACACCTGGGCTCTGGCTGCTCTGTGGGTGGGACTGGCATTGGCCGCGACGCTGCTCGCGATCTGGTTCAAGATTTCGACGGCGCTTTCTGAGATTGTGGTGGGCACGGTGGCCCAACTGGTCATCGGTGTGTTCCTAACCGGGTTCTTCGGTTTTGCGCAGGGCGGACTCGCCGGAAATACGCAGTGGATCACTTTCATGGCGGGAACGGGAGCAATCGTTTTAACGTTCCTTGCCGGTGCGGAACTCGACCCCGTAATCTTCAGAGCCAAGTGGCGCGAGGCGTCAGTCATTGGCCTCGCGGGGTTCTTCGGCCCGTTTCTCGGCTGCACCGCGATTGCGCACTACGTGCTGCATTGGGCCATCATGCCCAGTTGGCTTTGCGGTGTAGCGCTTTCCACGACTTCGGTTGCCGTGGTGTACGCGGTGATGCTGGAGCTTGGTTTCAATGTGACGGAGTATGGGAAGGGGATTCTCGCCGCCTGCTTCATCAATGATCTCGGAACCGTGATTGCGCTCGGACTGATCTTTTCACCGTTTACCATCAAGACGCTGATTTTTGTGGTAGTTTCCGTCGTCGTCTTTGTGGTGCTGCCGTTTCTGACGCCGCGGTTCTTCAGGAAATACGGTGGGCGCGTCTCCGAACTCGAAGCCAAATACATTCTCTTCCTTCTCTTTGCTATGGGCGGACTGGCTGTGTGGGCTGGAAGCGAAGCGGTTCTTCCCGCGTACATGATCGGCATGGTTCTGGCGGGAACGGTGGGAAAAGACCACTCGCTGATTCGCCGCCTGCGTACACTTACTTTCGGGCTGCTCACTCCGTTCTATTTCATCCGAGCCGGTTCGTTTGTTTCCGTTTCCGCACTGATGGCCGCTCCTGTGACGTTGCTCGTCCTCTTTGGCGCAAAGTCGTTTTTCAAGGCAGTTGCTGTGTATCCGGCCGTGCGCGTGCACAAATACGATGGCAAGGCCGGAGCGTACTACACGCTGATGATGTCAACCGGCCTCACCTTCGGCACCATCTCTGCGCTCTTTGGCCTCAATCACCAGATCATCACGCAGGCGCAGTATTCTTACATCGTGGGCACAGTCATCGCCAGCGCCGTGATTCCGACCGTGATTGCGAATTCATTTTTCCTGCCCCGCCATCTACTTCCCCACAATCAGGCAGGCAAGAATGCAGAGAAGGAAGTGATGCGGCCAGTACCCGCAGAAGAAGGTTAGGTGATCGTCATGGGAAGCCCGGTTTTTGTAGGAATTCAAAGAATACTGGTGGCATTCGATGCGTCTCCACATGCGGAGCACGCTTTGGATGTTGCTCTGTCGATGGCCGGGGACATGAAAGCCAAGCTCTTCGTTGTCTCTGTAATCCGCCCGCCGGAACCCGCCGAGAGCGCGGAGTTCAATGCTGTCCTCGAAAACGGGCGTGAACGCTTTGAGAGCAGCTTCGCTCCGCTGCGCGAACGCGCCCGGCAAAAGGACATTGAGCTCGAAACGGATATCGTCCTCGGTCATCCGGCGGAACAGATCATCCACAAGGCGGACACAATTCAGGCCAGCCTGATTGTCATGGGCAAGCGCAGCCACACCATCCTCCATCGCTGGATGCTGGGCTCAAATTCGGAACGCGTTCTGCGGTATGCGCATTGCCCGGTGATGATCGTCCATTGATGCAGTGCGCCGGCGTCCGGCCGGCGCGTACGCCGCGCTACGCCGGCATCGGCTCCAAATGCGCGGTAAAGTGGCGCAGGAACGGCGCCTCGTAGGTCAGCCTCATTCCTTTGATTTGAGCGCGCCGAGCAAAGACCTGCAAGATAATTTCCACAACGTAGTCGATGTGGCTCTGCGTATAAACTCGGCGCGGAATGGCCAGCCGCACCAGCTCCATCTGCGCGGCAGCGGCAAACATCAGGCTGCCAATTTCGACCGAGCGGATTCCGCCTTCCAGATACAACTCCGCGGCCAGCGCGACGCCGGGAAATTGATCCACCGGAATATGCGGCAGAAAAGCCTTGGCGTCGAGATAGATGGCGTGGCCGCCCGGCGGCTGCACAATGGGCACGCCATGTTCAGAGATGTGATCTCCCAGGTAAGCCGTCGAGGCAATCCGGTAGCGCAGATAGTCTTCCTGCAACGACTCCTGAATGCCTACGGCGATGGCCTCCAGATCGCGGCCGGCAAGTCCGCCGTAAGTGGGATAGCCCTCGGTCAAAATCAGCAGATCCTTCTCCTGGCGCGCGAGAATGTCGTCGTTGGTGCAGAGGAAGCCGCCGATGTTGGCCATGCCGTCCTTTTTGGCGCTCATGGTGCAGCCGTCGCCCAGCGCGAACATTTCCTGCGCGATTTGTTTGGGTGTCTTGTCTGCATAGCCGGGCTCGCGCAACTTGATGAAGTAGGCGTTCTCGGCAAAACGGCAAGCGTCGAAATAAAGCGGAATCTCATGCTTGTGGCAGACCGCTGAGACAGCCCGCGCATTTGCCATCGAGACCGGCTGCCCGCCGCCGGAGTTGTTGGTCACCGTGAGCATGACCAACGGGATGCGGTCGCGCCCCACGCGAGCAATCAGGGCCTCCAGAGCCGCAACATCCATGTCGCCCTTGAACGGCAGCCGTGTGCCGGGTTGCCGCGACTCGGGCGGCAAGAGGTCAACCGCCTCGGCTCCGACGGCCTCGATATTGGCGCGAGTGGTGTCGAAATGCGTGTTGTTGGGCACCATGTCGCCCGGCTTGCACATTACATTGAACAGGATGCGTTCCGCCGCGCGTCCCTGATGAGTGGGGATGACGTGGGAATAGCCGACGATGTCCTGAACCGAATTTTTGAAGCGGACAAAGCTGCGGCTGCCGGCGTAGCTTTCATCGCCCTCCATGATCGCCGCCCACTGGTGCGTGGACATGGCTCCGGTGCCGGAGTCGGTGAGCAGGTCGATGAGGACATCGTCGGCCGGAAGCAGAAAAAGATTGTAATGCGCGGCGCGCAGCAGCAGTTCCCGCTGTTCGCGCGTGGTCCAGCGGATAGGTTCAACGCTTTTGATGCGAAATGGCTCGATGATGGTTTTGGTGGGCATACGGGATAAACTCCTGTGACCGGGCAAATCTTTCCTGCCATTGCCCTGGCCGTGCGCCGCGAGTGCAGCGAGTTTGGCGAGGCAAACAGGAATGCACCATTCAAAGTGCCGCGCCGTCCCATGGACGACGATCAGACCCCGTTCGCCAAACCCTGCCAATCCTAGACCAGAGAAGCGGGGAACGCAACCGTAGGGCCTGTCATCTAATTCCCCTGGGGCAGCGTTGACGGCCAAAATTCGGCCAGACCGGGGTCCCCACGGACGGGTGTTTGTCCGTGGGGTGGAGACGAAGTCGAGCCCGAAGGCTGTGGCGGGTCCACTGTCGAGGGCAAGAATGAAGTATGGCCGAATTTTCGCCGCAACCCGAAGGGCCGGGGCCAATTTTCCTCATCTCTTCGTCAATCGTCGCTAGGATACGCCCGGTATCCGTCGCTCCTCTCTCCTCGACCTGAGAAAAATTGGCTCCCGGCGCTACCCCAGAGGAATTAGATGACAGGCCCTAGGGATCGGACGGGCTGCTAGAATCTCTTGGGAGTAACCATGAGCGTAAGGGCCCTCTATCCCGGCACATTCGACCCGCCGACCAACGGTCACATCGACCTGATCCAGCGCGGGGCCAAGCTCTTTGAGCATGTTACCGTCGCCATTCTCATCAACCCGGTGAAAGATCCGCTCTTCACTGTTGAAGAACGCGTGGACATGCTGAAGGAATCGACCATCGCGCTGGGCAACGTTTCGGTAGCCACATTCGACGGGCTGATGGTGGAGTTTGCGCGCCAGCAGGGAGCCTCGGCGGTGCTGAGGGGCATCCGCGCCATCAGCGACTACGAGTACGAGTTTCAGATGGCGCTGATGAACCGGCGCCTGGCCCCGGAGATTGAGACCGTCTTTCTGCAACCGGCAGGCCGCTACTCGTTTGTCAGCTCGCGGATGCTGAAGGAGGTCTTCAGCTTCGGCGGCGACGTGAGCGGCTTGGTGCCGCCCAACGTGCTCAAGCGCTTGAGAGACCGCATTGGGACGAGCCAAGGCTGAATTCTGTTGAGAACGGCCTGCAAAGGCGGGCAGAGAGAGAGAAGGCGAAATGGCAGGTCCAGACCCAAATCAAAAAATGGTAGTCGTGTTCGAGAGTGACAATCCCATTGCGCTCGACATTGCGAAGTCCGCGCTGGAAGATGCGGGAATTGAGTTTGTGGTGCCCGATGAGGGGCGCATCGGCTTTGGAGTCACGCCGATTATCAATCCCGTTTATAGGATTGAGGTGCTTCAATCGCACGCGGCCGAGGCGCGCGGGGTTATGACAGACCTGACGAGCAAAGGGGATTCAGAGCCGGCGGAATGAGCGCGTTGACGGAAAGAGCCGGCGAACGGTCGTTGAACTGACGAGATGCCGGGATCGCAAATCTTCTTTGAATTCTTCGCGGTCGATTTTGCCTCAGCCCGAAAATCTGTAAAGATAGAAGTACTATGACGACCGCAAGCACTTCTTCCCAAGTCTTTACGGGCCGCATTGGCCGGATTGAGGTCTCCGCGACCCTGGCTGTGGCTGCCGAGGCCGCCAAACTGCGTGCGCAGGGCGCCAACCTGGTGGATTTCGGCGCGGGCGAGCCGCATTTTCCCACGCCGCACCACATCAAAGACGCCGCCATTGCCGCCATCGAAGCCAACTTCACCCGCTATACCGTGGTGCAGGGCATTCCCGACGTGCGCAAGGCCATCGTCGAGCGCCACGCCGCCGACTTCGGCTCCGATTACGCGATTGATGAGGCCGTCTTCACCACAGGCGGCAAGCTGGCCCTCTTCAATGCCATTCAGGTGCTGGTGGACCATGGCGACGAGGTGATCCTGCCCGTCCCTTATTGGGTCAGCTTCAAGGACATCATCCAGTACGCCGGCGGCAAGGTGGTGCTGCTCGAAACCAGCGAGGCGGAGAACTTCCGCATTACGGCGGATGCGATTGAAAAGGCGATTACGCCCCGGACCAAGGCGATCATCCTCAACTCGCCGTCGAACCCGGCCGGCTCCGTCGTCAGCGCCGCTGACCTGGAGCGGATTGTTCACCTGGCCCACGAGCGCGGGATTTTCCTGCTGCTGGACGAGTGCTATGTCTATTTGAACTATGCCGGCAAGCCTGTCTCCGGCGGCTCATTTACATGGGCCAAAGAGCATATTGTGGTGCTCGGTTCGCTGTCGAAGACTTACGCCATGACCGGCTGGCGGGCGGGCTTTGCGCTGGCGTCGAAGGCCGTTACGGCCAACCTCAGCAAGCTCCAGTCGCAATCGACCTCGAACGCTACCAGCTTTGTGCAGAAGGCCGCCGTGGCCGCGCTGGCCGGCTCGCAGGAGTGCGTCAGCGAGTTCCGCGCCGAGTTCATCAGCCTGCGCGACTATATGCTGGCCAAGCTGGCGGAAATCCCCGGCATCACCTGCACCAAGCCCGAGGGCGCATTCTACGTTTATCCCAACATTGGCGCTTTTCTGGGCAAGGGCGGAATCAAGACATCGACGGAGCTGGCCACGCGGCTGCTCCACGAAGCCCATGTGGTTACCGTTCCCGGCGAGGCTTTCGGTACCGCGCAGCACATTCGCCTTTCCTATCCGGTGACCCGGCAGAATATCGACGAAGGTACGCGCCGCATGGGAGAGTTTTTGGCCAAGCTGGAGTAAACGGGGCGGTTCGACCGCCGGGTTCGCCCCGAGGGATGCCGCTGGGCATTTTGCGCAAGTTTCTCCATTTTCAGCAGATGGGACGGTTTTTCCAAAAAGTATCATTCAACCCTGTGCAAACGTATAGTTTGTCGAGTAGGATGTGTCAGCAATGTCGAAGCCGATTGATTTCCGTCCTGTAATTCTTGCCGGAGGCAGCGGTACCCGCTTCTGGCCCCGCTCCCGCCGCGCCCACGCCAAGCAGGTTCTGGCTCTTGACGGCGAGCGTTCCATGATCCAGCAGACCGTCGAGCGCCTCAAGCCGCTGGCCGGGCTGGACAAGACCTGGGTGATCACCAACGAGTATCTGGCTGCGGAGATCGCCGATCAGTTGAAGGGAATGCCCGCTGAGCAGATTGTCCAGGAGCCGGTGGCCCGCAACACAGCGCCCGCCTGCGGACTGGCCGCCTTTATCATCGAGAGCCAGAACCCTGACGCCGTGCTGGGAATCTTTCCCTCGGACCACGTGATCGGCGACGAGCCGCGCTTCCTCAAGGCGCTGCAAAAAAGCATCGCCGTGGCTGCCGCCGGCGATAGCATTGTGGTGCTGGGCATTGAGCCCACCCGCGCTGAAACGGGCTACGGCTACATCGAAACCACCGAATACACCCGGGACGATTCCGCTCTCCACGTGCGCCGTTTCATCGAGAAGCCCAACCAGAACCGCGCCGATGAGTTCATTGCCGCAGGCAACTACTTCTGGAATTCGGGGATGTTCTTGTGGTCGGCGCGGACGCTGGCGAATGCTGTGCGCGAGCACATGCCGGAGACCGCGCCGCTGCTGGAAACCATCGCCGCCGCTTACGGCACGCCGAAGTTCGAAGCGGTCTTCCACGACATCTATGCCAAGTGCGAGAATATCTCGGTCGATTACGCCGTGCTGGAGCCGCGCTCGGCCAAAGGCGAGCATCTATCTCATCTCTATTGCATCCCGGCCGAGTTCAATTGGAACGATCTCGGCTCCTGGGCTTCGCTCTACGAGTACCAGACGGAGACTCGCCTGCGCGGAGACAGCGAAGGCAACGTGGCCGAGAGCAGCGGCCATATGGCTCTCGACTCCGGCAACAACTACATTTTCAGCCCCCATAAGTTTGTCGCTCTGGTGGGAGTCGAGGACCTGGTTATCGTGGACACCAAGGATGCGCTGCTGGTCGCTCGTCGCGACCACTCCCAGGATGTGGGCAAGATTGTGAAGGAGCTGGGTATCACCGGGCGGACCGAGTTGATCTGAGACTGAGCGGCAGTACATACCGGCAGCAAGACTCGTTTTCAACCCTATCTTTCCATAAGTGCATCGCCGTGTGTAGTTTCCCTATTGGCAATCTTTGCTAACGGTGATATTCTTGCTTCGAGTTCTCTTTTTCTGGCGGAGAACGGGGAGAAGCAGTATGCCGACGCGCAACGTGAATCTGACCCAGGAGCTTGATCGTTTCGTGCTGTCGAGGGTGAAAGCTGGCCGCTATGAGAACGCCAGCGAGGTAGTGCGCGCCGGGCTGCGGAATCTGGAACGCGAGGAGCGGCTCTACGAGGCGAAGTTGAAAGCCTTGCGAGCGGCCATTGACGAAGGGGATGCAAGCGGCGTCGCCGAGGGCGATGTCTTTCAGCAGGTGCGCGAGGCGCTCCATCTGACCGCTAACGCAAGCTAGCCATGGCAACGGTGAGTTTTTCTCGCAGCGCCAAAGCGGATTTGCTGAGCATAGGCGCGTATACTCTTGAAACCTGGGGCGCAGTGCAGGCCGAGCGTTACCTCGACAGCCTTGAAGGCTGTGCGAAGTTACTGGCGGGCAACCCTTTACTTGGTCGGCCCTGCGGCCGGATTCGCACCGGCCTGTATCGCTTTGAAACGGGTCGCCATGTCTTTTTCTATCGGCGTCAGGAAGACGGCATTTTCGTTTCGCGGATTCTGCACCAAAGTATGCTGCCGGAGGATTAGCTTTTCACGGATGTGCCCCCGGACGCGTGAGTGCTCGGATTGCCGAAGGGATAGGATGCCGCGCACTTCACTTATTTCATTCCCCAACCCCCGGCTCCGCAATCCTATATCCTAGTTCTCTGGGAGAACGAGAACGCCATTATGCCTCATCCTCAAATCAAGTTCGGCACTGACGGCTGGCGGGCCGTCATTGCCGACGATTTTACCTTCGCCAATGTCCGCATCGCCGCCGAAGCAATCGCCGCTTACGTTCATGCCAAGGAAGACCCCGCCAAGGGTATTTGCATCGGCTATGACACCCGCTTTGGGTCAAAGGCCTTTGCGCGCGCCTGCGCTGAGGTCGCCGCAGCCACCGGCATTCCGATCATGCTGGCCAATGATGTGACGCCTACACCGGCGCTCAGCTTCGGCGTGCGCGAGCGCAAGGCCGCCGGCGGCATCATGATCACCAGTTCGCACAACCCGGCGCAGTGGAACGGCGTCAAGTACAAGGCCTGGTACGGCGGCTCTGGCAAACCCTCGATTATCTCCGAGATCGAATCGTATCTCGGCCAGCCCGTTCCGAAGGCCGCGCAGCCCGCCGCGATTGAGGAGGTCGATTTTCTGCCGACGTACCTCAAGGCCATCGAGAGCTTTACGAGCCTCGACAAGCTGGCTAAATCCGGGATGAAGTTCGCCATCGACTCGATGTACGGCGCCGGGGGTACCTTCATCTCCGATATCTTTACCCGCATCGGCGTGGCTCACGTGCAGATTCGCTCGAATCCCGATCCGCTTTTTGGCGGCATCCATCCCGAGCCGATCGAACCGCATATTCGCGCGCTGGGCGAGGCTGTGGTGGCCAACGGCTGCCAGGCCGGCCTGTGCACGGATGGCGATGCGGACCGCATCGGCGCCACCGACGAGCACGGAAACTTCGTCGATCCGCACAAGATTTACTCCGTCCTGCTCAGTTGGGTGCTCAAGCACCACAACGACTGGCTCGGCGCCGTTACCCGCGCCTTCAACACCACCAAAATGCTGGACCGCATCTGCCTGAAACACGGGCGCGAGCTGATCGAGCACGGCATCGGCTTCAAGTTTGTTTGCGACTACATGCTGGAGCGGGAGATTCTGATGGGCGGCGAGGAGTCGGGCGGAATCGGCTTCCAGCGTCACTTGCCGGAGCGCGACGGCCTGCTCAACGCGCTGCTGCTGGCCAATGTGATGGCTGAGGAAGGCAAGCCGCTGGGCGAGCTTGTCGCCGATCTGCAAGCCGAGTACGGCGAACACCAGTACGGCCGCATCGACCTGGCATTACCGGAAGACGTGAAAAACGGCGCAATCGCACGCGCCAGGGCGCTCAAGCCGGGCGACCCGGTCTTTGCCGGAATGCCGATCTATTGCCAGGAGACGCTCGACGGCGTCAAGTTCTATCTCGACAACTCCGAAGCTTGCTCCAAGCCGAAAGCCGCCGAGACCTGGCTGCTGCTGCGCGCCAGCGGCACCGAGCCGCTGATGCGCATCTACTGCGAGTCCTGCTCGAAGGAATCGGTCGCCAAGCTGCTGGAATCGGCGCGGACGTTTGCGCTGAGCGCTTGAGACCTGCACGGAATATTGGGACGAGGGAATAGCTGCGGTCTTTCGGCGTCATGAATCTTCAGCGGCCAGTGAGTAACAAAAGGCCCGCGTCCAGAAATGGATGCGGGCCTTTGTGGTGTTTCCGGTGAGCTTTCTGTCTACGTAGCCGGGACTTCGTTGGCCTTTGACTTGGGCATCTGGATGCGGTTGTGCTTCTTGTAATCGTCCAGGATGGTGCTCAGGAAGATGTTGAAGGCCTGCCCGCGGCGCTGGTCGAGAATCTGATCGCGGGACTGGTCGAAGTTCTTGGCGATTTCGTCGACGGTGGGCTCCTGCTTGTCTACCACCTTGGCCACCACGCCGGTGCGTCCCGCGCTGATGGGTCCGCTGATTTCGCCGGTCTTCATGTTGAACAATTGCGGGGCCACCTGGCCAACCTGGCCGAAGTCAGGCACCTGGCCGGTTTGACCAACCAACTCGCTGGATTTGAGAGACGCGCCCAGGTCCTTGGCTGCCTTGGCAAGATCATTCGTGGTCCGGGCCTTGGCGGCCAGTTCCGTAGTTTTCTGGGCGAGCAGGGAAGGCAGTTGCTCGTTGCGGTAGTCGTCGGCAACATTGCTCTTCCAACTGACAAAATCCGGGGCGTGAGCTGCTTCGACGCCCGTAACCTGGAAGATCGCGAAGCCTTCGCCAGTGGGCGCGAACTGCGGCGGGTCGCCCTGCTTGGATTCGAATGCTTTGGCCGTGATCTGAGAGGAGTCAGGCAGCGCTGAGATCACGCCCCGTACGCCCAGCGGCTGCGTGGTGGACACTTCCAAATGATGGGCAGCGGCGGTCTTCTGCAGGCCGTTCTTGATGGCTTCCGAGGTGAGCGTCTGGGCGTAGTTCTGTTCGGCAGCGGCTGCTTTTTGGCGGAACAGGGTGCCCTGGATAGTGGGCAGCACCTCGCTGAGCGATTGGGTGTGCGCCTCTTGCCGTTCTTCGACCTGAATGATGTGATAGCCGAAGGAGGTTTTCACGATCTTCGTTTCGCCGATCTTCTGCGTGAAGATGGCGTTGTCGAACTCCGGCACCATCATGCCGCGATGGGCAAAGCCCAATTCGCCGCCCTTGTCTTTGCTGCCGGGGTCGTCGGAGTTCTTCTTTGCTAAATCGGCAAAGTTCGCGCCGCCCTGGATCTGCTTGAGCAATCCGTCCGCTTTGGCCTTGGCCGCCGCATCGGTTTTTGGGTCGGCGTTGGGAGCCACCTTGACGAGGATGTGGCGCGAGCGAGCCTGATCGGGAACCTGATACTCGGACGCGTGCGCCTTGAAGTATTGCTGAATCTCCTGCTGGCTGATCTGCGGAGTGCCGCCGGGCATCTGATCGGGAGTGAATGCAATGTAAGTGATTTTGCGCTGCTCCGGCACTGCCGTGGCATAGCGCGCGGCGTTCTTGGTGAAGAAGGCCTGCAGGTCGCTGTCCGAGGGGTTGATGGTCTTGCGCAGGTCGTCGGCCGAGATCACCGCGTAATCGAATTTGATCTTGATGTTTTCCGTGCGATAAGCGTCACGCACTTCCTTGTCGCTCACCACGACTCCGGCGGTAACCAGCGCCTGCAGCCGGCGAATAATAATCTGCTGCCTCAACTCCTGCTCAAATTCTGTTACGGACAAGTTGAACTGCTGGGCAATGAAGTTGGTGTAGCGATCTGTTCCAATAAACTGCCCGTTGGGGTAGAGGAACTCGCCAAACTGGCCTTGATGCAGGAATTGGCTCACGTCGTCGTCCGAGGCGTAGATGCCGAGCTTTGCGGCTTCATCAAGCAGAATCTGCTGCTGCACCAACTGCTGGCCAACCTGCCGCTCGATGATGCTGACGATCATCGGATTGTCAGCGTACTGCGGACCCCGGCGCATCAACTGCTGGCGCGCCATCTGGCTCACCCGCTGCTGGCTGATCGTATCTCCCGAGGAGAAGATGCGGTTGTACCAGTGCGGATAGACGGTGGCAAAAGTGTCCGTGGTGTTGGCGCCCATGCCGGTGAGGCCGGGAATCAAGTAGACCACCATGCCTACCGAAGCGGCGGCGATGATGACAACAAAAAGTGCCTTGACGACGCGATTATCTTGCTGCAGAAAACGGATCATGGCGGACTTGAACCTTCAACTCTCTACGCGCAGACGAACCTGACCCGCATACAGTGTGCAACGGCTGTTGGGCGTCGGCCTGAGGTGCGCAATTAGCCTGCAATTGTCGCTTGACGCGATTCTAACAATTATAGACGACAGGGAGCCTGACCTTCGCGCGCGCCAGAAACACGGCGGGCATCCCGGAAGCCGGGATGCCCGCATTTTGTGCGCCCAGCATGGGCGCACTCTTACGGGTGCAAGTCCCGTCACAAGCAGGTCACAGTGAGTGAAGTGAAGCGCAACTGCATGAGGGCGACCGATTGTGGGGAGGA
>Ga0255355_1000417_pt1 | contig 26279 bp, 12 predicted proteins | sample HBST75metaG_FD_189943 | JGI IMG/M metagenome (GOLD analysis project Ga0255355, IMG submission 189943) | Peat soil microbial communities from Stordalen Mire, Sweden - H.B.S.T75 | ecosystem: Environmental > Terrestrial > Soil > Wetlands > Peat | place: Sweden: Norrbotten County, Stordalen Mire...
CTCGCCTGGGACGCCAGTGTTAGTTGCCGCATCGCACTTACCCTCTGGTGCTCATTTTATCCAAGCGGGGAGCAGCGTTGAGACTTGTGCAGAGACTCCCTAGAACAAGCGGGGCACGGCCGAGCAATGGATTCCGCAAGGTAAGCAGACGGTAGAGATGACGCGGTGCCTGTTCGAAACCTTCGACGTTCGCAGTCAGTTCCTGGTTCTGCTCTAGCGTAAGCACCTCGTTCTCAAACCGGCGATTCTCGAAAGAGGGAACCAGGAGTATCTCTGTGATCCGCGACTCGTTGGTGTCCAGTGGAATTCTTTGCAGGGCAAAGACATACCGCAAAGTCGTTCACCGAGTTGCCACCGGTATTCGGTCTGTTGGACGGCAGGTCCAAGCCACTCCGGCGTGCTGCATACTCAAATGGGTGAAATAGCACCGTTCAGACTTGACAGGGAAAAGAGGCGAATGCTATCAATGACGCATGCGCAATCGATTGAGCTTTTGCGCCATGGTTTAACTCCAATCGCTTGGGTATCCACGTCGCATGCCCTGCACAATCCCGTTGCTTGCGCCGCACCCAGAATATGCCGGTGGGCCCCAAATCGTGCCGGCCAATTCCTAACGTGAATTCTCATGAAGAAATGCAGGACGTCGATCATGATCCCGCTGCGCGTAGTATTTGTTATCCTGACCCTTGTTCTTACGACCATAGGCTGCCCCGGATGGGGGCAGACCGCCACCGCAACTATTTCCATCGACGCCAACGCACCGGCCAGCCCCCTCCCGCATTTTTGGGAGCAGATGTTCGGTTCGGGCCGGGCCGTACTCGCCCTTCGCGACAACTACCGCAAAGACCTGAAAGAGGTTCATGACCAGGTGGGCACCCGGTATGTTCGTTTTCACGCCATCTTCCACGATGAAGTGGGTGTCTACGATGAGGACGAGAAGGGTAATCCGGTCTTCAACTTTTCCTACGTCGATCAGATCTACGACGGACTCTTGGCCCAGGGAGTCCGGCCGTTCGTCGAGATCAGCTTCATGCCCCGCAAGCTGGCGGCGCGCGAGGCGACTCATCCCTTCTGGTACAAGCAGAATGTGGCTCCGCCCAAGGACTACGCCAAGTGGGACCTGCTGATCCACGCCTTTGGCCAGCATCTCATCGAACGCTACGGCATCGACGAAGTTGCGCAGTGGTACTTTGAAGTCTGGAACGAACCTAACATCGATTTTTGGGCCGGCGAGCCAAAACAGGCCGCCTATTTTGAGTTGTACGATCACACGGCGCGCGCGCTCAAGGCAGTAAATCCCAGGCTTCGCGTCGGTGGCCCCGCAACGGCGGCTGCCCATTGGATTCCCGAGTTCCTGAATCATGTGGACAAGGAGCATGTGCCAGTGGACTTCGTGTCCACGCACGGTTATGCCGACGACACGGTTGAAGACCTGTTCGGGACGCATCAGGATATCCCGATGCACGACCGCATCTGCCGCACCATACAAAAGGTGCATGGCGAGATTCACGCCTCGACGCTGCCCTCGCTGCCGCTGATGTGGACGGAGTGGAATGTCCCCTCCTACGGCACCCTGAATGGGAGAGATAACTGGTATGTAGGACCTGCTTTGGCCAGGGACATCAGCCAATGCGATGGCTCGGTGGACCTGATGTCGTGGTGGACCTTCGACGATGTTTTTGAGGAGGACGGCGTCACCAAGGAACCGTTCGACGGTGGTTTCGGACTCATCGCGGCGGGCAGGATCAAGAAGCCCAGCTTTTACGATTTTGCCGTGCTGCACAAACTTGGCGAGGAGCGGCTGGCCAACCCAGCCGACAACCTGCTGGTGACCCGCCGCAAGGATGGCACGCTGGTGGTGGCCGCGTGGAATCTGGTGGATATGGATCAGTTGGCTCATGGCGCTCCGCTGACTATGCGGCTTGCGTTTAAGGGAGTTGCGCCAGGCGCCAAGGCCGCCATGCAGCGAGTAGACGAGACCCATGGAAACCCGATGCCGGCCTATCGGGCCATGGGCAGTCCGCGCTATCCAACACAGGCGCAGATTGAAGCCCTGAACAATGCCTCATCTCTGCCTCTGCCAGAACAGCGCAGGCTGGAGCACGGCGTGATGGAGATTACCTTGCCGGTCAATGGACTGGCGGTGATCGAAGTTCCGCGGCAATGAGCAAAGGAGAAGATGCGGTGAATGCGCGAAGCGGCACGCGAATCATCACTCCCGGCTTTGGAATGAGCCGGCGGCAGGCGCTCATGTCAATGGCGGCAGCAACGGGCTGCGTGGTGGCGGCAGCAGTGGGATGCGGCGGGGGCGGGCAGACGACGACGCCTCCCACTACGCCCACGCCTCCCTCTTTGCCTGTGGGTGTCTTTAACCCGACTGCGGCCGACCTGAGTTTTCTGGATGCTCTGGAACAGCAGGGCTGCCTCTACTTCTGGGAGCAGGCCAGCCCCGTGACCGGGCAGGTACTGGACCACGCGGCCAACAATCTGAGCGGACAGATCGACCCCACTACCACGCAGGCCAGCATTGCCGCCACCGGCTTTGGACTCACCGCACTGTGCATTGCTGATCAGCGCGGCTACCTGACCGGCGTGACCCATGCGCAGATTGTTGCGCGGGTGCAAACTACGCTGAGTTTTCATCTGAACAACATGCAGAATGAAAACGGCTTCTTCTATCACTTCAATGATGTGAACACCGGTCTTCCCCTCTCCGGCTCAGAGGTCTCCACGATCGATACGGCGTGGTTGATGTGCGGCGCTCTCGCGGCGCGCGCCTATTTTAACGACGCAACGATTACATCCCTGGCCACGCAACTATATGAACGCGTGAACTGGCCGTGGATGCTGAATGGCGGACAGACCTTCGCCATGGCCTGGTATCCGGCCGCTGCCGCTGCTCCCGGCTTTTCGTCTTCGCGCTACGATACTTATTGTGAGTTGATGGCGCTCTATTTGCTGGCCATCGGCTCACCCACCTATCCCATTCCGGCGTCTTGCTGGGCCGCCATTGCGCGCCCCATTCTCACCTACGAGGGTTACAGTTACATCAGCAACAACAGCGATCCGCTGTTCACGCACCAGTGGTCTCATGCGTGGTTCGACTTCCGCTCAAAGGCCGATGCTTATGCCAACTACTTTACGAATTCCATCTACGCAACGCAGGCCCACGAGACGTTCTGCGTGATGACTTATCCGAATTGGTATACGGAGAACTACTGGGGCATAACGTCGTCAGACTATGTGGGTGGCTACACCGCTTGGGGCGGACCGCCCGCGCAGGGGCCCATCGACGGTACCGTCGTTCCCTGTGCCGCCGCCGGATCGCTCCCCTTCTTGCCCAACGAGTGCCTTGAGGTTTTAGAAGCCTTGCGCTCGAACTGGGGCGCGGAGACCTGGGGGCGCTACGGTTTTGTCGATGCCTTCAATTCCAATTCTTCTCCAAAATGGTATAACACGGATTGTCTGGGAATCGATCTGGGCATTTCAGTCCTGATGGCTGAGAACCTGCGCACCGGGCTCGTCTGGAGCACCTTCATGAGCAACCCGGAGTGCGCGAACGCCATGCAGTTTGCGGGATTCCATTAGAGCGGAACCGGAGTCGATGGATCCCGAAACCGCAACATTCAAGTCGACGCGACCATCACGGAGCGCCGACCTTGCACAAACTTAACAGGACACAGCAACTCCGGTTCCGCTCTAGGATCTGCGTCCGCTGGTGAAGGAGTAGGGAAGTGTTGATGACCGGGCAACGCGGTATGTGGAGGATGAGCCGCCGTCAGATGCTCAAGGCTGTCGCGGCAGCGGCGGGATGCGCCCTTGCGCCCGGAGCTATCGCTTTCGCGAGCGAATCCTGGAAACTATCCAATGACGATGAGGCATTCCTGGACGATTTGGAACGGCAAGGATGTCTGTTCTTCTGGGAGCAAGCCAGCGCGAAGACCGGACAGATTCTTGACCGGGCGCGCAACGATCGTAGTGGCGGGCGCGATCCCCGGCACATGGCAAGCATTGCGGCCACGGGTTTCGGGTTGACTGCGATGTGCATTGCCGACAAGCGCGGCTACTTGCCACACGCGCGGATCGTGGAGCGCGTGAAGACGACGCTGGAGTGGCATCTGAACCGCCTGCCGGAGGTGCATGGCTTCTTTTATCACTTCTCGGATATTGAAACCGGAGAGCGATTCCAGGGCGCGGAACTTTCCTCGATCGATACATCATTGCTGCTGTGCGGCATCCTCACAGCGCGAGCGTACTTTGAGGACGCACAAATCCAGTCCCTGGCTCAGCAGATTTACGAGCGCGTGGACTGGCCCTGGATGCTGAATGGCGGCAAGACGTTTTCCATGGGATGGAAACCGGAGACGGGTTTCCTCCATGTGCGCTGGGAACGCTATTGCGAACTGATGATGCTCTACCTCTTGGCTATCGGCTCGCCCGCCCACGCTGTAGCGCCGGAGTATTGGAATCACTTTTCGCGCCCTGTGATCCATTACAAAGGGTACGACTATATCAGCGGGGACGACCCGCTGTTTACGCATCAGTACTCGCAGGCGTGGTATGACTTTCGCGGCAAACGCGACGCCTATGCCGATTACTTTGCAAATTCGGTGACCGCGACCCGCGCCCACAAGGCATTCTGCCTTTCTTACCCCAAGTGGTACAGCGAGGATTACTGGGGCATCACGGCCTCAGACTCTGTTAGAGGCTATACCGCCTGGGGTGGACCACCCGCACAAGGGCCTTTGGACGGGTCTGTTGTTCCTTCGGCCGCAGCCGGTTCGCTGGCTTTTCTGCCTGCCGAGTGCCTTTCAGTTCTGCGCGCCCTGCGCTCGAAATGGGGGAAACAGGCCTGGGGGCGTTATGGCTTTGTGGACGCCTTCCATCCTTCCGCCAACTGGTATGACCCGGATGTATTGGGGATCGACCAGGGCATTTCGGTGCTGATGGCGGAGAATCTGCGCTCTGGACTTGTGTGGAGCACGTTTATGCGCAACCCAGAGAGCGTGAGCGCCATGCGGCGAGCCGGGTTTCATGGGAAGGGTCTGCTGGGATGAGACGGATCGCGCCTGCCTGCGGTACGCATCTGAGGGCTGAAGCAGTTTATGGTGTTCAATGTTCGCGGGTGCGCAACCCTTTGCGCTATCCTTGGAGATAATCACGTGATCAAACCTCTCTACAAGCAGGTCACTCTAAAAGAGCTTGCGGCCATCCTTGAGCTCTCGCAGTCCACGGTCTCCCGCATCGTCAACGGCGCGGCGACCGAGCACCGTATTGCCGAGGAAACTCAACAACGCGTGCTTCATGCTGCGGCTCTTTATGGTTACTCCGCCAATACCGTAGCCAGGAGCTTGCGCCAGAAGCGAACCTACACGATCGGCGTCATCCTTCCAGAGATAAGCGAAGGCTACTCGACAGCAGTACTTAGCGGTATTGAAGACGAGTTGTTGAAGGATGGCTTCTTTTATTTTGTCGTCAGCCATCGCCACCGCGCCGAACTGCTGGAGGGTTACCTGCGCATGATGCTGGCTCGCTCGGTTGAGGGCATCATCGCCGTGGATACGCCCATCAGGGAAGAACTTCCCGTTCCCCTGGTTGCTGTCTCCGGACACAGGCGGCACGACGGGGCTATCAACATCGAATTGCATCATGAGCAGGCCGCGCACTTGGCGCTCTCGCATCTGCTGACGCTGGGACACAAACGAATTGCCTTCATCAAAGGGCAGGCCTTCAGCTCGGATACCAGCCCGCGGTGGCAGGCGATTCTGGATGTGGCTAGGAACCTGGGCATCGAGGTTGATCCGCGGCTGGTGGTGCAGTTGCAAAGCCCAGAACCCGGTCCCGGACCTGGCCTTGAAGTCACGCGGAAGTTACTTGAAACCGAGCAGCCTTTCACGGCGATCTTCGCCTTCAACGACGTCACGGCGATCGGCGCGATCCTCGCCCTGCGCGAAGTGGGGCTGCGCGTTCCCAAAGACGTTTCGGTGCTTGGCTTTGACGACGTGCTGGTGGCTTCCACAAACAACCCGCCACTTACAACCATCCATCAGCCTTTGCGCACCATGGGGCAAACCGCGGCCAGCACACTGCTGGGGCTCATACGCGACGAAATCCCGCAGCCGCACCCGGATGTCATCACGGTCTATCCCAAGCTGGTGGTGCGCAAGTCCACCGGCCATGTGACCACGCGCATCGAGCCGGCCTCTCCAGCCGCCGACGATTGAAACTTTTTCCTTTCGCAAAAAAACAGGGTGCGCATGAAGATGCGCACCCTGCCGTTGTGAAGAGTTGAAACGGGCTAGAAGTTGAAGCGAGCCTGGAAGCTGACAGTTCGCGATCCAAGGATCGCAGTGTCTTGCCCGAAGTTCGGGGCAGTAATGTCCTGCTGAATGGCGCGCGCATCAAGATTCGTGTTGTTGAAGAAGTTGAAGAAATCGGCACGGATCTCAAGTTGCGCTGCATCGCCCAGCACCCGCATATTCGGCATGCCGAATGCTTTGGTCAGCGAAGCGTCGAGGTCCTTATAGCCCGGACCATTGAAGGAGTTGCGTGCAAGCCCCGGCGCCGGAGGGAGCCCGGCATTGGCTACCGGCGCCGTTCCGAGGGAGTTGTAGGTAATTGCCTGCTGGAAGTTCGGAACGTTGAAGTACTTGTTTGAATACGCAACGACAGTTCCAGCATTCCCGTTCACCGTGGCTGTCGTTGAGGTTTGTCCCGTCAGAATGTTCGCAAAGTTGCTTCCGGACTCGAAAGCAGAGTTGCTCTCCGACTTACCCGCGCCTCCAGTATAGTAAGGACGCAGGTTATTGTAGCTGCAAAGGTTGCAGTACTGGTTGTCCCCAGTTCCAAAGTTCGGGGTCCAGCCAAAGCCGGTGTGGAAGTTGGCGATTCCGCTCAGCGACCATCCGCCGGCTACCTTTTCCATCCATTTATTGCTGCCGTGGAAGATCACCGGTTGCCAGACCGCAATGAGTTTGAGCGACCTGCGCACGTCAAAGTCGGAGCGCCCCCACTCTTTCTTCGAATCGAAGAGGAAATCGTAATTCTGATAGGGGCCCGAAGCGTTGTCCATGCTCCTGCTCCACATGAACTGAGCGTCGGCAGAGAAATGATGCGCCATCTCGTGCTTCATCTCCGCCAGCATGGCATTGTTGTTTCCACTGCCCCCATTCGCGTAGTAGTCCACCTGCGGTACCAGCGGGTTCATGGCCAGCCCCTGAATCGCCGCGATGGCATTGTAGTTTCGAATCTCCGCAACCATATGGCGCGTCTCACTTCCTTGATACCCCAGGGACGCTACCCATTGGGGGCCGACAGTGTAATCGACTTCCAGTGAGTAGTGATAGGCATATTGCGTCGGGATGGTGCTCGGATAAGCGGTCACCGTAGCGCCTCCGTTGACGGGAAGATTGCTTGCGTTGTAGGTGGTTATGGTATTGGGGTTCGACGGAAAGCCAGCCAGAGAAGTGGGACTGCTGGAGAGCTTATACAAAATTCTGTTATCGATCGAGTTTGGCGCCGTGGAATTACCGAAGTAGTAATAGGCTCCGGTTGGAGGATTGCCAGCCGAGTTCGCTGTTAGAGCGATCTCCTCCTGGTTGAAGACCAGTCCAAAACCGCCACGCACCACCATCTTGTTCTGGAAGTACGTCGGCGCCCAGTTGAATCCCAGTTGCGGTCCGAAGTTTCCTTTCTGGGGAGTCCAGATGTTTCCGCCTGTCTTGATGGTCATACCGGTAAGGAGGTTGGCCCCGCTGCCAAAACTCGATACGCCAAGATTGCCCTGTTTGTCATAGAGCGAACCGAAGTAGGAGTAGCGCAGTCCGCCATTGATTGTGAGATTCGGGCGAAGTCTCCATTGGTCCTGAACAAAGAGGCCAAACATACTCTGCCGGTCATCGTCGCGTAACTCGTTGGGAAACCCCGTGCTCGCGTTGAAATCCCCTCCTTCTGCCATCGGAGCATCATTCATAAAATCCCAGATATCGAAGAAGTTGTAGGAGGGGGTGTTGATATTGACGTTGAGATAATACAGTCTTGTGAACTCGCCACCGAGTTTGACGGTATGCCGGTTCAGCGCCTTGGTCAATACGTCTTTGTAGGCATAGGTCCATTGATTGAGGTGGCTTCCAGGACCGGCGCCAAACGACTGAATGGGAAGTACGTTGATATTGTCCGAAGGCAGGCCAATCGGCCGCTGGGGATTCTCGGTAAGTTCGTTCCAACGCCATCCGGCAACATTGGCGCGAGCCTCGTTGAGCAGGGTCGGGCTGAAGGTATGGTTCCAGATCAGTGAAATCGCCTGGTTTACCTGATCGTGATGGAAGAAATCGTAGGCGCGCGCCGGGCCATTGTAAGACGTGTTGCCCTGCGGTACCCAGTAAATGGCGAACGCCAGGTGATCCTTGCTGGTCACATCGGCATCCAGGCGTCCGTTCCAATCCCTGTAATAGGAGGTGAAGGGCGTGGACGTGACATAGTCCGCAATATCGGCAACGGTCGACAGGCCATTACCGATGCCGGGACTGGCAGTCGTGTTCAGCGCGGTCAAATCCTGCGCGCCGAGTCCGGAGGTGAGCGGCGATCCAATGTTCAGCCCCCCCGTTACCTCCTGGCAGTTCGTTCCTGTCACGAGGCCAAGGGCGGCGCAGGTCGTGGTTACAGTGCCCGTGGAGGCGACTGCCGATCCCGCGTAGGTCAGGTACGAGTGAGCAAGGCTGCTCGAAGACGCCAGAGCATCGAAGGCAGGCGTGTCATACCAACCGGTACCGACGTTGTTCGAGTGATTCGGCACAGACTCAAAGTCGAAGAAGGCAAATATTTTGTTCTTCCATATGGGGCCTCCGACGCTGCCGCCATACTGATTGAAGTCCTGTGTGTCCTTTTGCGGAGCGGTGGTGATATCCGGTTCTACGATCGTATGCTGGTATGCATTCAAACCCGGACGGTGAGCGCCCCAGAAGGCGCTGCCATGTATTTGATTGGTGCCGCTTTTCGAAGTGACCACCACCTGGGCGCCGCTGAAGCGGCCATTTTCAACATCGTAATCGTTGGTCACGACGCGCACACTAGCCACGGAGTCTGGGTCTGGTGTAATGATGCTGGTTCCACCCCAGACCGCGCTGACAACATTGATGCCGTCGATCGTTACGCTGTTTGTCGAGTACTCGGCGCCATTGGCGTTGGCCAGGATGCCGTTTTCCGTTGGGGCCTGCCCATTATTGCCTGAGCCGTTCGGTCCCTCCCATGTCGTGGAGGTCGTGTTATAGGTTCCGCCGCCGGCGCCCTGCGATCCATCGCTCACCGCTCCAGGGGCAAGCTGGACCAGCGTGAAGACATCGCGCTGAAAGGCGGGCATGTGGTCGATATCGTTGCTGCTGATCGTGCTGCCGATGTTTGCGGTTGATGTGTCCATGGCCGGCGTGAGTGAGGCATTGACGGTCACCGACTGCGTAACCGCGCCCAGCTCCAGTGAGACGTTCAATGCGTTCGGCTGCTCGGGAATCAACTGCAGGCCGCTAAGTATCTTCTTCTTGAACCCCTGTTTCTCGACAACCAGGTTGAAATGGTCTGCCGGAAGGGCATTGAAGTTGAAGACGCCTTCTCCGTTGCTTGTTTGAACAATCGTCTTGTTGGTTGCCGTATCTGTGAGGGTAAGGGTTGCGCCTGGAACGACCGCCCCTTCCGGGTCCAACACAACACCCTGGATGGATGTTCTGAACTGGGCCTGAGCCGGAACGGCCAAAAAGGCCAGCAGCAGCAGCAGCACGGCTGGCCACCAGAAGGTCAGGGCAGATGAATACCCTGCTCCCTCCCGCCGTTGGTTGATACCGTTTGTTGAATCAATAAGTTGCATTGTGGTCTCCTGAGGATCGGTTGTGGTGTTTCGGTAGGATCCTTCGCTCTTTTAGAAGCGCCGTCTGGTCAAAATCGATCTGCACAATCGATTGCGCAACGGAATATTGATACCACCGTCAAGATTTCCCTGTCAAGTGTATTATTTTCCGCTAGACCGGTAGACAGCAGGGCGCTTCAGTTTTGCTCTCGAGAGGGCATCGAAAAGGCGAAATCCCTGGAGTGACGTCGACGCAGGAGTTGTGGGCCAGATCACACCGGCTCAGCCGGGAACGGTATCTGTCGCCGTACCCCTGCGAGATGGAGCCGTGGCGGGTGCGACTGCCAGCCTGCGTTCCAGCGAGACGTCGATCCAGGGATATTTCGGCTTCTTCCCCCAGGACGTCCCAGTCGGGCTCAGGGTGTATGCTTTTCGGCGGATGGGCCAATTTCGTATTCAGATGGGGGGCAAGGATGGCTGTGAAACAAAGATTCTTATCATTGCGAAGGGAGAGCTTCTGTCTTCGCTCTCTTGTCCTGATATGGCTGATTTACCTTTGTATGCCAGCGAGTTTTGCATTGGGTGCCAGCCGTCGCGTTCCTCTCACGCTGAAGCCCGACGATGTTCTTCCCACTGGCAATGAGTGGATTGCCCTGCCGGACATCCGTGCGCTGGATGGGGCCCTCAACAGCTTCAACGTGGTTTCGATGCGCGACCGAGGGTTGCTCCAGGTAACCGGCGAACGCGGCGCTCCAGTTTTGCAACCGTACTTCATGGTAGGCGGTAAGCAACTGCCGTTTCGCAACCCATCCTGGGAGCTGATCGAGTATTGGATTCCTACCGGCCATCTCACGGTCGACGGCATGTATGCTTCGCTCACCTGGTGCGCGCCGCCCGGCTCTCGCGCCGCGTTTCTGCGCATGACGCTGACCAACCGCCGTGCGGAGTCGGTGCCGATAACGCTGGGGTTAAAGGCTTCGTTTGGCATGTTGAGCCGCGTAACCTATGTGCCCATAGAACTCCGTGGAGAGCGGACCGTGGGTCCAGCGCCGTGGGTCGATCCGGGCGAGGTCTTCAGTTACATTACGCACGATACGGAGTTTGCCTGGTCGGTGGTTCATCCTGGATCGCAGGCGCTGGTCACCGCGCCGCCGCTCTCCCTGGCGCCTGCCGTGGATGCCAATCGCCAGATCACGCTGGCCCCTGGCGAGAGCGCTGAGTCCGTCTATATCCTAGGGGTGGGCATCGAGGAGTTCAGCGCGGCGCATACCGCCAGGGCGTTGAAGGAACTTCTGGCGCGCAACGGCGCCGAAGCCATGATTGAGCAGACCGCGGCCTGGTGCAGAGACCGTACCCGCACGACCGGCCAGCCGGATCTGGATCTGCTGATGAACCGCAACTTTCTCTTTACCAAGCTGTATGCCTGGGGAAAGACCATCGATACGGAACAGTTGATCGGCGTTACCTCGCGCAGTCCCCGTTATTATGTCTCGGCGGCCTACTGGGATCGGGACGCCATGCTGTGGAGTTTTCCGGGGCTTCTCGATGTGGATCGGGACATGGCCGCCCAGGCGCTCGACTACGCGCTCACTACGCAGTTGCGCAACACCGGTACGCACAGCCGCTTCATCGACGGCATTGTACTGGAGGACGGGTTCCAGTTGGATGAATCGGTGGCGCCGATCATTGCCCTGACGGAGTATGTGCAGCGAACCAACGACGATGACTTTCTGCGCTCGCATCGCGCGGCCATGCTGACGTTGCGGGACCGTCTCATCACGCGATACGACCCGGAGACCGGTCTTTATTCTTCTCTGCAGGATTCGCAGGATGAGTACCAGGCGCTCCCGTTCCTGACATATGACAATGTATTGAGTTGGCGGGCCATGGTGGACATTGCCACGCTTTTCAACCGGCTCCATGAAACCACCGAGGCTCAGAAGATGACCGAGCGCGCCGCAACGCTGCATACGGCGATTCTCGCCCACGCCATCTCCAGTGGGGCTCCGGGCGCCGATGGGCCGATCTTTGCCTCTACTACGGACGGCAAACATTTTGTCTTCACCGATATACCACCGGGGTCGTTGATGAAACTTCCGGCTCTTGGGTTTATCCCGGAGACGGATCCCGTTTTCGTTCGCACCTACCGCTGGTTACATTCCAACGGGTACCAGTATTCCTATTCAGACAAGCCTTACGGCTTGCCAGGGAGTTATCGTTTGCCATTCACCACTTCGTGGACGATTGCGGATCACCTGTCGCTAACCATGGGGCGGGAGCAGGCGCTCAAAGTGCTTCGAGCCAGCGGATGGGACGGAGGAATCATCACCGAGGGTGTCGATCCGGCATCGGGCCTGCCGGACCAGCAAGGACGCGCCTTCGCCACCGCCGCCGGTTACCTGTCCCACGCCATCTGCCAGATGGCCTGCACGGACGAAAAGCACTGAATGTCCTTGAGCGAAGCCAAGCCATGAACCGCCTGCGCAAGGAGGTAGAAGTCTTCCTTCGCTGTCCGCGCTCCATGCGGGTTCTGATCGTGTCCAACATGATCTATGCCCTGGTGCTGCCGGTGATCGATGTTTTCGTGGCGGCCTACGTCATGCGGAATTCTCACGCCGTCGCCAGGGTCGTCACCTACCAGTTGGCGGTTTACGCGGCCACGCCCGTGGCGTTCTACCTGAATGGCATCCTGCTGGGTCGCGTCGCAGTGAAGCATTTGTACGCCGCCGGGATGCTGCTGTCGGGGGGCGGCGATGATGCTGTTGATGCGATCGGGCGTCCTGACGCCCATCGGCATCGCGACCTCGGGCCTAGCCATGGGCGTGGCCACCGGCCTCTTCTGGGCCAACCGCGGATTCCTTGCGCTGGCCACCACCAACGATGACAACCGCAACTACTATTATGGAGTCGAGCTGTTCTTTGCCACTCTGGCCGCTGTCGTGGTTCCAGCGCTGATCGGCTGGTTCATCAGCGGCGCCACCCTCTACGGCTGGCTGGGTGGAATCGCAAACCGCGCCTATCGCATTATCGCGATGGTCGTTCTTGGACTCACCGTTCTATCCGCCGTTCTGCTTGAAAGGGGCAGCTTCCGCAATCCAGACCGTACACACTTCGTCTTCTTCCGGTTTCATGCATTATGGAATCGGATGCTCGAGTTGGCTATGCTCAAGGGCCTGGCCCAGGGATACATCCTTACGGCGCCGGCCATGTTCATCATGCTGCTGGTCGGTCAGGAGGGAACACTGGGCGCAACGCAGGCCGTCTGCGGCGTCTTCTCCGCCTGTCTCCTGTATGCTGTTGGGCGAATCACAGCACCTTACCATCGCAGGATCGTCTTTGCCGCCGGACTGGTGTTGTTTCTTCTGGGTGCGGTCAGCAATACATTGCTCTTCAACTCCGTGGGTGTGCTGATCTTTATAGGGTGCCTTGCGCTGGCCAAACCGCTGCTGGATCTTGCCTATAATCCGATTGAGTTTCAGGTCGTGGATGTAGTCTCTCGCCTGGAGGGGCGGAATGAATACGCCTATCTCTTCAATCATGAAATCGGACTCTTTACAGGACGTTGCTTGGGCTGCGTCTTGTTCCTGGCCATTGCCCACTGGTGGTCTGGAGTCGCAGCACTCAAATATGCCTTACCGGTGGTTGCGTTGTAGCAGTTGTTTTCCATCCGGGTAGCAGACCAGATTTCTCGGAGCCTGCAAGTGGAAGACCGTACTCCGCTCCCTGGCTTCAGCGGACCTACTGCAGAATCTTGAGAACAATGTTGCAGAAGACAAACGCAATGATCCATGCACATCCCACTGCACAAGGAACCAACTTCGGCAGGCCTCAAGGGCTTAGCACTTCTCTTAAACTCCCCCCTGGCCAGCCTGTGAAGGACTGCCCAGAGTGTTTTCCTTCAATTTAAGGGTTGGGCATCTACCATACACTCTGGTCTTGGAGCTAAGGCATACCCGAAGAAGAATCTATCGTTCAAAGGCCCCGCAATGTTTACGATATTGCAAGTCTTTCGCTGGAAAGCGAGTTTGAGCGATTCATCGAGCACCCCGTTACTTCGGCGCTGGAGGCGTTTACCAAGACGAAACTCCGCAACATCATGTCTGCGGTTTACAGTCACGGCATCCGGCACGAGTGGATTTCATTCAACCCGATTAGCAAAGTACGCTGCTCTACAAAGCGGTTGCGTGAACCTGATGTGCTCACGCCTGGAGAGTTTCAGGCGCTATTGCGGGAGTTGCCCTTGCGTGAGCGTGTGATGGTCATGATTGCAGGCTCAACCGGCCTTCGCCGTTCCGAATTGTTCGCACTCAGATGGAGCGATGTCAATTTCTTTACCATGGAGATTGCCGTCACTCGCTCTTGCGTGCGGAACCACTTCGGGGACACGAAGACGGAAGCAAGCCGCAAGCCTGTTCCGTTGCATGAGTCAGTCTGCGATGTCTTGGCAGAATGGAGGGGCGCATCACTGTACAAGGGTGATGACGATTTTCTCTTTCCTTCAGTCCGCATGAACGGCACTCAACCGCTGATGCCGGACATGGTGCTCAAGAAGGCCATCCGTCCGGCGCTTGTGCGGGCGGGCATCACTGGCAAGATAATCGGCTGGCACAGCTTTCGGCACAGCTTGGCAACCAACCTCCGCAGCTTGGGAGTGGATGTCAAGGTTGCACAAGAACTGCTCCGGCACGCAAATTCACGCACCACGATGGAACTCTACACGCAAGCCGTTTCCGCAGACAAGCGGAGTGCGAGTCAGAGGCAGGTTGATATGTTGTTGGCATGAGTGCGGCACGGTTTAGAAGTTCCGTACCATTGTGTACCGTAGATTTTTTGGCTGTCATTTTTTGTAAGCCATAAACCTTTATATTTCTTGGGTTTATGGCGGGGACGACGAGGCTCGAACTCGCGACCTCTGCCGTGACAGAGTGCAAGTACTACAATAATCATAGAGTTACAGACTATTCTGCGGCAGTTCGAGAACCCGTAAGTCCTTTAGAGAGCATGGGGACAATGAAATTGTACCTTTGTTTGTACCTTCGCCGTCCGGCTCTAGCCTGCCTGGCTTCAACTGACCGCCCCCTTCGCCGGAAGGTCGCCAGCTTTATATTGTATTTCATCGTGTGAAATGATTTATTCCATAATATGGAACGAATTATGCGCGGCGCCTGCTGACCACGCGCTCAAACCGGCCAGCGCCAGTTGCGTCTGGAATCCCATGCGGCTGTCTTCACACGCAATTCTGCCGCTACAATTCTTCGCCCAAACTTGCATCGCGAGCCGTGAACCGCCGCACCGCGAAGCAGTAAAGAACGACACAGACGTATCCGACAAGAGGAACAATATATCCCTTCGCGACACTGCCCGTCTGTCTTGCGATCAGCCCCAGAATCGGTGGGAACACCGCCCCCCCGGCAACCGCCATCACCAGGAATGATCCGGCCAACTTGGTGTTAGACCCAAGCCCTTTGAGTCCCAGCGCAAAGATGGTGGGAAACATGATGGAAAGGAAAAAGCTGCTGGCCACAATGGCATAGGCGCCGTGCATGCCGGGCCGAGTGATGGCGAAGGCAAGAAGCACGATATTTGTTGCCGCGTAGATTCCCAGAAGCCGGCTGGCAGCAATGTATTTCATCAAATGAGTGCTAAAGAAGCGGCCCAGCGCCATTGCCACCAGCGTCCCCGTCAAATACGCCGCAGCCACCCGCTCGCTTACGCCCGTGAACTGCTTCATATAGGGAATCAGGCTGCTCCAGGTTGCCACCTGGGCCCCGACGTTACAGAAATTTGCGGCGACGGCGAGCCAAAGATGTGGATAGCGCAGCAGCGCGCGAAACGATCCGTGATCACCCGTTTCGTGCTCATGCTCGCCCACGATCGATGGAAACTCCATTCGTGAGAGAACAACCGCAAACGACAAAACCACCATGCCCAAGACAACATACGTCGGCACCACGCGTATCAGTTCACTGTGCAGATACTTCGCGTAAGTTCCTGCCTGGCGCATAGCGGCAATTTGCGGCTGCTTCAGTTCGATTCCAGAAAAGATGAAGCGCGCGCCGATAATGACCCCGATGATAGTACCCGGAGGATTGAACGATTGCGCAAAGTTCAACCTTCGCTCCGATGTGCCGGCGGGACCAAACTGCGCCATGAATGGATTGGACGCGGTCTCCAAAATCGAGGCGCCGCAGCCTACGGTGAACAGCGCAAACAGAAACGGCTGATACGTTCCGCTCATCGCCGCCGGCCAGAACAGGATCATCCCCACGCCAAAGGTTCCAAGCCCCACAATCATTCCCGCTTTGTATCCCCAGCGCCGCATCATCAGTGCCGCGGGAATCGCCATGCAGAAGTAGCCGAGAAAGTTCGCGGTCTGCACGAGCTGAGCGCCCAGTTGTGTCAGCTCAAAAGATTTCTTGAATTGTTGCACCAGGATGTCGGTGAGGTTGTTCGACATCCCCCATAAGAAGAACAGCACGATGACCAGAGCGAACAGCACTCGGTGGCTGGCGGGAAACATTGCAGTCTTACTGGCATTCTTGCAAGGCCGCGAATTGGTCCCATCTTGTTCGGAAACTAGCAAATGCAGCCCCTTCCCATATTCCGGACAGTGCGCCGGCCATGCGCCTTTCGGCTGTAATCAATCAGTGAAGTTAATACGCACATGAACAGCAGCCTGTTCGCTTGCGCCGGAAATGTAGATCTTGGATGAAGCCGCGCAAACAACGCGGCATTGCCGAATTACTGTCACTGACTTGATCCTACCGACTCGACGAGCGGCAGAATCGTACGATCCAGTTCGTCGTCGGTCAGCGCTGCGACTTTCACATTCCGGAAAAGTCCCCAGTGCTCGACTAACTCGACGGCCTTTCCGGGCGTCACCTTAGTCAGTGGGCCTAAGGTCTCCACTTCGAGAAACTCATGATTCGTAAAAGTCTCAAATGAGCATCCGAAGTCAGGATACTGGCGAGCGGGATCCGCCGTGGTGCGCTTCACAAACACTTCGCCGTTCAATATATAAGCAGCCCACGTATTTTGATTGAACATGCCAAGCTTCTGTGCATCGCTATTGTTCGGGTCCTGGCGAAGGGCCAGATATTTACGCGTGAACTTCCAGCGGGGATCCGCCAGATTTGTGTAGGCCCACATTACCAGTGGATTGGTAGCTTCGAGATTCTGAGGATGATGGCCACGAGGAGGAAATCCACTCACAACGGTACCTCCCTGCGCCATCATGGTCAGAGCCCAGGGCGCGAACTCCAGCGGAAAGAGGGCGTGATTCGTAATCCGGTGCGAAACGGTCACGCTCGTTCCGGAAGGGGCTAGGCTGACCTCGATTTCCTTCTGTAGACGCGTTTCGGGTTCAATCGGCTCTCTCGCAATGATGCCGGATGGCGTGATCTGAATGGTGACCGAAGCGTTGTCGGGAGCCCAGCTTGCGATTGGGTCCTCGGGCGCCTTCCACACCCGGTCGCCGCCGCGAAGCTGAAATGTCGCTTCTCCGCTTTTGCCCATCTGACCGGAAAATTCCTTGAAGAGATTTTGGCCGCCCACAAAGCCATATCGGATGATGCGCGGGCCTACATCGCCGGTTACGATCAGCTCCACTTCACCGTTGCTGATCCGGTAGCAATTCTCCCAACCCTTGTACTCAACTTTTTCTACGCTCACACTCGCCCTCACCATTGTTGTGTAACAAAATATTGCCAGGAAAACCATAGTCTTTCGCAACATGGCATTGCCCTCTTGTCACGTGTTTTTGTCTGGGACCGCAAGTCCGCTGAAAGGTTTGACACGTCAGTTCGCCTCAAGATGATCTTTGTCCGGCAGCTTTGGAAAGGGCGCGTGTGGCTCAGTCTGGTACCAATAAGCAACCGAGGAGATATCATCCATCAGGGGCAGATAGCGGCCACCGCTCTGCCACCCCAGCGCCTGAATGGTGACGCGCAAATTCTGATCGAAGCGGATGGGGTCGGTGATATGCCAACGGTAAAGACCGAATCTCTGCTGAGACTGATATAATCCGTCGGGCTCGATAACTTGCGCTAACCCCGAATAAGGCGAAGTAAATGTTTCGTATTGGTGGGTATCCGAATTTTCAAAGTCATAAGATCCACCGAAGTAATCTTCTGTTCCCGTGCCGTTGATGGTCGGAAAGTCCTTGTCTCCGTCGAGATAGAACTTGATCTCACCCTCGCCCCACCAACCGCTGTTATGAACACCCCAGGCGAGATAGGTGCCAATGTATTGCCCTTTTCCACTGACGCCGTCGAGGATCGTATATACCTGCTTGTAGGGCAGCGGGTTGACTCTCCTGAACTGGGCATGAAAATAGGCCGCATCCTGTGGAACCGGTGTCTTGGTGTAATCGATCTGGTAGTAGATGACCATAGGTTTTTCGTCAAGGTTCTCCAGAGTCAACCTGGCCTTTTTGCGGAATGGCATGGGCCAATAAGAGTTAAAAGCGCTTCCGGGGTTCACGCAGATTGCCAGCGAGGAGATGTGCGCGTACTTGCCCCAACCCATCGCAAAGAAGTCGCCGGCGGGAACCTCTACAGAAGGATCCGTCTCCCCATCCCAGTACATTCTCAAAATCGACAAGCGCCAGTTTCCGGTAGGCGTCATCCAGATGTGCTGGATCTCGCCGGATCCATCGATCTCGGCCAGGGTGTAGGTTTGGCCGGGCTGGACAACGATGGACGGGCTCACTTTCCAGCCCTGGCCCAGGTCGCGGGCGGCGCCAGCTCCCGTGCCTGCGGTCGCCATGCCGCCTCCTCCCTTCTCGCCAGTTGGGTTTTCCGGGCTGATGGAATAGGTCTTCGCATTCGACAGGCGATACAAGTTGGCGAGGTTGTTGTTGAGCCCATCGTACGAGGCGCTTTGCGCCCAACCTGCAGCCGAAAGCGTCAACAACGATCCGAGCAGAACGTACTCGCGGATGTTCATCACAATTCCTCTGGGATTCATTTGCGTAGCAGGATATCTTCTCCTGCGACTGACATAAAAGAATTCTCGCTTTTAAGTACTACGAAGGAACGCATACTTGTGCATTGAGCTGAGATTGACGTTATAAGCACAAATACAACCCGTTAGCGGTGTAGAACGGTACTCTTGCTATGGCAATGACTTTCTCATCGACGAAGGGCCGGAGCACGCTCCCCGGCCCTTTGTCGACGAGGTTTTGTGAGGGTTCTTAGAAGTCAAGCCGCAGGCCAAATTGCATGCGGCGGTAGGTGGAGAGGGGCGCGTCGTAGGTGCCAAGGTTGGGGCTGGCGGCGGCCTGGTTCAATCCGTTGGGACTGGTGTCAAAGCGGACTGTGTTAGAGACGTTGTAGACTTCTGCGGCGAACTTGAGCCTCATCTTGTCAGGCAGGCCCCAGGTCTTAGAGAGCGCGGAGTCGACGTCGAGGTAGCCGTCTCCGCGGAAGTTATTGCGCTGCCCTACTTCTCCTGGGTAGGGAAGCCGAATGGGGGTGCCGGTATAAATACCGTTGCCGATGGCGGAGGTCGTAGCGGTGTCGAAGACGTGGTAAACACCGTTCTTGAAGTTCCTGTTGGTCTTGACGCCACCGACGTTAAAGCTCTCGGCGGGGTTTTCGTAGTTGGTGGGAAATGCGGGGGACTCGACGGTGAAGGGCAGTCCGCTGGTCCAGCGAGCTAGCCCGGCCCATTGCCATCCGCCGATGAAAACGTCAGTAAGTTTGTTGGCTCTGCCGAGGAAGGCTTTGCCGCGGCCAAAAGGCAGCACATAGGACCAGTCGGTGGTGATAAGGCTGCGGGTGTCAAAGTCCGATGGCCCTTTGTTGAGCTTGGGATTCCAGGTGTTCTGGATGCCGAAATTGGTGTAGGAGCCGTCGTCCGAGTTGTTAAAGACGCTTGCGCGCTCGGTCTCCGAGCCTATATCCAGGGATTTGGAGAGGGTGTAGTTGAAGTCGAGCGTCAGGCCATGAGAGGCGGGATGGCGGAGGGTGAGCTGCAGCGCGTTGTAAGAGCTGGTGCCGATCGAATCCAGCGCATAAAGGGACGAAAACTGATTGCTCCAGAAGGTTGACGGTGGGGCGCCAGGGCCGGTGTTGGGGCTACCGGGAAAAATGCCGAAGACGTCGAGAAACGCAAGAGAGAGAGTTTCGCCGTTTGTATAACGCTCCGGGGACCAGGCGTTGTTGAAGATGGCCTGGGTTGCGCTTTCTCCTACACCGTCGGTTCCCTTCATATAGGGAAACATATGCTCGAAGTAGGGGATGGCCGCGACATTATGGTTGATCTTCTGGTTGTTTCCCGCGAAGATTCCCTGCGTCTCGATACCGAACGGAGCGGCATCGACCGCCTTGGAGAGGATTCCGGCGGCGCTGAAGTAGTCGCCTCCGCCCTGGGGGTCTACAAAGTTAACCGGCTCGGTCAGATCAAGCTGTTGGAAGAGATGGCGTCCGAGGCGTCCGACATAGGCTCCCTCGAGGGTGAAGCCGCCGGGCAACTCGCGCTGGACGGAGAGGTTGAAGGACTCGGCGTAGGGCGTCTTGACGTGGCTGTCGATGCCCCAGTCGATGTTGAAGCCGCCCGGAGATGGTGTGAACGGGAAGGCTTGCGTGGACGGGAAAGGCGGTAAAGGAATGTTGGGCAGGTTGTGGGGCCCCGTGAAGCGCGGCGAAGTCTCGAAGCCCAGCGTGTCGGCTGCATTGGCGATTTGGGCGGTGAGGCCGTAGGACCCATGACTGTCAAAGTTGTTTACCAGGGCCTCGCCGTAGTGGTCATAGTAGATGCCGGCGCTGGCACGGATGGAGGTCTTTGTGTCGGGGGAGTAGACGATGCCCAGGCGCGGAGCAAAGTCGCCTTTCTGCTCAGGCCAGTATCCTGGTTTGTGGTTGGCCTTGCCTGAGGGCGCGAACGAGATTATGGGCTCAAAGATCTCGCCCTGCTGCGCGGCAAATTCACGCGTCTGGTACCACTTATCGGTATCGACGGTGGGCGCGATCTGCTGGCCGTTAGTCTCATAGGGCGTTTGCAGAAGGGTATAGCGCACGCCGTAGGTCACAGTGATATTGCGGCGGGCGTGCCAGGCGTCCTGCATGTAGCCCTCGAACTCGTTGGCGTGGAAGTTCTTGGTGACAAAGTCGCCTTCGGCCATGGCTGTGCCGGTGGCCGGCCCGGTGATCGCATAGTTATATGCATTGTTGCGCTCCGGAATGACACCCATGAGGTTCGCGTAGTCGAACATCCATGAGGTGGTAAAACTGTTGGCCATATTTGCCGGGGCGGGCAAATCGGCCGTGCTTGCATAGAAGGCATCAGTGCTGGCGCCGTCAAAGGACGCCTGATTGCTGCTGTGGAAGTTTGTAATGCCGCGCCAGTTGCCGCCGAAGGAAAAGGTGTGCGTACCCCGGTTCCAACTCAGGGTGTCGGTGATGTTGTTGACCGGGACATGGAGAATGTAGCTGCCGGTCTCGGCCTGGGGCTGGGTAAGTCCAGAGAGGTAGACCCATTCGCCGGGAGCGATGCCGCCTTGCTGGTAACCCTGACGGATAAAGCCGTAGCGCAAGTCGTTGACAATGTTGGCATTGGGAACCCAAGTATATCCGGCGCTGATGCCCTTGGTGTTGTCGTCGGTAAAAGTGGAGGGGAGCCCTCCTGGAAGGTTTTCATCTCCGGCGGCAGTATCCTTCTGCAGATTTCCACGGACAAAGAAGTGGTGCTTGCTGCTCATGTTGTAGTCGATTTTGATAATGCTGGTGTTGAGCGTCGAAGGCGCCGGAGAGGTGAAGAACAGGGCGCCGCTGTTGTATCCGCCGTCGCCGAGGGGTGAGGTACCGGCGCTGACCGGGGTAGCTGTAGGCACATGGGCATAGTAGGACAGAATGGCGGCGTTCGCGCCGGGGCCGTTGGGGCAAACTCCGTTGGCTATGCAGGGCGTATCCAAGACGGCGAGCTGCCCGGTTGGCCCGGCTGTCAGAGTCTGGGTGTTGCCGTTGGTGTCAGGGTAGCTGAGTTCGCCGGCCATGAAGGTAGTCGTGGGCACAGTGGCTCCAACGACGTCGCTGATGGCCTTGCGTTGGCCCTCGTAGTTGAAGAAGTAGAAGAGCTTGTCCTTGACAATGGGGCCGCCGGTGCTGCCGCCGAAGGTGTTCAGGATGTACTTCTGGGGGATGTTCGGTTCCCCGGCGGCCAGTTCGTCGTACTTGTTGAAGAACGAGTTGGCGACGGTGTTGGTGGGGCGATAGTACTCGTAGAGCGCACCATGCCACTGATTGGTTCCGCTCTTGGTGACCAGGTCGACCTGAGCGCCGGAGGAGCGGCCCGAAGCTGCAGTGCCGTTGGAGGTGGTGACGCGAAACTCCTCGGTGGAGTCGAGCGTGGAGCGCAGGATGCCAGTGAAGGCTGCGCCGCCGACCTGATCGTTGTCGTCAAGTCCGTCGAGGGTGACGTTGCCCTGGTCTGAGCGTCCGCCGGCTACGGCTCCCTGGCGGCTGTCGGTGATCTCGTTGCCGACGTAGAGAACGCCGGGTTGCAGGCTGAGCAGGTTGACGGGATCGCGGCCTTCCATTGGCAGCGTCTCAATGGTGGAGCTTTCGACGGAGTTGCCGATAGTGGCATCCGTAAGATTGAGCGTCTGGACCGTGGCGCTGACGTCCACGGTGACTGCTTCTGCCTTTACGGTGAGGGCGAAGTTGATGGTAGCTGGCTGGTCTACAAGCAGCTCAGCGGTTACGGTTTGCGTGGCAAAACCTCTGGACGCGACCGTGATCTGATAGCGCTCCGGAACGACAATGGGAAAAATGTAGTAGCCGGTGGTGCTGGTCACCGCGTGATACGCGTTGCCGGTGGCCTGGTTCGCGAGGGTGATGGCCGCCCCTGGGACCAATGCGCCGCTGGGGTCTTTGACGACGCCGCGGAGCGAGGTGGTTGAGGTCTGGCTGAAGACAAAAGTAGTAGAGAGGATGGAGAGAATACAGCACAACATCCCTGCCCACAGGAATCGTTTCATGACTGGCTCCTCCGAAAAGTCTTATGTTGCGCGCTCATAAGACGCCGTTGTGGCGTTGAGCGGATGGATGCCCCATGGGCCAGGTTGCGGTCCATGGTGAATCGTCTTTCTCTGGTAAAGGCCCAACTGCCGGTAAACTAGCCACAAGCCACACGAGAGGCGTTGCGCCAATTTTTAACCGGAATTCCCTTCTTTGCTTTCCCGCTGACGGCGGTGTACCGCAATTGCCGCTGTCGCTATCTTTTCCTCATTCATTCCAGAGCCAAAGATCCAGCCGTGCCCGGCAGGGCCTTAGCCCGGTATCCAAAGCGATGATTTGCCTCATTTCGAAACGATTTCTTGGGCACCTCCCCCTGTATTCCATACTGGTTTCGCTTTGCCGCCGCACCCTGTAATCCTCCTGTCGCGGGCAATGCCTCCATCCGCCGCTGCATGCTTCCGAACAGGCGCCTCGGCACCGGACTCTCTGCCGACAATAGCTAGTAGTAGCGGCATGCTTTACTAACTGGCCGCGGTCTTCACTAGCCGCTGCTGCAAGCTGGTCAAGGAGAACGTTTTGATTCTCTTAGGCAGCACCAGCCGCTGCCCAGGTTGCCCAAGCTGTATGCGATTGCACTCAGCCACATTCATGATTTTTTCAAGTCATGATGTTGATATGCTTTCTACATGGACAAGTGGATTCCTGTCAAGCGAAACGTTACGAATTTTATTTATATATTTATGTCTGTAATAAAGCACGCAAAAAAGTGAACCAGTCAGAGTTAGGGTTAGCCGGGCGAAAAATCAGGAGGATTGTTCGTTTGAACAATCCTCCTGGTTAAGAGATGCAGATGGCTCAGAATCAGAACCGATAGTGCAGTGAAACCTGCATGATCCGTTGAGACGAATTCGTGCCGGTGATCCGGCCGAAAGTGCCGGAGTTGTAGGAATAGAGATAGCCGTTAGGCGCCGCGTAACTGGCCATGTTGAGCGCGTTGAAGGCCTCTCCACGCAACTGAAGAGTTTGCGAATTTCTGATTTTGAAGGCCTTGAAGGCTGACAGGTCAACCTGACGGAAGCCTGGAGCACGCTCGGAACCGTTCTGCGCGTTTCCAAAGCCGGTGTAGGATTCTCCGCCGTATGCGCAGGTACCATTGTCGATGGTGGTGCCGTTGGCGTCGGTAGTAAGGCACGGGATTGCTGATGGATCGTCACCGAACCAGTGCGAGATAGACCGGTTGGTAATTTTCATCTTTCTGTACTGATTGGCATGCGCTCCCCAACTGTTTACGTAGTAATTCTCCCCCGAGCCCATGGTGAGCGGAAAACCGGAGTACATGATGACGGAGCCGGAAACCTTCCATCCGCCTACTGCTTCATCCACCACCCGGTTCATTTTGGCGCCGTACTTTTCTCCCCTGCCAAAGGGCAGTTCATACGTAAAGTAGCCGTTGAAGGCCTGGCGCGCGTCCTGGCCGGCCGGCCCGTAATCCCCACGTTCGTTGTGAACGTCCTGAAAGAACGACGAGGATTCGGAAACGCCGGCTACGCCATAGAACCCGGCATTGTTCGTCATCGCCCTCGCCCAGGTGTAGTTGAAGGTGTATTCAAGGCCTTTGGAATTCTGATGGCGGATGGTAGCCTGCAAGGCGTTGTAGTTGGAGAAACCCTCTGACTCCGTGACCTGCAGATTTCCCCAATTGCCTACCAGATTGCAGGCCGGGGCGGCCGGGGCGCGAACGCCGTCGCATTCGTAATCGTTCAGGATTCCCGAGGCAGGCGTCGTGAACTGATCAGCCTCGGTGGGCGTAATCAGATGCTGGCCAAGCTCTCCCACGTAACCAACCTTGGCAGAGGTCTTGCTGTCGATCAAGTATTCGACGGCGAGGTTGAACTGCTGAATCACTGCCGGTTTGAGATTCGGCGAATAGGCGGAAAAATTGTAGTAGCTTGTGGAAACATTCCCTGGAGCCAAGGCAAATCCATTTTCCACCGTCAAGGGGGTTAGGCCAGGACTGGTTGGCGTAGGCGGCGTTGGAGAGGCGACGAAACTGCCCTGGAACGGCGCATTCATTGTCATTCTCCAGTTCAGGCCGGTGCCTTCCAGATCATCGGTCATGCCATAGCCGCCGCGAACCACGATGCGCGGTTCCACTTGCCAGGCAAAGCCGACGCGCGGCATGAAATTCAGATAGGTTGGGTTATACAGAGCGCGGCTGGCGCCATTCTTTCCGGCAAATATTACGGTCCCGGGAATGTCCGCCATGTTCGATAGATCGGCCGTGTCTTCCTTATCGTTCACTTCGTAGATAGGCTGGTCATGGGCCCACCGCAGACCGATATTCAAGGTCAGGTTGGAAAAGAGTCTCCAGTCATCCTGAGCGTAGTAAGCGTTGCGATACTGGCGCTGTCCGTTATCCCCGGATACGCCACCGACCGAGGCGCTGCCCGCCTGGTCCATAACGAAGTCGGAATAGCCATAACCGCCGCAGGCCGCGTTAGTATTGATGCCGCAAGTATTTGCAAGGGTATTCTCGGAGTACTGGCCCGAGTAACCGAACGAGCCCATGGCGCCGGCATTGCCAGCATAGTAGGTGTTCTGCTGATAGCGGACGACCTGGGCGCCGAATTTGATTGTATGGTGCCCATGCTGCCAGGTCAGGTTGTCGCCATAGAAGAAGTTGTTCTCGTGGAACTGTGTGACGATCGCGGTGGTTCCAACGTTGGACTCCCAGCTGCCGTAATTCATTGCGCTAAATCCGGCAAATGGCTGGTTGGGAAACTTGATTCCGACCTTGCTGTTACCACTCGTGCCGAAGAGGCCGGAGGGATCAAGGGGGACGTTGTTATCCCATACCTCGCGCGTGAAGCCCGGGCGGAACTCGTTCACGATGGAGGATGAAAACGTGTGGACCCAACTGGCTACTAAGCTCTGGAAGGGATAGTCGTTGGCCGTCGGGAAAAATACCGGCAAAAGGGCGTGAGGAGTGAAATCAAAGGCATCGCCGTAGGTATAACGGCCCATGACCGCGTCCCGGTCTGTGGCCTTCCAATCGACCCTAGCATCGCCCTGATTGTTCTGTGTCTGCCCTTTGGTGAATCCCACATAATTATCCGCATCTCCGTCAGCGTTACCTGTAAGTTCGGAGAGAGACTTCGTGTTGGGCAGCGGGAGAACCTCCGGGTGCGCAAACAGGAATTTGGCAACGGGGTTGACGAGAGGAACCTGGTTGCATGTCGTCGGGTCCGTCGCACAGTTTCCGTAAGGTATCGCGTTCGAGAAACCCCCGGGAACCTGGTTGTTATAGAGTTGGGTACTTCCATAGGCAGGCGTGCCTACCTCGGAAAAATCGCAGGTGGCAACCCCATTGACGACCGGGCAGGTGCGCATGGCCACGGTTGGCACGGTGGCTTTCGCTTGGCCGCCGGAGTGATAGCGGTAGCCCAAATAGTCGCCGAAGAAGAAGAGCTTGTCCTTGCCGTTAA
>Ga0255355_1000424_pt1 | contig 25765 bp, 17 predicted proteins | sample HBST75metaG_FD_189943 | JGI IMG/M metagenome (GOLD analysis project Ga0255355, IMG submission 189943) | Peat soil microbial communities from Stordalen Mire, Sweden - H.B.S.T75 | ecosystem: Environmental > Terrestrial > Soil > Wetlands > Peat | place: Sweden: Norrbotten County, Stordalen Mire...
TGCCTAGACTTCGCACCTCGCCTTCCGGTTCCGCAATCGCAACAGCAATCGTCTCGGCATGGACATCCAAGCCTAAAAATCGTACCTTTTCCCTCATGACCGGTTCCTTTCCGCTTGTGGCTCTGAATTGTGCGTCCTTCTGAACTCACAGCTTAACCCACGATCAGCGCATCGGCGCCGGTCACTCCATGTTGACTGTTACCGTAAACCAAGAAATCCGCGGAAGCCGATCATCGAAGCCTTGGCGACTTTTGAGGAGCGATCTTGGAGAGCGTCCGCAACAAACATAATCCAATATAGTTAGATAGATTTTATCCTATTGCTTGCATTGGTCACCAGATCCTGGTGGCAGTCAATTCTGACGCCAATTACGTTGAAATGCTGCTAGCGAAACTGCAGGGGCGTCCAGGACACACAACGCGCGGAGGCGTGTTTGTAATAAACAAGTAGCTGACAAAAAGCCGGTTAACCTGCATGACGCGATTCAACCTGGACGGTCAGGGCCTCACGGTGGAGTCGCGCGGCCTGGGCCTCATTCGTGGTGCTCAATTACCCGGGATCGCGTACATCGTAATCGACATGGCTGGAAACAACTGGTCCTTCACCACACTCTTTTCGACTTTCTCGCCTGGGCTCGATGCCTTGACCGCAGGAAGCGTGCGAATGTGAGCGAGGTCCAGACTGCTGTACCGATAAACTTTCGCCGACCCCTCGGCCTTGAAATGGTCAAGCGGCAAATCGGCCCGCAGGTCGCCGAATGTTTTGTTGATCACTACCACAGTAATCGTATGATCCGCGGTGCGCCGTGCCGCATAGACGGCAAGCTTGCCCTGGTCCGCGCTCGTGGCTGCAAGGCTTGTGTCGCCAAACTCGGCACCGGCGTCGTCGTAGTTGCGGAAGATTTTGAAGGCGAACATCAAGGGTTGATTCAGGTTCGGCGGTCCCCACAGCGCGCCGAGGTCCAGCCCCTCGCGCCCAAAGATACCCAGGATGTCAGCCTGCGCCACGGCACCGCTGATATGTTCCGGCGCGCCCCAGTTGTACTCGCTGATCGCGATCTTCGTCCCAGGATAGTTGGCTGCAACCCAGTTCTTCATCCGGGGAATCATCTGCGGCGCAAGCGGCTGCGTGGGTTTGTTAGGATCCCGGAGGATTGGATCGGTGTAGGCCGGGTCCCAGAACACACGCGTCGAGTCAATCACTGCTCTCTGTTGATCGCTTGTGCTCGCAGGCTTGAGCATTGCGTCGTTAGCCGCAAAGTAGGTGTGCAGGTCGAGATAATCGAGGAAACGCGTGTGATGCGGGTCGGCATCTTGCGCCGCCTTAAACGCGCGCAGATAGTAATCGATTAACGGAACATTCCCGTGTGCCTTGCGATCGATGAAAATGCTCGCGGGGTCCGGCAGATGACCCTGAAAAAACCATTCCAGGTCCTTTTTCGAATAGAAGTAAGTAAACCAGGCGTCGATGACAGGGCCGCTCACTTCGGCCGTGGGATCGGCAGACTTGATCGCCTTGGCCACCTTCAGTCCCTTCTCCGTGACTTCGTCGTATGTGAAAGGCAAAGGGTGCACATCGCGATGAATCTTGTCCCACCATGTCGGTTCGTTGTCTAGCGCGTAGATGGCCACGCCGCCATTTGCGGCATTGCCGAACTTGCTCACGAGGTACTTCACCCAATTCGAGGTCCAGCTTTCATCGACGGGCATGCAGGTGTCATTGGGATCGTTGTTCGTGATCCTTGTTCCGTCCGGCCTGATGCCGTTTCCAAAATCCGGCCAGTAGGGATCGGTCTTCTGCTGTGCGCCGTACTTCGCCACTGAGAAGCTGCTCCCGCGGCTCCGTGTCTTTGCGACCCAGCCCATCACCGGCACGGCCCCCATGGTCTTGGCCCCGGCGGCTCGATCGGCTGTCACCTGTGAGTTGAACTCCGATTCATCCTTATAACCACCGTTGAGCGCAATGCGCTGAAAGCCCAACCCAAGGGACACCAGGGAAGTGATCGCGAAAACCCAACACAGACACCTTCTGAGTGTGTTCATTCTCTGCGACCGCCCTTCCGACACATTCCCACTTGCCTGTTTCTTGGCGCTCCCGTCCACAAAGGCAACCAGTCCAGTAACTCCGAGAGCCAATATAATTCCTTGGAAACCAAAGAGAGGTTGTGCAGAAAATTTGATTCCCAACAGAGAAACCGCAATATAGATCAGGCTTGCAACAATTCCCCAGCCTCTCCCCGATGGCTTTTCATTCCAGACTGTCCACCAGGCAAACCCGTAGAGGATGACCACAGGAATTAACAATGCAGGGATGAGCAGGCCAGGAGTATTCGATTTTGGCGCGATCTCGAAAAACCAGTCTTCGCCAAGGTTGGAAATGTCGAGCTTGTAGTTGTACCGCGTGTCGGCATCCCCTCCCCATCGATTCAGGGGTAGCCGTACGGCCTTTGCCATCCGTGGCGCTTCATGCCAAGGGTCTGACAAGCGGTATGCGTTCATTCCATAGATCAGTGGACTGATGGGATGCGTCGGTGCCGCTGCATCCACCAGGAGCGCCGGCCCTTCGGCGGCTGGCGGCGCAGCAAACGCGATGGTTGCGCTTGCCAATTTGGAGGAGTCTGCTGCGCTCGCAGCTCTTAGAGCGATGACCGCCGGCGCTGGGTAGGGCGTGATGTACAACCCGCTGCTGCTGATGGTACCCAGCGAGGCATTGCCTCCGACTACGCCATTTACCGACCATTTTAATGTGGCGCTGAAAGTTCCCGTTCCTTTGACGGTCCCGGTAAACTGCCGGCTCTCGCCAGGAACCAGCACCACATGATCGGGCTCGATCATCACTCCGGTGACGATACCTACGACCTGGGGCGACCGCATCTGTGCGGGAATCTTGCTTTCCTGCGCGCTCAGGCCGATCGTTGCAGCGCCCAGCAGGATGGCAACCATGCAGCTGACCCGGCAGAGTTCCACAACGCTTTTCCCTGTACCATTCGGCCCGACAATGCACGGGTATTTATTGAAGTTTAGAGTCGTCTCTTTGATACGGCGGAAGTTTTTGATCTGGACATTCCCAATCTGCAATTCGCCTCCAGGGAAGGTCGATTCCACGACCAGCCTTGAATTTTACACGGCAAAACTTACAGCCAGCCAATTGAGGTTGCTGGATTGGCGGTCTCTCGCTGTACAGCTAGGCGCTCGGGACGGATTCGTACCCTGAAACGCCCATGTAGCCAGAATGGATTCTGGAATGATGCCAAATCGCCAATGCGCTCGTCGAGGAGCGGATTTATACCGAAAAGTCGGCTTCTCGAACGGTTTCCACTGAGGTCCCGGCAGCGCTTTAACCGGATCACTGGCAACACGGAGATTGCGAAGGTGCCCTACGTCTATGGTCGCTCCGTTTAAATCACTGGAAGAACTGGTCATTTCGGGGTTCACGGCGTTCAGGCTGCAATAGGGCTCACCAGGGGACCTGAAGCGGCACACGAGGCAAATCTAGGGCACCACGGGGCAATACAGAGAAGTCTGTGCAGGCTTGGCGCTGAAATCCGGCTTCAACGTTGGCTACAGTCTGCAACGGCGTTTCGGGGTACGAATCTATAGACATTGCGGACAAATCCAGATTTGCCAAATTGGAACAATAGTAGAGCCGCCGAAACTGGCTGAAGTCTTTGGTCTTCCGATCTAACGAGAGGTGGCTCTCCAGCAACAGCGTTCCTCTGCTTCGCCAACCGAGCCAAGAGTGCTGTAAAGTATTTTGCCGGTCGAGAGGTTTTCGTCGAACGGCCAAACAGTTCTCAACGGGCTGTGTCAGCCAAGAGGCCAAGTGCGCATTTCCACCACAGCCGGGGTTCGCCGCGGAGAGAGTCGTGGCCACCATTCCGATTGTGAGCAATATGCAACAGAGCCTGCGTCTCATCATCTAGGAGAATCAAAGGGTGAAGAAACCGGCCAGCGCAACCGATCCCCTCTGGTACAAAGACGCAATCATCTACGAACTCCACGTAAGAGCCTTTGCCGACTCGAACGGCGACGGCATCGGGGACTTCCCAGGACTGCTCGCGCGGCTCGACTACCTCCAGGACCTCGGCGTCACCTGCATCTGGCTCCTGCCTTTCTTCCCTTCGCCCTTGCGCGATGACGGCTATGACATCTCCAACTACGTCGATGTCCATCCGTCTTACGGAACCTTGAACGATTTCAAGTCGTTCCTTGACGCGGCACACCAGCGCAACATGCAGGTCATGATCGAGATGGTCATCAATCACACGAGCGATCAGCACCCCTGGTTCAAGGCTGCGCGCCATGCCCTGCCTGGCTCAGCAGCACGCGAGATGTACGTCTGGTCCAACACGGACCATCTCTACAAGGACGTCCGCATCATCTTCACCGACACGGAAAAGTCCAATTGGACCTGGGACGATACGGCCAAAGCCTACTACTGGCACCGCTTCTTTTCCTACCAGCCTGACCTCAACTTTGATAACCCTTTGGTGATGGAAGAGGTTCTCAGGGCCATGCGCTTCTGGCTCGACATGGGCGTCGACGCGCTGCGCATAGACGCCATCCCCTACCTGGTCGAACGCGACGGCACCTCCTGCGAGAACCTTCCCGAGACCCATCGCGTCGTCAAGACCATCCGCGCCGCCATCGATGCCGACTACGCCAACCGTCTTATCCTAGCCGAAGCCAATCAGTGGCCTGTCGATGTCCGCCCCTACTTTGGCGATGGCGATGAGTGCCAAATGGCCTTCCATTTTCCCCTGATGCCACGCATCTACATGGCACTACGCCAGGAGGATCGCCTGCCCATCACCGACATCATGGCCCAGACGCCAGCCATCCCCGCCAACTGCCAATGGGGCCTGTTCCTGCGCAATCACGATGAACTCACGCTTGAAATGGTCACCGCCGACGAGCGCGACTACATGTATATCGCCTACTCGAACGACCCCCGTATGCGCGTCAATGTCGGCATCCGTCGCCGGCTCGCGCCCCTGGTGGATAACAATCGCAGCCGCATCGAGTTGTTGATCTCGCTGCTGCTCAGCTTTCCCGGTACACCCATTCTGTATTACGGCGACGAAATCGGCATGGGCGACAACATCTACCTGGGCGACCGCAACAGCGTCCGCACGCCGATGCAATGGAACTCGGACCGCAACGCCGGTTTCTCAAAGTGCGACCCCGCCCGGCTCTACCTTCCCGTCGTCATGGATCCCATCTACGGCTACCAAGCCATCAACGTGGAAGCTCAGCTCAGTGATCAGTCCAGTCTTCTGCACTGGAACCGCAACATGATCGCCTTGCGCAAGCTTTTCCAGGTCTTTGGCCGAGGCACCCAGCAGTTCCTGAATCCGGAGAACCGCAAGATCCTGGCTTACCTGCGCGATCTCGATCGCGGTGACGGCTCGCATGAGACGGTTCTGTGCGTAGCCAACCTCAGCCGATTTGCCCAGCCCGTCTCGCTCGACCTCGCCGATCACAACGGCGCTGAGCCCGTCGAGATGCTGGGCTACGTGCCTTTCCCTACTATTACCGAAGCCCCTTATGTACTTACCCTCGCGCCCTACTCCTTCCTCTGGCTCGAACTCCAGCCTCCAAGCGGGAAGCCGGCATGATTCTCATCCCGGCTTTGTAAAAGCGTCTGGCCGTAGGGGTGCTGTTCAATCGGAGACTGTCGGAAGCCTCCAATTGCTCTAAGATCAGTTTCTCGAATGCTTATGGCGACAGCAGATTCAATTCTCGGCGTTCCCACCCCTTGCGCGCCTCCCGGCAATGGACTCCTCATTCTGCTCGCCGCGATGACCCCGGAACAACTTGAAAGAGTCTTTGCCAGCCTGACCGCTTCTTTCCCGAAGGAAGAGCTGCTCATTGCTGCGCCGGACGCGATCGCAGATGCGCTCCCGGCAGACTCCTATCCCTCTCTGCGAATTGTTACCGCTCCCGCGAGCAACTCCGCCTGGACCCTCACCGCCGCGGACTTCGTCAGCGCTTACCAGCTTGCCGAAAAACACGAGGCGCGCGCCATCCTCATGCTGGGTTCGGCATCCGGCTCACTCGGTTCGTCCGCACTGCGCGAGCTCGCCAACGCCGTTCTCGACCCCACCGACCTCGCACTCCCGTGCTACGAACTGCCCCCGCACGCCGGCCTGATCAACTCCGCCATTCTTTATCCGCTGACCCGCGCTCTCTTCGCCTCCCGCGTGCGTTTCCCCTTGGCTGTCGATCTTGGCCTCTCGCTTCGCATGGCCAAACGCATGGCCGACGCTGCACAGCGTTTCACCGCGATCAACCAGGGACAAACGCCTCTTTGGCCAGTCAACGAGGCCTCTGTAGCCGGGTTCGCCATCGACCAGTTCGATGTTAACCCGAGCGTCCAACCCACAGCGCCTGAACTCAACACCATTCTCCCTTTGCTCATCGGGCCTCTGTTCTCCGACATCAAGGCCAAGGCAGCCTTCTGGCAGCGTTTCCGGCCGTTGCCGCCCGCCCGCAATACGATGCCCATGCCGCTAGCGCCCACCGCCGATACGGCTGCGGATATTGCTCCGATGCTCTCGGCCTTTCGGCTCGCTTATACCAACCTTCATGAGATCTGGTCGCTCGTCCTGCCGCCCAACTCGTTGCTCATGCTCAAACGGCTCGCCGCCACCGACGCCGCGGCCTTCCGCATCTCCGATAGCCTCTGGGCGCGCATCGTCTATGACTTTCTGCTCGCCTATCGGCTCCGCACCATCAATCGCGGACACCTGCTCGGCGCGCTGATTCCGCTTTACCTCGCTTGGGTAGCAAGCCACTTCAATATCATCGCCTCCGGCAGCGATCCCGAAGGCCATATTGAGGCCGTCGCAGCCGCCTTCGAGGCAGAAAAAATCTACATGCTCTCGCGCTGGCGATGGCCAGACCGATTTAATCCGTGACCTTGCGGCGAATCAAATCCGCTTCCCATGCGAAGCAAGAGAGACGATTCAAGGAGTGAGTCCCATGCAAAACGTTCTTGCCGTCCTGCTTCAATTAGACCCAAACCAGAGTTCACGCCCTTGGTTTGCCGGCAATGCCTCTATCTGGGGCAATATGGCCGACGCGCTCCATCAGTCGCTCGACCGCGTCCTCTTGCTTCTGATCGCCATTCTGCCCGGCATCCTGGCCTTCCTGGTTGCGCTGGCTGTTTTTACTCTGATCGGCATGGCTCTTTCCGCGCTACTGCGGCGTGGACTTGCCGCGGTCAAGTTGGATGAGCGCCTCGCCGACGGGCGCGGCAACAGCAACTGGACGCCATCAACTTCCCCCACCGTGCTGATTGCCCGGGTCTCCTTCTGGGGCAGCATCTTGCTCGGACTGATCATCGGCGTCTCGGCCTTCGATGCCTCCTACGCCACGGCCACCACGCTGCCCAGCTCGCTCTTGCCTTACCTTACCCGCGTCGTAGGGGCCGCAGCCCTGCTTATTGTCGGCACGCTGAGCGCGCGTTTCCTTGCGCGTTCGGTCCTCATCGGAGCCGTCAATGAGCAACTCCAATACGCGCGATTCCTCTCGCTCGGCATCAAGTGGCTGGTACTCGTGCTGACCGCCGCCATGGTCCTTGAGCACCTCCAGATCGGCGGCAACATCGTTGGGCTGGCCTTTGGCATCCTCTTTGGCGGCATTGTGCTCACGCTTGCTCTTGCCGTGGGGCTTGGCTCCCGCGACCTCGTCAGCCGCTCGCTTGAAAGCCACGCTGAACATTCCAGCGAGAGCAGCGCCACACCTTCAACCACCAGCTCAGACGATTCCATCCGGCATTTCTGAGTATTTTCGTACTGCGGTTGACGGAGTCGTCGATTTGCTGACTGGCCAAATGAGACAGGAGAAATGGAGACATTTCTATAGAAGAGAAAAAGGAGAGGTGACATGGAATTCTTTCGTATGCGGTTGATTCTTGCTCTGGTGGTGGGAATCACGCTGGTCTCAGTTGCCTCGACCTACCTTGAGGTGTTGGCGCACAAGCACGTTCTGCGCGAGGAACTGCAACGCAGAACCGCATGGCAGAGCAAGAGCCTGCAATCAGCGATAGAAAAGTCTCTGGCTGCGGGCCAGGCTGCCGGCACGGTCGCAGAGGCGGTGCGGCTGCGCGCTCAAAATGAGGCGTTGGGCCTGGCGGTCTATGATCTGCGGGGAAATTTGGTGACTGCCGCGGGGCCTGCTGGAATCTTCGCGGTACTGCCGCGCGGCCCATTGGACAAAGCGATCCAGCAAGGCGCCGATTCGTCCGTCTTTGGGCATCAGGAAAATCAGCAATGGCTGGAAGTGGTGACTCCTCTGCATGCGGACGGGAGAATGGCCGGTGCACTGGTAATTCTGGAGGATGCCAACTCCATTCGCGCCGAGAGTGTTGTGGTCTGGTGGCATAGCATCTGGCATACTGCCGCTTTTGTTTTGCTGATCGTCTGCGTGACGCTGTTGATGGTGCGCTGGTTCCTGATGCGGCCCATGATGATGGTAACGGGTCGGCTGCGCCGGTTGCGCATGGGGCAACCCGCTGAGGATGCGGACGGCAATCTGGCAGGACTGAGTTTTTTTGCTCCTCTGGCCCGCGAGGTCGAATCGATGGCTGAAAGCCTGATGGTGGCGCGCGCCGCCGCAGAGACTGAAGCCAGGCTGCGGGACGCCGGCGAACACCAGTGGACCGCCGAGCGGCTGGCCGCAAATATTCGCCAGCGCTTTGGCTCGAGCCGCATCTTTCTGTTGTCCAATCGCGAGCCTTATATGCATGTGCTCCAAGGCAAAGAGACCGTATGCATCGTCCCTCCCAGCGGGCTGGTGACGGCGCTCGAGCCGGTGTTGCGGGCTTGCGATGGCGTGTGGGTGGCGCACGGCAGCGGCAGCGAAGATGCTCTGAACGTTGACAAGTTCGATCGGCTGCGCGTGCCCCCCGATGATCCACGCTACACCCTCCGCCGGGTGTGGCTCTCCAAAGAGGAGGAGGCCGGGTACTACGACGGCTTTGCCAACGAAGGACTGTGGCCGCTCTGTCACATTGCGCACACCCGGCCCATCTTTCGCGCTTCGGATTGGGAATGGTACCAGCACGTCAATCAGAAGTTTTCCGCCGCTCTTCTTCAGGAAATGGAGGGCAGCGCCAATCCGATTGTCTTTGTGCAGGATTACCACTTTGCGCTGGTGCCGCGTCTCATCAAGGCGGCACGTCCGGATGCGCGTGTAGCCATCTTCTGGCACATCCCGTGGCCCAACGCGGAGGCCTTCGGCATTTGTCCGTGGCAGGCCAGGCTGCTGGATGGATTGCTGGGCGCCGACCTGATCGGATTTCACATTCCGCTGCACTGCAATAATTTCCTGTCCACCGTGGATCGTGTGCTGGAGGCGCGTACCGATCGCGAACATATGACCGCGCGCCGCGATGGCCACACCAGCGCCGTGCGTCACTATCCGGTCAGCGTGGCGTTGGATGGCAGCAAGCCAGAGCGAAAGACGCCGTCCCCGGGGCGCAACGAACTGCTGAAAGAGTTCGGACTGCACTGTGAAACTCTGATCGTGGGCGTGGATCGCATGGACTACACCAAGGGAATCGTCGAGCGGCTGATGGCCGTCGAGAAACTGCTCGAGGAACATCCCTATTACCTGGAGCGGCTGATCATGGTGCAGATTGCCGCCCCAAGCCGCTCGCGGATTCCCAGCTATATTGAGCTGAACCGCAAGGTGAAGGAGACTGTGGAGCGTATCAACCAGCGCTACCAGACGGCACAATGGAAGCCCATCCTGCTGATCGAGCGGCAGTGCAGCCACGCGGAGGTGGATCTCTGGTACCGCGCCGCCGCGGTGTGCCTGGTGACCTCTCTGCATGATGGGATGAACCTGGTAGCCAAGGAATATGTCGCCGCGCACGACGACGAAGATGGAGTGCTGGTGTTGAGCAAATTCACCGGCGCCGCCACTGAACTCTTGGACGCACTGATCGTCAATCCTTATGACACTGAAGGCGTGGCCGAGGCCATCCATCAGGCTCTGGAGATGGACATTGGCGAGCGCCGCACAAGAATGCAGCGGATGCGCCATCATGTGATGGACCACAACATCTATCGCTGGGCGGCAAGCATCCTGGGCGACCTGCGTGAATTGCGCATGGAGAGCCCGGGCACAACCGATCCAATCCCCGCCCTGCCTGCGTCTTCTGCACCAACAGAGGAGTCGGATACCGAGCGGACGCTGGAAGCGGGCATCCGGTGACAGTCGCGGCGGCGGAAAAAATAAGAACGTTCTTCGATGGCTTTGCTGGCAAAGTCACTCCGTTTTTGCTGCTGGATTACGATGGCACGCTGGCGCCGTTTCGCGTGGATCGCTTTCAGGCGAGGCCCTGGGCTGGGGTGCGTGAGTTGTTGTCACGCATCCAGCAGCAGGGGAAAACGCGCATGGCCATCATCTCTGGCCGCTCCGCGCACGAGATTGGACCGCTGCTGGGCATTGACCCACCCCTTGAAGTCTGGGGTTTGCACGGAGCCGAGCGCCTCTTCCCCGATGGTCGAAGTGAGCTGCAACCGGCGCCGGAAGCCGCCAGCGAGAAATTGAAGATGCTGCGTGCGTTGCTCAAGCGCGACAGTTTCGGCGGACTCTTCGAGGACAAAGCGAACGCAGCGGTCATGCATTGGCGTGGCGCTTCCGTGCACAAGGCAAGGCTCATTGAGGAGAGGACGCGGGCACTCTTCGAGCCCCTGGTGGGGACCGACGGGCTGGAACTGCTGGAGTTCGAGGCTGGCGTGGAACTGCGCATAGGCCGCGACAAGGGAGGCGCTGTGGAGGCGATCCTGGGCGAGGCTGATGCGGTCGCGCCGGTTGCTTATCTGGGCGACGATTCTACGGATGAGGCAGCCTTTCGCGCCGTAAATCAAGTTGGAGCCCAAAGCTTGAGTGTGCTGGTGCGCAACCAATGGCACGACACTGCGGCCGGTCTTTGGCTGCGGCCGCCGGTGGAGTTGAGAGGTTTTTTTGAGGACTGGTTTCGAGATTTAGAGAGATGCCGGTGAAAATCCAAGCATCTGGGTCTGATCGGCCTCGTTGAAACAGAACACATATCTATGCTATCAGAAGAATTGCCATTGCGACTGGAATGTCGTTTCCACCAATCGGCTGAGGGCTGCCGTCGCAATGGGCGTCTTCCAGGACCGATCGGCAGCGGGCAAAACCCAAATGGACACCTTCTGGACACTAGATGCCTCTTCTGGGGTTGGTTCAGTAAGGATTCAATAGGATATAAGTTATTTATTTTCAATTATATGGTGGGAGAGGGGGATTCGAACCCACGATAGAGCTTTTAGGCCCTATAACGGTTTAGCAAATCTCGAACGGTAGATGTCAGAACGTGATCTCAAACACTTGCAGTCGTGTTCACCTGAAACACCGTTATCGGCTTGCTCTTCCTGCTTGGAATGGGGATTGGTGAACTTTCCCGATGTGTTCGGACAGCTAATAGTGGACGAGATATTTGAATTGGCATCAGAGTTCCCGTTCGAGCACAAGGAAAAGCTCATCGCGGCCTGCTGTATCCTCTTCAGGCACGGCAAAGAGGATCCCTGGAGACAACTTTCCGAAATCTTCTATGGGCGTCCAAGCCTTAACCGCGATTTCTTTGAGCAGGTGGGGGACTGCCGCCCGAGAATGCATTTCTGGAAAGGATGTCCGACAACTCACTCGGAGAATTCTATGTTTGGATCGCCAGAGAGTACCCGGAGGACCAGGAGGATATGCCGAGCGGCTTCGGTGCGATAGGGCCTGATTTCGCAACCCGAACGCTCAGGGATGCAGCGTTCTTTGCAATGCGTGATCGCGGAAACCTTTCAGTATTCGACTTTGTCGCACAAACCTTCCCAGAAAAGAAATGGATAGAGGGACACCGCCCGGCCGCCGTCGAGGCGGCGCCCTACGTCTATGGTCGCTCCGATTCAATCGACGGAAGAACTGGTGGAATTCTGCTTTACGGCGTTCCGGCTGACCGCCCTGCACGCCGACGGGGTGAAGACCATCGTCATCGAGAAACTTGATCGGCTGGCGCGTGACCTAATGGTCCAGGAAGCGACGATTGGCGACTTGCAAAAGGGCGGATTCACTCTCATCTCAGTCGCCGAGCCGGACTTGATGGCAAGCGATCCGACTCGGATCTTGATGCGCCAGTTAATGGGTGCAGTGGCTCAATACGACAAAAACCAAATTGTATTGAAGCCCAGGGGTGCTCGGATGAGGAAGCGTGCCGCAGAAGGCCGCTGTGAGGGCCGAAAACCGTTTGGGCGTGACGAGGCCGAGAGAGCCACCCTGGAGGGTATGAAGGCGCTGCCGGCCGAGGGATTGGCGTTTGACCGAATCGCAGAGCGGCTCAATACAGAGGGTGTGCCCACCCGGACTGGGCGACGATGGAACGGGGTTGTAGTCAACCGCATTCTCACAGGCAGAAACAGGGCAGCAGTGAAGTAACGGGAGGTGTGCCATCTGGATTTTTACTCGCTATGGGTTCTACTCGATTGCCTGTGCAGACAAGCCAGGTACGTATGAAATCGATCCTGACACGGTGATGGTGAGGGCACGTGTACGCAAACACCTGACGAATCTGCAGAAGCGATTCCCGACGTTGGCCGGAGGAAAGATTCTTGCGCTTCCCGGGCGCGACTACGGGTATAGGATCGTCGTGCCGAAGTCGGTCTGGGCAGAGGCACTAATGGAACTCGCCATGGAGCAGACATGGAGCAACTTCAAGGACGAAGCGGCCGCACGCAGCGCAGAGACAGGCAGTGATTACGTGGCAAAGTTACACAGCATTTGGTCAGAGATGCTGACTCTGCAGTACAAGAGGCTTTGAGGGAAGCACAACACCGGACGAGGTGCGAGCCGCCCTCACCCAGGCGGTGAGCATCCTCGTGGAACATAGCAGGATTCTCTTTCTATTCCTAAGGAGAGATGGCCACTAATCACTCGATCAAAGGCGACATGCACTAAGACATTTCAGGACTAATCCCGTGACATTGTCACAAGTGAAAGATTGTAATTGACTTGTGGCGCTTATCAAGAAAAATGTGACACGCCGACCTTGTTGAATCAAGTGCCTGCTTGTTGGCTCAAGTTGGCCGCAACTTCCTGTTTGTCGTCCATCATCCAGAGTAATTCGCCATCCAATTGACTAATTGCTCAGGTCAACGAAAGAAGGCTCATAACTTTGTCGTGCGCAATCTCAGCGCATTGGCGATAACCGAGACGGAGCTGAAGCTCATTGCAGCCGCGGCGATCATCGGGTTCAGAAGCAGCCCGAATGCAGGGAACAGCACACCCGCGGCAAGCGGTACCCCGACGGCGTTGTAGATGAAGGCGAAGAACAGGTTCTCGCGGATGTTGCGCATGGTTGACTTGCTAAGATGACGGGCGCGGAGAATGCCGCGCAGATCGCCCTTCAAAAGCGTGATACCCCCAGCCTCCATTGCCACGTCGGTTCCGGTCCCCATTGCGATGCCGATGTCCGCCTGGGCAAGCGCGGGCGCGTCGTTCACTCCGTCGCCGGCCATTGCCACCACCCCGCCCTTTTGCTGACGCTCTTTGACGACTTCAGCTTTCTTCTGAGGCAGTACGTCGGCATAGAACTCGATGCCGAACTTGTCCGCAACTGCCTTGGCGGTGGTCGCGTTGTCTCCCGTAACCATGATGATCTTCAGACCTGCCGCTTGCAGTTCGCGGATCGCATCCGGCGTCGATTCTTTGATCGGATCGGAGACCCCAACCAGGCCCGCCGCATTGCCATTCACGGCAACCAGCATCACTGTCTGGCCTTCTTTGCGCAACGCTTCGGCTCGATCGAGCAACGGTGCAGGATCGACGGACAGATCGCTGAACAGCTCCGAATTTCCGACGGCAACCTGCTTGCCTGAAACTGTCCCCTTCACACCCTTGCCGGTAGTCGAGTTGAATTCAACCACCTCGGCCAGTGAGAGCTTCTTCACTTCCGCGCCCTTCACGATAGCCGCCGCCAATGGGTGTTCGCTGGAGCGCTCAAGGCTGGCGACGAGTTGCAACAGGTCGGATTCCTCGAAGCCCGGCTGGGGAATTACGGAACTCAGCGTTGGCTTGCCTTCGGTGAGGGTGCCTGTCTTGTCGATGATGAGTGTGTCAACCTTGCCGAATATTTCCAGCGCCTCTGCATTGCGAATGAGGATACCTGAGCGTGCCCCGCGCCCCGTGCCCACCATGATCGCCATGGGCGTGGCCAGCCCAAGAGCGCACGGGCAGGCGACGATCAGAACAGCCACGGCATTCACCAGTGCATGAGCGAAGCGCGGCTGCGGGCCAACAAAGTACCAGACGACAAACGTTACGATGGCGGCGACGATCACAGCCGGAACAAAGTACGAGGACACCTGATCCGCCAGCCGCTGGATCGGCGCTCGTGATCGCTGTGCCTCGCTGACCATCTTCACAATTTGCGACAGCAGTGTATCTGCGCCAACACGCTCGGCACGCATGACGAATCCGCCGGTTCCGTTGACCGTCCCCGCTGTGACCTTTGCATCCTTGTCTTTCTCGACGGGAATGGGTTCTCCGCTGATCATCGACTCATCAAGGGAGCTATGGCCTTCAAGCACGATCCCATCGACGGGGACCTTTTCGCCGGGGCGGACCCGGAGCCGGTCGCCAACTTGCACCTGATCGAGCGGAACGTCCGCTTCGCCGCCCTTGTCGTCAAGTCGCTTGGCCGTCTTCGGAGCCAAGCCGAGCAGCGCGCGAATCGCACGGCTGGTCTGGCTGCGAGCGCGCAACTCCAGCACCTGACCTAAGAGTACGAGTGCGACAATCACTGTCGCAGGCTCGAAGTACACACCGATTTGCCCCGCAACTCCGCGAAACGACGCAGGAAATATCTGAGGAACGACGGTGGCGAAGACGCTATAGAGATAGGCCGAGCCAGTGCCAAGGGCAATCAGCGTAAACATATTGAGACTGCGATGCACCACCGATTGCCAGCCCCTGACGAAGAAGGGCAACCCACACCACAGTACCACCGGAGTTGCGAGAGCAAACTCGATCCATGCCCACGCTCTCGCCGAGAACAGATGTTGCATCGGCATGGAAGGCAGAAATGCGGAGACCATCAGCGCGAGCATGGGCACGGCGAGAGCGACGCTGATCCACAGCCGCCTTGTCATATCGGCCAGCTCTGGGTTGGCGTCTTCGGCGGTTACCTGCCGAGGTTCGAGCGCCATGCCGCAGATGGGGCACGAGCCTGGTGCATCTCGCACAATCTGCGAATGCATCGGACAGGTATACTCGGTGCCCTTTGTGGGTGGGTTCACGGTGGCCGGTTCGAGCGCCATGCCGCACTTCGGACAACTCCCCGGACCCGGCTGTTTAATCTCTAGATGCATGGGGCAGGTATATGTGATATTTGACTCGGTCTTTGCAGGCGAGTGAGAGGCAGGTGACACCGGTAGGGCTTGCACGTACTTTTCTGGTGCGGCGCGGAACTTAGCGGCGCAGCCCTGGCTACAGAAGTAAGTTTTGACTCCCTCATGCTCAACACTTGCCGCTGCCTTCAAGGGATCGACCTTCATCCCGCACACCGGATCGTGCTCTTCAGTCTGCTGCATAGTGCGATTGTGACCTTGTTCGCTCACTTCAATCTGTACCTTTCCGCTCATGGGGCGGCGGCATGGGAAATGACGGCTGGGCCGGGAACTGCTTTCGCTTCCGGTCCAGGAGGCGCGTGTGGCAGCCGCGAGACTTACTTGCTCTGCTGCCTCAGCCTCGGTAGAGCCGTCACTTTCCGGTTGGATTCAGCTTCTCGGTGCTTCTTTAGCCATCCGATCGTGCAGTGTTGCTAGTTCCTGGCTATTATCCGCCAGTGCCTTGAACGTCGTCACGAAGTACACGCAATGGCTGATGGTGCTTGCCTGATTCTTGTCGTTGGACAGGCTCGAATTCGCCTTATACGCCGCTACCATCGCCTCGTGTTTCTTCGCTTGGTAATACCGGGCGATGCGCTGATGCTCCGCCGGTGTTTTTGCGGTGGCGATCAAGGTGTTGAGTTGCAGCTTGCTGAGATGTTCCGGCTTGGGTCTGTGACATGCGTTCCCGCATTTGGCGAAAGAACGATGTATATGGTATACCGGTTAAAGATGGGACGTTTATCCAATGTCGTGCTGCTTTCGCTGCTTCTGATTCTGTCAGGAGTGCCAGGCGCCACATCCCTTCTGTGCGCTCAGCCCATGAAAGCGCACGCTCACGCTTGCTGCAAGGGGCATGAGCGGGTCAATGCTGCGCACTGCGGGGCAGCCTCAGTACGACTGGGAAGCCCCTGTTGCTGCAAGATGGCACCGGTTAATTCAGCGCCTGCCCAGAATCTCCCTGCATCGAATGGCTCCAATGATGGCACTGTCATACTTGGCGCCATAAGCGATATTGCCGGAGATATTCCCGCGTCGTCTCTTTTTTCAGACCGAGGCTCTCCGCAAGTGGCGAAGTTGCAGCATTCGCCGGTTCACGCTCTCCTTTGCACCTTCCTGGTATAAAGCACCCTCTGCGTCTAAAATCCCTCAAGCCAAACGGCTTGTAGTGCGCATTTTTTCAGACCAAGGGAGTATTCCATGAAATCTCAAAGGATCTTTGCGATCCTGTTGTTCTGCCCGGCGTTTGTCGCGCTTGCGCAGAACGGCAATGAGGTTGCGCCGACACCGACCGCAGGTATTCAGGCCCAACAGGTGCCTGCTGCCCAAGTGCTGTTGCTCGACGATGTCATCCGGGAAGCGTTGGAGAAGAACCCGGAGGCCCAAAGCGAGCTGCACACCATCAGTGCGCTGCAACACCGTGTGCCGCAGGTAAAAGCTCTCCCCGATCCCGTGGGCTCGGTGGGATGGGCAGGAAATCTCGCTCCATTCAGCGTGATGCGAGGTGACAACTCCAGCTACCGCGGCTTGACCGTCTCTGAGCAATTCCCTTATCCGGGCAAATTGAAGCTACGCGGCGAGATCGCGAGCAAAGAGGCGGTAGCGGCACAAGCCGACTATGAAGCCATTCGGCGGCGCGTGTCCACCGAAGTCAAGGCTGCGTACTACGACTACTTCTATTACGACCAGGCCATTCAGACAACGGAGCGGAACAAGGAACTTCTCGAAAAGCTGTCTAAGATCGCGGAGGCGCGTTACCGGGTCGGCAAGGCGATGCAGGCCGATGTACTGCGATCGCAGGTGGAGATTTCCCTGTTGATCGAGAAGCTCACCGTGCTCGAACAGCAGCGCGCGACGGCACAGGCGCGGCTCAACGTGTCCATGGTGCGGTCACCGGAATCTCCGTTACCTCCGGCCGCCGAGGTTCAACCCGCTGCTCTCCGGTACTCTCTCGATGAGCTGTATGCTCTTGCGGCGGCCAATGACACAACTGTTCTGCGGAACCAAACGATGGTGGAAGAAGGGCGCCTTGGCGTCGCGTTGGCGCAGAGAGAGTACAAGCCCGACATTGGTGTGAGTTATATGTATCAGCAGCGTTCCGCGTTGCCTGATATGAATGGCGTCACCTTCAGCGTGAGTATTCCCGTTTTCTACAAGAGCAAACAGCGGCAGGGTGTAGCAGAAGCAACCGAGACTCTGCTCAGCGCGGAAAAGATGCGCGACAACCGGTTGAACGAAGTCAGGTTTGAATTGAAGCAGCAATACCTTGGCGCCAAGGCGTCGGAACGGCTGCTGACGCTCTATTCCAAGGGAGTAGTTCCACAGTCGTCGCTCGCTCTTGAATCTTCGATGGCCTCCTATCAGGTTGGCAATGTCGATTTTCTGTCACTGCTCGCCAACTTTACGACTCTTCTGAATTACGAAACGGACTATTACCGGCAACTCGCAGACTATCAAACAGCATTGGCCCGCATCGAAGTCTTGACCGGCTCCGACGTGACTGGACCTGTTGTATCGGATTCTCTGCCCGCAAAGGAGGCAAAGTAATGCCTATTCAAAGCTCACCCAAAAGAATCATCCTGGGCATCTTGCTCGCGTTGACGCTTGGGGTTGTTTACGCTGGCGCAACACACCACTGGTTCGGCCAAGGCGGACATGCTGCGATGGCATCCCAAAGTGCGAGCGGCGAGCGCAAGCCGGTTTATTGGTACGACGCCATGAACCCTTCGCACCACTACACCCAACCCGGCAAGGCTCCAGACGGTATGGACCTTGTGCCGCGGTATGCGGAAAAACCGCCTTCGCCCACCGGGCAGGGTGCTAATTCTCAGGCGCAGAACACAGCCAATGCGCTGGGAATGTCTTCAAAGGACGGCACCGGTGAAAGGAGGGTCCTCTACTGGTTTGACCCGATGCATCCGGCCTACAAATCGGACAAGCCAGGAATCGCACCCGATTGCGGGATGACGCTCGTACCCAAATATGCGGAAGACGAGAGCATGGCCAAGATGCCCATGGGCACTGTGACAATCACTCCTGAGAAACAGGTGCTCGCCGGTGTTCGCACGGCCGTTGTCGTGCGCAAATCGCTAGTCCGTGAGATCCGCACCACGGCGCAGATCGTTGCCGACGAGACCAGGATTGCCCATGTCCATGTGAAGGTGGCTGGCTATGTCGATAAGGTATACGTCGATTTTGTCGGTCAACTTATCAAGAAGGGGCAGCCGCTCTTCACGCTCTATAGCCCTGACCTGGTTTCGACGCAAGAAGAATACCTCATCGCGAAACGGGGGAACGTCGCACTCGGTAATGCTCCCTTTCAAGAAATAGCCGAGGGTTCGCAGTCGCTTTTGCAATCCTCAAGGCAGCGACTTAAGCTCTGGGATATATCGGATGAGCAGATCAAGGAACTTGATACGACGGGAAAGGTAAATAAATATCTCACGTTCTACTCGCCGATCACCGGCTTTGTTACTGATCGCAAGGCTTTTCCGCAGACTTCGGTTACGCCCGATACCGAACTTTATACCGTCTCTGATTTATCAACAGTGTGGGCCGATGCAGATATCTATGAATACGAAGTTCCTTTCGTCCATCTCGGTCAGCGAGTCACCCTCACCCTGAGCTACTACCCAGGCAAGACATACGCCGGAACCATTTCATACATCTATCCGACAGTCGATCCGCAGACGCGAACCGTCAAAGCCCGAATACAGATTCCGAATCCAGGTTATGTACTAAAACCGCAGATGTTCGCAGACGCTAAGTTGCGCGTGGATTATGGCACGAAGATCCTCGTGCCCCAGGAAGCGGTTCTCAACTCGGGCACCGAACAACATGTCTTCGTGGTTCACGAAGGGGGGCTGTTTGAACCTCGAAAGGTCTCCATTGGGCCTGTAGTGGACGGCAACGCCGTGATCCTTTCAGGTTTGAAGGCTGGCGAGACGATTGTCGTTTCCGGAAACTTCTTGATCGATTCTGAAAGCAATCTTAAAGGCGCAATGAGCGGAATGCAGCACTGAGGAGGATGACCATGAGAACTCGACGCATTGCCTTGACAGGAATTCTGCTCATTGTAGCCGGCGCCGCCGCCTTTGGCTGGTTCAGGTTTGTTGATCATCCTACTCCAGTTGCGTGTGGCTATTGCAACCGGCCCCTTCATGCAAACTCGATGGTCACGGCTGAGATCGCGGGCAAGAGAACGCAAGCTTGCTGCGCCCGCTGTGTGATCAGCGAGGCGAACCAGCGGCACAAGCCGATTCGAATCATCGAAGTGCATGACTATCACACTGGGAAGGGACTCTCGCCAGCAAGCGCGTCGTTTGTAGAAGGCAGCCGAGTGATCGTATGCGAGCACGATATGGCGAAAATGAACGAGCACAAGGATATGCCGGACATGGTCTTTGACCGCTGCTCTCCCGGTACTCTTGCCTTCGGGAGCAAACAAGATGCCGCTGCCTTCGTTGCCAAGAATGGTGGCACGGTCCTCTCTTTCAAGCAGTTGATGAGCGAGGCGCGATACCAATGATGAACCGGATTATCGATTTCAGCGACAAGAACAGGTTTCTGATCTTCCTCTTCGTTGCAGTGGCCATCGTGCTTGGATGGACCGCGATGAGGAATACGAAGCTCGATGCGATTCCCGACCTCTCGGATACGCAGGTGATCGTGTATGCCAAATGGGACCGCAGCCCCGACATCATGGAAGATCAGGTCTCGTACCCGATTGCGTCCGCGTTGCTTGGATTGCCGAAGGTCAAGGATATTCGCGCCTTCTCCGACTTCGGCTTCTCTTACATCTACATCATCTTTGACGAAGGCACAGATATTTACTGGGCGCGTTCGCGGACGCTCGAATACCTGAACTCTGTCACTCCGCGGTTGCCCAAAGGCGTCAGCGTAGAGCTTGCGAAGGACGTGACCTCCGTGGGTTGGGTCTATGAGTACGCGCTGGTAGATACTACGGGGAAGTACAGCATCGACCAACTGCGGTCCTACCAGGATTGGTATCTGCGCTACGCATTGCAAACCGTGCCGGGCGTTGCCGAAGTCGCTCCTATCGGCGGTTTCGTTCGGCAGTATCAGGTGAATGTCGATCCGAACAAACTGCTCGCCTACAAGATCCCAATCAATGCCGTCAGCGATGCAATACAAAAATCGAATAATGACGTTGGCGGAAGACTTGTTGAGTTCACAGGACGCGAATACATGGTTCGCGGTCGCGGATACATTCGTTCGCTCGACGACATCAGCAAGACCGTTATCATGGTCAACGCGCAAACCGGGACTCCGGTGCTTGTTGGCGATGTGGCCACCGTTACGTTCGGCCCGGATATGCGCAGAGGTGTCGCGGAACTGGATGGCAAGGGTGAAGTTGTCGGCGGCGTGGTCATCATGCGTTACGGAGAAAACGCAGAAAAAGTGATAGAACGCACCAAGGAAAAACTGAACGATCTAAAGTCAACGCTGCCGCCCGGCGTCAAACTGGTGACCACCTATGATCGCTCTGAGCTAATCGACCGGGCGGTCGATAACCTCCGGCATACGTTGATTGAAGAACTACTCATCGTCAGCCTTGTGATCATGATCTTTCTTTGGGATTTGCGTAGCGCGATTGTTCCGATCATCACCATTCCCGTCACAGTGATTCTGGCCTTCATTCCGATGCAATGGATGGGAATGACGGCGAACATCATGTCGCTTGGCGGAATTGCTGTTGCGATCGGCGCACTGGTAGACGCGTCCGTCGTCATGGTCGAGCAAACGCACAAAAAGCTAGAACATTGGGAAGCGGAAGGCCGGCCCGGTCCATCGCACGCCGTCGTGATTGCCGCAGTGAAAGAAGTTGGCGGTCCCAGCTTCTTTGCCTTGCTCGTCATCGCGGTTGGCTTCCTTCCGGTCTTCACCTTGGAAGGTCAGGAAGGCCGTCTCTTCAAGCCGCTTGCCTTCACCAAGAACTTCTCTATGGCCATAGCAGCCATCCTGGCGGTTACGCTGGCTCCGGCGGCGATGCGCTTCCTTTTTTCGCGCATGGATGGCTTCGTCTTCCGCCCCAGATGGCTAGCGAAGATTGTCAACGCGATTTTCGTTGGCAAGATCCACAGCGAGGAAAACCATCCAATCAGCAGGCCGATGATGAAGGTCTACCACCCGGTGGTCGAGTTTGTCCTCGATCACAAGTGGCTGACGATCTGCGGCGCGTTGCTGGTCATGGGGCTGAGCATTCCGGTTTATTTCAAGCTCGGGTCGGAGTTCATGCCGCCTCTGGATGAAGGCACGCTCCTCTACATGCCATCGACACTCCCCGGCATCTCTGTTACTGAAGCTGAGCGAGTATTGGAAACGCAAGACAAGATCATCCGCGCCTTCCCTGAAGTGGAACGTGTCTTCGGCAAAGCCGGCCGGGCGGAGAGTTCGACCGATCCTGCCCCTTATTCCATGATGGAAACCACCATTGTCCTCAAGCCACAAGATGAATGGCCGAAGATTGATCGTTGGTATACGAAGTCGGCACCGCCTCGGATTCAGGCCATTCTGCGAAGGTTCTGGCCGGATCACAAATCGACACAGGAATTGATCTATGGTCCTGGCGGCCTGAATGAGGCTTTGCAAATCCCAGGCATCTCAAATGCATGGACCATGCCCATCAAGGCTCGTACCGACATGCTCACCACGGGTATTCGCACACCGCTTGGCATTAAGGTGCTTGGTCCCGATCTAGCCCAGATTCAGCAGGTCGGCCAACAGATCGAAACTGCATTGAAAGACGTTCCTGGAACCACCAGCGTCTTTGCTGAACGCACCAGTGGCGGGTATTTTCTTGACTTCGATTTGAAGCGGGACGCGCTTGCCCGCTACGGCTTGACCATTGATGATGCCGAGAGCGTTCTTATGTCCGCGGTTGGTGGCGATCAGGTTTCAACGACTGTTGAGGGTCGCGAGAGGTATTCGGTCAACGTGCGTTATTTGCGCGATTATCGCAGCGACGTCGATGCTCTCGAGCGTGTGCTGGTCGCTACGCCCTCCGGTGCCCAGATTCCTCTTGGCCAGATTGCGGATATTCGCATGAGAACTGGGCCGGGAATGATTCGTGACGAAAATGGCAGGCTCAGCGGCTATGTCTACGTCGATGTCTCGGGGCGAGACATCGGAAGCTATGTGCGCGATGCGAAGAAAGCCGTTGCGGATAAAGTCAAAGTCCCGTCCGGTTACGAGTTGGTGTGGAGCGGCCAATACGAATTCATGGAACGCGTTGCGCAGCGTTTGAAACTGGTCGTTCCGATCACCCTCTTCATCGTCTTCCTGTTGCTCTACTTCAATACCGGATCTGCGATCAAGACGATGATTATTCTCCTGGCCGTTCCCTTCTCGGCCATCGGTGCAATCTGGTTCTTGTATCTGCTCCACTACAACATGAGCATCGCTGTATGGGTTGGCCTCATTGCATTGCTCGGAGTTGATGCGGAAACCGCGGTCTTCATGCTTCTCTACTTGGACCTTGCCTACCACGACGCTTTGAACAACGGCGGTATCCACTCGTGGGACGATCTGCGCGAAGCCATCGTTCACGGAGCTGTCAAGCGGTTGCGGCCCAAAGTCATGACTGTCTCGTGCATGCTTTTCGGACTGCTCCCCATCATGTGGTCCACGGGTTCTGGTGCCGATGTCATGAAGCGTATCGCGGCGCCAATGCTCGGTGGCATCATCACTTCGTTCCTCATGGAACTGGTCGTGTATCCGCCGATCTTCGCGATCTGGAAGTGGAACTGGGAAGTCAAACCGGCGCTCAAGCGTGAAGCCGCTCAGCCTCAGGAGGTGCTCCATGTCTAACCCGATGAACTTGAGAGCGGGTCTGTTCTGGCGGGTTGGGCTGGTTGCAATTGTCCTCTGGTCCGCTCCTTCTTGCCTTTTGAGCCAGGGAGTGTCACTCTCCCCTGAATCGCATCCAAGCACAGGACGCCCCTTCGCCGGAGTCGATGACTCCTTGAGCAGAACTGCGGATACACTTCTCGTCTACGCAACTCAGGCTCCTTCCCCCGCGACCCGCAATACAGATGATGGCAGAACTGCAAGCATCTTACCCGGCCTTCGTGGGGAGCAGCCATTACTGTCGTCGACCGGGAGTGGTTTGAGTTTCTCTGAATTGAGGCTGAACTTGTTGCGTCCAGCCGTTGAACCGATCCTGAGAAGTCACGATGTCCCCATTGATCTGGCCGCAGTAATCCTTGTTGAGAGCGGTGGGCGCACCTCTGCGCTTTCCCCCAAAGGAGCGCGCGGTCTTTGGCAACTCATGCCGGATACTGCCCGCCGCTACGGACTGCGTGTGGACGAGATTCGGGATGATCGCCTAGACCTTTTCAGGTCAACCGATGCTGCCGCACGATACCTTCACGACCTGTACGCACAATTCGGAGATTGGAAACTCGCGCTGGCCGCTTATAACACGGGCGAAGCCAATGTAGGCGTCGCAATCTTGAGGGCCCACACACAGGACTTCGATCAATTGGCAAACCTACGAGTGTTGTCGCTTGAAACCAGAAACTATGTACCTCGCGTCTTGGCCACAGCCCAGCTCATTGGGCAGTCTTCAGCTCTTGTAGAAGGCCGCAGTCCTGTCAGCACAATAGTGGTCTTCGCTGTCAGTGGCCCTTGATGGCCAAGCATATTTGCGTAGTTGTCAGTTGTTGCACGGTTGTTCAAACTTCATCCAACGGAGATAGCAATGAAAAAGACTTCAATCCTCGCTCTCGCTTTAATGTCGGGCATCATGATTCCTGCAATCCAGCAGGTTCATGCCGCCTCCCAGACCATTGATGGAATCGTCTCAGATTCCATGTGCGGCAAGAAGCATATGATGCCGGGAAAGACTGACGCTCAGTGCGTCCAGGAGTGCATCAAGAGCGGGAGCAGCTATGCTCTCGTGGCTGGCGACAAGGTCTATACACTCGCAGGAAAGCCACAAACCATTGCTCCGTTTGCAGGCAAGCGCGTCCATGTCGAGGGGAATCTCAAGGCCAACACAATCACAATCACTTCGATATCCGGCGATGCCTAAGGGCATAAAGATGTAACGCGGCGAACAGTGTCCGCCGCATTTAAGTGGCGGACACTCTTCCACATTCATCAGGGGCGTTTCTGCAGTCATAAGGAATGTCATCATGATGCCTGTATGGTCGATGAAGATTCCCCCTTCTCATCGGAAAATCCTGGTACGTCGTTGACTGTTTCACAGCGTTTTCAACACGGATCATTCTCCCAACCACACTCCCAAGAACCAGGATGAGCGAATACGTTCGGGGCTTCGGACTGCTCTGCCAGAGCCGACCAGCGGATTACTCCCTGTTGCTCGGCGGTCCGGAAGTTGGTCTGTTATATTCGCTCGAATCATGGGGGAGGCGGGAACAAATCGGCACCCTTTACACCAAGACGGACGTTGGCAACAGAGCGACGGATTAGTAACGGCAAACGCCGTAGCAACCATCAATTGGCTGACACGCCGCATTATCCTCTTTCCGGCAGTTGAGCCGCCGAAAACGTCTGAAACGGTAGACTGGTAACGGTTTTTCTAGTGATGGGGGTGTCACCAGATGGGTGAGTCATCAGGAACAGAGATTTCCGTCTATGGCTCAGATTTGGAGTCGTTCTCGGTGGAGACACCGGGTGGCCGTATGCAGATTCGCTGGGATATGGAAGCCAGCGCCACGCCGAACGCGCAACTGGCGCTTTTCGCATAATCAATGGCGGAAGCGGGAGAGGATGTAGAAAAGCACTGAGAGAATGACGCTAAGAAGGAGGCATGTGCCAAGCGGTATGAAAACGGAGACGTTTTTACCCCGGTAGGTGAAATCGCCGGGCAAGCGGCCGAGCGGCAGCCCGGTCCGGCCCGCGATGAGTAGCAGCGTCCCTATGAGGGCGACGAAAAGCCCTATTCCGAGGAGTATCTTTCCGAGATCAGTCATGGGGTGGCTCTTGAATTCCTCCAGAAGAAAAGATAACGGTTCTCTCCCAAGATCCTCCGGGTTGCTTTACCCTACGTCAGTTGTCGCTCCGTTTCAAATGGCGGAATCGGCGGCAATTTCGGCCCGTACGGCGTTCCGGCGGCTTGGAATGGTAAACAGGGGCTCACCAGGGGGCCAGAAGCGGCCCACGGGACAAACCTAGGGAACCTCTGATCAGGTCCTGATATTTTCCGCGTTGAAGGTTGGAGGCTCTTTTCCTGGAAAGATTCCGTACCCTGACGGCGATTTCAAGGGTAAATGTGGTTTGCGCGTCCACATTTTGCGTCTCTGGAGGCCGTTTTCCGGTCTCCGGAGACACTACGCCCCTTGCGGGACCAGCCGCCTGCGGTGCTGATAGAGA
>Ga0255355_1000437_pt1 | contig 25148 bp, 16 predicted proteins | sample HBST75metaG_FD_189943 | JGI IMG/M metagenome (GOLD analysis project Ga0255355, IMG submission 189943) | Peat soil microbial communities from Stordalen Mire, Sweden - H.B.S.T75 | ecosystem: Environmental > Terrestrial > Soil > Wetlands > Peat | place: Sweden: Norrbotten County, Stordalen Mire...
TGATTTCGAAGACTTCATTCGTTCCTTCCAGTTGAATACGTCCCAGCAACTCTGCGCGCCGCTTCACGAAGTGATCGATGTCAGCCGGCTGTGCGGCTTGTCCGATGAAGTCCGCAACGTCGATGGTGAAGAAATCGCACGAATCAAGGAAACGGCCGACCGTCTGCAAGGTGATGTGATCGGCGTCGCAGAAGTAGGGGAGTTTCCATGCGAGCGTCTTGACAGCGGCCTCGGCGGCCTGCCGCGCCGAGGCGGGTTCTGAGCCGATGATGACGTGCTCGCGGTTCGACTTGTTCCATACTGGGACCACTTCAATGCCATGATCGAGGGCTCGCACGCATGCCTGTAACTGTGCCTTGGCTTGGTGTGCGAACCGATCTCCAGTCCCAATGGAATATTTGCTCAGCTTTAAACTGCGAATTTCCATATTCTCTCTCCTCTCAGAGCCGGTTGCGGTGTGCCCACAACCCTAATCCTGGATTAGCGATGAAGAAGATCTCTTCACCTTCAACCGAGTTCAAGCCATCACTGAGCTTACGCGGATCGTAACGCGCAAGCATCGAGGTTAGATCGCCAAAATTGAAACCAACGCCCTCGACCTCTTCCTTGCTGAGGCAGCCAGGGCACCAGGTAATCTTGAAGCGCCCCTCGGATGAGCCGTGAATCAGGTGAGCAGCCGCGCTCAAATCGTTGGCCAGATCCGCATTGGTTTCGACTGCCTTGAGCGTCGCTTCCGTACCGCGATAGCCGTATTTTCGGATCAGTGCGTCGATAGCCTTGTCTTCGCCGAACTCCTTCATGCCCGGCGCCAGAATGATCAACTCGGCGCCATCGGCTAGCGCCATACGGGTACGATAGATGGCCTTGTTGCCGATCCAGGTCGAGTGAAACTCTTTGGGATCGAGATAGACGACGGCCTTCATCATCGGCTCGTCGAGTATCTCGAAATTAACCTTCAGACTTAACGCGGCGGCAAGATTGAAGCACTCGATGTCATCGCCGATGAACAAGCCGCGCACCGCCAGTCCGCCTTCTGCTCGGCGTCCGACCACAGTCTGTACATAAACGATGGGCAGATGCCGCAGAAAATGATCGGAGGCGTAGTTGAGCACGTTGCGCACGGGATTGGCGGCGCGGCCCATGATCCGCTCCATGCCGTAGACCGCGCCCAGGTAGTGGCTGCGGCCGATTCCGTCGTGGCCCCCGGTGCCCACCAGGATGTTCTTGTTGTAATTGGCCATGCCGATGACTTCATGGGGCACAACCTGGCCGATGGAAAGGATAAGATCGAAGCCGCCCTGGGAGATAAGCCGGTTAACCTGTGCCGGCCAGGCATAGTTTAGTTTGCCCTCCGATTGCTCGTGGATGAACTCAGCCGGGACCTCGCCGAGAGTCTCCACATCGGTTCTCCAGTTGTGAATGCGAAAGAGATTCTGCGGTACTTCACCGAACATATGTGCAATCTGCGCGGGCCGCATGGCAGTGTGCGTGCCGAGCGCGGGCAGAATCGCTTTCAGCCGGTCGCCATAGTACTGCCACGCATCGCGCGTCAACTCACCCGCGCGGGAGTGCTCGCGGCTTTGGTCGGGAGGCACGGCGAGCACACGGTTGCGTCGGCCCAGTTTAGCCAGACTCTCCGCGAGCAGAATTTTCAACTCCGCCGAAGTTAGATCGTTTTCAGGACTTCCCGTGGCGCAGTAGAGGCTCATGCGGCAAACTCCACTTTCTTCAGTCCGGGGGCGAGCAGGACCATGATGAAAAAGGCTAGGAGATAAGCGCTGGCGGCAATGGCAAACAGGCTGGCATAGCTATGCGTGAGCTGCACAATGTAGCCAGCGTAGTTCATCAGCAGCGCGCCGCCGACCGCTCCAGCCATGCCCCCAATGCCATTCACTGAGCCCACAGCGCTGCGAGGAAACATATCCGATGAAGTAGTGTAAAGATTGGCCGACCAACCCTGATGTGCAGCGGCGGCAAGGCTCAACAGCGCGATGGCAATCCACTCGGAGTGCAGATAGTTGACCAAAAAAATGGGAACCACCAGGCAGGCACAGAAGAGCATGGCGCCTAGGCGAGCATAGGTGGGTGAAACTCCCAGACGGTGGAAGGACTCGGGCAGCCAGCCTCCGGCTATGCTGCCAATCGTCGAGGCGCTATAGACGATGACCAGGGGCAACCCCAGGTGCGAAAGGTCTAAATGAAATTTTGCGGTAAAGTAAGACGGCATCCAGAAGAGATAAAACCACCAGATCGGATCGGTGAGAAGCTTGGGAATGGAAAATGCCCAAGTCTGGCGGAGGCCCAGCAATTTGGCCCACGGCGTGGATGGCCCCATCTGCTCGGCAGCTTCCTCGTAGATATAGCGCAGTTCAGTGCCGGTGAGGGTGGGATGGTCTGTTGGTCTGCGGTAATTGCGGAACCACCACAGGATCCAGAGTGCGCTGAAGCCGCCTGTTACCAGAAATGCCGCGTGCCAGCCGTAGCGAATCGTTACCCATGGCACGATGATGGGGGCCAGGATAGCTCCAACATTCGCTCCCGAGTTGAAGATGCCGGTAGCCAGGGAGCGCTCGCTCTGCGGAAACCATTCGGCTGTGGTTTTGATGGCAGCGGGGAAGTTACCGGATTCGCCGATGCCGAGAGAGAAGCGCGCGATGCCGAACTCGAACACCGTGTTAGCTAGCGCGTGGCTCATGGCGGAGAGGCTCCAGATGGCCATGATGACCATGTAGCCGATGCGCGTGCCAACCTTGTCAACGAAGCGTCCGGCAATCAGCAGCCCGAGTGCATACGCGATCATGAAGGCGGCCGTGATGTGGCCGAAATCGGAATCGGTCATGCCAATACTGTGCTGGAGTGTGGGCTTGAGAATCGCGATCACCTGACGATCCATGTAATTGATCGAGGTCGCGACAAACAGCATTGCGCAAATCGTCCAGCGTACGCGTCCGATCCGCGTGCCGGTAGATAACTCCGTTCGCTCTTCCTTTTCCAATTTCACACAGTCCGCCATATCTTACTCTTAAAGCCGATACGCCTTTTTCACTAGCCCGTAGGCCAACTCATGCGCTACGTCAAATGCTTCGTCTTCTTCCAGACGGTGCTCGGTGACTAGCTTTGCCAGGAATGCGCAATCCATGCGGCGCGCCACATCGTGCCGCGCCGGAATGGAAAGGAAGGCTCGCGTGTCGTCGTTGAAACCAACCGTGTTGTAGAAGCCTGCCGTCTCGGTTGCCTGCTCGCGGAAACGCATCATTCCCTCGGGACTGTCGTTAAACCACCAGGGAGGTCCGAGCCGCAGGCACGGATAGTGCCCTGCCAAAGGAGCCAACTCGCGGCTATAGGTTGATTCGTCCAGAGTGAAAAGAATAATCGTGAGTTTGGTCTCATTGCCGAATCGGTCGAGCAAGGGGCGGAGAGCGTCCACGTAGTTGGTCGGCCCGGGAATGTCGGCGCCTACGTCGCGGCCATAGCGCTCATAGATTCTGCGGTTGTGGTTGCGCACGCTTCCCGGGTGAATCTGCATGACCAGCCCATCTTCCAGGCTCATCTGCGCCATCTCCGTGAGCATCTGGGCACGGAACAGCTCCTGCTGTTGGGCATTGGCGTTGCCGGCTAGCACGCGGCGAAACAATTCCGCTGCCTCTAGCGTGGGAAGGTCCGCGGTTTGTGCGGTGGGATGCCCGTGGTCAGTTGCCGTGCAGCCAAGTTCGCGAAAGCGTGCGCGCGTTTTCCGCAGCGCATTCAGGTAGCCGGCCCACGTTGCTGTATCTTCTCCGGTGTTCTCGCCCAGTTTTCGAATCAAACCGGCAAATCCCGCAAACTCCGGATCGACAACCGAGTCAGGCCGGAAGGTAGGCAGAATCCTTGCCTTCCAGTTCGATTCGCGGATAGCCCTGTGATCGTCCAGCGAGTCCAGGGGAGAATCGGTGGTTGTCAACACTTCCAGATTGAAGCGTTGGTAAAGGGCGCGGGGCAGAAATTCAGGTGTGAGGAGCTTCTCAGAAATGGTGTCGAAGTAAAGGTCGGCAGTCTTTTCCGACAACCGTTCCTCCAGTCCAAAGAGCTCTTGGAAGGCAAAGTCTAGCCACAGGCGCGTCGGGGTTCCACGGAACAGATAGTAATGACTGGCGAAGATACGCCAGACCTTGCGAGCGTCCTTGAGCTCCGCCCGCCCAATCTCCAGGTCTTCGAGAGGGACTCCCTGGCTGTAGAGCATCCGGTAGACGTAGTGATCGGGTTCGACGAACAGCTTTGCCGGGTCGGGAAAAGGCTGGTTCTTGGCAAACCAGGCTGCTTGCGTATGCCCGTGCGGACTGATGATGGGCAAGTCGCGAACGTGTGCGTACAGAGCTTTTGCTATCTTTCGTGTTCCGGATTCGGCGGGAAACAAGCGGTCTTCGTGGATCAGCATGGCTGCAACCTTGCCCTTTCATTGAGAGGCTTAGAGGTCGACCACTAGAGAGGTCAGACCACAAGTATACACATCTGGCCGCGAAACGTCAGGACGGCGGGGAAATTTTTCTGAGGCGCAGAATGGTCTTCGGTGTTAATCTCATTTTGCCTTGTATTTCAGGCAATGTGAGAAAGTGTCTGCCCTCTATGCCGAGGAAAAAACAGGATTTGCCGGATACCCACCGGACAATGCAGGTTGTCAACCATCTTCGCTCCCTCATAGAGAATGGCACCCTCAAGCCTGGCGACAAGATTTCTCCAGAGCGCGAGTTCGCAATTTCGCTGAATGTAAGCAGGGCCAGCCTTCGTACCGGCATAGGGTACTTGGCGGCGATGGGCGTCCTCAAAGTGAGGCACGGGATCGGAACTTTCGTCACCGATGGCCCGGCCGAATTCGGCAAGGCATCCTTCAGCCTGATGGGTGCGCTGCACGGTTTTAAATCCTGGCAAATGTTTGAAGCGCGGTTGATTCTTGAGAGTAATCTTGCCGCTCTCGCCGCGGAACGCGGCAAGGAAGAGCATCATATCGCCTTGGCGGAAGAGGTTGCCGAGATTTTCGCTTCGGTGAATAGACCCGCCGATTTTCTGATCCACGATGTGCTTTTTCACCGTATTCTCTCGCAGGCTTCCGGCAATCCTATTCTGGCCGCTCTGATGGAGACTGTTACGTCGGCTCTATACGATAAGCGACGCAAAACCGTTGAGCGATCAACGGATCTGAGCGAATCTGCGGAGATGCATCGATTGATTTACCATGCCGTTCGCGCTAAGAATCCCGCCGAGGCGCAGAAACTCATGGAACAACACCTGCGTATGGCTCAAACCGCGCAGGGCATGGAACGTCCAACGGCTCGGAAGGTGACCAAAGCCGCTGCCGGGTCGAAGAGCCTTTAGTTGAATCTTGGATCTGCCCCGTCGGCGTTCTTCGCCAGCCCTGTGCGGTTTGTGTCATGCAGGTGCTAGGAATCGTGCCGCCATCGCCGTTCAGCCTCATTCGCTATAGCCCCAGGACTCGCAAGGTAGGACTCGCAAGGTCTGACCAGTTGCGCTGAACCATTTTTATGGCAGTCCATGCAAGTGCCTCATTCTGAATGCTATTCGAGGAAAATTTTAGGTCTTTGCATTTTTCGCTTGACAGGCCTAGATCCTGTGCGGGAGACTATTTTCGCTTCAGTAGTGGTCTGACCACCGTTGGAAAATCTGCTAGGTAGAGCCAATCGAGTAGGCCGGGGACCAAGGCTCAGCGGCAATCTTATGGAGGCGTGAATGAAAAGTTTGGCCGTAGAAAAACAGATGGTCCGTCGGCTTCCAGCGCCTGTTAACCAAGGACATCACCGCTACCGTCAGCTATGTGGGCAACCAGGGACACTTCCTGCTTCCCAGCGGCGTCGCGCGCGGCTACTGGGGCAACCAGTTGGATCCGAAATACCTCGCCCTGGGGAGTACCGTGCCTGGGCAAAACTGCCACAACCCTCCATGTTCGCGAACGGCCTGACCATGCCGTATTCGACCTTTAACAACAAGATCAGCCAGGCATTGTTGCCGTTCCCGCAGTACAGCGGTGTCACCGACCAGGTCGGTTCGGTCTGCAACGCGAACTACAACGCGTTGCAGATTTCCACCGTGCAACGGCTTAGGGATGCGTGTTCTATGTTCTCTCACTAGGATTCTTGTGCAAAGGAGGAACTAACCCTATTTGCATTGTCTCTGGTGCCGCATCCATTGCGGAAACTGCCAGATTGTCAGAAACTTCGGTTCACCTAACCAGAAATTAAGTCGAAGCGAATTTAACGTGCCTTTGGAGGGCAGATGACCAATAGTAGACATCACCAATGTTCCATGAGTTCCTTGCTCCTTCGCTGGAGAGGGCAATTCCTTTACTCGTTCTTACTATTCGCACTGATATGCAGCATCACCACTAACGTGTTGCGCGCTCAGTCGACAAACGGCGAAATCAATGGCACGATTCAAGATGCCACGCTAAGTGCTTTGCCAGGCGCTACAGTGACAGCGACCAATGTAGCGACGAGCGTTACTTATAAAGCGACTTCCAATGCGTCCGGGTACTATACGGTTCCATTTGTCCCGCCTGGCGATTACGTGCTGCAAGTGAGCATGCAGGGCTTTAACACCCTGAAGCGCATGGGCGTGACAGTTCAGGTCAATCAGACCGTGCATCTCGATCTCAGCTTGCAGACAGGCTCAGTGTCCCAGACAATCCTGGTGACAGATATCGCGCCAGCGATTGACACGCAGTCGGCCGCGGTAGCGACAGTCATCGGCAACAAGGATGTGACGCAGCTTCCGCTCAATGGAAGGAATGTGTACAGCCTCGAAGTCCTGGTACCTGGAGCTGCCCCTGATAATACGGGCCGCATCCGATTCAACGGCGTGCGGGCGCGCAGCAACGAGATTCTTGTAGACGGCGTCAGCCAGATTCCCCCTGAAACCCGTGCAGACCCCGTGTCGGCGCCGCCCATTGACAGCATCGACGAATTTCGCATCGCAACCAGCGGCTACACTGCAGAGTTCGGCAGTGCGGCGGGCGGTCTCGTCAACGTGGCGACCAAGGCTGGGACCAACGATTTGCATGGTACGCTCTGGGAGTTTCTCCGGAACGACGTTCTGAATACAAAGAACTACTTTACCGCGGCAGGCCAAAAGAAGCCTATTCTGCGGCAGAATCAATTCGGTGGAGTGGTTGGCGGCCCTGTTCTCGTCCCGCACCTCTACAACGGACGCAACAAGACGTTCTTTTTCTTCGACTATGAGGGCAGCAGAAAACGGTCCCAGACCGCATTCGACGTGACGGTACCCACTGTGGACATGCGGGGTGGCAATCTTTCGTCATTCATGGGCAATCAAATCGGCACAGATGCCAGCGGAAATCCGATCTATCAAGGACAGATTTTCGATCCCGCCACGACCCGCACGGTCAATGGGGTCACGGTACGCGATCCATTCCTTAACAACATTATTCCTGCAGATAAGATCAGCAAAGTAGCGACTGCTTTGCTGACATATTATCCAAATCCGACGAATAGTGGCTTGTCAAGCAACCTGCAGAATGCGACCAGTACGGGCGCCGATACAAATCGATACGATGTCCGTATCGATGAAAATATCTCGTCCAGAAACAGGCTCTTTGGCCGCTGGTCTGACTACCGGTCGACACCACTCAGTGCCGTCCCCTTCCGCGGAGCCGCAGGCGATTTCGCTTCGGATAAAGGACAGCAGCGTTCGCTGACCACTTCCTTCATCACCACCCTGTCCCCCAATCTTTTCAATGAGTGGCGTGGTCTGTTCCTGCAATCCAAGACCAACAACATACCCTATCTAAGCACAGTGAATGTTGCGCAACAGCTGGGCATTGCCAACATCACAAATATGGCCGGCCTGCCGGACATTGACATATCCAGTATTCAGCAACTTGGCACCTCTGCAAGCGGTAACTGGCTGAAAGACAACCAGAGAGAGTTTGTGCTGCTCGACAATGTTACTTATTTGCACGGAAAAAACAACATGAAAACAGGGGCGGAAATCCGCTTCTACCGCTTGAAAAACTTCCAACCCGTCATCATGAACGGATGGTTCGGCTTCCGGTCAGGTGAAACATCCTATCCAGGCTCTCTCTCTTCGACGACCGGAAACGCTTTTGCCAGTTTCCTGCTGGGCGAGGCTGATTCATCAGAATACACGGAGGTTGATCCGGGGCAAGAGGTAAACGGAGAGTATGTCAGCGGCTTCTTCCAGGACGAATGGAAAGCAACGAATCGCCTTACGCTCAGTCTCGGCATCCGCTACGAAGTGAATTCCCGGCTTGCAGATAAGCGCGGACTCAGCTCTACCTTCGATTTCAAGACGGGCAGTGTGCTTGCCGGCAACGCAAGGCCCATTCCCCCGCTATCTCTTGCCAACGTGGCACCGAGAGTTGGGTTGGCATATGACGTGTTTGGTAACAGCAGCACGGTGCTGCGCGCCGGTTTTGGACTCTTTTATTCGCCCATCACAGGGGCCGGCGGCAATCCCCTGAATGGCGTGCCAAAGTTCCCCTACGAGTTCACCTCCATTGCTCCCAGTACGGATGGCCTCACTCCAGTGACCACCCTCTCGGCAGGCCCCGTCATCTTGCCGCAATATTCAATTACGTCTCCTACCCTGGGCTATGGTGGCAATGTGCAGGTGCAGTCAACAAACGTAGCCCCTTATGTGTACCAGTGGAATCTGGGGATTGAGCGCACTCTGCGCAAATCGCTGGTTGGCGACGTCTCCTATGTTGGATCAGCAGCGCACAAATTTGATATCGGCCGCATGAACTACGAGAACATGAATCAGGTTCCCTACTCGGTAGCCAAACAAGCTGCAGCAGCACAAGGGACGGCCAATCCAGTCACGGCAAATTTGCGCCCCTACCCGAACTTCAACTACGTGGAGTATCTGAATCCGCGGTCGGGCAATTCCTTTTATAATGCCCTGCAAGTTAAGTTGGAACAACAGATGCGGTGGGGGATCAGCTATCTGGTCTCGTATACCTGGGCCAAGTACATCGACAATGGTTCGGAATCGTACAACTCTCTGGGAGGAGATTGGGCGGCTGATATATACAACTTAAGGGCGGAGCGCACGGATTCCACCGCCGAGATTCCCCACCACTTCGTTGCCTCGTATGTCTGGGAGCTTCCGTTTGGCAGGGGCCGGGCCTACAACACGACCGGTTGGCTGGACGCGATCGTAGGGGAGTGGCAACTCAGCGGGATGGCGGTAGCTCAAGACGGGCAGCCCGTCGATGTCGAACAGACGAGCAACACCTCAAGTACGTACAGCCTGATGCAAAGGCCGAATCTTACTGGAAGTCCCATCTTGCATTCGGGTCGCAGTGTAGCCAAATTCTTCAACACTTCTGATTTTTCCGCAGCCGCGCCACAGTCCATCGGCACATCGCCGAGGAACCCTATCCGCAGCCCGGGACTCGAAGACTACGATTTGGCCCTCATCAAAAACTGGACTCTGCATGAATCAGCAAAGTTCGAGTTTCGCCTGGAGGCATTCAACCTGACGAATACGCCGCCCCTGGTGCTTCAGACACGCACTAGCTACAATCCGAGCTTGCCCCTGTCTAAACAATCGTTCGGACAGATCACGAGCGCGAATGACGGCCGGATCCTTCAGGCTGCCCTCAAACTGCACTTTTAGGAAGAGAAGTGAAATTGTTAGCGGGTCCGGTGCTTGACACATGGCAAGGCTTCTCATTGGCTCTGCATTGTTTTTGCGAACCTAAGAGCGGAGGCATGTTGAAACTACAGTTCATTGGACCGAAGTCTGTTCGTGGCAAGGGCATTGGGCCCGCTAACCAAATATCCAGGAAAAGGGGATAGGTGTGAATTATTCACGGAGATCGTTTTTGGCAGGGCTTGCGGCTGCCGGCGCAGCATCATCCTTACCGTGGTCGCCAGCAAGACTTCTTGCTCAGGCCAAGCTGGCTGGGCTACCGGTCAGGGCTCTGACCAAAGGTCCGGAGTTCCACTGGTTCGGGTACTACGACAAGCTGCAGTTTGACCCGACCGGCCGGTATGTTCTCGGCATGCGGGTTGGCTTCCAAGGCCGCACTCCTGGGCCAGACGAGATCATCCATGTCGGGATGATCGATACGAAGGACAATGATCGTTGGAAAGACCTAGGCGAGAGCCGGGCATGGTGCTGGCAGCAGGGATGTATGCTGCAGTGGATCCCCGGGTCAAAGACTGAAGTCATATGGAATGATCGCGAGGGGCAGCATTATGTTTCTCACATTCTGGATGTAAAGACGGGAAAAAGGAGAACGCTGTCTGCTCCAGTCTATGCCTTGAGCCCGGACGGGAAGTGGGCGGTGCACGCGGACTTCGCGCGAGTCCACGATACGCGCCCCGGCTATGGCTACGCCGGCATTATCGACCCGAACCGCGACAAGCTGGCTCCGTCAGACTCTGGCCTCTGGAAGGTGAACCTCGAAACCGGAAAGCAGCAGATGCTTTTCTCCGTCGCCGATATTGACGCATTGGATGACGGAATCAGCAAGCGGGTGAACTCCAAGGAGTGGTTCAATCATCTGCTTTGGGCGCCCGATGGCTCGCGCTTCTGTTTCCTCCACCGCTGGAAAATTTTTGCAGGCCAGTCCGCTCAGGGAGGCGGCGCTTTCATGACTCGCCTAATTACCGCCGATCCTGACGGCAAGAACCTCTATGTCCTTGATCCTTACGGCCAGACCTCGCACTTCATCTGGAGGGATCCAAAGCATATTCTGGCTTGGTCCTGGCACCCATCTGCGGGGGACAAGTTCTATCTGTACGAAGACCACACGCGGAAGGTGAAGGTGGTTGGCGCCGGCGTCATGACGGAAAACGGGCATTGCACGTATCTTCCTGGAAACAAGTGGATTCTGTGCGACACCTACCCTGATGCGCAGCGGTACCAGCATCCGTACCTTTATCGGGTCGACAGCGCAAAGCGCTATCCACTGGGTGACTTCCGGTCCCCGGAAGGATATGATGGCGAGTTTCGCTGCGACACTCATCCGCGCTTCAGCCCTGACGGCCGCAAGGTCACGATCGATTCTCCCCACGGGGGAAATGGGCGGCAGATTTACCTCATTGATATCTCGTCGATCGTGGATGGAAAGGTATAGAAAATGTTCTTTTGCGCGATGCTGATCTCAATGGGCGAAAGGCTATAAACAAAAATCCAATCTCGTCCATGGAGAACAGCCCCAGGGCGTGAAGGTAAGTAACGCATTGGTAGTGGCAATCATGCGCAAAGAAAAGCCGGTTGGCGGGGGGGGACGCTCAACAGCTCTCCGTCAGCTTGGGTGGCGCCATTGGAATGCCTGTGCGGGCAGATTGGCGCCGATCCATAAGCTAGCCAAGGAGAGTGTGAGTATGGCACGCGTTCAAAGAACGATCTGGTCTTTTCGCAGCCTTTATCGAGGCTGTTGTGTTGTGCTTCTTTGCTGTTTCTCAGCAACGTTCGCAGTCGCGCAAAAGCCGCTAAAGACACTGCTGGTGGATGTAGACCATCGCGCGGCGACCAGCCTCGATGGAGACTGGCACTATTTGGTGGATTCCACCGGAAGAAATCTTTACAGCGCCACGGGTGAAGTGCGGGACAACGGATATGCGCGCAATGAACGCCCGGTTCTGGTGGGCGAGCGGAATGGGTCGCAAGAATACGATTTCTCCACCGCTCCCACTTTGAAGGTTCCGGGAGACTGGAACACGCAGGATCCAACCCTGTTTCGGTACGAAGGCGTTCTTTGGTATCAACGTGATTTTACTTACCAGCCGAAGCCGGATATGCGAACGTTCCTGCACATCGGCGCGGCTAACTACCGCTCTTATGTGTGGATCAATCAGAAGAGAATCTGTGAGCACGAAGGTGGCTTCACGCCCTTTGACTGCGAAGTCACGGGCGTCTTGCATTCCGGCAACAATTTCGTTGTCATCGCCGTGGATTCGACGCGCCTGGCTGATGGCATTCCTGGTCTGATCACAGACTGGTACAACTACGGCGGGTTGACGCGCGACGTGTCGCTGGTGGATGTACCCATGGCCTTTGTCGATGACTTTGATGTGCATCTCAAGCCGGGAACCATGGACAGCCTTGCCGGTTATATCCATGTCGAGGACGCGACTGAGGGAACACCTGTAACCATCCGGGTTCCGGAGGCCGACCTTGTCGCTACGGTGAAAACGGACGCCAGCGGACGCGCAAACTTCAACCTATCGGCGAAGAAACTCGATCTGTGGTCGCCTGAAAGCCCGAAGCTCTATAAGGTGCAAATTGAAGCGGGCCAGGACCGCCTCACCGACGACATCGGCTTCCGGGACATTCGCGTGGATGGAACGCGAATACTCCTGAACGGAAAACCGGTCTTCCTGCGCGGCGTAAACGCTCATGCGGAGGCTCCGTATCGGACCGGTCGTGTCTCGAACGACAAGGATGTAGAAGCAATCTTCGGCTTTTTGAAGGAGATGAATGCGAATTTCGTGCGGCTTTGCCACTATCCGCAGGACGAGCGCATGACGCGCATGGCAGACCGCAAGGGCGTCATGGTGTGGTCCGAAATTCCGATATGGCAGCACATATCGTATGACAAGCCCAGCGTCTATGCCAAGGCCGATGCCATGCTGCATGAGATGGTGCGCCGCGACCGTGATAAAGCATCCGTCATTCTATGGTCGGTGGCAAATGAGACGCCGGATAACTCGACGCGCACGGAGTTTCTGAAGAATCTGGTTGTGGAAACCCACAAACTGGACTCCACGCGGCTGGTCACTGCCGCCATACTGCAGCCGGATAACCCCGGAAAAACGAAGAAGCTTACCGATCCCTTGGCCCAAGCACTGGATGTGGTGGGGGTCAATGAATATGTGGGGTGGTATAGCTACGTTCCGGAAGAGGTGGACGATATCGGGTTCGAGCTGCCGCAGAAGCCGATCATCATCAGTGAGTTTGGCGCCGAAGCCAAGGCCGGCAATCACGGCCCCAAGGTCCAACGCTGGTCCGAAGAGTTCCAACTCGATTTCTATCGCCATAACTTCGCCATGCTCTCCAAGATTCCGCAGATACGGGGATATGCTCCGTGGGTGCTGATGGACTTTCGCTCCCCAACGCGAAACATTCCTGTATTGCAGGATGGGTTCAACCGCAAGGGGCTGATCTCCGAGGACGGTAAGAGGAAACAGGCGTTTTTCCTGTTGCAGCAGATCTACAAGGACGGCACTTACGGCAAGGCAGAGTAAGTATACCGATTTTGCCGGTGTACTTACTCGTGAGACTGGGTCTCAGGCCGCTTGAAGCAGTACCAAGGGTCATTCTTGTCCAAGACAGCATTATCTGTGAATTGAGGGGTTGATTTCATTGGACACATTGGACATAGGCATCGTCTCCCGGCGAGGGGGCCGGGTTTCTTTGATGACTCGGGCTTGAGGACCTTCTATGTTGCCGGCATGTTGCTGTCCATGTTGTGGCCGTGTAAGTGCTGTGCTACAGGATCAATCGGAGGAAAAGCTCTGCGATTTGCGCCCTAGGGCTTGAATCCGCGCACTAGTCTCCTCAGCGGGATGGCGGTTTCCGTGACAGGCAACATTCGCGCCCGCCTCGGCCAGCGCCACCGCGATTGCTTCGCCCAGCCCGACGGCTGCTCAGGTAACCAGCGCAGTTTTTCCATCCAAACGAAAATGATCGAGAACGCTCATCGACTGGTAACTCCCCGAAGATTGAAGGTGCGATTCAAACTTTGCAAATGGCTGAACGATAGAAATCCCGCTTCCCCGGCATAACATATGAAGATTGCGCCGGAGAAAGCGGGAGCTAAGTTTCTTTCAACGATTGAAACCGTCCTAAGCGGTATAGGTTGACGACGAAACCCGGCCGCCATGGCCGGTCCAGTTAGTGTGAAAGAACTGGCCGCGCGGCTTATCGGTGCGCTCATAAGTGTGGGCGCCGAAGTAGTCGCGTTGCGCTTGCAGAAGATTCGCGGGCAGCCGCTTAGCGCGAAAGCCGTCATAGAATGCCAGCGCGGTGGAGAACGCTGGCGCGGGCACGCCCAGCTCGACGGCGTGAACCAGCGCCTTGCGCCACGAGGCTTGGTACTGGTTGATCGCTCCGGAGAAGAAACTATCGAGCAGCAGGTTCTCAAGCGCAGGGTTTTTGTCGTATGCTTCTTTGATCTTGCCCAGGAATTGGCTGCGAATGATGCATCCGCCGCGCCACATCAGCGCGATGCCGCCCAGGTTCAGATTCCAGCCATTCTCCTTGGCCGCGGCCCGCAACAGCATATAACCCTGCGCGTAGGAGATCATCTTGGAGCAGTAAAGCGCGCGGCGCACATCCTCAATGTATGCGGTCCGATCACCGACGACGGCCTTCACCGCCGGTCCCTGAAGGATCTTCGAAGCGGCTACACGTTCTTCTTTCAGCGCCGACAGGCAGCGAGCGAAGACTGACTCACCGATCAGAGTTACAGGCTGTCCCAGATCGAGCGCACTGATTGCCGTCCATTTTCCCGTACCCTTTTGGCCGGCAGCGTCCAAGATCTTATCGACGAGCGGTGTCCCATCTTCATCCTTGTTGGCAAAGATATGGCTGGAGATCTCAATCAGGTAACTATCTAACTCGCCCTTGTTCCACTCGGTAAAGACTCCGTGTAACTCATCGGCGGTCAGGCCCAGCCCGCGCTGGAGCAGGTCGTAGGCTTCGCAGATCAACTGCATATCGCCATACTCGATGCCGTTGTGCACCATCTTGACGTAATGCCCGGCGCCGTTTTCGCCCACCCAGTCGCAGCAAGGCGTTCCATCTTCCACCTTGGCAGAGATTGCCTGGAAGATATCCTTCACATACGGCCATGCAGCAGGATTTCCTCCGGGCATGATTGAGGGACCGCGGCGCGCACCCTCCTCACCACCCGAAACGCCGGTGCCAATGAATAAGATGCCTTTGGCGGCCAGATCTTTGGTGCGGCGGTTTGAATCGGTAAAGAGTGAATTACCGCCATCGATGATGATGTCGCCCTTTTCAAGGTGTGGCAGCAATTGATCGATCATCTTATCAACGGTATCGCCGGCCTTGATCATCAGCATCACGCGGCGCGGCCGTTTGAGCAGCCCTGTCAGTTCTTCAATGGAGTGCGCTCCGACGACCTGCGTCCCCTTGGCCTCATTGGCCAGAAAGTCGTCTACCTTGGAAACGGTGCGGTTGAAGACGGCAACTTTAAAGCCGTGGTCGTTCATGTTGAGGACAAGATTCTGTCCCATGACGGCAAGGCCGATCAGGCCAATATCACACGATGCATCTGGCATACGATCTCCTGTATCTCCCTGAAATAGTTGTTACCGTTGAATGCGCGCCGATCCGCCTTTGGCAAAGGCTCGCACCTGATCCACGGTTGCCATGGTTGTGTCGCCGGGGAAGGTGGTGAGCAGCGCGCCATGCGCCCATCCCAGCTTGAGAGCCTCCTCGGGCGTTTCACCGGTCAGCAGGCCATAGATAAAGCCGGCCGCAAAGCCGTCTCCGCCTCCCACGCGATCCACCACCTCCAACTCAGCCGTCGGTGCGGTATAGGTCTTGCCATCGATCCATGCTACCGCGCTCCAGCTATGGCGGTTTGTGGAGTGCACCTCGCGCAGCGTCGTGGCCACTACTTTGGCCTGAGGGAGCTTCTTCACTACCTTGTCGATCATGCCGAAGAAGACGCTCGGGTCCAGCTTTGACTTTGCGGCGACCTCCGGCCCGGGTATGCCCAGCCCCTTTTGCAAGTCCTCCTCATTGCCCACCAACACGTCCACGTTTTCGACGATCTTGCCGATGGTCTCGACGGCGCGCTCGTTGCCGCCCTGAATATTCCATAGCTTTTCGCGATAGTTGAGGTCGAAAGACGTCACCGCGCCCGCGGTCTTGGCTTCCCTCATCATCTCCGCGGCCAGTTCTGCCGTGGTCGGCGAGAGCGCCGCAAAGAGCCCGCCGCAGTGCACCCAGCGGACGCCTCCGGCAAAGATCGCCTTCCAGTCAAAATCACCCGGCTTCAGTTGCGCCCCTGCTTCGTTGCAACGGTTGTAGAAGACCACCGGCGGGCGCACGCCAGCGCCCCGGTCGCTGTACACCGCTGCCATGTTTGGGCCGGTTACGCCGTTGTGTTTAAAGTGCTTATAGAACGGTTTCACACCCATGGCGCGGACACGCTCGGTGATCAGGTCGCCGATGGGATAGTCGACCATGGCCGAGGCGATTGCTGTCCTCAGGCCAAAACAGTCCGAAAGGTTGGCAGCCACATTGAACTCTCCCCCGCTGACGTGAATCTTGCACTCCGTGGCCTTGCGGAAGGGGATGATTCCCGGATCAAGCCGGTGCACCAATGCGCCCAGCGAGAGAAAATCCAACTCCGCGTCTTTGCGAATACTCAATCCATGACTCATCGGTTGTCCACTCCTGATTCTTGATTCTAGAAATAAATGATGGAAATCTGCAATCCGTCGAACCGGACAACTGGTACTGAGGTCTGACCACCAACTTACACCAGCTCCGCTGAATGTTGCCAATCAAAGGATAAACCATACAAGGGCGGCAGATGGTGGTAATCTTGTTTTGTTCAATTTATCCGCAAAAGGACTGGAGAATTGTCCTATATGCCACCGCCGAGGCAGGATGCGCCCGATACTGATCGTACCATGCAAGTGGTCAACCACATTAGCATTCTTATCGAGAAGGGCACCCTTCAGCCGGGCGATCGAATTCCCCCTGAACGCGAGCTGGCACGCACGCTGAAGATCAGCCGCGCCAGCCTTCGCACCGGCATAGGATACCTCGTAGCGATGGGGGTGATGAAGGTGCGGCACGGGGTCGGTACCTTCATCCAGGATGGCCCGGCCGAGTTCAATAAGGCATCCCTGGGCATGATGGGCGCACTCCACGGATTTCAATTTTGGCAAATGTTTGAAGCGCGGTTGATTATTGAAGGCAGCCTTGCCGCTCTAGCTGCTGAACGGGGCAAGGAAGAGCACCACGCTGCATTGGCCGAGCAGGTCGCCGAGATGTACGCCATCGCGGGTAATCCTTCGGACTTCCTTCTGCATGACGTGCTCTTTCACCGCATCATTGCGCAGGCCTCCGGCAATCCGATTCTGGCTGCCCTCATAGAGACCATTACCTCGGCGATGTATGAAAAGCGGCGCAAGACCGTCCAACGCGCAAACTACCTGCGCGAAATGGCAGAGATGCATCGCGAGATTTACCGAGCCATCCGCGCACACGATCCCGTTGAGGCGCGAAAACAAATGGAACACCACCTGCATATGGCCGAAAGCGCTCAGAAGATGGAACTTCCTGGAGTTGTGCCTCGTTATAGCAAAACCAGAGTTGCTGTATCCAGAGGCAATGCCCTCAAGTGACTTGTTTCTCTCCGGGGTGGAAGAAAAAGCCACCTCGCAAATTCTCAAGAAGAGCATATTCACTCTGGTTTTGCTCTAAAATTCCATTTTTCGTCAGCCGGCCGTTTCGAAGGCGTCCGGCTCCCGAGTCGTCGACCGCGCAGAGAATATGATCTTGCGTCAGAGCCAGCAGACGGTGGAATTCATCTCGCTGACCTGACCCTCAGCGGTGCGCTCCGGCTGGCATGGGATCCGCCACGAAAGCCGGCGTCTTTGAATCGTTCGCAAAGCGCCACGCGGAAAGGTACGCAAGGTCGAGGATCTTCTTCATCTTTGCGTAGTCGATCTTCTCCACCGTGTCCGTAATGTGGTGATAGTCGGGGTGGAAGCCCGTGAACCACCAGAACGCCGGTACATCGTGCAGGACGAACGGAAATTGGTCGGAGCGGAAGAAGACGTTCAGCGCGTTCTCATGATCAAAACGGTCATCCAGAACAAGGCCCACATGCGCATTTTCCTGCTTCACCACCGCGGCATATTCGGGCGAGTAGAGTGCGCCGACCAGGTTCAATCGGTTTGAAGTATCAGCGGGAATCGCAATCAGCCCATCGGTCTGCGGGCTCGGCTTCTCGTCGCGTCCGATCATGTCAAAGTTGATCTGAGCGCGCGTGGTCGCGAGGGGCCGCAGCGGATGCTGGGCCATGTAGTACGCGCCCAGCAAGCCGCGCTCTTCGCTGGCAAAGACGACAAACAGGATCGACCGCCTGGGCCGCACGCCGTTCGCCGCAAAGGCCTTTGCCAGTTCCACCACGCCCACCGTGCCCGAGCCGTTATCGTCCGCTCCGTGCCATATTTGCAGGCATCCCGGTCCGGCAGGTATCGGCCGTCCATGTTCGTCTATGCCGCCTGATAGAGTGCTACACGGCGAGGAACCGTCGTGATCGTGATGCGCGGTAATCATGACCGTCTCGGCCTTCAATGCTGGGTCTGATCCTTCCAGCAGACCGGCCACATTCCAGGTCGTTCCCGTGCGCTCCGTTGTGTTGTGCAGGTGCAGGGTCAGCGTCGTGTCCGGCAGCGCGCGGCTCTGCGGAGTCAAGTCTTTGTCGATCGCCGCCTGAAGCGCGGAGGCTTCCTCCTTGCCGCTCCTGCCATGGCGGGCGCCCTCAGTTGCCAGCAGCTCTGCCGCTACGTCATCCAGCACCATCACGCTGGGAATACGAACTTCATCGTCGGCAATCGCTTGCACCGGAATCGGCACAACCCTTGTTGCGCTGCCGCCGATGCGTGACTGGCGCTCGGCGTTCGTCAAGTGCTTGCGGTTGGGCTCTGCCACCACAATTAGCGCCACGGCTCCATGTGCCTGCGCATTCAGCAGTTTCACACGCGTGGTGGCGTAACGCGTGTTGCCGGTGCCGTTGAAGATCGACGCGGGGTCGTCCTCTTGCGGCTCATGATCGTACACCAGTACGATCTTTCTCTTCGCATCGATTTCCTTGTAATCGTCGTAGCCCAATTCCGGTGCGGTGATGCCGTAACCCGCGAAGACCACGGGCGCTGTCAGATCGACCGCATGCCGGTAGTTGCCAAGCGCTGCGGGTACCTTCCATACAGTCTGTTTGCCCGCGCGCGTCAGGGTGATCGAGCTTTCAGCGCGATCCGGCCTGAACTCCACCAGCGTCATCGCTTGCAGAAAGCTAGGCTTGCCGTTCGCATCGGTCGTCGCCGGCCGCAATCCGGCCTCTGCAAACTGCCGCACAATCCACTGCACCACAGTTTCGTCGCCCGGTTGCAAACTCATGCGTCCCGCCAGCGCATCACTGGCCACATAGGCTAAGTCGCTGCGCAGTGCAGGCTCTTGCAGTGTTGCATAGCCCTTTGCCACTTCACGCGGCACGGGAATTTGGCCATTCGATACAACGCAGAACGCAACCGCACAGGCGCACAGGGCAAGAAGTCGTTTCATGCCGACTATATTATCGCGTCAGCCTCGATGCTGTCGTTATTTACGAGGGTCGGATCCCTTCAGAACCGTCTCTGTCTGCTTGCTGCGAAACTTCTCCAGCTTCTGTGCAATCGTCTTGTCCTCCAGCGCCAGAATTGACGCAGCAAAGAGCCCCGCATTCTTCGCGCCCGCCTCGCCAATCGCAAAGGTCGCCACCGGAACGCCTCCTGGCATCTGCACGATCGACAACAGTGAGTCGAGGCCATTCAGCGCGTTGCTCTTCATGGGAACGCCGAGCACCGGCAGAGTCGTCTTGGCCGCCAAAAATCCGGCCAGATGCGCCGCGCCTCCCGCACCCGCAATAATCACGCGCAACCCGCGCTCCTTTGCGCTCTCCGCGTATTGCAACGCCCTGTCTGGAGTGCGGTGCGCGGAGATAATCTCCACTTCATACCCGATTCCAAACTCATCGAGTACCTTAGCCGTCGCTTCCATCGTCGGCCAATCGGACTTCGATCCCATAATGATTCCGACGTCAATTCTTTTCGTCGCTTGTGCCATTACGCCCTCCACCTTTGCAATACCTCTACGAATGCAGCCTGCTCCAGCGCCTGTACGCGGTCCTTCAACATCTCCGCGGTATCTCCCGGCAGCACCGGACAATGCTTCTGCAAAACAATCGGGCCGTTATCCACTTCGTCGGTTACCTGGTGAATCGTGCACCCGGTCTCGCTGACGCCCGCGGCCAGCACCGCCTCATGCACACTCCGATTCATCAGCCCGCCAAACGCCGGCAGCAGCGACGGATGAACATTCAACAGTTTTCCCCGCCACGTTTGAACAAACTTCGCGGACAAGATGCGCATATAGCCGATCAGCAGCACCAACTCCGCTCCGGCCTCGCGCAACGCCTCGCTCACTTGCTGGTCATACGCGTCGTGCGTCAATCCCGCGGGGTCGAGAAATAACGCACGTACCCCATATCTCCCCGCCCGCTCGAGGATCGGCGCAGTCTGCTTGTTCGACAACACCAGCACAATCTCGACATCGAGCGTGCCAGCCGCAACCGCATCGAGAATCCCCTGTAGCGCTGTCCCGCGAGTTGAACCAAGAACGCCGACCTTCAGACTCATCCTGCCAGACTCGCCAATACAGTTGCTTCCAGGGGCCGCAGGTCCGGTTCAAATGCCGTTCCCGTAATCTTTTCAAAGAGCTGAATGTATCGTGCCGCAAGCTCTGCGATCAGATCGTCCGGCGGGACCGGTAACACAGCGTCCTTGTACGGATCGCAACGCCCGCGGAACCATAGCCGGAAAAATTCCTTGTCAATCATGTTGGGCTCTTCTCCAGCAGCCAGCCGTTCGGCATAGCTGTCGGCCAGCCAGTACCGGCTTGAATCCGGCGTGTGGATCTCATCGATCAAGAGAATTTCGCCGTCGTCCGCTACGCCAAACTCATACTTCGTATCTACCAGAATCAGCCCGCGCTGGGCAGCTACCTTCTGCCCGAACGTAAATAACTCAAGCGCCTTTGCCGAAGTAAACTCCCACTGTTCGGCGGTCAGCCATCCCTCGGCGACGATCTCTGCCGCCGTGATCGGCCGGTCATGTTCCTTCTCTTTCGTGGTTGGCGTGACAATATTCTTCGGCAGCGGCTCGTTCTTCTTCATGCCCTCGGGCAGCGCATGGCCGCAATAATTCCGCACGCCCTTCTGATACTGTGTCCAGATCGACGTATCAGTCGATCCCGTCATATACCCGCGCACCACAAATTCAATGGGCAGCACTGTGCACTTGCGCGCGATGAGCGCATTGGCGTGCGGGCTGGCAATCACATGATTGCCGACAATGCCGCGCGTCTGCTCAAACCAGTACAGCGAAGTGCGATTCAGCACCTGTCCCTTGAATGGAATCGCGCCCAGCAAGCGGTCAAAGCCGCTCTGCCGGTCGGTCGTCACCAGCAGCAGACGTCCATCGGCCAATTCATACGTGTCGCGTACCTTACCTACAAACTTCTTCGTCAGAGAGTTCGCCGTCAACGGCAGATCGGTCGCCGTCAGGCAGTTTGGAATCGCATCGAGCAGCGCCTGTCGTTCCATTTCAATTCACCCCCACAAATCTCACACCCGTTGTTCCTGCCTCCACGCGCCCCAGTTCCCAGACACGCAGTGCAGAAAAGTTCGCAATGGCAGCCGCCAATTCACCCTGTAACCCCGGCGGCCCAATCAGCACCAACCCCACGCCCATGTTGAACGTGCGATGCATTTCGAGATCGTCAATATCCCCCAGGCGTTGCATCAACGCAAAGATCGGCTGCGGCGTCCATGTCGCACGATCAATCACAACGCCCAATCCATCCGGCAGTATGCGGGGAACATTCTCCACCAGTCCACCGCCTGTGATATGCGCCATGCCCTTCACGGGAATTCCGGCGCCGAGAATATTCCTCACGGGCGCAATGTAATTCGTATGCGGCGCCAGCAGCGCATCGGCTATCGACTCTCCGGCAAGCTCCTCAGGCCGTGCATCAATCGCATAGCCGCCGATCTCGAAGATCAGCTTGCGCGCCAGCGAGAATCCATTCGTATGCAGGCCGCTTGAGTTGATCGCGTACAGCACATCGCCGGCAATGATGTTTGCGCCGGTCAGCAATCGCTCGCGATCAACCACGCCAGTCACAAAGCCAACCACATCCAACTCGCCCTCGGCATACACCGCGGGCATCTCCGCAGTCTCGCCGCCCACCAGCGCAATCCCGGCCTCAACGCACGCGGCGCTCATCCCGCGCACCAGCGCCTCGACAATCTCCGGCTCGGTTTTATGCAAGCCCAGGTAGTCCAGAAACGTAAGCGGCGTCGCGCCCATGACTACGATGTCACCTGCGACAGCAGAGACCAGATCGTGTCCCAGCGCTTCATAACGCCCGGCCATCACCGTCACCTTGCTTTTGGTGCCGACGCCGTCCGTGCTCTGCACCATCACGGGGTCTTTCAAGCCCTTCAGCGCATCGCCCAAGGCGTAGAGCGACCCAAAGGAACCCAGCCCGGTAAGCACCGCCGATCCATGCTGCTTATGGGTTTCGGCCACATGAGACTTGATGCGCCGCACCGCCTCGTTGCCAGCCTCGATGTCCACTCCCGCGGACTTGTAATCCACCTTTGAACTCATGCTCTCTCCTACCCAACCCACTTGCGAGCGTTGTCGAACATTCGTTGCCACGGACTATTCTTCAGCTCGTGCATCTTGTCGCGGACCCAGGTGTGTTGCACGCCCAGAAACATGCGCTCTGGATGCGGCATCAAAATCAGCGCCCGTCCATCCGCGCTGCTCAATCCCGCAACCCCCTGCACAGACCCGCTCGGATTCAGCGGGTACTGCTCGGTGATTTTTCCATACGTATCGATATAGCGCAGGGCAACCGCCGCGTCCTTCGCGATGCCGCTCACATGGCCCTCGCCATGCGCCACCACAATGGGAACGCGTGCGCCGGTCATGCCCTCGAAGAACAGCGACGGAGATTCTTGAATTTCCACCAGGCACAGTCGCGCCTCAAACCGCGCTGACACATTGCGCCCAAAGTGCGGCCAACCGGCGGCTCCCGGAATGATCTCGCGCAATTGCGCCATCACCTGGCAGCCATTACAGACGCCCAGAGCAAAGCTGTCCTTGCGCTCGAAGAACTCCGTGAACATCTCTTTCAGCCGGTCATTGAAGAGGATCGTCTTGGCCCACCCGCTGCCCGCGCCCAGCACGTCGCCATAGGAAAATCCACCACACACAGCCAATCCCTTGAACTGCTCAAGGTCCACGCGCCCCGCCAGCAGATCGCTCATGTGCACATCGAAGGTAGTGAAGCCTGCGCGATCAAACGCCGCCGCCATCTCCACCTGCCCATTCGCGCCTTGCTCGCGTAGAACGGCAACCCGAGGCCGCGCTGTATGCACAAACGGCAGGTTCACCCGTTCCGATCCATCGAACGGCACGCTCACCGAAAGTCCGGGCCGCTCCGCATCTTCCAGCAGCGAGAACTCCTGCCGCGCGCTCTCCGGGTTATCGCGCAGAGACTGGATATGGAAACTCGTCTCCGCCCACATCCTATGTAGTGCCGTGCGCGTGTTGCGATAGGCAATCTTGCCGCCGCGGCGAATCACAATCTCATTACCCGGTACTCCGCGTCCAACCACCCGCGCCGCGAGGCCAGCAGCGGTTAGCCGTGCAAGCACATCAGCGGCATCCTTGGCCGCAACCTGCACCACCGCGCCAAGCTCTTCGCTGAACAACTCGCCCAGTCCCGCGGCAGGCAATTCAATTTCCAGCCCCATCCGCCCGGCAAACGCCATCTCCACCAGCGTCACGAACAACCCGCCATCGCTGCGGTCGTGATATGCCAGCAGCTTCCCCTCGCGGTTGAGCTGCTGCATCGCGTCGAAGAAAGCCTTCATCACCTCAGCCGCGGGCGCGTCCGGAGCTTCATTCCCAACCTGTCCGTACACCTGCGCTAAACACGATCCGCCCAGCCGATGTTTTCCCTCGCCAAGATCAATCAGGATCAGCGACGCATCGCCCTCGCACAACTGCGGCGTCAGCGTCCTGCGCACATCACTTACCGGCGCAAACCCCGAGACGATCAGCGACAGCGGCGACACCACGGCCTTCGCCTCATCGCCTCCGCCATCTTTACAGCGCCACTCCGTCTTCATCGACATGGAGTCTTTGCCCACAGGAATCGTCATTCCCAGCGCCGGGCAAAACTCCATTCCTACCGCATGAACGGCGTCGAAGAGCTTCTGGTCCTCCTGCCCCTCGCCTGCTGCGGCCATCCAGTTTGCCGAGAGCTTGATGTCGCCGAGCGTCCCAATGGGCTTCAACCCGATTGCCGCGCCCGCCATATTGGTGATCACCTCACCCACGGCCATGCGCGCCGAGGCCGCCGCATCAATCACCGCCAGCGGCGTTCTCTCACCGATGGCCATCGCTTCGCCCCACAAAGACTCATACGCGCCCAGGGTTACAGAGCAGTCTGCCACTGGGACCTGCCACGGCCCCACCATCTGGTCTTGCACCACCATCCCCGTAACGCTGCGGTCGCCAATCGTAATCAGAAACGACTTCGACGCAATCGCCGGCAGCCGCAGCAGCCGCTCCACTGCATCTTCAAGGGTGATGCCCGTAAGATCGAGCGGTGCGGCGGCAATTTTCGTCCGCGCAAACTCACGCTCCATCTTCGGCGGCTTTCCAAAGAGCACCTGAAGCGGAAGATCAACCACATTCTTCGCATCTCTGGATGCTGTAGGATCGCTGAGTGTAAGATGAGGCTCCTGCTCCGCTGTACCGATCACGGCAAACGGACAGCGCTCACGCTTGCAGATGGCCTCAAAGAGATGCAGATTTTCCGGCGCAATCGCCAGCACATATCGTTCCTGCGCCTCATTGCACCACGTTTCCATCGGACTCAACCCGGCCTCGCCGCGCGGAATCGCATTCAAGTTGAAACTCCCGCCGCAGCCGCCGTCCTTGACCAGTTCCGGAAACGCATTCGACAACCCGCCCGCGCCCACATCGTGAATAAACGCAATAGGATTCGCCTCACCGCGCTGCCAGCAGCGATCGATAACCTCCTGCGCGCGGCGCTCCATCTCCGCGTTGTCGCGCTGTACTGATGCGAAGTCCAAATCCGTATTTCCGCTGCCCACGCTGCTTGAAGCGGCGCCACCGCCAAGCCCGATCAGCATCGCCGGCCCGCCCAGCGCAATCAGCGCATAGCCGGCCTTGATTGTGCCCTTCTCGATATGCTCCGCGCGAATATTGCCCAACCCGCCCGCCAGCATGATCGGCTTGAGATACCCGAAG
>Ga0255355_1000441_pt1 | contig 25105 bp, 23 predicted proteins | sample HBST75metaG_FD_189943 | JGI IMG/M metagenome (GOLD analysis project Ga0255355, IMG submission 189943) | Peat soil microbial communities from Stordalen Mire, Sweden - H.B.S.T75 | ecosystem: Environmental > Terrestrial > Soil > Wetlands > Peat | place: Sweden: Norrbotten County, Stordalen Mire...
CCTTGTTGCTATTGTGGCCAGTGCTTTTCTCGTGTTCTTGCTGACAGGAATGAACGCGCCGGAGGTTCGCTCGGAGATGGAGCACGCTCGAAAGGGCGAGTTGCTGGCCCAAACGCTTTCGCGTGGACCACTGTCGCGCGCGTTGATGAGCGGCGGTCAACTACATTGGCGAATTCTGATGCTGGTTGTTTTGCTTGGCGCCATCGCACTCCCCCTGCGCACCGCATTCAAACAGGTTGCTGGCGAAGCCATTGTGAGAGGGGCAGTTCAAGATGTCGTGAAAGGCTTGTTACCTCCTGGTGCGCTCGTGTCGCAGCAAGTCGAGGTAGGAAGGGAAAGCGTCGCGGTTCGGCTCATCGCAACCCGCGCCATTCCGGATGACAAAATTCAAGAGGCTGAGAGAGCGATCGAGAAGCGCTCGGGACGGAAGGTTGTTCTTTCTGTGGCGAGCATAGCGAGTCAGAGCGAACTGGCCGAACTGATGCAGCGGCTCTCCACGACCACGCAATCGTCGTCACCTCCGCCTGTGGAGACTTTGGAAGAAATTCATAACGCGGTGATCGCCCGCATCAAGCCCATTCTCAGTGATGTTTGGCCGGCTGCTGTGCCGCTACGGGATTTCGATATAGATTTTACTTCCAGTGCAATCGTCATCAATGTTCAATACGAAAGCATTCACGATCTCGATAAGATTACACAGGACCTGATCGTGCGGGATCTGCAAGAGAAGCTCGGCTTGCCTGATCTATTGCTCATCACAAAGCGAGTCCATCAACCTCGCAAAACCAGTGGCCCTGAGCATCGATTACCCCGCTGACCACTTGAATTGAGCTATGTGTTGACCTTAGGTGGCAGTGCTATAGCTTTTTCCTGATAAATTCAATTACAACAGTTCCCATCAGAGCTGAAATCGTGGAAACTGCACAATTTGTTAGCGTGATAATTTCATTCAAGGCCAAAGCCAGACTTTTCCCCTGATCATTTGTCGCGGTGAATTCTCCCATGAGACGAACTGCAAAAAGTAGAAACACAATCAGCAGTATTTCTATTGCTATCCGCCACATTGGATTGCGCTGGAGACGATTTGTCTGGTTTTGTGCCATGTCTGAATGATACCAATAGTCTTGACCCAGAAAAGCATAAGGTTGTGCCCATTCTATCAACACAACAAGCACTCGATTCGCCCAGTTGCAACCTTAGTCTTCGGGTAAAGGTGTACGGTCAATCAAGTGGATTCCGCTCAACTCGATAAACACGATTCAAAGTGGAATCTCTCCCATTCTGCGAAGAAAGGGAACCATCGTCAATCCTTGCACAAAGACGGAAAATGCGACCACGGCAAAACTGATCGTAATGATTTCTTCGCGCAGTGGAATCTCTGGGGGAAGCCCAAGGGCAAGCGCGAGCGCTAACGCACCTCGCAGTCCACCCCAGAAAAGGATGTGCTGATGCCTTGCGGAAACGCGAAGCGCCGTACGCGAGAAGAGAAGACAACACGGGTAGATTGCAACTGCTCGGCCTAATGTTACCAATGCAATTGCTGTCACCGCAGGAAGCCATATCGCCATAAAATTTTGATGAGCCTCGTGCATTCCGATCAAAAGGAAAACCAGCGAATTCGCAACAAAGGCGGCGTATTCCCAGAAAGCATGAACGGATTCCTTCCCGATTTTCGAGATGCCACCCAGAGGCTTGAAATTGCTCATGACCAGTCCTGCGGTGATCGTTGCCAAGACGCCAGACAAGCCAAAATGATCGGCGAGTAGAAACGACCCATATGCCGCGACCGTCGTGAACGTAATCTCCACGAGATGGTCATCCGTTCGGCCAGTGAGCAAGAGCGCTCCAAGCGCAACGGCCCCACCGCAGAGGACACCTCCCCCTATTGTCTTCAAGAGCAGGGCTGCGATCTCAACCGAGGATATTCGCTGGCCCGCAGCCAGCGCGATCACTACGCCGAAAGCAACGGCCGCCGTACCGTCATTGAGCAGGCTCTCCGCTTCGATCAACACTAGCAGACGACCGTGCGCCTTCGCTTCCTTGAAGGTCGCAATCACGGAAACGGGATCGGTTGCGGCAATCAGAGCGCCAAAAGCCAGTGCGGCAATCCATTGCCAGCGCATCAGAAAATGCATTCCCATTGCCGTAACGCAGGCTGAAAGTACGACCCCGAGGGTGGCCAGCACCAGTATGACTGGAGAATTCCGCCGTAGCTGATTCCAGGGTATGTAGAATGCTGCCTCAAATAGAAGTGGGGGCAGCAAAACAGTAAAGAGGAGGTCTTTGGTTAGGCTGACCTTGGGCGCAAACGGCAAAAACGCAAGCGCAATTCCAGCGACAACCAGTCCTACGCTATACGGGAGCCGCAACCTCCTGGTCAGCATCGCTACGACAGCGGCGATCAAAAGCAGGAGCGTTCCGGTCTGAAAAGTAATATCCATGCCCTCTATCCTTCCGCCTATGTTGTTTCGATTGCTCTCCAGTGTTTGATCAATCGCTGCCAATCTCTTTGGCTAGGGCGCATGGTTGAATGATACCAACAATCGCACAATTCTCTATTTGCGTTACCCCGCTCCATGTGCAGAAAGACACAGGTTGAAATGAGTGAACGGGGTCACAATCAAGAGATGAAGCAGACTGAAGAGCACGACCCCGTGTGCGGGATGAAGGTCGAGCCCTCGCAAGCTGCGGCGAGCATTGAACATCATGGCGCAACTGTCTACTTCTGTAGTGTGAGTTGTGCCGCAAAGTTCCGCGCCGCGCCGGCGAAATATGTGAAGGTCAAGCCAGATGCAGCCCTGCCGCAGCCGACCGCGAAAATCGGGCCGCAAGGGGAATACACCTGCCCCATGCATCCAGAGATCAAGCAGATGGGGCCGGGGAGCTGTCCGAAGTGCGGCATGGCGCTCGAACTGGCCACTGTTAATCCACCCAAAAAGGGCACCGAGTATACCTGCCCGATGCACCCGCAGATTGTGCGGGATGCACCAGGCTCGTGCCCGATCTGCGGCATGGCGCTGGAACCTCGGGAGGTGACCGCCGAAGACACCAACCCAGAGCTAGCCGATATGACAAGGCGGCTATGGATCAGCGTCGCTCTCGCCGTGCCCATGCTCGCGCTGATGGTCTCCGCATTTCTTCCTTCGATGCTGATGCAACACTTGTTCTCGGCGAGAGCGTGGGCATGGATCGAGTTTGCTCTCGCAACCCCGGTGGTTCTGTGGTGCGGGTTGCCTTTCTTTGTCAGGGGCTGGCAATCGGTCGTGCATCGCAGCCTCAATATGTTCACGCTGATTTCCCTTGGCACGGGTTCGGCATATCTCTATAGCGTCTTCGCCACCGTCGTTCCTCAGATATTTCCTGCGTCGTTTCGCGGAGTTGCCGGCCAAATCGATGTGTACTTCGAACCAGCGGCAGTCATCGTCGCTTTGGTTCTGCTTGGACAGGTGATGGAGCTGCGCGCTCGCAGCCAGACCAGCAGCGCGATTCGCGCACTGCTCAGCTTGGCTCCGAAGACGGCCAAGCGGCTTGACGACAAGGGCGGAGAGGCCGACGTTCCGCTCGATCAGGTGCAAGTTGGCGACCGGCTCCGCGTCCGTCCCGGTGAAAAGGTTCCCGTCGATGGAACTGTCCTTGAAGGTCACAGTTCCATAGATGAGTCAATGATCAGCGGAGAACCCATCCCCGTTGAGAAAGACAAGGACGCAAAGGTCACAGCGGGGACGGTCAACGGAACCGGCGGATTTGTCATGCGTGCCGAGCGTGTTGGCGCAGATACACTGCTGTCGCAAATTGTGAAGATGGTCAGCGAGGCGCAACGATCACGTGCGCCGATCCAGCGGCTGGCGGATCAAGTATCCTCGTACTTTGTCCCGGCCGTAATCGTTGCGGCCATTGTCACATTTGCTGTGTGGTTCTTCGCCGGTCCTCAACCGCGATTCGCTCATGCACTGGTGAATGCCGTAGCTGTCCTGATCGTTGCCTGCCCGTGCGCTCTTGGGCTGGCCACGCCCATGGCCATCATGGTGGGTACGGGGCGCGGGGCACGCGCCGGTATCCTCATCCGCAATGCGGAGGCATTGGAGATCTTCGGCAAGGTAGATACGCTCATCATCGACAAGACGGGAACCCTCACCGAGGGCAAGCCGACGCTGAGTTCCGTCATTCCCCAGCCGGGCTTCGAGGAATCTGACCTGTTGCAACTTGTCGCCAGCCTTGAGCGCTCCAGCGAACACCCATTGGCGGCAGCTATCGTGAAGGGCGCGGAAGCAAAGAAGCTCACCCTGAATGATGTGGTTGGGTTTAACTCGACTACCGGCAAGGGTGTGAAGGGGACAGTTTCAGGCAAGCAGGTTGCCGTCGGGAATGCAGAACTATTTCGCGATTTTTCCGTCGATCCGGCCCCATTGCTCGATCGGGCCGAAGCGTTGCGCAAAGAAGGCCAGACAGTGATGCTGGTTGCTGTGGATGGCAAGGCCGCGGGCATCGTTTGTGTTGCCGATCCGATCAAAGAATCGACGCCGGATGCGATCCGTGAACTGCGAGAGGCAGGTCTGAAGATCATCATGGTCACGGGTGACAACGCGACCACCGCCAAGGCAGTCGCGGACAAACTCGGTATTGAATTCTATGCCGACGTACTCCCTCAGAAAAAAGCGGAGGTCGTCAAGGAGCGCCAGAAAAGTGGCTCTGTTGTGGCAATGGCCGGCGATGGAGTGAACGACGCGCCCGCGCTTGCCCAGGCTGACATTGGCATTGCTATGGGAACCGGAACCGACGTAGCAATGGAAGCTGGGGGTATCACGCTTTTGAAGGGCGATCTGCGGGGCATTCTCCGCGCCCGTCATCTCAGTAAATCAACCATGCGCAACATTCGCGAGAACCTATTCTTCGCTTTTGTATACAACGCTGTCGGTGTGCCACTCGCCGCGGGCGTACTTTTCCCTGCCTTCGGACTGCTTCTGAACCCGATGATCGCCGCGGCTGCAATGAGTTTCAGTTCCGTCTCAGTGATCGCCAATGCGCTGAGGCTGCGAACAACCAAGTTGTAGCTGATTTTCGTTGCACTGTGCATTACTGATCGGACAGGGGCCTATCCGAATTGAGAAGGTTTCAGCTAGCCGCTTGCAGACGAAATGAGGTCTCCAGGGCGAGTACCAAATGCGATGCTGGCGGCTGCCAATCAATTACTCATCCGCAATCCGTGCAAATTTGAGAACCTCCAGGAGATGAAGCAATGAGCTCGACAAAACTGCTTTTCGCAACGATCCTCGCATTCGGTTTAGCGGGCCTTCACGGTGCATCACTCCAAGCTCAGGATGCGATGCCGAGTTCCGGCACGGGCATGAAGGACATGACGCCGCAAATGGAGCAGATGAAGCCTCAGATGGAACAGATGAAGGCACAGATGGAGCAGATGAGCGCGCAGATGGTGCAGATTCAGGCTCTGATGAAGGACGCCATGGATAAAATGGCTGCTGCCGACGCCGCCATGAAGGCCCACATGGAGACCGAACAAGCCAGCATGAAGAGCCAGATGGCATTGCAGCAAGCTGTGATTGACCACTTGCAAACGATGAACGACCACATGCAGGCCATGCGCGACCATATGGCCATGAAGCCTGATGCAATGGATATGCCCAAGAAAACCGGGGCGAAGATGAAGAAGGAAAAAGGAATGATGGGCGACCAGAAATAGTCGATTCCGGCAGTATTGAGACGTAGTCTAACCAAATTCACAGACCAAGGAGATTCCTATGAGCAGCATCACTGCGGTAAAAGACCCCGTTTGCGGCATGGAGATAGAGACAGCTAATGCCGCTGGACACACCGAGCACGCTGGACAGACCTATTACTTTTGTGGCTCCAAGTGCAAAGAGAAGTTCGATCATAGTCCAGCCCAATACGTGGGCAAGTCAACAGCGGCGCCGAAAGCCGGCCATGGTTGCTGCGGCTAAGCAGATCGATGGATAGCGAACAATCGGACGAGATGAGCAGGAAGGGGTTCCGCTTTCTCCGACTGCTCCATGTGGAGACTTCGTGAACGGATACGGCATGGGGATGTCAGGTTGGAATTATGGCTGGATGTGGATCTGCGGGTTGGTTCTGATCGTCGTGCTTGTTCTGATATTCCGCACCCGCAAATAAGAGCTAGGTCCTTCACACAGGCAATCACGGGCCATTCTTTCGTCCATTCAAACGCTCATTCACGCGAGAACATCTAGTCCGAGTGTGGAGAGCATGGTACGCGTAGATTTGCAGTCCGTGTGAAGGATGCTTTGAATTCCCAAACCTTCCGCGATTTTGATGAACATCGGAGTATTGTCGATAAAGACTACCTGCGAAGCCTCCACCTGAGCTATGTCCAGAGCAAGTCTTAAAATGTCCATGTCAGGCTTGCGCATGTGTACGAAGCAAGAGGATATGAAACAGTCGGCCAGCCGATTCAGTTTGAATTTCTGAACACGGTGGGCATTGAGTTCGCGCCCTTCATTGCTGACGATGACGATCTTCAGTCCCAGACTGGCTTTAAGCTGCGTAACCAGATCTATCATCTCTGGAAAAGGCTTTGACTGTGCGAACATGAAGCTGCGAAACTGACTCCGGCTGAATGATCGCTTCTCAGTAAAGACCACGAGACTCAAGTATTCTTCTAGCGTGATCTTTCCCTCCTCGTAGATCTCAAATGTGAGATGATGACGTTCTTCCATCTCGGCCCACTCCAGCTTGAAGTTCGTCGCCGCCCGTTTGCGAGCTAGATGGTCCCAGCCATCGGTCAGCAGGACACCACCAATATCCAGAAAAGCGCAAGAGATCGCAGTAGTTTTCTTCATCAACTATCCTTCCGTTGGCCCATCCGAAGGTTGCCCTTCGAGATTTCGCTTCCTTATTATCGCTGGATTTACACTTTTGCTGCCGGTGAGTCAGCATCTGCCCCTGCTGGGAGCTGATCTGGCAAATCAAGGCGCGCCACACCAATACGGTTGTCGGCCATCCCATAGTAAACGTCGAATCGATCCGGAGTTCCAAGATCGTCGCGCCGATCGATGCCGGTAGGAAACACAACATTGGCGACGATTCCGTCGCGCTCTTGCGGAAGCGCAGGCGTCAACACCGGCTCCACCGAGCGATAACGCACTACTCGCGGATGTTGCTTTGAGAGCACCATCACTCCGGCCGAGTAGCACAAGTGATGCCCGTCTCTGCCCGTATCTGCCGCTTCGCTGACACCGTGGTAAACAATCATCCAGCCGTGCCTGGTTAAGATCGGCGGGGTTCCAGCGCCGATCTTGAGCCGTTCCCAGGGCGAGACTGGAGTCGCCAGTCGGTGATGAGAGGTAAACCGTCCTAGGCGATCTGGCTCACGACCTTTGAAGACTGGCGGACAATAGGAGATCCAGATGCTCTCCCGATCAAGATCAACCTTACGGGTCGCTGGATGACAAGCTGTCTCCTCTGGGCGAGTGCCCGGAAAAAGCGGGCGGTGGAGCATACCGAGTTCCAGTTTCCCGGAGGAGTCAGGGATTGCGACAGGGAACAGGCTCGCATCTTTGTCATCCACGTTGCCCAATTCAATGCCGTGCCAATGAGCGTAGGTTGCCAAGCCGAGACGCTCCCAGTGGAAGAGGTCCTCCGACAAGGCCAGAGCGATCCTAGGCCCTTGGGTCGAAAATGCGGTGTAGGACATGATGTAGCTTTGGAGAGGTTCTACGAACGTCACACGGGGATCCTCACAGCCGCCGCTGCCATCGGGCCTCCGTTCATAATCGGCTTCCGGCTCCAGTGCAATGCCGAGCCTCTCGACGCCAGCCGGATCGCCGGCTTCGTTGAATCGCACTCGCGCAATCCCGATGCGCGAATAATTTCCTTTCGCTACCATCCGCGGAAACAGATAGAGTTCCCCATCAGGGCCGCGAACGGCTGCTGGATTCAGGACGCCTTCGACTTCCATGGGATTGCCGGGTTCAGGTTCCATCAACATCCCCAGGCGGCGTAGCTTGAATTCGCTCATCTCAACTCCTCACAGAGCCGCACTTGGTACCTCAAAGATTCGCGCCTGCTGACCGTCATCCAAACAAGCAATGATTGCTTCAATCACCAGCTTGGTCTCATTGGGGCCTCGAACTGGAATGGAGATGACACCTGCTTGTTCAGCCGGGTAGTCGTTTCCTCCTACAAACAAGGCATCTCCCACGTAAATCATTTCTTTCACGGAAATGCCAAGTGTTTCTTGCAGCTTTTTGATCCCGTAGGCTTTGTCGATGCCCGGCTTGGTAACATCAATGGATGTCGCGCCGCCGAGCCGCACTGAGAACTCTGGAATCAGAGTGTCGAGAATTGTTTTAATCTTCTTCCGCTTGGCGAATCCCGCATCCCATTTCTCTTTCTCTTCCAACGGCGCTTGCTGGCCCAATGCGGAATACGTCACCTGGCTGCCACGATCTTCAATGGTCTCTCCCCACGTCTTTTCGACAGAGAAGCCTGCCTCTTCGGTGGCTTTCTTCAGGGAACTGATGATCTTCTGTTTTTCCTCCGCAGTAAGATCTTCCGAATAGAGCTTCTTCCACTCTCCGGTGTACTGAAAGAATTCTGTTCCACATGTGGGTAGAATCGATAGCATTGTAAGGCGGTCATCCTGGGGAAGATGAGAAAGCACCTGCTTTTCAAACTGTAGCCATGCGCCTCCGGAGATGATCGCAACCTTGACGACCCCGAGCAGGTCATGCAGGAGCGACGACATCTCGGCATCGAGGGACGACTTGCTTGCGGCGAGCGTTCCGTCGAGATCAAAGACAATCAGCTTCTTTACCATTCATCCACCTTAAACTTCATGCATTCTCAATTGGAGTTTCCGGCCACTCTGACTCTCTCGTCATTGAACGGTTACAGACGTTTCGGGCAGCGCGATTTCCAACAATGTCACTGCGTTGTTTGGGTGAAATTCACACGCGCCGACTACCGCGGGTAAGAGCCATACTTCGCCCTTATCAATGCCATACGCGGAGCCTTCGCCTTCGAACCACCCCGAGCCCTCAATGCAGACCAGCACGCGCGGCATTTCCGCCGTGCCGACATTAAACGGTGATTCTCCGCGCACGCGCCACAACTGGAAATGTTCACAATCAAAGAGTTTTTCGCGCTCCACGGGCGTGGTGCTCCCCACGATGGGAGTCACGAGGCCACCGTTGCTGCCCGCAAAATCAATACTGGCAAGCGCCTGATCGACCTGGAGTGGCCGCGGATGTCCGGTCTTTACGTCAACATGACCCCAGTCGTAAAGGCGGAATGTTACATCGCTGTTCTGCTGAATCTCAAAGACAACAACACCGCCTCCCAAGGTGTGAACCGTTCCAGCAGGAATGAATACGGCGTCGCCTGGTTTCGGGACGATTGTTACGAGGTGGTCAGAGATGGTCCCGTCGGCGAGCGAATGCCGCAGCTCGCCGGCAGTCGTACCCGGTTTCAGGCCCGCGTAGATCCGGCTTTTATTACCTGCCTCAATCACGACCCACGCTTCGGTCTTCCCGGATTCCCCTGCTGGAATCAAGTCCGGGTGCGCATCGCTGGGATGTACCTGCACTGAAAGCATCTCGCGTGCATCAAGAAACTTGAGGAGCAGCGGAAAGCGACGGAAGCGCGAGGCCGACTGCCCCATCAGTTGGTCACGAAATTCTTCCATCAACTCACCGATAGATTGTCCCTTGAGCGGTCCGTTGGCAACCTGGCTTTGATGATCGTCGCGGTCGCTGAGCACCCATGCTTCACCGATGGGTTCGTCCCCCGGAAGCGGTGTCGATAGCAGATTGGACAACCACCTGCCGCCCCACAGCCGATACTGGTAGATCGGCTCGAAGCGCAAGGGGTACAACAGCATTTGATTCATGCTTTTTCTTCCAACTCTCATGTGCGCAGGCCGGTGTTCGGATGCATCCGGTCAACTCTGTTCCATCGCCTGGGAGTATTCGCCGCGACGCGCAGCCTGGTTGTAGCGGGCGCGGTGAACCAACGCCTGCTGCGCCGCAAACACATTGGCCTCCTGCCCCTTCCAAAGCTCCAAGGCCGGCTGCTGGATGGCGCGAGCAAACGAAAATGCCAACGCCCAGGGCAACCGCGACTTGAATCTCACGTTCATCGCATTCAAACGAGCCGAGGCCAGTTCCGCGGATTGTCCGCCTGACAAGAACGCAATTGCCGGAACGGCAGCGGGGACGGCTCGCAAGAGACAGTTCACCGTCGCGTCCGCCACTTCCTCGATAGATTTTTGTTTGGGGCAGGCCGATCCTGGAACAACCATATTGGGCTTCAGGATGATTCCTTCCAGCATGACTCGTTGCGCAAACAGTTCGCCGAAGACAGTTCGCAGAATTCTGTCCGTCACTTCGCAACACTGGTCCAGCGTATGCTCGCCATCCATGAGCACTTCAGGCTCCACGACAGGGACGAGACCTGCCTCCTGGCACAGCGCCGCATAGCGGGCCAGCGCATGGGCATTGGCTTCCATGCAACCCCAACTTGGAAGACCATCGCCGATCGCAATCACCGCGCGCCACTTGGCAAACCGAGCGCCCATGCGAACGTATTCAGCAAGGCGATCGCGCAATCCATCCAGGCCTTCGGTCACTTTTTCACTGGGATGACCTGCCAACTCCTTGGTGCCTGCATCCACTTTGATTCCAGGAATGATTCCCGCGTCGATGAGGACTTTGATAAACGGAGTACCGTCGCTCTTTTGTTGACGGATCGTCTCGTCGTAGAGGATTGCGCCGCTTATCGACTCACCGAGCCCTGGAGTGGTCACAATCAATTCGCGATAAGCTCTTCGAGCTTCAACAGTCTGCGGAATCCCCAAGCTCGCAAATCGTTTGTTGCAGGTCGGAGTGCTCTCGTCCATCGCAAGCAGGCCCTTATTGTCTGCGACAAGGGCCTGTGCGGTATCTCTCAGCGTTTGCGAATCCATTTGAGTCTGCTCGTTTCCGGTTTCAGCTCTGTAAATCCAGAATCTACCGTGTTCAATTCATCGGAGGATTTTCGATTGCCGCGGCCAGGACCATCTGACGCGGGAGGCGCTACGAATACTATCAGGGGCACTGCTCCATTGAATCAGGTCAAATGTGAACATCAGGCAGTCCGGTCACCAATTGAAAATCAATGGTAGCTGAGCCGGTACCAATGAGTAGGGACCTGGAATTGGTGCATATTGAGCGCGATGGAGGATGTTCCATGATCGAGATCCTAAAGAACTTTTCCGACAATGTTGTAGCGCTATCCTGCAAGGGACAGGTCACAAGGGAGGATTATGACGGGATTCTTGTTCCAGCCATTCTCGAAGCGCTCACGCGGCACGACAAGATCCGGCTTCTCTACCAGACCTCTGCGGATTTCACCGGCTACGACCCAGGTGCTATCTGGGAGGACCTGAAGATTGGGGTGGAACATCCCACACGCTGGGAGCGCGTCGCGGTGGTCACGGACGTGGACTGGATCGTACGAATGGTGAGGATATTTAGCTTCCTCATCCCCTGCCCTGTGAAGGTGTTTCCGCCGTCGGCAACAGCGCAAGCACATACCTGGATCATCGCCGCCAGTTGAGTTCCAAAGGACGCAAGCAGCGTTGTTGTGAAAAGTGTTTGAAGAGGAATGAAATGAATGCTACGCAGAAGCTACACGAAATCGGCCAGAGCATCTGGCTCGATAACATAACCCGCAGTCTGCTGACCAGCGGCACGCTCCGCCGCTATATTCAGGATTTGTCGGTTACAGGTCTCACCTCGAACCCCACGATCTTCGATCATGCGATCAAGAACAGCCTCGACTATGACGACGCTATCAGTCAGAAGCAGAAGGAAGGAAAATCGAGCGAGGCGATCTTCTTCGAATTGGCAATCGAAGACCTCAGGCAGGCCGCCGATCTCTTTCGGCCGATCTACGACCGGACCAATGGCGTGGATGGCTGGGTATCCCTGGAGGTCTCGCCCCTGCTGGCTCACGACACGGCCGAAACTCTATCCGCGGCCAAGGCGCTTCACGCCCGCGCGGGACGGCCCAATCTATTCATCAAGATTCCGGGCACGAGCGAGGGCCTCCCGGCCATTGAGGAGGCAATCTTCGCAGGAGTACCGATTAATGTGACCCTGTTGTTCTCCGGCGTGCAATATGTCGCCGCCGCCGAGGCATACCTGCGCGGCATCGAGCGGCGCATCGCCGCCGGGCTGAATCCCGATGTCGGCTCTGTAGCTTCGCTGTTCGTCAGCCGCTGGGACGTAGCGGTAGCGCACAAAGAACCCGTGTCACTGCGCAACCAACTCGGCATCGCCATCGCCGGGGAGACCTATGAGAGGTATCGCGCTCTCCTCGACTCGCCGCGCTCGCAACGCATTTTGAATGCCGGCGCCCATCCGCAACGCCTTCTTTGGGCCAGCACCGGAACCAAGGATCCCAAAGCCTCCGAGATTTTGTACGTTCAGGCCCTCGCCAAGCCCCTCACCGTGAATACGATGCCCGAAGTCACGCTGAAAGCCCTCGCGGGCCATGAAGAATTCGGCGAAGCCTTACCAGCTCATGGCAACGAGGTACTGGCCGAATTCGCCAAAGCTGGTATTGATACCGACACGTTGGCCGCCCAGCTTCTTGGAGAAGGGGTCGCCTCCTTCGCCAAGTCCTGGGACGATCTGCTGGCTTGCATCGCGTCCAAGAGCGAGAAGCTAAAAGCCGCCTGAGTCCAGAATCGTGAGGTCGGGAGCTGAAAACGGAAACCACTCTACAGGAACCTAACTTTTTACCGATTTGACTTTGGCGTCGGAAGGTTGCAGACCGGATCTGCGCTCGTGATTTGGTAGTTCTCATATTGAATCGTCAATTCGGCACGTCCCCCAAACCGAATCGCGGTGACGGTATGGTTGCGCTCGGGCAGCCAGAAGTCGGACACCTTCGTGTAAGTCTCTTCGATCTTGCTGTTCTTCGTCCAGAACGAAGGGTTCTTCGTGGGTTCTGCGTCTATTCGCGTTACAGCAAAGTCCTTTGCATCGACCCAGATTCTGCCACGGTAAAGAAATCTATTGGTCGTTCTGGGCTTCACGCTAAGCACGTACATTGAACCGGATGGTGTGCGGTCGTATCCGACCAGCGTGAAATCATAATTGTCCTTGTTCAGAGCAGTGCGTTTTTGGGCCTCCGCGCCCAGCGCTTCCTGTTCGGCCTGTAGGAGCCTTTTGAATACCTTGTCAACGATCATCTTCGGCCCGGTCGCAGACCGAATTATGAATTTCTTCGTTTCTGGTGATTGGTATTTCAAGTCCACAACCATCTTCCCGCTGCGAACGCCTAAAATACCGTGGTATTCAATCTGGTAAAGTCGTGTTCCCTGGTAAGAATGCAGCGCTAGAGCACGTTTGAGATTCATCGCAACCAGGTTTTCGACGACTTGTTCTCCGACAAGCGGAGCGCTCACAGGCGAAGAGGATACTCCAGATTGTTGCGCACTTGCGGGTGCGTGTAGCCCCAGGCAGACCAGCACCGGAATCAACAGAATAGAAGGAAACGAAGCCCATATACTTGCTGGGAAGTATAGCCGTGTCCTCGCTTTCTGCTTCGTGGAGCAATGACGCGCCGCGCTCAGCATTTGCCTCGATCGTTCAATTATTTCTGGATTGGCCATCAGCGTTGCCAAAGAATCTGCCGCGCTTCGAGCGGTACTGAAGCGTTGGGATGGTGGGGAATGATGCGCGCAGTATAGTCGCTCGCGGGACGAGTTGCGGACAACTGGGTCGAATAGGTTAGCACGCCATGTGAATCTGCACTGGATTCGGTAACAGTCATAACTTCGAGAGCAGGCTTACCTCCCAGAACTGAGTCTGCGTAGAGTTCGACTTGCAGTTGATCTGGATTGAGATTGCCCGGAAGAACCTCGACCTGAAAGAAATGCTGGCTGTCGCGCGTCTCGATTCCCAACGCGCTAAAGCGCACAGTGCTCCAAAGCCGATCGATCTCCTGCTGCCATTGGAGTAAACTCTCACCAAGTTTGCTGTCCTCCGCTGCACGCACGTGGTAACCAGAAGCGGCAGGCAGATAGTGGTTTTCTGTATATTCGCGGATGGCGCGCGTAGCTGAAAACTCTGAAGTAAGCCTTGCCATGCTCTCGCGAACACGTGCTATCCACTTCGGCGGCAAACCCGTTTCATTCCGCTCGTAGAACTCCGGAACGACTTCATTCTCTAATGCGGCATACACGGCTTCAGCCTCAGTGCGATCCCAAGCAGGATCGTCTCCATGCTCTTTGCCGTCACCGATGGCCCATCCCACTTCGGGAGAGTAAGCCTCAGCCCACCATCCGTCTAACTCCGATAGATTCAAGCCACCATTCACGAGAACCTTCATCCCACTCGTTCCGCAGGCCTCCCACGGTCGGCGCGGTGTATTGATCCATAGATCAATTCCGTGAACCATGTGCTGTGCAAGCATCATGTCGTAGTCGCTTAGAAAGACGACTCTCGAACGAACCTCCGGACGCCGGATGAAGTCCTTCCACTTCTTGATCAATGCCTGTCCAGGAAAATCCTGAGGATGTGCTTTGCCGGCAAGAATCAGCTGTACCGGTCGTAGAGGATCAGAGAGAAGACGTACCAGCCGCTCAGAATCAAGCAGGAGAAGATCAGGGCGCTTGTAGGTCGCAAAGCGCCGCGCAAATCCAAGAGTGAGCGCATTTTCGTCGAAGATATGATTCGCATCCGATGGATCTCCGCCTTCTGAAGCAAGCTGGCGGGCGTAACGTTTACGCAGCCGATCAATCAGCGTCTTTCGCTCTGTGGTCCGCATCTGCCAGATCTGCTCGTCGGTGACGTTTCGGATGTCAACTTCAACAGCGCGATCTCCGCGCCAACGCTTTTTGCCGCAGGCTGTAGTCCACAACGTATCGGCCTTCACCGAATCCCAGGTCGGCACATGAATGCCATTGGTCACTGAGCCAATTGGAACCTCTGCTTGAGGCCAATGCGGAAAGAGCGGTTGGAATATCTGTCGGCTCACTTCGCCGTGCAGTTTGCTCACGCCATTTACACGGCCACTGCCCCGAAGAGCGAGATAGGCCATATTGAAAGGCTCTGCATTGTCAGCAGGATTCTGTCTTCCGATCTTCAGCAGTTCGTCAAGCGAGATGCAAAGTTCATCCTGCGCATAATGGTCAAGATACTGCCGGATAAGTTGCGGGTCAAAGCGATCGAACCCTGCGGCGACCGCAGTGTGTGTCGTAAAGATATTTCCGGCCCGCGTAACAGCCAGAGCAAGATCGAACGGCTTCTTGTTTTCCTCCATATAGCAGTGCGCCCTTTCAAGCACAGCGAATGCCGCATGGCCTTCATTGAGATGGCAAACCTCCGGTTGCAAACCAAGCGCCCGCAGTAAGCGCCAACCACCAATTCCGAGAATGATCTCCTGCTTCAGCCGCATCTCCGCATCGCCGCCGTAAAGTTCGCTCGTAATTCCACGATGCGCTGCCGTGTTGGCAAAGTCATTTGTGTCGAGCAGGTAGAGCTTTGTTCTGCCAACAGTGACCTCCCAGCAGCGCAGCCAGATCAATGCTCCTGACAAGTGGATCTGCAGCCGCAGCCACTCACCATTTTTTTGTCGCAGCGGCCTGATGGGAAGCTGGCCAGGATCGTTAACCGGATAGAGCGCTTGCTGGCGGCCTTCCGAATCGAAGTCCTGACGGAAGTATCCTTGACCGTAGAGCAGCCCAACGCCCACGACTGGAACACCCAGGTCGCTCGCCGCTTTCATCTGATCTCCCGCTACATTTCCAAGCCCACCTGAATAGATGGGGAATGCTTCGCTCAACATAAATTCCATGCTGAAGTATGCGACCGTCGTGCGAGCATTGTCCGGATGCTTGCGCTGAAACCATGCGTCAGCTTGATAGGATTCACGATTGCCCTGAAGCAGGCTGTCGAGACGGCTGCGGAACTCCACATCGCCTAGTACAGCCTTGATCCTTTCGTGAGAGACAGTCTGCAAAATGACCCAAGGATTCTGCGTAGTCGCCCAAAGTTCTGCATCGAGGCCCTTCCACACTTCATCTGCGCCATGATTCCATGACCAGTGCAGGTTAAGCGCCAACTCATTGAGTGCATCAACACCTTCTTCTTTGGGTAGTGTCTTTGCTGTCTCTGATTCGCTCAATCCGTCCTCCTGGCACAAAACAAAGAAGCAGAGGTCCCAGTTTGTCGAATGGCCTCTGCTTCTTCTTTGCGTTGCTGTTTAACTGTCGGTGAACATTGCTTTCTCGGGATGCCCCTTGGCCATCGGAGCCGGCGCGGGGGCATCACTGAAGTCCTTCGTCCACTGCCAGTTCCTGATCTCCGGCATATCTTCCAGATGTTCACGAATATAGTCGTGGTGACGATGGAGTTCTCCGTTGAAGAAGTTGATAGCATTCTCAGCTTGCAAACGAAGACGAGAAATATGCTTCAATGCATCGAGCGCAAGGTGGAATCGGCTCATCTCATTCAGAACCACCATATCGAACGGCGTTGTGGTTGTTCCCTCATCCATATAACCATGCACGTGGAAGCGAGCTTCATTGGCACGCCCATGAACCAGCGTGTGAATGAGCCAGCGATTGTTGTGGAAGGCAAATATCACCGGCGCGTCTTTGGTGAAGAGCGCGTCGAACGACATTTCGTCCATCCCGTGTGTATGCTTGTCGGGAAACATCAGAGTCATCAAGTCCACAACATTGACGACGCGCACCTTGATTCCTGGAACGTACTTCTGTAGCAACCACGAGGCCGCGCAGGTCTCGATAGTGGGTACATCGCCGGCGCAGGCCAGCACAACATCCGGCTCGCCGCCTTCATCATTGGTTGCAAACTTCCATGTGGACGCGCCCTTTGAGCAGTGCTCCAATGCTTCGTCCATGTTCAACCACTGGAGCTGTGGCTGCTTGCCGCAGGTGACAACATTGACGTAATTGCGGCTGCGCAGGCAATGGTCGAAGACACTGAGCAGGCAGTTGGAATCCGGTGGATAGTAGACGCGAATCACTTCACTTCTGCGCGCCAACGCATTGTCCACGTACCCGGTTGCCTGATGACTGAAACCATTGTGGTCGTTGCGCCATGCATGACTTGTGAGCAGAACATTGAGAGAAGCGAGCGGCCTGCGCCAGGGAAAGTCGCGGCATTGTTCGAGCCACTTGGCGTGTTGAGTTGTCATCGAATCGACCACCTGCGCGAAGGCTTCATAGGAGGACCACATACCATGACGGCCCGTGAGCAGGTAGCCTTCAAGCCATCCCTGGCAGAGATGCTCGCTTAGGACTTCCATGACGCGGCCGTCCGGACCAAGTTCATCGTCGATGGAAACAATCTCTGCCATCGAGCACCGTTTCGTTGCCTCAAAGATGGAGTTCAATCGATTGGAATTCGATTCATCGGGGCAAAACATACGGAAGTTTTTCAGATTCATTTTGAAGATGTCGCGGAAGAAATCGCCCAGTTTGCGCGGAGCCTCGGCAAGAACCTGACCAGGGCCGGGAATTTCAAGCGCATAATCCGTGAAGTCGGGCAGCGCGAGGGTGATCAACTCGCGGCCGCCATTTACGTGTGGGTTGCCTCCCATGCGCCGGTTACCTGCGGGGGAGAGAGCCGCAAGTTCATCAAGGAACTTGCCGTTTTCGTCGAAGAGTTCCTCGGCCTTGTAACTCTTCATCCATGCTTCAAGAATTTTGAGATGTTCGGGATTGTCTTTCACCGATGCCAGCGGAACCTGATGCGCGCGGAAGGTGCCTTCAATTGGGATTCCGTCCACTTCTTTCGGGCAGGTCCATCCCTTGGGCGTGCGAAAGATGATCATGGGCCAGACTGGCTGCTTCTTGAAGCCGTTCTTGCGAGCCTCCTGCTGAATCCCACGAATCTCGGCATAACAATCCTCAAGCGTTTGAGCGAGGAGCTGATGCACGACTTCGGGGTCATCGCCCTCAACAAAGTAGGGCTTGTAACCACGCCCCACATAGAGGGCCTTCAAGTCGGCATCGCTCGTCCGTCCCTGTGCGGTTGGCCCAGAGATTTTATATCCATTGAGATGAAGAATCGGCAGCACTGCGCCGTCTCGCACAGGATTGACGAAGTTGACTGACTTCCAGCTTCCTTCCAGTGGACAGGTCTCGGATTCGCCGTCGCCGATGACGCAGGCCACAATCAGATCCGGATTGTCGAAAGCCGCGCCGAATGCGTGAACCAGCGAGTAGCCAAGCTCTCCACCTTCGTGCATTGAATTCGGCACATGCGGCCCGCAGTGGCTTGGCACGCCGCCCGGTGTGGAGAACTTGCGAAACATGAGCCGCAGGCCGTCTTCATCGTGCGCGATCTCCGGATGAACCTCGGTGTAAGAGCCTTCGAGATAGGAGCAGGCATTCAGCGAAGGGCCTCCGTGTCCCGGACCCGAAATGTAAATGATGTCCGCATCGTGCTCTTTGATCAGCCGGTTCAAATGAATGTAGATGAAGTTCTGTCCAGGCGAGGTTCCCCAGTGTCCGAGCAATCTTGGCTTGATCTGTTCCGCCTTGAGCGGCGAGCGAAGCAGGGGATTGTCAAAGAGGTAGATCTGGCCGATGCAGAGATAGTTCGCAGCGCGCCAGTAGCGATTCATCTTGTCCAGCATCTCAGGCGAGAGTGGACCCTTGGGCTGTTGTGCTCTCTCTTCGGTCTTGCCGTCGGCAGCAATCGCGGTCGACAGACTCACGTCGAAGATGAACCCGGAAGAGTTGCCAAACTGATCGAAGTTTTTGTTGAAGGTCTGAGGCGAGTCGTCCTTATCAACATTGATGGGGAGTTCGGTGATGGCCATCGTAGCGTATCCTTTCTCATTCTCTGCAACTGCTCACATCCTGGCAGTGGCTTTCAGACTTCAGTTTGTTTCGCTTCGACCGTGATAACGCACGGCTTCATTTTGCCAACATCTTGCAAATTGATTTCAATTCAGCCCGATGCTTTTGAGTTGTTGCGGGATAGGACGGTTTCAGTTCTCTCAGCGCATCAAGAACAATTTGAGAGACGATCAAGCGGGCGTCGTCCTTATCGTCCGCGGGAACAACATACCAGGGAGCATGATGCGTGCTGGTTGCGCTGAGGCACTCTTCGTAAGCCTTCGCGTAGTCCTTCCAAAACTTTCTTTCATGAATGTCTGCAAGGCTCAACTTCCAGTTCTTCTCCGGATCGTCGATGCGCGCCAGAAACCGCTTTCGCTGCTCGTCCTTCGAGAGATGTAGAAACACCTTGACGATGCGCGTGCTGTTTCGGTCAAGGTGCTTTTCAAAGTCCACAATGGAGCGATACCGATCCTCCCATTTCGACTTATCATCCTGTAGTTGTTTTGAGAGACCCTCGTTGCGAAGCTTCTCCGGATGGACGCGCACGACGAGTACTTCTTCGTAGTAAGAACGATTGAAGATGCCAATGCGGCCGCGCTCGGGTAGACGGCACGCAGTGCGCCAGAGGAAATCATGTTCCAGTTCTTCGGCGCTGGGTTGTTTGAAGCTGAAGACTTCACATCCCTGTGGATTGATCCCGGACATGACGTGCCTAATGGCGCCATCTTTGCCGGCAGCGTCCATGCCCTGGAAGATGAGCAGGAGCGCATGGCGGTTGGCTGCATAGTGAAGTTGCTGCAATGCGCTGAGATCCTTCACGTGTTCTTCAAGCAGTTTGTGATAGTGCTTCTTCGATGTGGTCAGTGCCGGTCCAGCCGTCGGCCACTCGCTCAGGTTGAGTTTCTTGTCTGGCGGCACATGGTAGGCCTTCGAATCGATCATCATTTTATTCATTTGCCTCTGTAAATCTGATTGACCGCAGACAATTCAGCCCAACTCCTTGCGTCGGAGCAATGAGTCGCGCGAGCAGTTAAGACTACTCCGATTCAGTATCGACTCGGATTGATCGAGAATCTGAGCCGTTGTGCACAAGACAGGCTGAAGAAAGAGCCTTGATGAAGTTGTTCAAGAGCTTGGCCGTTGGACAGCGGTCAGAGCCTCGTAACCCGAGATGACATCAAAGAGTTCCTCGTCAATCGACTCCTGCCGTATGCGATGCAACTTGAGGTTCAAGTCTTCCAGGATTCCGTCAATGTTCTTCTCTGCCCGCTGCATCGCGGCCAGGCGGCTGGCATTTTCGCTGGCAAGCGACTCGGCACACGCTTGAAAAAGCAAGACAAACAGGTATTCGCGTATGAATGCGCGTAGTGGCGACGTGGTTCCTTGGATGACTTCTGGAGGCAGTTTGGTTGGCCACGGGGCAGCAACAAGCTGCTTCTGCCAGGCGAGATCCAAAGGCAGTAACCGCTTGCCAATGGGTTCGTAAACCGAGCCTGATTTGGGGTGGTTGTGGAATAGATACACCTCCACCACATCGCCGCGCTCCAGAGTCGCTTCAACGTCGATCAGAATCTCTCCGACGAGTCCAGTAATAGCGTTGACAGAGCTTGGCACGGGCAAGATCCCGGCAGTCGGTTGTCCGGAATCGGCCAGAAGGGCGTGGATGCGCTCTCCGAGTGGCCATATCTTCGTGATTGTGCCGGGCAGAGCTTTGAGTGTGTTGACGGCATATTCCACGACCACTTCATTGAACCTTCCAACGAGACCCTGGTCCGAACCAAAGACAATTGCTCCGATGCCATGCTTCTTCTTCGATCCTGTTTCTGCCGTATCGTAGCCTGGTCCGGATTGACGAAGGCACGCGGTCAAGCCGAGTTCCACCGTGGTTGCATATTCATCGAGCGAGTGGACTGCCTTTTGATACTGTCCAATGCTCGACGCGGCAAGCGCCTTCATGGAACGAACGACGGCCTCCAGATCCCCCGCTCCGGAGATCTTCCGCGTCAGGCTTTCAATGGTTCCGCTCATGGCGCAGGTTTCGTTGCGGGTTTGGCCGCTGGAACCGGCTGGAGCGGAGTCAAAGCATGTTGAGCAATTTCGAGGATCGCCTTGCGATCATCATCGCTGAACTTATCAGATGAGGTGAGCCGCTCCGCCACATCCTGTGGAATATCAGTCGTGGCTTTCTGAAGCGCCTGTTCGGCGTCATTCACTTTGTCGATCGGAAGGGTATCGAAGAGTCCCGCAGTCAAAGCCAAAAGCACAATAATCTGTTCGATCATGGACACGGGGTGAGATTCGGATTGCTTGAGGCAGGCGCGAATACGCTGTCCGTGGTCGATAGTCTTTTGCGTCGCTTCATCAAGGCGGGTACCGAATTTTGCGAAGGCTTCCAGTTCTTCAAACTGTGAGTAAGCAAGCTTGAGGCTACCCGCAACTGCGCGATACGCGGCCCTCTGCGCCGCTCCGCCGACGCGCGAAACCGACTTGCCAACGTCAACTGCCGGGAGAATTCCAAGTTGAAACAAAGTGGGCGAAAGATAAACTTGCCCGTCGGTGATGGAGATCAGGTTCGTCGGGATGTAAGCGGATATGTCCTGCGCTTCAGTTTCGATGATGGGCAGCGCCGTGAGAGTGCCGCCACCGCGCTCCTTGCTAAGATGGGTAGATCGTTCCAACATTCGCGAATGAATATAGAAGATGTCGCCGGGGAAGGCTTCACGTCCCGGAGGACGGCGGAGCAATAGCGAAAGTTCGCGATAGGCGCGGGCATGATGAGTAAGATCGTCGTAGACAATCAGGACGTCGCGTCCCTTTTCCATGAAGTATTCTGCGATGCTTGTTGCCGCATAAGGCGTGATGTAGACGAGGCCGGGCGCATTGTTGTCTTCGACGACAACCACAACGGTGTAATCCATCGCACCCTGCTTGTCGAGGTTCGCCACCACTTTAGCCACAGCGGCCGCGCGTTGGCCAATTGCACAATAGATACACACCACATTCTGCCCGCGTTGATTCAGGATCGTATCGATGGCGATGGCAGTCTTTCCGGTCTGGCGATCACCAAGAATCAATTCGCGCTGTCCACGACCAATCGGAACGAGTGCATCAACTACCTTCAGGCCGGTCTGCAAAGGTACGCTGACCGCCGCGCGATCCATGATGGGCGCAGCAGGACGTTCAATAGGGAGACGCTTTTCCGTGGCGACCGAGCCCTTGCCGTCCAACGGATTACCTAGCGGGTCGATCACGCGCCCCAGCAGGCCGTCGCCTACTGGCACATCCATCACGCGGCCGGTCCGCTGCACCTCGTCACCCGCGTGCAGGTTCTGGTAGTCACCGAGCAGGATTACACCGACCTCTTCTTCATCAATATTGAATGCAATGCCAAGCAGACCGCCGGGGAATGTCACGATCTCCTCGTAACCAACGCTGGGAAGTCCGGTAAACGTTGCGATTCCCGTGGAGACTTTTGTGACGATGCCCACTTCATGCGGAGTCAGCTTTGCCGTGAACTCCTCACGCCCCTGATGCAACTGCGCGAAGGCGCGCTCTATTGCCGGTTGCAAAATGTCAGCGGATGAATTCATTTGGCTCCAGCGAGAGCAGCAGGTTCGGGTTCGGCCGCTTTTGCAGTCTCCGGCTTTGGTGTGGCTTTGATAACCGCGAGGGATTTTGCATCTACGAGGTCATCAACCTTCTTGCTCAACCCAGCGAGATAGCTCGAAATACTCCACGCAACCTTCTGGCCATTGGCGGACAATTCGATGCCGCAGATTGCGTCCTGCGATTCTTCGAATTTGATCCGCACCACTGCTGAGAATGTTTCGTTGAGGGCGTTTTGAATTGCAGCCCTCTGGTTGGCTGGCAGATCGAATGCACTGCGAACCAGGGCCGGCTCCGGCGAATTCTTGAGGGCGGCGCCTAACAGCTCTTTTGACTTTGGATCAAGTTCCCGCAAACGGCGTGTGAATACTTCTCCAATTCGCTCTTCAAGACTAACGGTGGCCAGGTCTGTGAGTGTCTTTCGCGCAATAGCAAAGACCTCTTTCTCGGCCAAAAGGGTAATCTCACTGCCCAGCCGAATGTGATCACTGCGCAGGGCATCCATCTGGCTTGCCCGCAAGCCATCCGCATCCTTTTTGGCTTGATCGACGAGGCGCTCGCGTTCGGCCTTCGCTTCATCGGTAGCTTTGGCAACAAGAGCGCTCCGCTGTTGGTCAAATGTTTTGTTCTTGTTTTCAAAATCGGCACGCTCCTTTTCAGCTTCGGTCCTCTTCGTATCGGCGTCGGCAAGTTCAGCGGCAATTTTCTTCTCCCGCGCGTCGATGGCATCGAGAATAGGTTTGTAGAGAAAGTGCTTCAACAACCACACCAAGATGAGGAAGTTGACAATCTGCGCTCCAACAGTGAACCAGTCAATAAGCATTGCTCACTTCCCTACGGCTTGCGATAGAAAGTGATTCCAAAATGGATTGGCGAAAATGAGAATCATGGAAACGACAAAGGTGTAAATCGCTGTGGACTCGATCATTGCCAGACCCACAAACAGAGTACGGGTAATCGTGGGCGCGGCGTCCGGTTGCTGCGCCAACGAGGTCATGGCGGCGGCCACGGAACGGCCTTCTCCGAGCGCCGGCCCCATGCAGCCGAAGCCTGTGGTGATGCCGGCGGTGGCGATGGAAACTACTGCAACGATGGTGGCGCTATCCATTGGGATTCCTTCCTATTGTTGGAGCCATTACGCAGGTCTCGGCTCCGGGTGGGCCTCAACAGCAGCCTTGGGTTTGATGACTCGTGTGGCGGCAGCAATGTAGACGGCGGCCAAAATGCTGAATATATAGGCCTGCACTGAACCGGTCAGCAGACCGAGGACCGTCATGACGATGGGGAAGATGAAGGGCGTGATGGTGAGAAGAATTCCGACGATCATGACACCGCTCATCATATTGCCGAAGAGACGGATTGCCAGCGCAAGTGTGCGCGAAAGCTCACTGATGATATTGAACGGCAGCATGATCGGGGTCGGCTTGATGTAGGTCTTCAGATAGCCGGCAATTCCTTGTTCCCGGATGCCGAACAGCGGTACCGCAATAAAGACGCAGAGCGCAAGAGCTGCCGTTGTGGAAAGTGAACCGGTTGGCGGCGTGAATCCTGGAATGACAATGCACACGCTGCACGTCCCAATAAAAAGGAAGAGCGTACCTAGAAATGCGAGATACTTTCGCGGCTCATCGAGACCAACCTCTTTGATCTGTCCCTCAATGCCAGTCACAATCATCTCCAGCGCGCTTTGCCATCGTGAAATGGTCCGCCCCGTGGAAAGCCTTCGAGTAATCAGGAATGATCCCAATGTCATTGTGATCATCATGGCCCAGGTCGTTACGATGGTTTCGTTGAGTTTGGCAAAACCGTACTGCCAAAATATCTGCTGGTCGGACGTTATGTTCACGATAGGAGCGATCATTGTCCACCTTCTTGCAGGATGCGTGTGCTCTTGGCGACTGGAAGACGTATGAGGCGCGTCACAGCAATGCGAGCAAGCAGGAAGCCAGCCAGGCAGGCCACCAGCTTCCGCCAATCGCCGTGAGACACGAGGTAGAACCCGGTGACGGCAACGGCCATTCGGAGTAGAAGACTGCCGGCGAAGACAAGGCCGGACCATTCCGACGGAGAACCCATGCGGATTGTCCACCAAAGTCCGCCAAAGAATAATGTCCCCAGCAGAATACCGGCGAGCAGACTCCCGGCTAGAATCAATGCCTCATTCATGCTTGTCCTCCAGCTCGTCTTGAATCGCTTTGTTTTCCTGATCCACCCAATGCCAGGCATTTGCGCAACCCACACAAAGACCAATCGTCAGCAATATGAGTGTCCATGAATGGGCTCCTGGATGATGGTTGTCCCACCACAGACCGATCATTGCTCCAACGACGGTTGGCACTGCTACCGACCAACCGATCAGTCCTGACATACCAAGGCCGAACCAGACAGTCTGTTGACCATTCTTCTGCGCGCGGAGTTTGCGGGCAGCCTTTGCGCTGACTTGCCCGACAAACTCTTTACCCGAAGGCGAGGATTGATTCGCTCTCTCATCGGTCATATTCAAACTCCGCCAGACGTCCCATCAAGCTGCTTTCCATCTTCGCAACCGCAGTGCGGACATTGCGCTCCTGTTCGTCCAGTTTCAGGAAGTCGCGCTCGACTGCGTCTTTGAGCTGTCCCAAATCCGATCCGCCAATGGCG
>Ga0255355_1000450_pt1 | contig 24869 bp, 21 predicted proteins | sample HBST75metaG_FD_189943 | JGI IMG/M metagenome (GOLD analysis project Ga0255355, IMG submission 189943) | Peat soil microbial communities from Stordalen Mire, Sweden - H.B.S.T75 | ecosystem: Environmental > Terrestrial > Soil > Wetlands > Peat | place: Sweden: Norrbotten County, Stordalen Mire...
CGGTTCCGGAAATTGCTGGTCAGCTTCGAAAAGACTGAGGCCAGCTATGTCGCGCTTCTCTCACTCGCCTGTGCCATGATCTGTTGGAGACAGATTGTCTCTATTCACGGATAAGTTCTAAGCAAACAGGTGCGCCCAGTGCGGGAAATCTGCACGCTGGGTGCGATGTGGCGGGGGCTGGAAACGGATTCACGGTTGGACTACTGAGGCACTCCCAGAGGAAACGGGGAGAAACAGCTAGGCCCGACCTACGGAATACCGCGCCAGTCCTCGACCCGACCGCCATGGGGCCGGAATTCGGGGTCTGAATTGGAGCCATACAATTTCCTGTCCAACCAACGTTTGCCGGTACCCATCCCTTAAGCGGGCCGTACTTTGAACGAACCTGCGGTGTGCGCAGTTGGCAAACACTCCCTCGCCGAGCCTTCGCTGCCCCGGCACATGGCAACTATCAACCAGAGAGTACCTTCCGGATCGGCCGGCAACGGAGGCCTGGGGCAGAATGTCTGCGGAATCTGTACAAGCGCAACCCCAAATGTTTGCTCCGGTCGAGCAACTCGAAGCAGCGAATTCATAAGCTTCTATTCGGCTCGCAATGCCCGTGCGGGATCAATCGAGGCCGCCCTGACCGCCGGAATCAGCGCTGCCACCGATGCCGCCAACGTCAGCATCAACACTGACCCCGTCAGCACGCCCGCGTCGATTCCCTTCACTTCGTAGAGCTGCGCAACCACGAAGCGCACGCACAACAGCGCCGTCGGAACCCCGATTCCCAAACCGAGCACCGTCTCCGCCATCGCGCCGCGCATCACCATCGCAGTCACTCCGGCCCGTTCCGCGCCCAGAGCCATGCGGATGCCTATCTCGGGCGTCCTTCGAGCCACCGCGTATGCCGTCACGCCGTACATGCCCAGCGTCGCCAGCAGCAACGCAAGCACGCCAAACAGCATCGTCAACCGGGCCAGCATGCGTTCCTCGCTGAATTGATCCCCAATCTGCGCGTCAAAGCTCTGGAACTTCACTACGCTCAGGTTCGGATTGATCCCCGCCAGCGTCTTCCGCGCCAGCTCCTCCATATCCGGGATAGGCCGGCCTGTTTTCAGCACGATGGCGCCCACGTACATGTCCTCGTCCTTTTCAATTGGGTCCTTCCAACTCGCCGGCCGTTGCAGCAGTGGCGTGAAGTACATCATGTGGTCTTTCCAGCGCGCACTCTGGTACGCCGTGTCCTCCACCACTCCCACAATCTCGTAGTCTCCGGCCGATTTCTCACCGCCACCAAAGTGCTGCCCAATCGGGTTCTCTCCCGGTTGGAAGAGCTTCTTCACGAAACTCTCGTTCACCACCGCCACCGCGGTAGAAGTCGCCGTGTCCTGCACCCCGATGCCGCGACCCCTCACCACCTTCGTTCCCACTGAATCGAAATACTCCGGATTCGCCTTGATGAATGACGCTGACAGGCGCGGATCCGGCTTGCCCTGCACATGCACGTTCCAGCTATTGTTGTTGTCCTCCATCGGGGTGTAGCTGCTGATGCCCACCTTGTCCACGCCCGGCAATGCGTGAAAGCGCTCCTCGATCGTGCGGTACAAGTCGCCCACTTGCCGCTGTCCGTAGCCAGCCGTCTGCGGATTCATGTGCACAATGTAGCGATTCCTCGCGTCCAGCTTCAGGTCGATATGCTCCAGCTTGCTAAGGCTTTCTGAAAACATCCCGGCGCCCACCAGGAGAACCAGCGACAACGCCGCCTGAAACACGACCAACCCGCGTTGCAGCAGAGTCGCTCCGCCCGCCGTCGATCGCATCCCGTTTCGAAGTGCGTCCGCAGGCTCCGTGCGCGAAGCAATCCATGCCGGAGCCACTCCAAACAGTGCGCCCGTCACCAGCGACAACCCAAACGCAAATGCCAGCACTTCCAGTGAAGGGCTCGCCTGAATCGGAACGTCATGCGCTCCCGGAAACGCCAGCGCCAAAAGCATGCGCGTTCCCGCATACGCCACCACGAGCCCAGCCACACCGCCCAGAAGTGCCAGCAGTACGCTCTCCGTCAGCAGTTGCCTTGCGATCCTGCCTCTTCCAGCGCCCAGCGCCGTGCGAACGCTCATCTCGGTCTTCCGCGCCATACCGCGCACCAACAGCAGGTTCGCAATGTTCGCGCACGCAATCAGCAGCACCAAGCCTGACACCCACATCAGCAGCAGCAGGTGACGGTGGTATTCCTCCTGCATCGCCTGGATTCCTCCGCCCCCGGCTGTCAGCACGACATGCATCTTTGCCAGTTTGTCCTTCCGCTCCTGCGACATGTAGGGCGGCGTCGTCGCCAGTTGTTGTCGCAGCAGCGCGCTCACCTTCTGCTGTAGCTGCGCCTGTACGACTCCCGGCCTCACCCGTCCAATCAGGTACAGCCACTGCATATCCGACCCGTGCACATAGGTCACATTCGCAATCGCCGGCATGCTCTCAATCGGCAGATAGAACTCCGGCGGCGTGCTCAAGAGCCGGTCGCCATAAAACCCATCCGGCGCCACGCCCACAATCGTCACCGGTTTCGTGTTCACCCGGAACGTGCTGCCCACCACCGTGGGATCGCCATTGAACGCGCTCTTCCACGTCCGGTAACTCATCAGCGCCGTCATCGGCGCGCCAGCAACGTCGTCGCTATCCGCAAGGAGGCGGCCAGCCGCAGCCTTCAGTCCAAAAGTCCTGAAGTAATTTCCCGATACAAACTCCCCCATTACCGATCGCGATGAATCCTGCGAGCCATCCCTGCGCACCACCACAGGCCGGTAACCGAAGCCCGCTTGTATCGCCGTCAGGTCTTCGAACTCCGGCACGTTCTTTCTCAGGAACTCGTAGCTGTCCGTCGTAAACATCGAGTAGTCGCCGTTGTCGTGAAAGCCCATTCCCACGCAGCAGTCGTTCTGATTCCCCAGCCGCAGCAGCGTCCCGGGGTTCGCCACCGGCAGGCTTTTCAGCATCAGGGCATTCACCAGCGCAAAAATCGCCGCATTCGCCCCAATCCCCAGCGCCAGCGTAAGCACCGCCGCCAGTGTGAAGGCCGGAGCCTTGCCCAGCATTCGCAGCGCGAACCGGACATCCTGCAGAAGCCCTTCGATCAGCGGCAGTCCCTCTTCGGCGTGGAAGCCCTCCCGTACCGCCTCCACCGGCCCAAACTTCAGCACGGCCTGTCGCCTGGCCTCCTTTGGCGTCATCCCCTCCCGCATGTTCGCCTCCGTTTGCAGCGCCAGGTGTTCTTCAACCTCTTCCCGCAGACGCGCATCTCCGCTCCGCATCGTCGCGAAATTCCCCGTCCGCGCAATCAGTCGTTTGAGTGTCCTCATCACAGGCTCTCCGCTCTCACCGCAATAAATCGCGCCACAATTTCCGTCGTCTGCTGCCAAGTTTCCATTTCGGCCAGTAACTGCTTGCGTCCCTGGCGCGTCAGCTTGTAGAACCGCGCCCGCCGGTTATTCTCTGAGGCACCCCAGTCCGACTCGACCGCCCCTTCCTGCTCCAGCCGCAGCAGCACCGGATACAGCGTGCCTTGGTTCACCGTAAGCAGGTCGCCGCTGATCTGCTCAATCCGCCGCGCGATTCCATATCCATGCAGTGGTCCCAGAATATCCAGCGTCTTCAGCACCATCAGTGCCAGCGTTCCTTGTTGCACATCCGCCTTCTGCTTCACCTGGCGTAAGCTCCTTTTGGTTCCCAACAGAAGTATGTCATGCTTCCTTTTGGATAACAACAGAAAAGTTGCATGGCTCCGGACGAAATGCTGTGTTCCTCGAAATTTGCATGGTTTGGATACAGTAAGTGACAATGAACGCAAGCAGTCGCATGGGACGCGGAATCAATCGACGACCAACAAAGGGTGAACTTGGATGAAAAGGGCCATCTGGAAACCGAATCATGCCCGCCGGACTTTTTTGAAGGGCGCAACTGCATTTGCATTTGCTCATGTCGTCGAAAATGCGACATTCGCATCCGCCAGTCTTCATGACAGTGGCATCACCTACGCATATACGGGTTCTTACACAAGCCCGGTGGACGGATCCGGGAACGGAGAGGGAATTACTCTCTTCAAAGTAGACTCCCGCACGGGTGCGTTGACCAAGTCCATGCTAGCCGCGAAGATCCCTAACCCTTCATGGCTATGTATACACCCCTCCAAGAAGTACTTATACGCAATCAGCGAGATTGCCACTTTCAAGGGTTCCAGCGGTTCGGTCAGCGCGTTTGCCATTGACCGCCAGAGCGGCGGACTCACTTTACTCAATTCCGTCAGTTCCGAAGGCGCCGGCCCCGCCCACATGAGTCTCGATGCTTCCGGGAAATTTGTACTTGTTGCCAACTACCTGGGCGGAAGCATTGCGGTATTGCCGATACTCGACGGTGGCATGTTGGGCCCTGCCGTCGACACCCATCGCGATACGGACTCCGTTGGCGCCAAGCACGCCTCCGACGCACCGGATGGCAGCTTTGCCATCAGCGGTCACGATTCAACCCATGCCCACATGATCGTGCCCGATCCCAGCAACAAGTTTGTACTGGCCACCGACCTCGGCCAGGACAGGATTTACTTGTACCGCTTCAATTCTGCGACCGGAAGGTTGACCCCATCCGAAGTTGCGCCGTTTGTGTCGCTGGCTTCCGGTGACGGCCCTCGCCATCTCGCCTTTCATCCCAATGGCCGTTGGCTATATTCCCTCCAGGAAGAGTCCTCTACCATCGCATTTTTCCTCTACGATGCCGCGCGCGGGTCGCTGACAACACAAAAGACGATCTCCACATTGCCTCCGGGGTTTGCCGGCACGAGCTTTTCGTCGGAGATTCAAGTTTCGCCCGATGGAAGGTTCCTCTACTGCGCAAACAGGCTGCATGACTCACTTTGCATATGCTCAATTGCTGCCGATGGCTCGCCCAGGCGCATCGAGCAGGTATCGACCATGGGAGACTACCCCAGGTATTTCCAATTCGGTCCTGGTGGAGATTTCTTGTATGTATGCAACCAGCGCAGCGACTGTATCACGACGTTCAAAGTCAATAAGGATACCGGCGCGCTCACCTTTACCGGCCGGTACACAGCAGTCGGGAGCGCGGCGTTCATCACGTTCCTTGCTTAATGCAGTACAAATGCCAACGAATCTCGATCGTGAAGTCGCGATGCGTTCGACAGGCGCGCCTGCGGAAATAACCAAATTTCCGAGTAGGGATTGGTTGATCGGCGAACCTTCAGCTTCATCAACAGCCGCGCACGCCTTCTGCGTGGATGACCTCTTCGCTATTCTGAATCTCCGTTGGCCGCATTGCAGTGCAGGAATCGCCAAACTCGCCCCCCGTCGGAAGCGGGTGTCTCAACTCGGTTACAGGGCAATATGCGAGGTAACCATTTTATATTCTGCATGTTGACAGGCCTCTCGGCGGTTACTCCTCGCATGTCGCCAAGGCGAGGCGGATCCCTGGCCGGGTCCGTCTTTCAATAGTCCCCGTTGGAAAGGGCGCTTTTCAGGATCAATCGATGCGATGCGGAATACCAGCGAGACACCATTGCAACACTCTGCCTCTACGAGGGGTTGCCCACATAGTACGAGAAGACGATTCATGTCTGTAAGTTGGATTCAACCGGCTTCACTTCAAATGAACAATAAAAGTCCTTTGGTTCTCCGCGATGGCCATTGCATCTAGCGAACAATTGGAGAGCGAGAGCGCTTGGAGTCACATCAGCCACCGGGATCTGCGAGTGCGTCTGGAATCCGCTCTTAGTTTCGAGCAGACCGAGTGCTCTTAAATGGTCCAACTCACGATCTAGTCGGTTCGCGTCCTGCTCCCCCGAAACTTCCCTAAGCTGATCTAATGTGCATGCCCAAGGCGAGGCGAAAATCCAGCCAGCGAGTGACACATATTTCTGAGAAGCTGTACATGCAGCTCTGAGAATTCGAACCTGAACCGACGTCAACTGATCCAACAGATTAACAAATATCAGGTTGGATTCGTCAGTCCCATCCGCCTTGCAGGCTGTGGCCAACAGACCAGCCCATAACCGTTGTACCTCGTCATCGTCGGTCCATGATCCGCTTTCCAGAATCTTTCCAACCAGGCGGGGATGCGCGTGAGTCCTTGAGGCACTATGATCGGCTTCGAGTAGCCTCTCCGCATGGTTGAGAATCTGAATTGCGTTTGCACCCCTCCACGCTTTGACTTTGTCTTGGAGCAGCAATCCAAACTCCTCAGCCGCAGGAAGACATATCCGACTCAAGAATGCACCGGCTCCGTCCACAGCTCCTTTTGCAACCGTATTGATTGCCTCTCCATATGGGGCAATTCCAAAGATGTCGCTACTCTTCGCTGTATTGCCCATACTTGACCCTTGATTCGGAGATGCCAGCAATTATAGCCATGCCTGGTTCATCGCATAGGATAAATCCCGGAAAGTCGCCCAGCATCCGGGTTTCCAGTCGCCGGCCACCTTTGCCCGTTTCCCAGCCGGATCGGCGGCGATCGCCGTAGCAACCCGCGTTTTCGGGGTGGAATCTTGATGATTGCGTGAACCGGCGCTTAATGAGTGCCTTGCCCTGTTCACCGGCCAATCTCTGCACATTTTCCGATGTGGTCGTTTGAGGCGCTTCAATGCCGATCGTCATGCTCGCAACGACCGGCGATCTTGTGCGTCCCGATCAGAATTCTGATTTCAACCGGGCGCGGCACACGGCGGTCTGTCATGGATTCAACTATCCGGTGCCCAATTCGTCGGCTCTGTTGCCTTCCTAGCCTGCAGTAACCCCGCGTTGATCAACGGGACCACAGATGGAAGGCATACATGAATACACTCGCTCAAGCTGAAGTAAGAACAAACCGGCTGAAGGATAATACAACGCGCCTCTCACCCGCACCAGATCAGGCGATTTGCGATTGTTGGTATAAATGGAAATTGGCCGGTTATCCCACTGTGGGCGTCAATCGAAGGCTAATGGAAAGACTGCTCATACGCACCGAGCCGAGATGATCGAATCATGGGGTGAAACTCCAGCAAGGACGGCTATCGTAGTGGTACCTTCGATTATGGACAATGCCAGAACAAAACCATTGCTTCTGGAGTTGACACTCGGGTATACTCGCGCCTCAAGTTGAGGAATCACCCTCGCTGTCCGGTTTGCGAGAGCCAATCAAAGCCAAATTCCAATTGCAGTCAATCTTTTGAGTCCGGAGCAGGCGCCTTGTCTACTCGCTCCTCTAGGTCGTGGCTTTGCTCTCAGATCGTTTGGATCATTCTCTCAACCATAGCTTTAGGTCTCTTACCGGCTGCACATGCGGACCAGAGCATTCTCCTGCGCAGGGGGAATGGAGTGGTTGGTTCGCAGGATACGCAGGTGCGTTTTGTGCGCTATGCAGTCAGTCAGGATACGCCTCCCACAGCTTCGGATTTTTCCGCCGTGCAGAGCGGCACGTTTGCCTATGTCGATGCGCCGTACTCCACCTATGTCACCCCGGCGAATTTCAGCGATCCACTGGCTCAGTGGATTGGGACGACATCTGCGCTTGGCGGAGGGTCGGCGCTCTATGGGATTCCCTTCAAAGTGACGGATCCGATCGTTGCGGCAGCAACTCTCAGCCTTGGGTATTCAGTCGATAACGCCATTCATGGCGTGTATATCAATGTCAAGGAGATCAGCAACTTTGTAGATGACGGAGACTATCACGGCGAGTACTACTACATGCGCAGCGACATTGCCTCACTGCTGATTCCAAACGCCACGAACTGGCTCTACATCAAGACCTACGACTACGCAGGGTACGCAGGTCTGATGTTCTCAGCGACGATCTTGACGCAAGGGACCTCACTCGCAGCGCCGACGATCACTCCGAACCAGGGCGGGAATGCGGGATCGGTGTCGTTCCGCATCATAGCGAGCGGATTCGAGGCGGGAACATCGTCGCAGGCCACATCGCCGGCTCATGCGAACCCGACCGTTGCATTGGCCGGCACGGGGACGACCATCGCTGCAACCAACGTGGTCGTTGTCAGCCCGAATATTCTCACTGGCACCTTCGATCTGGCGGGCGCTCCCTCCGGAGTTGCGACGGTCACGGTAACAAACTGGGATGGAACGTCGACGATGCTCACAAACGCATTTACTGTATCCGCAGGTGGAGCAGCGCAACTAACGGTACAGAAGATCGGAACTCCTGCCGTAGGCGGGAGAAACGAAACCTTCTATGTAACGATGACCAACCCCGGGACGGTCGATTCCGGTCCCGCCGAAACGACAGAGTTCGTTCAGCCATGGTTTGAGTTCGTTGGATCGACATTGCCGGTATTCTCCACTAGTTCGCTTACGTTGCCTTCTGGCATGACCTACAACGCTCTTCAGAACTGGGTTGTTCCCAACATACCCGCAGGGCAAAATACGACGATTTCCTACACGGCTACGGTCGATCCTGCGATTCCGGCCAATCAAGTGGTCGAGGGGAGCATTCTTGTGAAATTGGGGAGTCAAGTGGTCGAGCCTGGTTGCTATGATATTCTCGAAACCTGCATAGCAGGTTCGCTGCCCGAATCATGTTTGATTGGAGGTTGGATAGGCTGCGGCGTTAGCGTACTTTACTGCACCGCAATTTGGGCTGGTTGTACGCAAGCAGTAGGTGAAATCTGCTCGATTGCTACCTCGATGAAACGACAGTCGACCGATCCAAACGACCTTGTCGGTCCCACCGGATTTGGAGCTTCGGGGTGGTTTCAGACTCCAAAGACTGCACAGTACTCGCTCACATTCAACAACTTGCCAAGTGCTACGAATCCTGCGACTAACGTCTACGTCACCAACTCCTTCGACGGAACAAATCTCGATCTCGGCTCGCTGGCGGTCAGTGCTATCACCATCGGAAACGTAAACTACTCTCCGTCAACAAATATTCCCTTAACCAGCCAGGCATTCGGCCACGATATCGATTTGCGTCCTGCACAGAATCTCATCGTTCGCGTGAATGCCTCGCTCGATCCGACAACCAACAAGGTCAATGCAAGCTTCCTCTCGCTCGATCCCTCCACCGGCCTTGAGCCCACCGATCCTACCGTTGGCTTCCTGCCTCCGGGCGCCGGCGGTACCATGTTATTCACCGTCAACCCGAAGTCATCACTTCCCACTGGAACCGCTATCCAGAGCAGCGGTTCGGTAATCTTCGACACGAATGCCTCGATCAACACCAACACCTGGATCAACTCGGTGGACGTCACCCCGCCGACCGGTCAGGTCGCGGCCCTGCCGCCGGCCACAACCAATCCCAGCATCGGCCTTTCCTGGACTGGAACTGATGTCGGATCCGGCATCCAGTACTACTAGGTTTATGTTTCCGATAACGGCGGCCCCTATACCGCTTGGCAGACCGATACCATTCTCACCAACGCGACTTACACCGGGACGGTCGGGCACACTTATGGGTTCTACAGCATCGCCACCGATAACGTGAACAACGTGCAAGCAGCCAAGACGACTGCCGACACCACCGTTCAGGTAATAGCGATGATCGGCACAACCACGGCCGTCACCGCTTCGCCTAACCCCGCAAACGTCGGTGCAAACGTCACTCTCACCGCCCGGGCAAGCCCGTCCGCTGGAACAGGCGTACCCACCGGAACGGTCACCTTCAACGATGGATCCACTCAACTGGGCACAGGAACGCTGAATGGGTCTGGGCAAGCTACCTACAGCACCAGTTCGCTCGCCGCCGGCTCTCACTCGATCACCGCAGTGTACGGCGGCGACTCCACCTGCACCGGATCGACCTCAACCGCCTTGGCGGAGGTCGTCAAAGCTCCCAGCTTCAGCATCAGCGTCTCTCCGACTACGGTAACGGTGACGCAGGGTCAGTCCGGCCAGGCTACGGTGACCATGACGCCCGTCGGAGGCTTCAACTCCTCCATTGCCCTTTCCTGTTCAGGGCAACCGGCAAGCTCTACCTGCACCCTGTCCCCAACCAGCGTAACGCCTGACGGGAGCAATTCCGCCGTCACATCCGCGGTCTCGATCGCAACCAATGTCAAAACAACTGCTGCGCTACGGGACGGCCCGCGCCGGCGGCAGAGCACGGCTCTGGCGTTGGTTCTGTTCGGATTGCCCGGACTGTGTTTCTTTTCCGGCTTCAGGAGGCGGATCGGCGCTCTACCATTAGTCATGCTGGTCTTGGTGCTGCTCGGCATTGAGGTCGGGATTATTGGCTGCGGAGGTAGCGGTCCTACGACTCCCAAAGGAACAAGCACTATCACGATCACGGCAAATACGGGAAGTACAAGCCAAACAGCCAGATTCACTCTGACGGTTCAGTGAGACTGCGCCCTCGGGGCCGGAAGTACTATCTGTCAAGAGTATTGAACTCGTACTGTCCCAAGGCCGTAGTCCCTAACCTCGCGGCGATGATCAAAGCAACAGGTACCCGCAGTGGCGCGCACGATCATGATGCGACTATCTCGCTAGTATCAATTTATGCACAATCGCCGAGTCACTCCCGGACGGCTATTACTCCTCAAAAGTCGCCATCGCGACTGGAATGTCGGACCCTCCGGTCGGCTGATGGCTCCAGTCGCAAACGGCGTTTTTCAATACCGATCCGAACGCCGTTCCATAAAGTACGCTGAATGACTACATTGGTCTGGTAACCAGCTATAGGCATCCAGCTTGCTAAACTTACTCTGAAATTCCGGTTGGAGGTGTTCTTTGCGAGTCCACGTTTTGCGGATTTTGGCGTTCTTGCTTGTGTGGGTGGCGGCAGTTCCCTGCCGGGCACAGGATAAAGTGACGATCCTCTACGACGCGTTCGGGGAATCGAAGGAACTGACGAAGGATTGGGGCTTTTCTGCTTTGGTGGAGCACAACGGAAAGCGAATTCTGTTCGATACGGGGAATGATGCCGCGATCTTTGAACACAACGTGAAGGCGTTGGGCGTAGACCTGACGAAATTGGATTTTGTGGTGATCTCGCACCGGCACGCAGACCACTCGACGGGGTTGAGATATGTGCTGAGGGTGAATCCGAACATTACGGTGTATGTGCCGGCGGATGGGGCGAATGGATTTGGGGGAGCGCCGATTCCGAAGCCATTTTTGCAAGCAGATGGGAGCTTGCCAGCGAAGATGCGGTATTTCGGAGGGACAGAGCCGGAACATGTCACTGCGGGCAAGCTGTATGACACGGGGAATTTTGTGTTGGTGAATCAATTAACGGAAGTATTGCCGGGAGTTTTCCTGGTGCGGACTGTTTCGCAGAAGAAAGGAACACTGGAACTGCCGGAACTGACGCTGGCAATCAAAAGGCCGAAGGGATTGCTGTTGGTGGACGGGTGCTCGCACGCTGGGATCGAAGCGATTTTAGAAGCTGCGAGTGCGGTTGATCCGAGGACGGAGATTGTGTTTGGTGGATTGCACCTGGTGACGACGCCGATAGAAGAAATTGATGTGCTGGTGGAAAATCTAAAGACGAAGTGGAAGGTGCAGAGAATTGCTCCGGGACATTGCACAGGTGAGCCGGCATTTGCGCGATTGAAAAAGGCGTATGGGGAGAACTATTTGTATGCGGGGCTGGGGACGAAGATTGAGCAGTGAGAATGGCGCATATCTTGGAACGGGGTAGGCTTGTGGAAAATCGCCAATACGCTCTACGAGGACGGATAGGTCCTCGAAGGTCGCCATGGCAGCTGGAATCTCATGCCTCCCGAAGGCTGAGGTCCGAGCGGGTTCCCGAAGGCTGGAGCGTCCGTCGTTACTGATTCTGGACGCTCAGCAAACTGCCGGGTTTGTCTGGCAGGATTCTAGTGAGGCTGGTGTTCCTGATGAATGAAGTTGCGAGCGTAAAAACAGGACAGGACTCGCCCCGGCAGCGGAGAGGCTCCTGCGGACGAATCCCATTCTTGAACGGCGGAAATATAGAGTCCTGCAGTTAGACCTGAGCGGTGCCACCATCGACGAAGAGCTCGACGCCGTTGACGAAGCTGGAATCGCTGGAGGCGAGAAAGAGCGCGACGGTTGCGATCTCCTCCGGGCGCCCCATCTCGCCGCGCGGGATCTGGGACCTGAAGAACTCTTTGGCGTCGTCTCCCAGAGGATCGAGGATCGGTGTGTCGATGGTGCCGGGACTGAGGATGTTCACCCGGATTCTGCGCTCCTTTAGCTCCAGGAGCCAAGTGCGAGCAAACGAGCGAACTGCAGCCTTGCTGGCGCTATAGACGCCGAACGCGGGAAAACCCTTGATGCTGGCAATGGAACCGTTCAGAAAGATAGAGCCGTTGTCGTTGAAGAGCGGGAGCGCCTTCTGCACGGTGAAGAGCGTACCGCGGACGTTGAGGTCGAAGGTCCTGTCGAAGTGCTCTTCAGTGACCTCTTCAAGCTTCGCGAACTCACCAAATCCGGCGCTGGCAAAGAGGATGTCGATCTTTCCTTTTTCGCGCTTGATCGTGTCATAGAGTCGATCGAGGTCGGCCAGGTTTGAGGCGTCACCTTGCACGCCCGTGACGTCTTTGCCGATGAGTTTTACGGCCTCATCGAGTTTGTCCTGGCGGCGGCCCGTGATGAAAACGTACGCTCCCTCTTCGACGAAGAGTTTGGCTGTGGCAAGCGCCATGCCGGAGGTGGCAGCGGTGATGACCGCTACTTTGCCTTTGAGCTTGCTCATGTTTTTGCTCCTTTTTGTGTCCAACGTTGAAGGCATCTGGGGCTGCAGTGCCGCCCCTCAGCAGGTACTGATGACTAGATGGCGCCAGGTTTGGATAAGATTCAGTAGTTCTGAACATATGAACTATTGAACCTTTTGCACGAAATGTCTACTCTTATGAACATGCGCCCCTTATTCCATCCGTCGCTTGAGGAGGTCAGGGTAGAAGGGATACTCCATGCCTTGTCAGATCCGGTGCGGGCTGCGATTTTTTCGGATATTGTGTCTCAGGAGTGCCCGCAGAACTGCTCGATGTTTCTGACCGTGAGCGACAAGGTAATTCCGAAGTCCACGCTCTCGCAACACTTCAGGGCGCTCAGAGAGGCTGGGCTGATCCGCGGCGAGCGCCGGGGCGTGGAGATGCACAACACCTCGCGTTGCGCGGAGATCGAGGAGCGCTTCCCAGGGCTGATTCGGGCAATCGTCAACGCGCACACCATCCAATCCAAGAATGAAGATCGGGCCAAGAAACTCGCTGCGAAGAGATCATCCAAGCGGTCAGTCAAGCACAAGTAAGAGGTTACAGCCATCTGATGACCTGACCATTCGCGAGGTGGATTAGGAATGTGAAGTCGCCTTGCTGCAAGATTTCCTTGGTCGCGACTCCGATCCGGGCGATTGGAAGATACTTGCCCCTGACACCATTCTGGGGTCGACCACTGCCATGGCCGCACTTGGGAGTTGGCTGTTTTGCTCCATATGCTCTCGCCGAGGTAGTCGCCGCCAAACATAAAGGCCCTGAGGTCGAAAGTCTCGGGGCCTTTTGCGTGCGAGGGAGCGGGTTACTTTGCTGCGGGCACGATCAAAGCGGCTTTAGCCGCCTTGGCTGCCTTATTCTTTTCCCGCTTGACCTTGGCCCAGCGCTTTTTGCTGAGCGGCGGCGATCCTCGCTCGGCCCTTATCGCTCATGCCGCCCCTCGCGGCCTTTCTTGCTGGCACCTTTGTTACCTTGGATGTCTTGGCTGCGGTCACCTTGGCTTTCGGCCCAACAACCTCGCCTTTCAAACACAAGGCACGCGCCTTCTGCAAGGCGTTGATGCCACGATCGATTTCGGCCAGTAGTTGTTTTGTGCTCATTCAAAATCCTCCCTTTTGAGTCTATACGGGCAGCGGATAACCCTCGCAACCGGCAAGCGATGAGTCTCGGCTGAGTCCCCGTCAATACGTTTCCGACTCGGATTTTGGCATTTCAAGAGCCTCCAAAGGGCGCAAGTCGGAATTGGGGAAGAGTCGGCGACAATCCGACCGGCATACGTAATTCGGTAGGCCTCTGGCTACCGATCCTTCCGATTCCCCGTCCATAACCTATTGTGCCAACATAGTCGCCGATACTCTTCCTACACGAACGCCACACCCGCGAACTGCGCTGAGCGTGCGAAACTGTTGGCACGTCTTTATCGGAGCATCCGAAGTCTTCGAATCGCTTGCTTTGAACCGCATGCGAATTGTTTCGTCCACGGGGCCTAAGTCCACTGCACCAGAGGGAACCGCTATGCAGACTCTGCTTCAGAACCTTAGATTCAGCCTCCGCATGCTTGTGCGGAACCCGGGCATGACCATCACCGTGTTGCTCACCCTGGCGATCGGCATCGGCGCAAACACCGCCATCTTCACGGTCGATTACGCGACGCTCCTGGCGCCGCTGCCGTATCCTCAGCCGGATCAGATCGTGATGGTTTGGTCGAAGATCCAAAACTTTCACAACGGAGTAGCCGCCGGAGACTTCGTCGATTGGAAGCAGCAGAACGCGGTCTTTGAGGACCTTTGCGCCTGGACAGGTGGCAGTTACAATCTCGCCACCAAGGATCAGCCGGAATATGTCGACGCCAGCATAGAAACTCCCACCATGCTCCATCTAATGGGCCAGCCTCTTTTTATGGGCCGCTACTTTCTTCCGGAAGAAGGTGTTGCCGGGCGCGAGCATGTCGTCATCCTGACCCACAAACTGTGGCTGAAGCTTGGCGCGAATCCCAACATCATCGGCACCACCCTGCGTCTGAACGACGAGCCCTACATTGTTGTCGGAGTGCAGCAGGCGGGCGTCTACGATCGCGGGCAAGCCCAAATCACTGTTCCTCTCGTCTTCAAGCCGGAACAGGTCAATCACGACTTTCACTGGCTCCTGGTCATGGGCCGTCTCAAACCCGGCGTCACGGTGAAACAGGCGCAACAGAACATGGATGCGGTCACGGCCCACATTGCCCAGATGTACCCAAAGAGCGACGAGGGCTGGGGTGCATATGTCGAGCCGCTCAAGAACGATTTCCTCTCAAAAGACCGCATCAAGATGCTCTGGCTTCTGCTGGGTGCCGTCGGATTCGTGCTGCTCATTGCCTGCGTCAACGTCGCCAATCTGCTGCTGGCGCGCGGAATGGCGCGGCAAAAGGAGCTGGCCGTGCGCAGCGCGCTAGGAGCCGGTCGCACCACGATCTTCACCCAACTCCTAACGGAAAGCCTTCTGATGGCTCTTACGGGTGGAGCACTCGGTGTTGGTTTCGGCTATGCCATGCTGCGGGGCCTGATCGTCGCCATGCCGCGCAACACGCTCCCGAGCGAGGCCGATCTGCGCCTCAACATCCCCATCCTGCTCTTTACTCTTGCCGCTACCACGCTTGCTGGCCTACTCGCCGGTTGCGCGCCTGCCTGGTACGCATCGCGGGTCGATCCCGCTGAGACTCTCAAAGAAGGTGGTCGCAGCGGTACCGGCGGCTCAAAGCATCTGCTCCGTCGAATTCTGGTCATCGGCGAATTCGCACTGGCCCTAACCCTGCTTGCTGGAGCCGGACTGACCATCCACAGCTTCTGGAATCTCGCTCATGTCGATCTCGGCCTGAAGACCGATCATGTCCTCACCTTCTACCTTCCTGTGCCGGAATCCCGATCCAAGGATCCCAATCGGATGACCGCTTACTACCGCGACATGCTTGCGCATATCGCTGCCGTTCCCGGTGTCACCCACGCGACAGCCATGACGGGCCTTCCAATCTATGGAGGAGGATTTGGCATGCCCTTTACTCTCGACGGTGGCCCCACGTATGCCAATCCCTCGCAGCGCCCGGGGACAGGCTTCGGCATGGTCACCCCGGACTATTTCCAAACCTTCGGTATCCAAACGCTTTCCGGACGTTCCTTCACAGACCAGGACACGGCGGCAACCGTCAAAGTGGCCATGGTCAACCAGGACTTCGTGAATAAATATCTGAAGGGCAAGGATCCGCTGCGTCAACGCGTTCTGGTGGAGCAACTCATTCCCGGCGTCACCAAGCTGGGCCCGTATGCTGCGTGGCAAATTGTTGGAACCTACCACAACGTGCACACCGCCGATCAACGCGAAGAGAACCCTCAAATGCTCATTCCCTTCTGGCAGATTCCCTGGACGCAGGCGGGATTCGGCGTGCGCACTCAGGAAAACCCTGCCACGATGTTGAAAAGCATTTCCGCCGCAGTGCACGCGGTCGACCCTGCAGTGGCGCTGGCGGAGGCCAAGACTCTCGATGAGGTCGTCGACGAATCCATGGCCAACCAGCGCTTTACCCTCGTCCTGTTTACCAGCTTTGCGGTGGTCGCGCTATTCCTGGCCGCGCTCGGCATCTACGGAGTTATGGCGTTTTCCGTGGCCCAGCGTGCGCATGAGATCGCTCTCCGCATGGCTCTTGGCGCGACCCGGAGCCGCGTCGTCGCTCTTGTCATCCGCGAAGCCGTCCTGCTTTCTGCCATCGGCCTGGCGCTCGGCCTCATAGGCGCCTACTTCGTCGGACACGCCATGCAGAGCTTGTTGTTCGGCGTCCAAGCACTGGACTTATCCGCATTCGTGTCAGTGGGGGCGGTTCTTCTGGCGACGGCTGTTGTGGCATGCTTCCTGCCCGCCAGACGAGCCGCCTCCGTCGAGCCGATGCGAGTGCTCCGCACGGAATGACAATCCTTCTATGCCCGACGCGTTCAATCGGCCCGGCTGGTTGCCGGATGACCGCGCCCTGTCCTTACTCGATTCCCGGAAAGATTCGGTCGCTTTCGAGGCGAAGATTCGGCATATGGAAGGGTTGGCGACGACACGACCGGGACTTGATTTCCGGACGCTATGGCTTTTATGGGTACGAATCTGCGGGGCTTCATCGGCACGTTGGGTGAATCATCGAATGCGCTCCGCCTGTGATACGATTTGGCCATGAACGGCAGCTACGACGAGGTTCGCTATCAAGTTTTTGTGAGTTCGACTTTCACTGATCTGAAAGATGAACGGGAGAAGGTGCTCCAGGCCATCCTTGAATCCAAAGCTTTCCCGACGGGCATGGAGTTGTTCCCCGCTGCTGACGACGAACAGTTTGAATTCATTAAGCACGAGATAGATTATTCGGACTACTACCTTATCATCATCGCGGGTCGGTACGGGTCACTTGCCGAGGACGGGATTAGCTTCACCGAAAAGGAGTTTGACTATGCCGTCGCCCAGGGAAAACCTATCCTTGCTTTTCTGATAAAAGACCCGAAGAAGCTAACGGTTGCCAAGAGCGAGGAGGAGAAGAAAGGTAAATCAAAGTTAAAGCAATTCACGGAAAAAGCGAAGAAGTCTCGCGTCGTGAAGTTCTATACAAATCCCGACGAGCTTAAATCACAGGTATTGCAGGCGCTAAGTTATCAATTTAGGGTCAACCCAAAGCGAGGCTGGATTCCTGCCGGTTTGTCAAAGAGGGAAGACCTCGAAGATATCAGGAACTTACAGAATAAGGTCATTTTGCTCGAAACCGAGAATACTGAACTCAAATCACAGCGAAAGGACGCAACCGCTCGACTGGGCCAGGGTCAAGACCTGGTGTCCTTAGAGATCAATATGGAAGCATTGGCGGCGTCCCTCAGCAAAGGGGAGACCAGCACTGAGATGCGGATACCATCAGAGATAACCCACCTTGATACCAACTGGAATGAGTTGTTGTCTGCCCTGTATCCCTCTGGAAGTTCACTGCTGGATTCTGACGATGTCGAACGGCGACTGTTCTTCTTGTTTTCGAGAAAAATCCCCGATCCAAAATTGCGCCAGCAGTGGTGGAAAATTGCTCTCAATAACCTGACAACCCACAAGTTGGATTTGTTTTCCTTTTTGCAAGCAAAGAGGAAAATCTACCGGCAGTTTACTGGCCTGGGGTTGATTGAAGAAATCGTAGAGAACCGATACAAGGAACCAGTGCCGGATAATGTCGGCACGATGGGTATCACTTATTTAGGAATGGGTGTCGGTTCACTGCAGGCCAAATCAGACTCGATTCCGATTCGAGTCATTGTCTGGAAGCTGACACGCCGTGGCGAGGAGCAACTTGCGCTTATCAGCGGATTCCACAGGGAAGAGTCTTCTTAGCTTCTCCGCCTCGTCTGAAGAGGATGGACAGTTTGCGGACATTCAGCCATAACTTTATTGGTATTAAACAGGTGTAGCAGCGCATCGGGCCTAACATCGAATGCGCTACATCCGCAGACCACTTCCAACTTGGATAGGTCCCCACCAGTCGGCTTCTCGAATGTTTTCCAGGGTTTCGGCGGAGTTCCGGGAGAGTCACCGCCAAAGCGGAAGTTTGGACGGTCGGGGTCCGGCCCGGCGATTTGGCTCACGCGAAACTTTTCCATAGGGGACAATCCAATCATTATTCGCCGTCTACCACTGCGAATGAGCCACAATCGCCGTTTCTCTGCAGTGCCCAAGGCCCACATGTGAAGAAAATTCCAGAGCTCATCCGTCTTCGCGCATCACTGCCAGAGGCTCGCCAGACAGGGCTCGGTACGCGGCAACCGTTGCAGTCATCATCAAGATGAGCGTGCACAAAATCGGCGCGAGGAGCCACGCCTGAAATGGCGGCGAGCCGATGATTGATAGTTCTTTGGTGAAGGCCCGCAGGGCGACGCCCGAGATAGGCGTGCCGATCAGGATGCCGGTGAAGGCGAGTCGCCCGATCTCTTTGATCGACATGAAGAAAATATGGTGGCGTTGCGCACCGAGCGCGATTCGAACAGCTAGTTCCCGACGGCGCTGGCGCCCAGTGTCACTCTGAACACTGAACAGGCCGAAAATGCTCAGGACCAGGGCGGTGAGAGTCGAGGTTCCAAAGATAAGTCGCGCGATTCTCAGTGGGGCGAACCCGGACGCGACCAATCGTGTGTCAAGCGTCGTTATCGCCGGCGAGGACGGATCATTTCCGGAGACAGATCTTATTCTTCCGCGAAGTCGATCCATCATTTGGGGGTTCCACATTGACGATCGAATGAGGAGCGTCATGCGGCCTGGATGTTCCTGCCACGTTGGAATGTAGATCGCAGGTTGAGGCTGTTGCTCAAAGGTGCCGATGGTCGGAGACCTGACGATTCCTATAATCTCAGTGCGGTTGCCGTCGTTATCGATAAGTGCGGAGCCCAGGGCTTTGCCGCCGAAATACAGATCGGCGGCCTCCTGGTTGATTACACCCGGATGGCGGCATTCGCCGGCGACTTCGTGTTCGGGAAACCACTGGCCATCGATCAACGAGAGCCCTAATGCACGAAGATAGCCCGGCGATACGAAGTTGATATTCATCTCAATGTTTGTGGATGCGGCTGTGAGCGGCGTGCGAAAATGAGCCCCGGACCTTGGGTTGTTCGCCGAGTCATTGAAGTAGATGGTCGGTGCATGCCGGCCGGCTCTGGCGTCGCCTCGCTTGACCACGCCGACGATCTCAACTGGAGCGCCGTTCGGGTCCCGAATTGTCATGCCGACAGTATCAGCTCCAAAGAGCGTCGATGCCGCTTCTTCATCAACGACCGCAACATGGCAGGATTGATCCTGAGCTTCAAATGGACGTTCCCAAAGTCGTCGATACTCCAAGAACCCCGGCGAGCTTGCCGGGGAGGCAATATCGATCTGAGCATCGCGCATCGAACTTGTGGGCGTTTGAACTCTAAAAGACCTCCAATCTGGTCGACTCCCGGGAATGAGCGTCGTCCAAGCCAGCGGGGATAGATTCGGCATCGTCTTTACACTTTGTTCGACGGCCTTGAAGTACTTCGTGTCATCCGGCATCCCTTGCGCTCGAACAGTTGCCAGGACCAGACGGCCAACGTCCTGGCCCGCCTGGGTCCTGATCAGTGTATGGAAGCGCTCGAACAGCACCGCCGTAAAAATCGTCAATAGGCAGCAGATGGTAATTTGCGCAATCACCAGAAGCGCTCTGAAGCGCGCAATGGCCACCGATGGCAGGCCGCTCTCGCGCTTCAAGACGTTCCAGGGACGGTCAGTGGTTGTGGCAAGGATCGGCACGAACCCGCAGATGATGATGATCCCTACGCAAACCAAGGACGACAACAAGATTGAATAGAGCCGCGGGACAAACACGAGGCGCTCCGCATCCTCTGCAAACAGTAGACTGGGGAGTACACGCGCCGTCCCGAAAGCCAGCAACAGCCCCAGAGCGCCGCCGACAAGCGAGATAAACACGCAGTCCGACAACGATTCCATTATTAAATTCAGTCGCGTTGCACCGAGTGCGACGTTGATTGACATGATGTGTATCCGCCGCAAAGCTCGGCCGAGAAGCAAGGACGCAACTACGCAGCAAGCAACGAGAAATACAGCGACAGAAGCCAACTCGAGCAATGTGCCAATTTGTGAAAGTCCCTTGGCCAGGACAGGCGAAGCGCCGCTATAGGAAGTCAGGGAGATGCCGTCTGCATCTCCCAGTTGCTGACGTACATCTCGCTGTGCCTCGCCCATCGAAATGCCATCTCGGATGCGGGCCAAAACCCATACATCCTGTGAGTTTTGATCCTGAGGGCTCACTGTTGGTAGTGGAATCCAAAAATCAACGACCTGGTCGCGATATAGACCTTCCAGGCGGTCGGGAGCGATGCCCGCGATCGGAAGTTCTATATTGTTGATTTGGATTTGTTGACCGGCAACGCTGACGTGGTCTCCGAATTCTCTTGTCCACATTCGGCGGCTGATCGTCACGCCTCCGGTCTGCGGCAAACTCAAAGCGTTGGCCAGATTCGGCATGACGGCGGCGACAATCGCGATCTCGGAACCGCCACCCAGATTGACTTTTGCCGGCACGATTCTAGCGCCATCTATCCAAACGAACGCATCTGGATGGTTTCGCAGCAATTGAAACTGGTGCCGAGTAAGGGGCCCCGCACGGTGTGTCTTGTCTTGAGCAAAGATCGAAACCATGCGGTCTTCGGCTTTCGTCGGAGCACTGGGATGGATGAGCCCCTGAACGAATCCGAATACGGTGACGTTACTTCCAACTCCCAGCGCAATCGTCAACAACAAAACAAATGAAAGCCCGGGCGTGCGAGCGAACGCCCGGGCTGAGTTCCGAAATGTGAGCAGCCCGCGGGAGAGTCCCACCGTTTTGATTCTCAAGAAGAATTTACCCCAGGTCACTCTATGCAGATCCTGAGCCAAAGTGCGCGGCGGGCTCGTATCTTCTCTTGCCGGCTGAACACCAATAGACAGAGTGCCTTGAAGAATTCAGTCGTCAACTCATGCTGGATGGGGCCATCTCGTGCGGTGTTCAAATTCGGACACCGTCGTCCGATTCCGGACCAGGCTTTTCGCCGAAAAGCAGCCCACGCGGTGAGTTTGGAACGGTTGACCGCCTCGTCTCCAACCCCTGCCAGAGACCCAATCAAGGTCTTGCCAAGCAACAGTCACCAACTGTACTTTGCCCCTAGCATGGCTGCAACTTATTCCAACTCGTAACGCCTGTAATCGCGTGAGGCAAACGCCTCCATGTCGCTCCCAGGCGCATGGGTATAAATAAGGTCATGCTGTGACTTTAAAGCACATCCATTTGCGGTAAGGTGGGGGTACACTCTATCAGCGAAAGTCGTGCCAGACTGCGGAAGCCAGCCGGCAAAACCGATCCTGATTTTTCTATAGAAGGGCCTGGCGGAGATCGCCAAGATCGAGCATTGAAAGGAACAGGATCATGAAGCCAATAACCCGCCGGGGATTTGGCAAGGGAGCGGCAGCGGCCGCTATGTATGCGGGGATTGCGATGCCGGAGTTTTTGTTGGCAGAGCCGAAGCCGACAAGGCTTGCCTTTCCACAGGGGTTTCTGTGGGGCTGCGCGACGGCGGCTTACCAGGTGGAGGGCGGAGCGACGGAGGATGGGCGCGGGGCGTCGATCTGGGACACCTTCTCGCACCTGCCGGGCAAGGTGCACAACGGGGACACGGGCGACGTGGCCGACGACAGCTACCACCTCTGGAAGGAGGATGTGGAGTTGCTGGAGAGGCTGGGGGTGAAGGGCTACCGATTCTCGATTGCGTGGCCGCGGGTGTTTCCGACAGGCAAGGCTCCAGTGAATTCAAAGGGGCTGGAGTTCTACGACCGGCTTGTGGATGAGTTGCTGAAGAACGGGATCGAGCCGTATGTAACGATGTTTCACTGGGATCTCCCGGAGGCGCTCCCGGACGGCTGGCAGTCGCGGGACACGGCTTACGCGTTTGCCGACTATGCGGGTTTTATGGCGAAGAAGCTGGGTGACCGGGTGCAGCACTTTATGACCACCTACGAGTTCGATTCGTTTACCGATGGTGGATACAGGAGCGGCGAGTCTGCGCCGGGACTGAAACTGGACGGTGCCGGAGTGAACCAGGTGCGCCACAACGCCATTCTGGCCCACGGACTGGGGGTGCAGTCGATCCGCGCCAATGCACCTGCGGGCACCAAGGTCGGTCTCGCTGAAGATCCATCGCTCTTCTGCCCGGTGATGGAAACGCCCGAACACATCGAGGCCGTGCGCAAGGCATTTCGCGATCACAATGCGCCGTTCCTGGTCGCCATCCTGGACGGCAAATACCCGGATAGCTACCTGGCCCATGAAGGTGCGAACGCTCCGAAGGTAGAGCCGGGCGACATGACGGCCATCGGCAGCCCACTGGATTTCGTAGGTATGAACTGCTACCGCGCGGAATACGTCCGCGCCGACGGCTCGCAGCAGGGCTATGCCATCGAGCCGATGCCGGCCTCTTATCCGCACATGGCTTCTTCATGGATTCAGCTGAACCCAGAGTGCATTTACTGGGGGGTGCGGACAATCTGCGAACTGTGGCCAGAAAAGGCGCCTATGCTGTACATCACGGAGAACGGCACATCTTCCGACGACGTTCTGACGGCGGAGGGAAGGGTGGAAGATGTGGACCGGGTGATGTACCTCCGGGCTCACCTGACACAGTTGCACAGGGCGGTGGCAGAGGGCTACCCGGTAAAGGGCTACTTTCTTTGGAGTTTACTGGATAACTTCGAATGGTCAGACGGGTACAGCAAAAGGTTCGGGATTCACTACGTGGACTTCAAGACGCAAAAGCGGACGCCAAAGCTGAGCGCGGAGTGGTACCGGGCGACAATTGCGGCGAATGCGGTGGAGTAGATGTCAATTGCATTCATACTGGTTCCGATGCCAATCCAGCGCGCTGAGTAATACGAACGATAGGGATCGGAGCGGTACATCTGTATGGAGGGGTGCGTTCGATGAGAGCTTTGTTTGGTCGGTCCGGGATGTCCAGCATCGTTTTAGCTTTGGTTTTCGCCACCACGAGCGCTCCTGCTCAACAAGGCGCTCGTGCCACGGTTGTGCCTCAAGCCAGCCGCCAGCCCGCCCCGGCGTTCGAACTGGCGGATAGCTCTGGGATGAGTAAGCAAGTGACCGACTATCGTGGGAAAGTTGTGCTGCTCAACTTCTGGGCGACCGAGTGCGGTGGATGCAAACTGGAAATTCCATGGCTGATCGAATTGGAGTCAGCTCACAAGAGCGACAGTTTTACTGTCGTTGGCGTCTCGATGGATACCTCGTATGAAGGTTCGAAGAGCGCCGACGAAGCCTGGAGCAAGGTCAAGCCCTTTGTCCTCGATCACAAATTGAACTACCCGGTTCTGATGGGGGACGCTACGCTAATAACTTCCTACAAATTGGGAGCTGTGCCTGCGACATATTTGATCGACAAGCAGGGCCGGATCGCTGCCACCTACAGAGGCGTTATTGATAAGAGTGACGTGGATTCAAATATCAATAAGCTATTGGCCGAGCAGTAGCAGGAGAAGTCGAGGGTGCCTGTATTTCTATTACCGCGTAGAGTCGTCTCTTCGGTAACTATAGTATCGGCTATTGCCAACAGGCAATGCACTCATCCAACAGGGGGTATCCCAACGAAGATCGGATCGATCCTGAAAAACGTCCTGAGTTTAAGTTTTCAAGCGGCGTGATTCAGGCCAGATTTGGTTGCTTCGCAGGACTTTTTGGTATGGCGAGTAACCATCCCCAGAACGCAGATGCGCTCAAGAAAGTGAGTTGCCAGGTTCGGCGGGAACGGGGATAAAACTGTCAGCATCGTGCGATAGGGAGGAGAGAAGCGTGGGGAAGCTGACCGGGGCCATTCACGGAGATGCCGCAAATGATCTCTTAGCGTTTTACAGCGATAAGGTCAACGAACTCGAAGACTCCGGGCAGTACTTCATGGCGGCGATTGCTTTGGGGTTCGCGCTCGAGACCGCTATATTGACTTATTTTCTTGTCGAATTCGGCGACGACAACGATGAAGAATTGGAAGTTCCAGACACCGTCGGAATGAAGGACTTGTTCGAGGCTGCAATCGTCAATGTCCCAATACCGGTTTCCCTGTATATCCAGATCAAAGCGACACACTGCCAGAACGTTTCGATCTTGCGAGGCTTGCCAAATCCACGTTCGCCGGTTTGCCTTGGCTGCTCTACCTGCGAAACCTGCACAAACGGCCAATCCATCTCTGGCCGTCCTGTGGCTGGGAGGTTCCCGAGGGCAAGTCAGTCGTCGCGGAGGTCTACCCGGCGCTGTGGACGCGACGGCTCCCCAAGGAAGGCCGGGACGGTGACGAGCAATCTGCATACGCAGTTGCAGCATGGCTGCAACGAATCGACCTAAGCGGTCCGCTTGGCAGCCATTTAAATTGGCCACCGACTCGGGTGGGACGGTTGGTGTCCGGCGCACAGCGCGGGATTCTGGGAATGGTCTAAAAATTTATCCGTAATTAGTGACGATCTTGATTCTCGAAGGCCAGGGGCACGTATTGAGAAGGGCAAACTAAGCGAAGATAGATTTCAAGATGCCACAGATCAAGTCATGGACCGTCTCCGATGCGTTTTGGGCGAAGGTTGAACTATTGATTCCTGT
>Ga0255355_1000451_pt1 | contig 24862 bp, 17 predicted proteins | sample HBST75metaG_FD_189943 | JGI IMG/M metagenome (GOLD analysis project Ga0255355, IMG submission 189943) | Peat soil microbial communities from Stordalen Mire, Sweden - H.B.S.T75 | ecosystem: Environmental > Terrestrial > Soil > Wetlands > Peat | place: Sweden: Norrbotten County, Stordalen Mire...
CGCCTGCAAAACGCAGCAACGCGGGCGAATCATAAAAAGCCTCTTCCATGCCGGGATCCGACAGGTTGAACCACTGCTGCAAGAAGTAGGTCCGCAGCATGATCCCAAGGCCAACCGGCTGGCGGCCATTACCAGGCTTGGGATAATACGGCTCGATCAAGGCTTCCAACGCGGACCAGGGAACCACCGACTCCATTGTCTGCAAAAACTGCTCCCGGCGGCTGGGCCGCGCATACTTTTCAAAACTCGCCTGACAGGCAAATGTAATCTGGCGCATCGCAATCTCCATCCACATGCCATTGGATGCAAGCACGGTGCCGGTGGATGACTTAATCAGAGGTTCCCTAAGTGTTTCAGGCGGAGGAACTACAACGATTGCCTCCGAGAGATGGTGCCGCTGAATGTGTCCCATCGTTGTCACCTTGCTTTCGGCGATCTCTCGAAAGCCGCGCAGATGAAATCGCAGCCAAAGATAGACAAACCATTCCGGGAACTGTCCAGACGTTACCTTGAACAAGTGTTGATTAAGCGCACCAGTTCCGCCGGTCCAAAATTCAACCTCAAGACTTCCAGACCATGAGAACAGTAAATCTCCATCTTGAACGATGTATTTCTCCGGGATTGACGGAGAAATTCTGTCTGCTCCATCCACTGACCCACGATTCAACTGGGCAATTTTGATAGCAGGCAGCCACTCCTTGCCTTCTACGGCGGGGTACTTCTGCAACGCTATACCGTTAAGGAATGTTGCGATAGTGTCGAAACCACAGGCAGTCCACCCCCGTGGAATTGGCCCAAAACTGGATTCTTGAAACTCGCAGGGGAAGAGAGCGGCGGTGTCGGCATCCATGCCCTCCGGCTCGCGGCCCTCCGCCTTGGCCCGCACCGGATCAAAATCCACAAACCACGACTTGAAGATCGTCCGCGCTATCGCCTCCAGGCTCCGATTCTGGTCTTCCAGATTGGTGATCGCATTCTCGATAGGCAAAATGATAGAGAGAATTTCCTGCCGCCAATGCGGAGGAGGTAGAGGAATTGGCAATTGCCTTACATCTTTCAGGTTGAGCGTCTTCTGGACAGTCGTATTCGCACGCGCATCAAGATATTCGCGAGTTTGCGATGACTCCAGACATAACTTCAACCATGAAGCGCCGATTTTCTCGTCGGGCCGGATGACAGCAATCGCTCGTGCGACGTTCCATCCCGTAAGTTCATTTGGAACTATCGCCACGCTACCAGTTGTTCCCACAAGACTGATCACAATCTCGCCCCCATGCAGTTTTGTTCTGCGATGGGAGTAGTCGATTTCAGGGGCAATCCGCATTGCATCGTGGGTGATGATGCGGCCATTGGCTAAATTGTTCACCCGCACAATCGGCACACCATCGGGCACAGGAAAACCCGGTTGAACAACGCCGTATGAGATTTGATGGTCGGAGGTGCATTCAATCAGGGGGAGCTCTTGCCAGTCCTCGCAGACTTCGATGTTCGCGCTAGACGCCATAGCCCAGCGCCCCCAGCTTTTCACGAATCACCGCATCCAGTTCTGCACCCTTGGTCATCTGCTCGGCCAGTTGGGCTGTGAGGCAATCCATTTTCTCCGCAAAAACTTCGTCATCGTCCTCCACGGCTTCCGCGCCCACGTAGCGGCCAGGGGTGAGCACATAGCCGTTCTCTTGAATCTCTTCGAGTTTTACAGACCGGCAGAAGCCTGGCTCGTCTTTGTAGTCGCCCTCGGCTTTTCCATCCTGCCGCCAGCGGTGGGCGGTGTCGGCAATCTGTGCGATGTCCGCCTCTGAAAAGACGCGATGTACCCGCGTCTCCATCTGCCCCAGCTTGCGCGCGTCGATGAACAGAAACTCCCGGCGACGGTCTCGGCCATGCGCCGTCTTGTCGCGGGTCAGAAACCAGAGACAGGCGGGAATCTGGGTATTGAGGAAGAGCTGCGGCGGCAGAGCCACCATGCACCCGTCGGTGCCACAGATCATGCAAGCGTCAAAGAGTCAACCTTCTCCGCTTCCATTCCACGCTGTAAAGGAACTGCCGAAATGGCGCTCAGAGAAGCGGGCGGAAATCGGCCGATATCGGCCTGAGGGGAGAGAGCTCTCCATTTCCGTTGCGATTGGGAGAGCTTCAAATTTGCGGGGAAACTCGCTGCATATTGTTAGTTTTCACTGCGCAAGTTGTTGATTATAAATGATATGGCGGAGAGAGGGGGATTCACATCGAGAGCCATGTTATTCATTTACAATTAGTTAGAGATTTGTTTTAATAAAATACACCCAAAAGTACACCCACCGAATCTCCTCGAAGGCAAAATGCCGCCCAAGCCAACATCCTGACAATTTGCGCACAGAATCAACCATCGCGCGTCGGTGAATCCCAGAATACCATTCTCCGGGGCTGCTGGACGGGAGCCAAGTCGTGCGAATAACGCGGCCGGTGCGGATTCTCTGGTTGTCAAATTACTGAATAGTGGATTCCCGGCAATACAGGCTGTAGCGTACGGTACTTCCAGACGATTTCGGTATGGTGGTTAGACAATCGTTGAACTGCATTTCCGAGTGGTGGAGGCCAGCCGAATCGAATCTTCCGGGAGAGGAGTGAGTAGCGAATGCGCCGAATGCTTGGATGCCAACACCTGGCCCAACGCCTACAGTGTTTCGTAAACGATGCCCATGCTCGATTGGCTCTCCCGCCCGCAGTACCGCGTTCACCGCATCTCAACGAACTTCTCCCAGCTACGACATGACCAATCATGTTCGTTGAAAGAATCTGGCATTGTGCGCGCCAGTTTGCTGTTGCAGAATTATAATGTGCATCCAATAGAGTCTTATCTCGCCAAACTGGCGGAAATTCGCGCGTCCGGCCATGCCACCGATGAAACGTCCTTCTATCCGGCGATTGAGGAGCTGCTCTCGGAGATCGGCAGCCGGATGAAGCCGCGTGTCAAACCGGTTTTGCAACTCAGGAACCGGGGAGCCGGGCTACCGGACGGCGGACTCTTCACGCAGGACCAACTCAAAAAGAACGCCATCCCGGAGGACTTCACCGTCCAGCCGCCCAATCGCGGCGTGGTCGAAGTGAAGGGGCTCTCGGAAGAGACAAGCAAGACAGTCCAATCGGAGCAGGTGAAGAAGTATCTGCGCGCCTATGGGCAAGTTCTGCTGACAAACTACCGCGAGTTTCGCATCGTGGTGTTGGGCAAAGACGATAAGCTGCGCACTCTGGAAGCCTTCACACTGGCGAAGAGCGAAGCCGCATTCTGGGCGCTGGCCGCTCATCCACGCAAGGCAGCGGGCGAAATCGGCAAGACTCTGGAGGAGTTTCTCACCCGCGCCCTGCTCAGCGCCGTGCCCATCACTTCTCCCGATGTGCTGGCCAGCTTTCTCGCCTCCTATGCCCGCGAGGCGCTGGCAAAGATCGAGCCGCGCTCTTCGCTCAAGGAACTTGAAGACGTGCGCAAAGCGTTGGAAGAGGCGCTCGGCCTCAAGTTTGAAAGCGATCTGGCCACACAGAAAGAGAACAACAGGGGTAAGCATTTCTTTCGCAGCACACTCGTGCAAACGCTCTTTTACGGCCTCTTCTCCGCATGGGTTCTTTGGAGCCGCGAGCCGGGACGCCAGAAGGGCGATCAATTCGAGTGGAAATCTGCCGTCTGGTCCCTTCAGGTTCCCATGATTCGCGCGCTCTTCGAGCGTCTAGTCACGCCCTCGCACGTTCGCTCCCTGGGTTTGGAAGAACTCCTCTCGTTGACCGGCGAAGTGTTGAACCGCGTGGACACCGACGCATTCTTCCTTCGGTTTGAAGAAGACACTGCCGTCCAATACTTCTATGAGCCATTCCTTGAGGCATTCGACCCTGAACTGCGCAAGCAGCTTGGCGTCTGGTACACCCCACGCGAGATTGTCCGCTATATGGTCGAGCGCGTAGATACGGTTCTGCGCACCGAGCTTGGCCTGCCCTCTGGCCTTGCGGACCCCAACGTCTACGTCCTTGACCCGGCCTGTGGAACGGGCGCGTATCTGGTGGAGGTGTTGGACCGCATTCACCGGACGCTCAAGGAAGAACGCGGCGAAGATGCACTCACCCCGCACCAGCTCAAACAGGCCGCGAAAGAGCGCGTCTTCGGATTCGAGATTCTGCCAGCACCTTACGTCATCGCTCATCTCCAGCTTGGAATGTACTTGCAGCGCGCCCATGCGCCGCTCACCGATGAGCAGGACGGCAAGCGGGAGCGCGCTGGCGTCTACCTGACCAATGCCCTCACCGGCTGGGAGCCACCCGACAAGCAAAAGGCGCGGCTGCCCTTCACGGAGTTTGAAGATGAGCGCGAGGAGGCTGATGCCGTCAAGCGCGACAAGCCTATTTTGGTGGTGCTGGGCAATCCGCCCTACAACGCCTTTGCCGGAGTCAGCCCCACGGAAGAGGACGGCCTGGTGGACCCCTATAAAGAGGGACTCATCAAGGAATGGGGCATCAAGAAATTCAACCTGGACGACCTCTACATCCGTTTCTTCCGGCTTGCTGAAAGGCGTATCGCGGAAAAGAGCCATCGCGGCGTGGTCTGCTTTATCTCGAATATGTCATGGGTGCGGGAGCCGTCGTTTGTTGTGCTGAGGAAACATCTCTTCAACGCCTTCAACAAGGTTTGGATTGAGAATCTGCACGGCAACCGGAAAATCTCGGAGTATGCGCCGGACGGGCGCACCAGTGAGACTATCTTTGCCGTTGCCGGATTCTCTCCCGGCATTCAACAAGGTGTTGCAACAACGCTTTGGGTGAAGAGTGGCGATTGCCCCGGAGCTAAAGTCCTATTCCGTGATGACCATAATGCTGCGAAAGCGGAAGATCGAAGAAGAATGCTACTCGAAAGCCTGAATGAAGAGGCATTCGATTCAAAATACGCCAGTGCATTGCCCTCCGCCCATAACCGATACTCATTCTGGCCGGAAGATGTAAGCGCGGCTTACAGCGAATGGCCGAAGATCACAGAGCTATGCGCTGAATCTCCGAGCAACGGACTCATGGAAAAGCGCGGCGGCGCGTTGATCGACATGGCCCGCGAAAAGTTAGTCGAGCGGATGCGCCTCTACCATGACAAGAGCCTAGACTGGGATGCGTACCGGCTGGCATCGTCCACGCTCACCGGCGATTGGTCAGGGTTCGATGCACGCAAGTTGCGTGCGCGGGCGTTGGACGCGGGATTCCAGAGCAGCCAGATTGTCCGCTATGCTGTGCGCCCTTTCGATACGCGCTGGTGTTATTTCTCAAACATTCCATCAATCTGGAATCGGTCGCGCCCTGCTCTCTGGGCGCAGTGCTTTGAGGGGAATTCGTTCCTGCTGACGCGGATGCGTTGTACGGCATCTCCAGAGGGTTTCCCTATCAGTTTCAGCAAGTGTCTTTCGGATGACCACTACATCATTCCAGATGCTGTAGCCGTCCCGTTTCTTTTGCGACATCCAGCAACAACGATGTTTGCCAGTGAGCAGACAGACGGCAATCTTTCTCAGTTGGCCAGCGAGTATCTGCGATCTATGGGCCTGGGCATCAGCCCGGAGAGTGCTGCATCCCTTTGGATGCACACACTCGCCATTGGCTACAGCCCCGCATATCTGGAAGAAAATGCCGATGGCATCCGGCAGGATTGGCCGCGCATTCCTCTGACCTCCTCTCTGGAGCAATTCAAAGTTTCAGCCGGGTTAGGGCAGCGCGTGGCAGATTTACTGGAGACGGAGAAGCCCGTGGCTGGCGTCTCTGCGGGTGCGTTGCGGCCAGAGTTGCGCGGTATTGCCGGATTGCGCCGCATCGACGGCAAGCCGCTTAATGCGGAGGAAGATTTGCAACTCACGGCAGGCTGGGGACACGCCGGAAAAGAGGGCGTGACCATGCCCGGACGCGGCAAACTGGTAAGCCGCGAGCGGACAACGAAGGAACTCGCCGATCTGGCGCAAGGGCTGGCCGCATTGGGCATCCCGCAGGATGAGGGCTTGAAGCGCCTGGGCAACACGGTGGTGGACGTGTACTTGAACGACCTCTGCGCCTGGACGAATGTGCCGGAAAGAGTATGGGAATTCTACATCGGCGGCTATCAGGTCATGAAGAAGTGGCTCAGCTACCGAGAGTACAGCTTTCTGAAACGACCGCTGGCATTGGCCGAAGCGGAAGAGGTACAGGCAATGGCACGGCGGCTGACCGCCCTTTGCCTGCTTCAGCCGGAACTGGACGCGAATTACGTCAAGATGAAATGCGCAACCTGGCAGGGGGTGTGCGACATAAAAGTGAAAATGATTGTAACTCAACTTCAGGAGCCACTATTTCCGAGCGTAATCCGGCACATTTGGGGTTCTGCGGATATGGGTCGCGATCGGCGGAGCCTGGAGCAGCCAGTCAGGGCTGTCTGTAGTAGCAAGTACGCTCAGATTATCGATGCTTTTCTGGGATTTTGACGAAGTCTTCACTTTCACGTCGCGCACCCCCTGGCAGGGACCATCCGCTCCCGAGTCCCTTTAAGGAGTATGCTACTGCTCAATGCGTCGCACCTCGGAGACCAGATCACTATGCCCGATGAGATGCTTTGGCCAACTCGAAATGTTGCAGAATATGCGTACTGCCCACGGCTTTTCTACTACATGGCAGTTGAGGGAACCTTCCTTCCAAGTGCTGATACCGAAGAGGGCAATCACGTTCACCGCCGTGTGGACCGGCCCAGCAAAGCTACAACAGTAGACGATGAGGATACTGGCGATGAGAGCCGCCCGAAGATCGTTCGCAGTCTGGCACTGACGAGTGACACACTCGGCTTAACCGCCACCCTCGATCTTGCTGAAATCAACGGCACGGTCGCCATTCCCGTTGAGTACCGCAAAGGGCGCCCAAAACGTCAAGTCATGGCACCTCCGCCCGATGATCCTGGAGAAGCAGATCAGCCGCCACTGTCGCATCCCGAGCCGTGGCCGACGGACCGCGTTCAAGTTGGCCTCCAGACAATCCTTCTGGAAGAGGCGCATTACACTGTTCCCAACGCAATCCTCTACTACGCCTCGGAAAAGTTGCGGCTTACAGTCCCTGTTGACGATGCGTTGCGCTCAGAGGCACTGGCAACCTTGGAAGCAGCGAAGCAATGCGCGGCGGGAACCCGCCCGATGCCGTTGATTAACGATTCTAGGTGCGTACGCTGCTCACTTCAGCCAATCTGCTTGCCCGATGAAGTTAATCAGCAGCGACTCGAAGAAATTAAGCCCCGACAAATTTGGCCGCCTCGCGACGAGGGCATCCATCTCGTTACACAGAAGGAGGGCGTGAAGATCGGCGTACGGGGAGCCTCGATCCGTGTGACCGACAAGGATGGGATACTCGTTAAGGACGTGCCGCTGGCTAACGTGGAGACCCTCGCATTGCTTGGCTCCGTCCAAATATCCACTCAGGCAGTGCAGGTATTAGCGGACAAGTCGATCCCAGTTGCGTTTCTTTCCGCAGCGGGCAGACTAATCGCGATAATTGATCCTCTCGATTCCGTGAGTGCGGACGTGCGCCGCGCGCAGGTGCGTAGATTCGATGATCCGCAGGCCGCTCTTGCTTTGGCTCGGGCTGTGATTGCTGCCAAGATCGTCAATCAACGGACTCTGCTGCAAAGAAATCACACAAGCCTGCCGGAGACTGTTCCGGCAGACTTGGCGGCAGAAGCCGACAAGGCGTCGCAAGCCGAATCACTCGACGTGGTGCGTGGCCATGAAGGGCAAGCCGCCGCGATCTATTTTGAGCACTTTGCAGGAATGTTCAAGGGGCACGAGGGGCTGGAATTTGATAAGAATGGACGGCAACGCAGACCACCTCCTGACCCGATTAACTCCTGTATATCGATGGCTTACACAATGCTGACGCACGAATGTGTTGCGGCCCTTCGGCAAGCTCGACTGGAGCCATCCATCGGCGCATTCCATGTTTCTCGGCCTGGACGCCCCGCTCTTGCACTCGATCTGATGGAACCATTCCGTCCACTAATCGGTGATTCCGTCGCGGTTGCAGCATTTAATCGCGGCGAACTAACCGAGGGTCATTTTATTCGCACGGCTTCTGGGTGTATGTTTACGGATTCAGGGCGACGGGCGTTCTTCAGCGCATGGGGCCGCCGCATGGAGACGGAAATTACACACCCCATTTTCAAGTACCGGCTCAGTTATCGGCGTATGTTGGTTCTGCACGCGCGCATGATAGCCGCGTGGTTGCTCGGCGAAGTTCCGTCGCTGGCATTTCTTACTACCCGTTAGGCGGACCCGCAAATGCGGCGCTGTTACCTGGTTTGTTATGACATCCGCGATCCAAAGCGCCTTCGACGAGTGCATAAGCTCATGAAGGGATACGGCGAACCATGGCAGTATTCGGTTTTCTTTTGCGTATTACGCGACATCGACCGGGTGCGTATGCAATCTGATCTTGAGACAGCAATGCACCTCAAAGAGGATCAGGCTCTTATTATTGAGCTTGGCGGCGATGAAGGTAAGTCGAGAGAAGCTACAACAATAATTGGTCAATCGCTGCCAGAGCAGGAAAGCGGCACAGTTGTGATTTAGGAATGGCGGTTCGAGGGCAAGAGGAAATGGCGACCGAGAATGGTAAAGAACAACCAAGCGTGACGACCCAGCGAGCCTACACGCTTCGTCTTTGCGGTTTGGATAAACACGACAACACATGGCGAGATCGGCTTTGGAATACGCACGAAGCCGTGAACAAAGGGGCCAAAGCCTTCGGCGATTGGCTCTTGACGATGCGCGGTGGGCTTTGCCACACCCTCGCAGAGGTAGATATTCCCGGAATAGGGAAGAAGCTAGCCCGTAATCCAACACAGCAGGAGATTAAGAATCGACGTATTGTGCTTGCGTTGTCGTGGCTCTCCGTCGAATCCATTCATGGCGCGCCGGAGAGTCATCTCGTTTCTCATGATTTGGATACAGTAACCGGAGAACGGAAGAACTGGAAGACAGTTGACGCGCTGCATGAAATTTTACGTAGCCGGCACTTATGCGAAGAGGAGGTAAATCAATGGGTCGTAGATTGCCGGGACTCTCTCAGTGCGAAGATTCGAGAAGATGCTGTTTGGGTGAATCGTAGCAAGGCATTCGACCTTGCCAAAGCGAGAAAAGGGGCGTCGCTGTCCCGCGAAGACATATGGGACTTCCTTCAGCCCTTCTTTGGCAACAACTATAGCTATCTCAAAATGAAAACTGCTGTGACTAACACGAGCGAAAATTCCGAAGCGGATTCTGAAGAATCGAAGGATGAGCCGTCAGAGGAGAAGGCCAAAGATCTGTCGCAGAAAGCTGGCCAATGGCTCAGTAGCCGATTCGGAACTGGCACTGGTGCCGACTTTTGCCGGTTCTATGAAGTCTATGATGCAATGGCAAAGCATTGCCAAAACATTCAAGCGGGGGTGTCGGGGGCAGCAGTGTGCGGAAGCCTCGCAGATGCCCTGCACGGGTTTTCACCAAGCAGCAGGAGCATCAATGGAATACTAGAACTTATCAGCGGCCCCGGTTACAAAAGCGCGACGCGCAATGTTCTTCAGCAGATCAATAATATGCAAAGTGTTTCACAACTAGACATTGATCGAGTTCGCGATGCTAGCGAGAAGGACGCTCAACAATCGAGAGAAAAAGTCGGCGGCAAAGGTAGCCGTCCCTATGCGAACGCAGTGCTTCAGGATGTTGAGGCCGCTAGCAGTATCACTTATCACAATGCTGGCAATGGCCCCTCACATCACTGGCAGTATGCTGTAATCCTCGATCATGCGGCCCGGCGCGTTTCAATGGCGCACTCCTGGATCAAGCGCGCGGAAGAAGAACGTAGCAAATTTGAAATCGAAAAAGATAAACTGCAATGTGTGCCGAGTGATGCTCGCGCATGGCTCGATGCTTATTGCGCTCGACGCAGTTCCGAGAGCGGTGCCATCGACGCGTACAGGATTCGCAGAAGCGCCGTAGACGGCTGGAAACAGGTGGTTGCAGAATGGGCCGCTCTGCTTGCTAAAGCGAAAAACGCGGGCAGTGAACCACCTTCGGAAGCAGAGTCAGCCCGGATTCAAGCTGCGCGAAAATTGCAGGACACCATCGAGAAATTCGGAGATATTCAGCTTTTTGAGTCGCTGTCTCTTCCCGACGCAAAGTGCGTATGGCTGACAAACGGCAAGCCAGATGCTCAACCTCTTATGGATTATGTGGCGGGCACAGACGCAGTCTCAAAGAAGCAACGATTCAAAGTCCCTGCCTATCGGCATCCAGACGCATTCCTCCATCCCGTTTTCTGCGACTTTGGGAATTCGCGCTGGAGTATTGATTATGCGGTGCACCGCGCGCCGGAAAAGCTAGCACGGGCACAGCAACTGCTGGAAAAGAAGAAAGAAGAACTGACCAGAGCGGAGCAAGCTCTTTCAAAGGCAAGCGACCCGTCCAAGCGGTCCTCCATTGAAAAGAAACTCAAGACACTAAATGTCGCGTTCAAGCAGCAAGAGGCCGAGGTGCTATGGCTAGAATCGCATCATGCGATGACCATGGGCTTATGGAACGGCAGTCGCATTGAGGACACCCCGCTTTTATGGCAGTCAAAGCGATTCGGTTCCGATATAGGACAAGCAGGCGCGGAGCACCCGTTGGTTGCCTCTCGCGCAGACCGCTTTGGGCGCGCAGTGGCTATGGCCAAAGACAATGCTCCCGTGGTTCCGTCCGGGCTGTTTGATCTGGCCGACTGGAATGGTCGTTTACAAGCGCCCCGCCGTCAACTTGACGCTATTGCTGCCATCCATGACCGAACGGATTTATCCGTGGAAGAGAAGCGACAGCTTGTCGCCAAGCGAATCCGGACAATTCGCTGGCTTGTGACCTTCTCAGCAAAACTTCAATCTCGTGGCCCTTTCATCGCGTATGCTGCTCAGCACGGTTTCGATTGGCGATATGGGGCGCACGGCATTGAAAATAAGAGTCGTGAGGGATTGGCCAAACTCGTCCTTTGCCGCCTTCCGGGTCTTCGCATTCTCTCCGTTGACCTTGGGCATCGTTATGCCGCTGCTTGTGCTGTGTGGGAGACACTGAGCGCAGCGCAGATGCAGAACGCCTGCCTCGAAGCTGGCATGGAAGCTCCTAGCCAACGTACGCTCTATTTGCACCTAAAGCATTTCGTCAATGGCAAAGAGAAGAAGACTATCTATCGACGTATCGGCGCGGACACTCTGCCCGATGGATCGCCACACCCTGCTTCATGGGCTCGCCTCGACCGCCAGTTCTTAATTAAACTCCAGGGCGAAGATCGCGATGCCCGTCCGGCCACATGCGATGAAGTCGTCGCAGTCGAGCAGTTGGAAACAGAGTTGGGCTATGTGCGTCCGATTAAGAGAAAAGGTCGAGAACATCTTGTGGATGAGTTGATGTCTGACGCGCTACGCACTTTGCGTCTGGGTTTGCAGCGACACGGAGCGCGCGCCCGTATTGCCTTCAATCTGACCGCGACAAAAAGAACTCGCCCTGGCGGGATACAAGAGCTATTGGATCAGGAAAGCAGGATTGGTCTGCTTACTGAAACATTGCTTGAGTGGAACGAGTTATATGCAGGCGAGCGTTGGGCCGATGAACTGGCAAGGGATATGTGGAACAAGCATATTCAGCCATTGCTTGGCGGAACGATACTGCAAGAAACTAACAATCAGGATGTCACTCCAAGCGCAGCGAAACGCCGGATGCAACGGGAAGAGACACGCGAGAAACTGAGACCTGTTGCGAAACAGATCGCCGAGAACGATTCCCTGTGCAGGCAGTTAAATGTATTGTGGAGCACACGGTGGCAGATTGAGGATGCGGCGTGGCGAATGCGGCTGCGCTGGATGCGGCGCTGGCTTCTGCCTCGCGGCATCAATCGTGATCCGCAGTTCCGAAAGAGTATTCGCGACGTTGGCGGTCTTTCGCTGATTCGTATTGCCAGCTTCAAATCGCTCTACCAAGTGCAAAAGGCGTATTGGATGCGCCCACACCCTGACGATTTGCGGCGCAACATACCCGAACGCGGTGACAGCAGCCTGACGAGTTTTGGCCAGCGGGTGCTTGATGCCATGGAGAGAATGCGCGAAAACCGCGTAAAGCAGTTAGCCAGCCGTATCGCTGAAGCAGCATTGGGAATTGGCGACGAAACAAGTGTCAATGCAAAAAATGGAAGACAGAAACGCCCAACTGAAAGAAGCAACGATCCTCGCTTTGCGCCGTGCCATGCAGTGGTGATTGAGGATCTGACGCACTATAGGCCAGATGAAACGCAGACTCGCCGCGAGAATCGCCAACTGATGAGTTGGTCCTCTAGCAAAGTTAAGAAATATCTCGGCGAAGCGTGCCAGTTGAATGGGTTGTATTTGCGTGAAGTCCCGCCAGCCTACACTTCACGCCAGGACTCGCGCACAGGCGCGCCCGGTCTGCGCTGCAATGACGTAACAGTGGCAGAGTTCTATACGTCTCGCTTTTGGCGTAAGCAGGTTGAGGCCGCCGAAAAGAATCAGAAAGATGGAAAGAAAGGGGACGCGCGTGAACGCTATCTGTTGTCAATTGATGAAAGGATTCGGAGTGAGGCAAACGATAGAGATGTCTTTCGTATCCCGGTCAAAGGCGGAGAGATTTTTGTGTCGGCCTGCGGTCAAGATGGTGGGAGCAATGCAAACAGGAAAGCACCGCCGGGCCTGCAAGCAGATCTGAATGCTGCCGCGAACATTGGGTTACGTGCGATCTTTGACCCCGATTGGGAAGGACGCTGGTGGTATATCCCCTGCGATGCAACCACTATTTGCCCCGTTGCGAAGAAGTTCAACGGTTGCAAGGCGGTCGATTCATCCAAACCATTGCGGATCGTGGCCGAAAAAGTGGCCGTATCTTCTTCCGGCATTGACGAGAAGAGGTCCGGGCGAAAAGGGATTGCTCTTACTGACGGCTCTCGAATTGTAAATCTATGGCGTGATCCATCTGGCGCGCCCATTCGCCGGGATGTGCCTAGTAACTCGGAGTGGCAAGATTATGCCGAGTACTGGAACAAGGTCCAGAGCCGGGTAATCGCGAATTTGAGAAAAAGTTACGGTTTACGTGAAATATGAGAATGCACGTCCCAAAGGCTTCGCGGCTGGTGAACCACGTCAGGTTCACATCTGACAGCTTGACTTTAGCCGACGACGGGCTGAAAATGAACTCGCGCCTATAGGGCGCACTCCTGCCACGATATGTGTCTTCCCCTTCGTTGGGTTTAGCATCGTGGAGTCGATCACACCAAGGTGTGGTGTAATTTCACTTTGACATTTTGGCGCGCTGCGCGCGAGCGCGAAGGTGGTGTAGAGGGATACAGGGAGCACTCGCGTCCGCCTAACTCTTTCCTCCTGAAGGATTTGGAAGATCCGATATGACAGTTCGTGAGCCTGTTGAATACGCACTTGGAGTTGCGCTCGCAAAAGCAAGCGCAACTAACGGTATAATAAGGACTTGCGAGCGCGGCGGGCGCGCAGGCCAGCGCGCCAATGATCGACTGACACTGCGGTCGAGATGGCCTTTATACATCAGAGGAAATGGGCGCGCAGGCCAGCGCGCCAATGATCGACTGACACTATGTCATAGTTACCATTCCCTCTGATGTATAAAGGGCGCGCAGGCCAGCGCGCCAATGATCGACTGACACTCGGAGCAAGGTACATCCTGCGTTGCCACTCCAGGCGCGCAGGCCAGCGCGCCAATGATCGACTGACACTCAAAATAGAGTCTTAGACCAGCCATCCATCTTGTCGGCGCGCAGGCCAGCGCGCCAATGATCGACTGACACCGTCAATGTCTGGTACTCGTAGATCAGCCATACCAGGCGCGCAGGCCAGCGCGCCAATGATCGACTGACACTGGTTGTGCCCACAATCGGCTGTTATGTCATCAAATGGCGCGCAGGCCAGCGCGCCAATGATCGACTGACACCCTAGACGGCAGTGGAGGCCGGCCGGCGCGCTTCCACGGCGCGCAGGCCAGCGCGCCAATGATCGACTGACACTGCGAGTGCAGGTCAAGCCGTTTGGACCGATGAACTCGGCGCGCAGGCCAGCGCGCCAATGATCGACTGACACTACGATCCGGTTTGCCTGGATAAAAACAGGTTTGCACGGCGCGCAGGCCAGCGCGCCAATGATCGACTGACACCTTAGGAAAAGGATCGTGGATGATGATTTTCCCGAGGCGCGCAGGCCAGCGCGCCAATGATCGACTGACACGCAGGATGGCTGGAGAGGTCCAATCCACAGACTGAGGCGCGCAGGCCAGCGCGCCAATGATCGACTGACACTCCAATGGCGCGAACCTCGTCAGCAATGTTTGTCGGGCGCGCAGGCCAGCGCGCCAATGATCGACTGACACGCGCCGGCAGCGACAACCTTGACGCCCTCGCGAAAGGCGCGCAGGCCAGCGCGCCAATGATCGACTGACACCAGAGGAATAGTTTATGAACGAAACTGGAAGCCGGTGACGGCGCGCAGGCCAGCGCGCCAATGATCGACTGACACCCGCCATCCTGGCGGGTTCGACCACCGCGACCGGGCGGCGCGCAGGCCAGCGCGCCAATGATCGACTGACACCCGGTCATCGCATAAAAACAGTAATCAGTGGTTAGGGCGCGCAGGCCAGCGCGCCAATGATCGACTGACACATAGAGATCAACCGATGCAGGGCCGGAGAATTCAAGGCGCGCAGGCCAGCGCGCCAATGATCGACTGACACTTGAGCGTCGATGGAGTCATCGCGACCTGAATTGCAGGCGCGCAGGCCAGCGCGCCAATGATCGACTGACACCGCATGGACGAACAGCGGACCCGTTGAGATTGTGAAGGCGCGCAGGCCAGCGCGCCAATGATCGACTGACACCTTGGAGCTTCGCGAGTTCACCGCCGCAAGCCTCACGGCGCGCAGGCCAGCGCGCCAATGATCGACTGACACCCAACCGAGTGGTCAAGCTGCGCGGATACGGCGATGGCGCGCAGGCCAGCGCGCCAATGATCGACTGACACCCAAAAAGTTTAACCGGGAACTTGAGCAACTCCCGAGGCGCGCAGGCCAGCGCGCCAATGATCGACTGACACTGACGAACGGCGGTCAGCTTCTACTGAATGGTGGGGCGCGCAGGCCAGCGCGCCAATGATCGACTGACACGCGATAAAAGCGTTCATGCGCCCCGGCAGGCTTCCAGGCGCGCAGGCCAGCGCGCCAATGATCGACTGACACCTCCAACTTCCGGGCAATATGTGATTGTCTATCCGGGCGCGCAGGCCAGCGCGCCAATGATCGACTGACACCCCGTCTTCTCCGCAGCCTCGCCTCCCACCGTCGCGGCGCGCAGGCCAGCGCGCCAATGATCGACTGACACTGACGGCGACGGCTTGCAGTTGACAGTGATGCCGAGGGCGCGCAGGCCAGCGCGCCAATGATCGACTGACACATGCGCAAATCGGCGTTTTCAATATAGAACTCCGGGCGCGCAGGCCAGCGCGCCAATGATCGACTGACACCGGAAGCGATGACCGGCCAATCGTTGACACAGAAAGGCGCGCAGGCCAGCGCGCCAATGATCGACTGACACACTTACCGACGCCGCGGTCCGTAGCCCGCGGGTGAGGCGCGCAGGCCAGCGCGCCAATGATCGACTGACACAGAACTTGCATTTGTATAACTGGTTGTCGCATCAAGGGCGCGCAGGCCAGCGCGCCAATGATCGACTGACACTCAGCCAGATCAACGGCTCCGTGTCCGGTTCCGCTGGCGCGCAGGCCAGCGCGCCAATGATCGACTGACACCGAGAATCTTTCCTCGGTAAAGTAGGCGTGGCGGCAGGCGCGCAGGCCAGCGCGCCAATGATCGACTGACACGCTGTGCCGGTTGTGCGGTGGATAGGCGAGAGACTCGGCGCGCAGGCCAGCGCGCCAATGATCGACTGACACACCAGCCCGGCGGCCGCGGCGCGCGCGTGGGCTGACGGCGCGCAGGCCAGCGCGCCAATGATCGACTGACACAACTACCGTAGGAGCAATATGAATGAGCTACACCTGGCGCGCAGGCCAGCGCGCCAATGATCGACTGACACCTCCCACGCGGAAGACAGCCCACCCTTGGTTGGCGGCGCGCAGGCCAGCGCGCCAATGATCGACTGACACTGACCACGACGGTGGTAGGCGGTCCCGCAAAGGTCGGCGCGCAGGCCAGCGCGCCAATGATCGACTGACACAACGGTAATGGGCAGTTCGGGATCAACGGAATCAAGGCGCGCAGGCCAGCGCGCCAATGATCGACTGACACCGTAGATCGGCATCTGAGCCCACCGATGCCGGGGCAGGCGCGCAGGCCAGCGCGCCAATGATCGACTGACACTTGAGCGTCGATGGAGTCATCGCGACCTGAATTGCAGGCGCGCAGGCCAGCGCGCCAATGATCGACTGACACCCTTCCTCGACACGATGGCTGAGGCCGGGGCGCTGGGCGCGCAGGCCAGCGCGCCAATGATCGACTGACACACGAGGTAGCCGTGGGGACACTGATGACGCCGGAGGCGCGCAGGCCAGCGCGCCAATGATCGACTGACACTGGAGGCGTTCGCCATTTAGATCAGCCTCCGGCGGGCGCGCAGGCCAGCGCGCCAATGATCGACTGACACCCGTACCAACGCGAATTATTTATTCCTCGATTTGGGCGCGCAGGCCAGCGCGCCAATGATCGACTGACACCAGAGGAATACGCCCGTGTAGACCGCGAAGTTCGGCGGCGCGCAGGCCAGCGCGCCAATGATCGACTGACACTCGCATCGCACGACTTAGTCTCACTCTATCCTGAGGGCGCGCAGGCCAGCGCGCCAATGATCGACTGACACTCACTGATCTTGATCTACGCGATTTTAGTCCGGGCGGCGCGCAGGCCAGCGCGCCAATGATCGACTGACACGACCCAGAACTTTTAGCGAGCGTGCTTGAGGAAGTAGGGCGCGCAGGCCAGCGCGCCAATGATCGACTGACACCACCGGCCACAACCTTGCGCCCATCATTGTAGCGCAAGGCGCGCAGGCCAGCGCGCCAATGATCGACTGACACCTGATCTACCACGTTCTCACGCGTAAACAGTGCCTGGCGCGCAGGCCAGCGCGCCAATGATCGACTGACACATTCACTCCCTTTCAACATCGCAGTTGAAGTTGTTGGCGCGCAGGCCAGCGCGCCAATGATCGACTGACACCAGACAGTGTTCATGAACCTGTACGCGGTAGCAATGGGCGCGCAGGCCAGCGCGCCAATGATCGACTGACACTTGAACATGCTCGCAGCTTACAATTAACGCGCTACTCTCTCCCGGCCAGATTTCTTTTCTCCATCCCCTTCACGGTTAGACTTGTTGCGGTCATTCGGCTTCCCTCACTTCCATGCAATGAACCCACTACACTCTCAGGCGCATCTTTCGCGTAAACTCTTTTTGCAACAATCGTTTGCAGTGTGGTCTTCCACGCTCATATACTAATGCTGTAAGATACGTATCGACAAGGAAACCATATGCCTGCCGCAAAGAAAGCCACTGCCCGACCGAAGCGCAAAATCGTTTCTCCCGCAGAGACGCGCATTCAGCTCCGGCTCACCGTCGATTCCAAATTCACCAAGAGCCATTTCAGCCAGCTTTTTGCCGTGCTCAAAATCCGCAGAAAGAACGCCCTGGCCGAACACATCATCATGAGTTTCAAGAGCAAGGCTGCTCAAGCGCAGCTTGTTGCGTTCTACAACAACCAGTGGCAGAACATCCCATTTCAGAGTATCGACACCGCTTTCGTGTTTCCTTTGACGTTTGAAATCGCTGATGAACTGGAAAGAGTCGGCGGAGAGATTCTCGGCGGGGTGAATCGGTCCAAGGCATTTCGCGTGATGGTGGCCTATTTTGCAGCCGTTCACAAACTCAAGACTCCAGTTCAATCCACATTCGCATAGCCTCGTCAGGGCATCTTGCTGACGGCGATCGAATATCCGCAATCATGAGCTACCTGCCGCCTCTTTCCTGCTGGCGTTGGCGCGGATTCGCCAGACGTTGTAGAAAACGCATGGCGTATTGCATCTCCGGGTCAGTGAATTGGACGGAGATTCCTTGTTGCGCTGCAACCTTCGTGACCATCCGCTTCCACTCCACGCTGCCGTCACACGCGATGCGCGATCCGTATTTCTGGACGGCCATCTCCAATCCAAAGAGGACGGCAGCCTTATCCTGGTTGAGAACGGTGACGATGCGTCCGCGGTCGATGACGGAAACCTGTCCATTGAGCATATAGGACACATCGCCGGTCTTGCGGTCAATTTCCCAGATGCGGGTTGCGGCGATCTGGTTGGCAAGAGTCTGCTGTTTCTGTTCGTCTGCAAGCCGTTGTTGCGCGAAGCCGGACCAATCGGCGCTGGCACCATTATCGGGAGATGAAGCAATATGCAGCGCGTCTGATTCCAGCCTTGCATCGAGCCGCCGCTGATTCCGCTGGTCCGCATATCGCCATCCGCGAAGTTGTGCGGCGGCGCGCGCGTCCCCTTTGTCGGCCCTGTCCGCAACCCATGAGCGGAGATTCTTCGGAAATACCTCTTGCCGTCTCTGTTGTATAGACAGTTTCAGAGCGCGCACTTCGATAACAGATTGGGCAGCAGCCTGGGAGAGCAGGACTTTCTTGTCTGGCCATGACAGAGCCGACGCGCGAATTTCCTTCTTCTTCTGCCTGAACGACACCATTAGTTGTTGACGCGCCGCTCTTCCCTCTGCTGTGAGGCCCTTGCACACGACCCGTTGCTGGTTCCGGTACTGGTTATAGTCGGCCATCAGAGAGCTGCGTTCGGCGTGTCGCTGTGCTTTCCGTTCTTCCCTCAGTGCGCTATTACGAGCATCATGTTGAGCGCTATGTTGTGCGGTATGTTGATCAGCTTCATAGCCGGATGTTGAGGCCGGTATCCACGGACCAAGAGCGGTTTCAGAAGCCTGACGGTTGATCCTTCCTGCAAAATTGTTGCGGAACACATCGGATGCCTTCACCCGGATGTTGTGGTCAATGGCAAGGACCGTATATCCGCCCGACTCACCTTTCTCAAGCCGGAGATGAGCCTTCCATAGGAGGCGATGGAGATCATCCCATGTAACGCTCCGTCGGGCGAGCAGTGTGCAAACGCGCGGAGCAATCTCCCGCCGCACATAGGATTGGAATGATTCCTGATCATGGTAATGTTCAAATTGTGCGGCGGCACCTGTTGGATGTTGTTGGGCAGGTCGAGACGCACTGCGCTCGGACCTCGATTGCAGTACAGCCTTTTTTGATTCCTCATCCCATCGCATCGGACCGGGCGTGTGTGTCCAGCCATGTTTCGCTTCAAGGTAGCGCACTGCGGCATCGAGAGTGAACCAGTCGCGATATGGCGTATGCGCCCTCAGGGTCTCCATGTGAACCTTGTTGAGCATGATGTGGATGTGAAAATGCTTTTTGTCGTCGTGCGCAACGATCATGAATTGATGGCCTTCATATCCGAGCGCCTTCATCGTGTGCAGCGCGCAGTCTACCCATTGCGGTCGAGTCGGACGCTCACCCGGAGGCCATGCCAGTTCATAATGACAGACTGCATCCTTGCAACGATTATTGAGAGATGCAACCCCTTGCATCTCCATCGCCGCTGTGTCGAAGCCGAGAAGATTCTTCGACATGACCACATCTCCTCGCAACAGAAGTTCTCCAGTGTCGGCGTCACGCTCCCGTGTAAGGTATTCCTGAAGCCGATTAAAGCTGCTGGAGTGTTTTCTAGCTGGCTGCACTTTGGCAATCATGTTCACCTGACCGTGCCCGTCTTCAGCGCTCGCAATGCGTTTTGAACAGCCAACAATGTGGAATTCAGTCCCTTGCGCAGACCATCCTCATCCGGGAGACCTTTGATCTGCGAGAGCAGATGCTTCTGGAGTCCACCGAGTCTTGCAAGTTCCCCAGCGGCCTTCTGGTCCATCGTCGAAAGGATTCGCTTGCCCAGTGCACTCCGCCGGACGTACTCGCTCATCGTCAAACTCGCACTGTTGGCCTGGTCTCTGAGGATGGCTTTCTCCTCCTCCGTGATACGGATATCGATTCGTGAATTGGTGCCCTTTGTTCGTGTTGGATTTGTCATTGTCATCTCCGATTCTGTGGGGTCTCGGGGCGTAGCCCTGAGCAAGATGCGCAACCATTTCTCCGAGTAGCCGAAGGCGGATTGGAGAAATGGTGGTGGCTGTACGAAACCCCACAGGGGTTTTGTACGGACAGCGCCTACCTTGCCATTCAGTGTTTAGCCATCCGGCATTTCACCCTTTAACCACCCGTCTTTTCGTTCCAAACCCGATTTCCGCCTCCTTGCCTGTTCAACACAAATATACAATATACTGGCTCTATCTGCGCCGACTGCTGTATTATCTATTGTATAATGGTAAAGTGCTGTTGTGAGGAGGCAAAGCGATGGGAACAGAGGTGCATCGTAAAGTGCAGGTGTTTTCTTCGGAGATTGTTGAGGATGCGCGTATGTTGTTGACTCAGAAAACGTCAGAACCCGTGCCGCAACCCGCTTCGTTCATGATGGGGGCGGTGATACGGACGCTGTTGCCTCTTCTCGTGGAGTTGCGGAGAAAAGGCTATTCGCTGACCATGCTGACTCATCTGCTGGCGGAGAAGGGGATAAAGATCAGTCCAACTGCTCTCTCGGGGTACATGGCGAAATTGAGTGGGCCAGTTGAGGAGGCTTCGGTAAGGGCACGGAAAGAGAGGCCGCAAACATCTACAAGTTCCTCGCAGACACGTGGGACTTTTGTGATGAAGCCGGACGTTACGCTGTGAGAAGGGTGCGATGTATGGAGCGAATACTTTTTGTGACGGGCGGTGCTGGTGGAGTAGGGCTTGAGACTCTGCAACACCATGGCACTCTACGGAATTCGAATGGTGGTTCCTCCGATGTGCTCAACTTATCGCTGATGAAAGCTGCAATGATGTTCCCGCCGACTGACAAACTGCACAACATCCTTCTTGCGAACAGGACTGATGTTATTCCAGGCGAGAACAGCATAACCGTGCAGGGCATTTCGGGGAAAAGTCAGACAGTGGGTTCAAGAGGAGCAAAGTTTCCACGGCTGGTTTGGAGGCAAATTCGGCAGCGACTCTGCTCTGTGGGCTTGGTAAAACAGCGCGCAATTCAAATGCAAGTCAACCTATGAGGTGAAGGGATGCCGAGAAAGATTCTGAGACTGCCAATCGTATTGGATCGTACTGGCCTTTCACGCAGTACCGTTTATCAGCGTGTCACCGAAGGGAAATTCCCAAGGCCAGTGTCGCTGGGGGCCAGGGCTGTCGGCTGGATTGAAACCGAGGTCGAGGAGTGGATTGCCTGCCAGATAGAGGCCAGTCGGGAACTTTGCGGCCAGAGATCTGGAGTGAATCGTTCGTCGGCGAGATGACGTCCGATGCGGGATTTGAGATTGGCATCCATCTGAGATTGGATTGCAGGACTTGGCCTGATTCTCTGCCGACCGAGTTGACTGACTGGCTACGCCGCAGTTTCATGGAAGGGCAATACCTTGCCGCCGCGCTGGGTCCGTTCCAGAAAATCCGCCCAATCCTGCATCATCCTAGCGCGTGGCTCCAGATAAAGAGCATGGTTGTATGCCGCGCTCACCGCATTCCGGGGAGCGTGAGCAAGCTGCAATTCGATATGGTCATGCGCGTAGCCCTGCTCATGCAAAATGGTGGAGGCCAAACCACGGAATCCGTGGCCGGTCATGCGGCCCTTGTAGCCCATGCGCTTTAACGCTGCCAGAATGGTGTTGTTGCTCATCGGATTGGCCGGGTTGAGGTCGCCGGGGAAAAGCCATTCGCTGCACCCAGTGAAATCGCGCAACATCTCTAGCACCTCCAATGCCTGCCTGGCCAGCGGCACAATGTGCGGCGTCCGCATCTTCATGCGCTCAGCGGGTATGTCCCAGCGGGCATTCTCCAGGTCAAATTCCCCCCACTTGGCTTCGATCAATTCGGTGGTGCGCACAAAGGTCATGGACATCAGCTTCATTGCCAACCGTGTGACCTGCTTTCCCTGATAGACCTCGATGCGTCTGAGCAGGGTTGGCAACTCTTTGGCATCAACGCGGGCATAGTTGGTTTTTGGGGCAGATTTCAGAATGTCGCTGGGGCGAATCTCAGTGGCCGGATTGCGCTTGGCATATCCATGGGCGATACCGTAGCGAAAAACCTGCCCTACGGTTTCCAGAGCACGTTTGGCAATATCCCGTGCGCCGCGATCCTGAATCGCGTTGGCCATCGCCACCAATTCCGGTGCCTCGATCTCGGCAATGGGCCGCGCTCCCAAGCAGGGCAGAATATCAGACGCCATGCGCCGCCGGACCGAGTCTACATGGCGGGGGCTTTTCCCTTCCTGCCAGTGCTCCAGCCATTGTTTGGTAACGCTCTGGAAGGAGTTCTCGACCGCGATTTTCTCCGCAGTCTTCTCGGCCTTCCGCTGCGCCATCGGGTCAACGCCGGTTGCCAGCAGCTTACGGGCCTCGGTGTGGCGTTCACGGGCCAGCGCCAGGGGAACATCTGGATATTTGCCGAGGGACATCAGCTTTTCTTTGCCCTCAAACCGATAAGACCAGCGCCACAGTTTCCCGCCAGTCGGCTTGACCCAGAGGTAAAGGCCGCCTCCATCGCCAAGGCTGTATGCTTTTTCCGCCGCTTTGGACCGTTTGATCTCCGTATCTGTCAGTCCGGCCATGCCCATTCCTCCTCGTTTATGAAAAGTACACCCACTTCAAAAACAGAATACACCCAAAAGTACACCCGCCAAAACACGGCTGCACCTGGATGCATCTGGACGCAGAAAGACCTAAAGCCTAGCATTTGCTAGGCTTTAGGTCTTTCTATTGGATGTCTTGGGATGTTCTTGGAAGGTGTCTTGGCGGAGAGAGGGGGATTCGAACCCCCGATAGAGCTTTTAGGCCCTATAACGGTTTAGCAAACCGCCGCCTTCAGCCACTCGGCCATCTCTCCGCGCCTCAGAGGATTATACCGGATGTTGGGCTTGGGATGGGCAGGAACCCCGTTTTGCGGCAATCAATCACCGACTTGAACGTCCCGATCTGGCTCAGCGGCTACTTGCCCGCCTTCTCCGCGGCGACCTGTCGCTGAGGACCCTGGCCATCCACCGGAACTACTATCGTCGCTGATGATGAAAGCGGATGTCTATCTCTCCCGCGGCCTTCGTCCCATTTTGGGCGGCGCATCGTTGCCGGGGAACCGGATCTGCGTACTCGCTGGAAGCTGAACCGCTCACCGGATAAAACGAAGAATCGCAACCCCGTGAGAGTGGCCGAAAGTTCACAGTACACAGATTCACGGGAAATAAGGGGGTAGGGGGTGCCTGGTGGTACGGACCGGGGACATTCCGGACAGATTGGTCAGTGAACAGTGGTCAGTCCCGAAGTGCTCGCGGATCACGGAGGGCAGCCTTGCGGCTTCAAGTTACTTCTATTTGCCAGTGTGCGCCGACGAAGAGATATTTTCCGCAAAACCCATGCGGCGGGGCAAACGGCACTTGGGTTGCAGCGAACACCTTCGTCACCCGCCACCGCATGGTCTTCATTTCACGCTAAGGGCTGTCGCGACAGGTGACCATCTCAACACCGGGCCATGTGCCGATCCGCCTGCTGATAAACTCCACGTCGGTTGAGGCTCGTGCTCTCCCACTCTTGCCGCGATGAAACTACGTCAAGGATTATGTACCCCCACGTTTATTGCTAATTTAAGGGCGGTACACTCGCCGGGATCCACTCCACATACAAAATCAATTTATGCAAACTCCGGACCGGAGGCACTCGGTTTTGTGGTTGGAAATTGAGATGTAGGCCACCGGCCGGACTATAGCGGTTCTCCAATTGGTGTAGAGGGAAAGCATAATCGCCGAGTGGCTTTTTCCTTAAGAAAAAGCCACCTTGCACAATCCTGAAAACGCCACAGAAATTGGAAAACCGCTCTACTTGTGCACAGTGGGTGCGACAGTTGCCGAACGTTGTTTCCGCCTGTTTTCGATGAAGACTTGCTCTTCAAGTGGATCGTGGAGCGAGTGGTAGGCGACACTGAGCAACTCAGCGTCTGCGGTGTCTCCACTCAGTTCCCATATCATCAGGCCGCCCAGGTGCTCGTGCGCGGCATAGCTCGCTTTGAAGCGGATGGAGACCGGATCTTCAAATGTCCAGAATGTCCGGCCATCGAAGAGCCATGGCGCTTGCGAAAGTTCTTCCCGATAGGAGGCGAAGTTAGGAGTAATGCTGCGGATATGGCTGTAGGAGCGGTCTTGCTTGACGGGGTTTCCTTTCTGAAAGAGGCCGCTATTGCTGCTCTCAACCTCGGTCCAACTGTAGCCATAGAAAGGCAAACCCATCAGAATTTTTTTCGGAGGTACACCAGCCGCTTCGTAGGCGGCAATACTTTTTTCGATGGAGTGGAGATCATGCGGATCAACGGAGAACAGTGGCGCGAGCAATCCGGTCGTTGGACTCCATGGTCCAGTATAGTCGTAGTTCATCACGCCCACTTGATCGACGAGCGGGGCAATCTCAGCAAAATCCGTGCCCGATAACGCCTGCGGCGATTCGTCAACCGCAACCGACAAGAGCAAATCCGGACGCACCTTATTCATTTGAAGGCGAAATTCCTGGATCAACGCAAGAAAATTGGGCGCATCTTTTCCCTGGGGTGATTCCCAGTCGATGTCGATTCCGTCGAAGAGCCTGGGCTTGTAAACGCCGTGTGCGAGATGCCCGCGCAG
>Ga0255355_1000467_pt1 | contig 24273 bp, 26 predicted proteins | sample HBST75metaG_FD_189943 | JGI IMG/M metagenome (GOLD analysis project Ga0255355, IMG submission 189943) | Peat soil microbial communities from Stordalen Mire, Sweden - H.B.S.T75 | ecosystem: Environmental > Terrestrial > Soil > Wetlands > Peat | place: Sweden: Norrbotten County, Stordalen Mire...
CCTGCTGGTGGACGGGCGCAAGATGTCAAAGAGCGAGGGCAATTTCTACACTCTGCGCGACTTGCTGCTGAAGGGGTTCAAGGCCTCGGCCATCCGTCTGGCGCTGGTTTCAGTGCCTTATCGGCACCAGCTCAACTTCACCTTCGACGGCCTGATGGAAGCCACCAACGCCATTGAGCGGCTGAGGACTTTTCACCAGCGCCTTACCAAGGGCAGCTTTGCACTGGGCGCAAACCCCGCGCTACAGGAGGCCGCAAAGAAGGCTCAGGCCGACTTTATGGCCGCGCTTTGCAACGACCTGAACACAGCCGAAGCCCGCGCACCGATTTTCGAGCTGGTCCGCGCCGCGAATACGGCCATCGATCGCGGCGAACTTCTGGCGGATGACCGGAATGCTGTTCTGGCCGTGCTGGCCAGCTTCGATGCGGTCTTTGACGTGATTGAAGATTGCGACGCTGAGCCCACACGCCTCGCCCTGGAATGGGCCGTACAGGCAGGCCGCGAGGCGGAGGTCGCTCCCGAGCTGCTGGCTCGCCAGTCGCTTAGCGATGAGGCCATCGACGCATTGGTGGCAGAGCGGACGCAAGCCAAGAAGCAGCGCAATTTTGCCCGCGCCGACCAGATTCGCAATGAACTTGCGGGAAATGGCATCGTGATCGAAGACTCGAAAGATGGCGTGCGCTGGAAGCGGAAATAGCATAAATCGGCGTAAACTGAGATAGATTGGATAGCCGGTTTCCAACGGAGGTGTTTGCCATGGAATTCGAGATCGTGTTTGATCGCGAGGAAGATGGTCGCTGGATTGCGGAAATTGAGAGTTTACCCGGCGTGCTTGCGTATGGAGCCACTCGCACAGAGGCTCGATCAAAAGTTCAGGCGCTGGCGCTGCGAGTGGTTGCCGACCAGATAGAAGCAGATCATTCGATTCCGGATCAGGTGCGTTTCGCCGCTGCTTAACAAAAAATAATTTGCGGTTAAATTGTATCGGGTAGGGAATACTCGCTGCATGGATAAATTTCCATCAACAAGTGCGAAAAAAGCGCTGCGGGCCTTGCAGCGCATAGGTTGGTGTGAGAAGCCCCGTTTGAGCAAGAGCGGTTCTCACAAGCAACTCGAAAATCCGAATTATCCCTATGAATTTACGTGGGCCTTTCATGATGGGGAAGAGCTTGGCCCCAAAATGCTGGCTAGAATTGCGAAACAAACCGGCTTGAAGCCTAAGGATATATAGCGCATGGAAGCCAACGAAGCCCAGGAATTGCAGGAGCACGCTGAGCACGGATCACATGAGTCCGCGCTGCGGCCGGTTGCTTTCACGATGAGCCTGCTGGCCGTGCTGGTGGCCGTGACCACCGTGCTGGGGCATCGCACGCACACCGAGGCCGTTCTCAACCAGAACAAGGCCACCGATCAGTGGAACGAATATCAGGCCAAGAAAATCCGCTCGTACAACACATTTCTTTCTGCCAATCTGCTCACCGTGGTGACTGTTGCGGACAAGAGCGCCGCGCAGAAGATTGCCAAGGGCTACGCCGACCACCAGGAAAAATGGGCCGATGAGCTGAAAAAAGAGCAGGAGAAGGCCGAGGCGTTGGAAACCAAGGTGGAACAGGCAGAAGCCCGCGCCGACCGCTTCGATCTGGGCGAGGCGCTGCTGGAGATCGGGCTGGTTGTCACTTCCGTCACGCTGCTTACGCGGCGGCGCATCTACTGGTATATGGGGATGGTTTTCTCGGCGGGCGGAATTGTGTCGGCGGTTTCTGTGCTGCTACTGAAGTGATTGCGCGCTTGCCTCAGGGATTTTCTGAACGAAACCTTCTCGTGAAGTCGGCCTTTTTCTCCGAGGCTTTCACAGGCTGCGGAAAAACTCAGGGATTCAGTGTAATTGGCGGGAAACACCCCTCCAGGCCTAAAGGCCCCGTTGATTTATTGGCGTTATACGGGGGTTGAAACCCCCGCTTCCCTCCGGATAAAACTAGGACTCCTTCCAGATCGAGTTTTTCCGCAGCCTGTTTAGCTGCGCCTTTTCAAAACTGCAATTTGTTCAGCGGTTTTCCAAAGTGCCGACCTACTTTGCTGGTGACTGTTCCAGTTCCTCGGCGGGGAGGCTCTCGCCCTTTACGCGCGTGGTGGTGAGCAGATAGACCGCCACCACAACACCTGCCATGCCGACGAACTCCGCGCCCTCAGGCCGCTCGTGGAGCAGAAAAATCCCAAGCAGCACCGCGACCACAGGGTTTACGTAGCAATAGGACGAAACCTTGGCCATGGATACGTGTTCCAGCAGATAGATGAAGCTGGTATAGCCGATGAGCGAACCGCCGGTGATGAGGTAGGTGACTGAGCCGATCGAAGCCGCATTCACGTGAAAATCGGGCCACTCGCCAAGAGCCGTGCCCAGCGTGGTATTGAAGATGCCGGCGGCCATCATCTGCCAGGCCGCGGCCACAAAGCAATTCACAGGCAGCCGGGCGTGCTGCGAGATAACGCTGCCCACGGCCCAGGCAAGCGCTCCGGTCAGCAGAACGATGATAGCGATGAGGCGCGTACGGTTGCCGGACAGGCCAGTGCGCAAAGAGGGCCAGAGCAGCGCCGTCAGTCCCGCAAAACCCAGGGCCATGCCCAGCCAGCCGCGCGCAGGCAGCGGCTGGCCGCCGGGCAGCAGCATATCGGCCAGCACCATGTAGAGCGGAATCACGGCCAGAATCAGCGAGGTCAGCCCGCTGGGGATGGTTCTTTCTCCATAGATTTGCGAGACATTGCTGGCGCTGAGCAGGAACAGCCCAATCATCCCCATGAACGCCATGGTCTTCGGCGGCCAGAAGATGCGCATTCCGCGCCAACGGCACCAGCCCAGCAGAATTGCACCGGCAATCAGGAATCGCGTTCCGGCCATCAGCAGCGGCGGCATCTCTTGCGCTCCGATGCGGATGGCCGTATAGGTGGAGCCCCAGAAAAAGTAGACGCAGAAAAACGCCAGAACAAGCGAAGCCGTGGTGGCTTTTTTCTGTCCCGGGAGGTCCGAACTGGTTGTGGAATCAGTCATGGAGATACGTTCATCGTAGAGCATTTCCAATTTACGCGCTGTTTGGGCATCGATGGGACGAGGGGATTTTCCTTGAGGAATCAGGCGTTTGGCCTCGGGAACAGGATATCGCTCGGTTGAGGGGCGCGCCCACCCACCGTTTGCCAGAAATGCAAAATGCAGGTTCTTCGACTCCGCTGCGCTTCGCTCCTGATGACACGAAACTTAACCCCAATAGAATCAGTAGGGCTTTCTGGTGTCATTTTCTCGCCGTAACTCGCACCGCGAGTCATGCTGCTCAGAATGGCAGAAGGATGGGGCACCCATGCGCAATGAATAAGTGGAAAATGCGCTGTACCTCTTCGGGCGTACGCATGGAAAGGCGTTCGCGCGGCGTGCTATGCTCTTGGCCAACGGGATTCTGATGCAAATGCACGCCACAAATGCGCTGCCGATGACGCCAGCCTGCAAATGCTGGTCGCAGTCGCGAGCGCGCATCATTTGCCCGCGGCGGCACCTGCGCGTGCTGCCCACCCGCACTCGACCTAGTCTCTTCGGCGGCGATTAGTTCCAGGTCCGCCGAAGATCCTCGCTTTCGTTTACGGACTGATCAACTCATCCATGTCCGTGAAATTGGTCCGTGAAATTGGATGCCCCACCACCCTTCCGGGGTCCGCAGTCCAACTCTCTCCAGCCAGGGAGCCGGGATCGCTCTAACCGCATCGCCGAGGAGACACGAAAATGACCAAGCAAGAAATGCACGCGCAATACGGACCCAAACTGATTTGTCCCGTGCCCGGACCCAAGGCTCAGGCTGTGGTGGCAGCAGACAAGCGGTTTATTTCGCCCAGTTATACACGCTCTTATCCTCTGGTAGCCAAGCGTGGCCGCGGCATTCGCGTGGAAGACGAGGACGGCAACGAGTTTCTCGACTTTGCCGCGGGCATTGCCGCGATTTCAACCGGGCATTGCCATCCCGAGGTGGTTACAGCCATACGGAAGCAGGCCGGCGAGCTGCTACACATTTCCAGCACAGACTTTTACGACAAGCACATCACGGACCTGTCTGAACGGCTCTCTGCCATTGCACCCATGCCGGGACCGCACAAGTTCTTCTATGGCAACTCCGGCGCAGAGGCCATTGAGTGCGCGATGAAGCTGGCGCGTTACCACACTGGGAGGCAGCAGATCATTTCGTTCCTGGGCGCTTTTCATGGCCGCACGATGGGCGCGCTGTCGCTGACCGGCTCCAAGCCCCAGCAGAAGCGGCGCTTTTCTCCGCTGGTTCCGGGCGTGACGCACATCCGCTATCCTTATGCATATCGCGGCTGCACGGGCGGACAGCAGGATGAGGAAGCCTTCAGCATGGGCTGCGCGCGCTTCATCGAAGAGAAGCTCTTCAAGACCATTCTGCCGCCCGAAGAGGTGGCTGCAGTTTTCATTGAGCCGATCCAGGGCGAGGGCGGCTACGTGGTGGCGCCCGACAACTTTATGCGCGAGCTGCGCGCGATTTGCAACCGACACGGCATCCTGCTGGTGGTGGACGAGGTGCAGTGCGGCATGGGGCGCACCGGCAAATGGTGGGCCGTTGAACACTCTGGTGTGGAGCCGGATATTGTTTGCATCGCCAAGGGCATTGCCTCGGGCATGCCGCTGAGCGTTTGCATGAGCCGCGCGGAAGTGATGGACTGGGCACCAGGCTCGCACGCTTCCACGTTCGGCGGCAATCCGGTTTCGATCGCCGCGGCGCTGGCCACGCTGGACATTGTGGAGCGCGAGGCGATGGCGAACGCCGCACGAGTGGGCGAGTTGATGCTGGATCGCTTGCGTAGGTGGAAGCAGAGCCATCCGCTGGTGGGCGACGTGCGCGGACGAGGCCTGATGATCGGCATCGAACTGGTGAAGGACAAGGAAACGCGCGAACCGGCCACCGAGCTGCGCAACCGCGTGGAGACGCTGGCTTTTGAGCGCGGCCTGATGGTGCTTGGCTGCGGCGAAACCACGCTCCGGCTCTCGCCTCCGCTCGTCGTCAACGAGCATGAAGCCACGGTAGCACTCGACATTCTTGAAGAGGCGCTGACGGTGGTGGAGAAGGAGTTTGAGCAGGCAACCGCGTAGCAGGGGCTTCGATATATGGCAGTAGGAGAACTCTGCCGGGATGCCGGGCCGGAGTTTCGGTCCGGCATTTTCATTTTGGATTTGCGCCTTTCGCATATCCGGACGAGAATGGGTTGCTATGAAAATGCTGACACAGATTTGGTACGCATGTCTGGAACATGCGATGGGCTGCCTGAACTGGCTGGTGCGGCGGCGCAGCAGTGCGGCTTACCTTCCCGCTCACTTGGCAATTGGCATCCGAGGCGAAGATGCCGCCTACTTTTACCTGCGCCGCAACGGCTACACGGTGGCTGCGCGGCGCTGGTCTTCAGGCCATCAGCCCGGCGACATCGACCTGATTGCCTGGCAGGGACCGCTGCTGTGCTTCGTCGAAGTGAAGACGCGCACAGCCCATGACGCCACCCCTGCCGAGGTCGCCGTCGACGCGCACAAGCGCAAGATCCTGCGCAGCCTGGCCCACGAGTATGTGCGCCAGTTGCCGCAGGAAACTGCTCCGCAGGTTCGCTTCGATGTGTTGAGCGTGTACCTGGTGCCTGGGAAAAAGAGGGAATTCGTGCACTACGAGAACGCCTTCGGCTGGAGCGAGCGGCGACCGGATTAGCGATACGCTCGATGGGCTGCTACGAGGATAGGCCACGGCAAAAACAACCGCGGGTCCTTCGACTTCGCTGCGCGGTGGGCAGGATTCTCGGCCACAAGACGCCGCGCATGACGCAACGCTATGCGCACCTTTCGCCCGGATATATGGCGACGGCAGTGAACAAGCTGGATGGGGCGTTTGCCGGTGCTCTGCCGGAACAGAAGTAGAGAACCGTTTTGCTTGGATGGGGACTGCGTACCTCTGCGTTAGTCCCCGTAGCGTCCCCGCTTTTTCGCGGTATCGCTCTAAATCTACCTAAACTATTGATTCTATTGGCGTCCCCGATGGGATTTGAACCCATGTTATCGCCGTGAAAGTGGTCATCCGTCTCGTAACTTATTGAAACTAGACGGCATGGATAGCGCAGTAAGGCACTTTTAGGCATAGTTGGAGCGGGTTATCGGACTGTTATCGGACCATGATTTGCGAAGTGCTCTGGAGCCAATCGAATGGAACCAGACCTTCGAACAATTCTCGAATCTCTACCGTCCAAGTCGTCCCGTTCTAAACTGGAACCCCACCGCGAACTGATCCGTGAACTGCGCCGTAAGGGGCGAACATACCGCGAGGTCGCGCGGCTCTTCCATGAGCGCCTTGGACTGTACGTCGCGCCCAGCACACTTCACTCCTTCGTAAAAGTGCGGGCCAAGCATCGCAAGCGAACACAATTTGAATTGCCGCCGCTGGAACTCGCAGTTGCAGAGTCACCGGCACTCGACCGAGTTGCCGCCCTCAAGGCAAAGCCGACGGTACGGAGTTCAAAGCCTACCCGCTTCGTCTTCCGTGAAAACGAACCTTTGACCCTGACCAGCAACGGGGGTGAGCAATGACTGCATATTCAAAGCGTGTTGTCTTCACCATGGGCGGTAAAGGCGGCGTTGGCAAAACTGGCGTCATCGTCTCCTTGGCCGAGTGGTTCGCATTGAACGAGATTCCTGTTACGCTGCTCGATCTCGATACTGAGAATAAGGCGCGTGGCTCTCTCAAACACTTTTTCAATGACACGGTCACCAAGGTCAACATTCACACGCCTGCGGGTCTCGATGCCTTCGTCGATCATCTCGACGCGGGTACACCCATCATTCTCGCCGATATGGGGGCCGGTGCCGGACAGGTGGCCGCTGATTGGTTCGAGTCGATGTACGAAGATGTCGCTGCAACTGGCGTTCGCTTTACGGCAGTCGGAGTGGTCACGCCAGACCCGGCCAGTGTTGAGAGCGTCCTTGCCTGGGCAAGCCGCCTTCAAGATCGGGTGGAGTATGTCATTGTCGAAAACGCTACAAGCGCCTTGGCGGATTTCACCTACTGGCGGTCCACCGAACAGGCAAATCGCTTCCGCGAAGCATTCACGCCGGAAATCTTGCAGATGGAGTTTCGGCTTGCGGAACTTGAAAACCCTGTCCGGCAACATGGAATCCAACTGGGGCAGGTCGCAGATCGCAAGACCGATGTAGGTGAACTGAAGCGGGCATCACTCGTTATGCGCGCACAAAGCTATCGGCGGAGGCTCTTCTCTGAATTCGACCGTGCAAGGCAGGCGTTCTTGCCATGAGTACAACCACGTCCAACATCGCCAGTGTTGCGGAGGGAGAGCCGACGCTGTTCGACTCTCTCGCCCGTCTTGTTCCCGAAGAATTGCAGACCGCATATTATCGCGTTCTCGCGCATACTCGCACACTCAGCCCCGACGATGAAATGCTGCGCATTCTCGAAGCGATGGGCATCCTGGCTCTGCTCACATGTCACACGCCGAAAGATATTGCCGACGAACGGGAACGCTTTCAGGAAATGCTTGATCTTTATCAGCAGTATTCGGATGAAGCACAACAGAAGATGCTCGGCTATGTTCGCGAATTGGAGGCGCGGATTTCTGCTCTCCCCGGCGAAATTGAAGCCGGTCTTGATCCGCAGCAAATTGCAAAGATCCTGGGAGAGAGTTTGCGACAAAACTTTCTTCAATCGGGCATAACGGCCACGGTCAAAAGTCTGCAAATAACCGGCACGGCCCTGACGGCTGCCCAAAAGGAACTCTCCTCTGCTCTGCGCGCTTTGTCAGACTCACATGGCGGGATCGTCGCTCAAGTTGAGTCTGCCAACAACCGATTGACCTATTCCCTCGAAAGCCGGGGAAGGACGCTTGATGCTCTCCTGCATGAACTGAAGGGCGATTTGCTGCACATCTGGATTCCTCTTGCGTGCGGCGCAACCCTTCTTGTCGGCATGTTCTGCGGTATGGAGATTCAGGGCTGCCGGGATTCGCCTTCCGAGGCAGCCACAGCGCCGACGCCGACCACGGTGCAACCTGCGCCAGTGCTGCAACCGGACAAAGGCGGCAATTCAGGCGGCAACTCACAGAAACCGCACCATATCCAGCACGACGCTAAGCCTGTCGCTGGGCAGGTACGGTAGAATCGAGCGATAGCGCTGACGGGCGGCTATCTGGAAGGAAATGAATGGCTTTGCAGACATTCAAACGCTTTCCGATCCGGCTGATCGCAAGGACAAAACTCTTGACAACTGGCGGGAATGCCGTCACTATAGTGATGACATACCCGCCAAGCCTCTCCCTGGAAACAGGTGAAGCTCAAATCGGCGGGTTTTTCTTTTTCCTATGAAATACAGCAAGCCTCATCTTCCTTACGAAGATCAACTCGATTTATTGATCCGTCGCGGTCTTGCTTGTTCCGACAGGGCCGGTACGCTGTATTGGCTGAAACGAATTGGCTATTACCGTCTGAGTGCGTATTTCATTCCCTTCAAAGATCCCGCCACTGGCAACTTTCGTCCGGGAACGACCTTTGAGCAAGTCATTGATCTCTATCGATTCGATACCGACCTGCGGCGGCTCGTGCGCGAAGCACTTGACGCGATTGAAATCAGCGTTCGAGCCGTCATTACCTACGAAGTAGGAAAAGACCTGGGTGTCTTCGGCTATGCAGATCGGGCCAATTTTGCTGCGGCATTCAATCATGCCGACTTCATGAAGATTCTACGGCGCGAAGAGGGGCGTTCGACCGAGGTTTTCATCGGCCACTATCGGACCAAGTACACCTCAGAAACAGACTTGCCGGTGTGGATGGCAACGGAGCTGATCAGCTTTGGCGCGCTCTCAAAGATGTATGAGCACTTGAGGACCGGTCTGCGAAAGAAGATCGCCCGCGAATTCAATCAGCCGCAACCCGTCTTTGTAAGCTGGCTTCACTCCCTGACGGCTGTCCGCAATGTATGCGCGCATCACAGCCGGTTGTGGAACCGAGAACTTGCCGTCAAGCCGGAATTGCCTGTGGCGTGGAAGACAAACGGCATAGGCAACGACCGCTTCTACGTGATCGCGCTGATCATCCAAACGCTGCTCGCCGACATTGCTCCTGATTCCCAATGGGGAGAGCGGCTCAAGGCTCTTTTCAGCGCTCATCCAACGGTCAATCTTCGAGCCATGCAATTCCCAGCCAATTGGCAGAACCTCGCACACTGGAAGTGAAAGCAATCGTGACGAACTTAGATTGCGTGTGCTCCGCTTCGGTCACCCCTGCGTCCTGGAATACCCAATAGAAACTATTCACAGCAGGATCGTGCCGAGTCTTCTCTATGAGATCCGAGTATATGTGCGACCCGACAAGACGCGCGAGACTTGGCCGTCGTCCAATGCGCCGATCAGCTCTCTGATTCGGTCGATGCCATTTCCCGTTGCCGCAAGATACCGGATTTCGCGAACTTGTCCCGCGCTTAACCGATTTTCGCGGCCACAGATGACGGCCTCAGCGTACGCCGGATCATTCCAACTTTCGGCGACTCCTGGGTTCGGCCTTCCAATATGTGGGTGAGTCTTCAAATACTCATCGAGCAGCGCTTCACGATCATCACTTTCAGTCAAAGATGTTCCGCCGATAGGTGATAGCTTTCGCAATACCTTGATGCCCTCACGGCCACCTGGGATCATGTTCAGGCCGTTCGGGTGTTTGGATGACAAGCTGTATTTGTCCACGAGGTATTCCTCGGCGTCCATCGCCGAATCCTCATTTAGGCCGACTGCGCAAATTGCACTGACGAAAGCAGTCAACATTGGCCCTGTTTGATTTTCTCTGTGGACATGCTCCGCACGCGCGGATATTAGCTCCTTCAATTTGGAGGGAAATAACCGGCGAGATTCGTCCGCGAGTGCCGATTCCACATGCTCGGTGAAGCGTTTATTCCAGCCTCTTTTGGTTATTCCGTAGTAGACGAACTCCTTCCCGTCATTACAGACGAGCGCGTGCAGGTAAACGGAATATGTTCTTTCAAGGCTCGGGCCGCCTTTGATAAGAGCACGCAACGGAATTTCCACGCGCATCGGGATGTCGAGCGTGGGCGAGTGCATCTTAAAGAATACGACCGGCGCTGTCTCTTTCTCTTTCTTGGCTTCCAGAACCATGGAGGTAAAGAGTGGCCCACGCTTTGTGAGCAACTGACATATTTCCACGATGATTCTGCCTCGATCTTGAAACGCGAATGGGGCGCGGTAGGCCGGATTCTTTCCGTTCCAAGAAGCGATTATGTCGGGAATCTGAGTCTTCTCGTTTAACCCTATAAGGTTGGCATCGAGAACGTCTGCGCATCGCTCCAAATTGAAAGTAAGCCCATCCGTCAGGTACTTCATGTTCGGGAGGTCAACGAATTTCAACGCTTTGCTCATGTGTTGCTTCATCATTTTGGAGGTGCAATCGGAATGATGTTCCAAGTAATGACCAGACTGCACGCCAAGAAGAGAGCAGCGCAAATGATCAGGCTGCGCTCAAGCCATAAATTCAGAGCGTCCGCAATGATCAACTTGTCATTCAATTTCTGCGCCTGGTCAAGAGCCTTCTTTGCGTCCTCCGGCTTATTGTCATCTGCCAATGCCTTGTGGAGATCCATTTGGATCGAAAGGGCTCGGGCGTGACGGACAGCGTCAATCGCTCTGCTTTGAAACCAGAAATTTAAGACGGATCCGATGACAGCCAAGAGGCGAAATGCGTGGAGGAGCGGTCGAATCAAACAGTTGGAAAATAAATCTGGCTGATTCGAATAGCCGATCGATAGCACAAAACCGCCCATAAACAAGATCCAGAGCGCATAGTAAAGCTTTCCATTGATTTCTCTATCCCATTGGAGGAACTCCGGCTGCTCTTTGAGCTTCTGAATGACAATGTCAGCTCCTAGTCTAGAATCGCCTGATCCGCTAATGCCCATCACACCTCCTTACGCAACAATTGCTGGCAAACAATACCACGCCAAACTGACGACACCGCCATGTCCGTCGCTCCATACAGATCTCTTTTATTGATGTGGATACTGAAGATTGCTCAGATTATGGCAGGCCCATTCAAAGCCGCCTTTGCACGCTTTCTGGTAGAGGGCGAGAGCCTGATCGTGGCTCTTGGGTTCTCCGCGCCCTGACTCGTATGAACCCGCGAGGTTGTTGCAGCCCCACATGTCCCCTCCGTCACAAGCCTTTTCATACAGGTTGGTCGCCTTGTTGTAATCCGTATCGTTCCCGAAATCGTAGGTCATGCCGAGCCGGGTGCATCCCAACATCACTCCGCTTTGACACGCTTTCTGATAGAGAGCACGCGCTGTCGCCAAGTTTTTCTCCCTATCCGCGAAGATTGAATTATCGTTCTCATATACAGCCCCAAGGGTGATACAGGAAGTCAAAGCTCCTCCACCACAAGCTTTTTCCAGCAGAGGTTTCGCTTCTTCATAGTTGTGCTGATCGTAAAGGTCCTGGCCAGCCTTGGCTCGTTCGGCAGCGTGTTCGCGAAGGTAAACCGGATCTGCATCCTGCTGTGCTTGGATTCGGTCGTTTCTGACAGGCTGGAGTACGACGCGAAAGATGGTCTGACCCGCTGCCTTGATCTCAATATCCTTTTCCATCTTGTCGAGCCCATCATCGGTTACAGCCACCAATGCGTGCTGACCGAGTTCGATCTTCGCTTTCGCAGACCCCCCAGCATCGATGTGGCCCTTTGTCTCGCCGTCCAGCTTCCAGTTGCAGGCCAAATCGCAAGCCACCAGCAGCGTTGCAGGAGCTTGCTTCTTCGGTCGCAGGATTGGCACGTCATCCTGCTGCGCCACTACTTGCGCAGCCGCAACTGCCAGTATCATGAGCCACGTCCATTCGGCCAACTTCCTTCCCCGCATTCCGTCCTCCCATATGTTCCGTAGCCGGATGAGCCGCCTGTGCCGATGTTCGCCCAGACATTCTCGTCGGTTCCCGACTTACTTCATGCCGCGCAGTAGGTCGCAACCTTCGGCCACTTTACCGTCGCAGGCCTTCTGAAAGTACTTGCGTGCATCGCCGCTGTATCCGGCGTCCTGATATAGAGAGCCGAGACTAGCGCAACTGGGCAATATCCCTTGGTCACATGCTTTCTGGTAAGCCTCACGTGCCTTTTTCGTCTCGTGTGGACCGCCGAGGCCCTGGGCATAGAGATAGCCGAGATAGTTGCAGGCCTTCATCTCCCCATCGAACCCAGCATATTTGAATCCGTTTTCGTCCGTACCATTACAGGCTTGTTCGAAGAGCGGTCTCGCTTCCTTGTATTGCTTCTCACTGAAGAGTGCAACCGCTTGCTTTTCGACATCGGCAACATGCGAAGTTGCCGACGCTTCAGCAGGGGCAACCTCATGACCTCCGTATGCTACGAATGGATCACTGGCCGTGGGCGCGGTAGACTTTGAACCAGACTGGGAGGCGATGTGGACGACCTCGCCAATGGCAACTAAGACAGCAAGAACAATCACGATGGCCTTGGCTAATTCGCTATGTGTCTTTTTCTTTTGCCAATACCACGCGATCCCAGCCCATCCAGCGGCCTCCAGAAGATAGATTGGAACAAGCCCCTTGACTATTGATACCAGCAGACTGATAGCAGAGAAGGCTCCAAATACCAAGGTCCCGACTCTGATTGCTGTTCCGGCCACTCCGTCTCTAATCGGCTCAGATTCATCGGTCAGGGTATCTGTCACCGAGTGGACTTCTGGCGAATGGCTCGCGGATGATTCAATCACGGAAGGTTTAGGATCAAATGCCTTTCCACAGTGCGGACAAAACTTGAAGTTGTCCGCCGACTCTTTGCCACATATGTTGCAGACCATAGTGCGTTCTCCAGTAGCAGTCGGAAGGCAACGGTTAGGTCGCGGTGGAACTGCGTCCGCAGGTTCGAGGGGGGACACTGCCCGCTGCGAAACGCCAGTGCTCTCTGGCTCAAGGGTGGTGGTTGACTTGGTCAATTCAGTGTCTAGCTAACCCAGTCTCCCGGCGTTAGACTCAGCCGTCGCCCATGCCCGAGCAGCCCCTTCATCAGCGAAGTCCTTAACCAACAAATCGTCAACTCCGGGGGGCATTGACTTCACAACCTCAACTCTCCCAGCGGGTTGTGGTTGATGTAGTGGTTGATTGGGATTCCGTTCAAGGACAAGCTATAAGAAGACGGACCAGCACCGGGTCGGTTCATGTGTCCTGTGGCATCTGTCATTGCATGAATCTCCTTTTGATTAGGAAGTATACGACTGTACAGCCTGCGATTGACATCGCCGGTCTTATTGCAAGAGCGAGAAACGGCTACCATGCGTTTCCGCCGGTGCTTTTCAGCGTCTTTGTCGCCGCCCTCCTTCCAAGGCTCCTTTCGCGGCCCAGTAGCTTGCTATTGCCTGCGCGCCGGTAGATGGGCGGTCTTGTGGAAAACGTCATGGCCAAGTGTGGCGGACACCCCCTCACGGACGTTGGTGAGTTTCTGTGCAGCGTATGCGCCGCACAAGACGGCGGTGTGATTGCGGATACTTCAGAACTCGAACGCAAATCGAATGGTTCTCGATTCTCCTCGAACATGATCCGAAGTCAATCGAATCTTGTTCGAGGCTGGTGGTCAGCGTAGACCATCCTAAGCCGTCAGGCTTAGGGATGGTGTCTATCTTCAAAACGAGCGTAGCGAGAACGCTCTTCGCCGGACTCAGCCGAAATGACGCTTGCGGATTCTGGCCGAGCAGGCCGTGATATAGGCAAACTGGGTGCTGGGCTTGGCTCCTGCAAAGTTGCGGCAATCGGACGGAAAGGCGCAAACACGGTTGCAATGCAAATTCGAACAGAGTTAGCGTCGGGCTATGCTGACGATACGGGCCATGTCGGGCGGTGTCGGGTATGCCCAGCGGCATCTCGAACACAGCGATTACTACGATGAACACCGCCGCGTACAAGGCGAGTGGCAGGGGCGTGGAGCCGAGTTGCTCGGATTAAGCGGCGGCGTGACTCGGGAACAGTTTGAGGCTGTCCGTGAAGGCTTACACCCTGAGACCGGAGAATATTTGCGTCCGCGTCACAGTGCGGATCGAGTGAGTGTGGACGGAAGCGAGCAGAGTAAGGCTCGGTCTCTCTACGATCTGACGTTCTCCGCGCCGAAGTCTATTTCGATTCAGGCGATGGTCGCGGGAGACTCACGCCTGATCGCTGCTCATGATACAGCCGTCCGCGAAACCCTGGCAGAGGCCGAAACCCATACGGCGACTCGCGTCCGCCTAAATGGGGCAAACGAGGATCGCACCACCGGCAATTGGATCGTTGCCGCATACCGTCATGACACCAGTCGGGAACTCGATCCTCAGCTACACACGCACGCTGTGGCCGCCAACCTCACCTATGACGGCGCAGAAGGCCGCTGGAAGGCGCTCCAGGCATCGGGCTTGTATGAGCGCCGGGCATATCTCACCGAGGTCTACAGGAATACTCTTGCCCATGAGGTACGCAGTCTCGGCTATGAGATTGAGACGCGGCGTGATTCTCGCGGCCGTAACCTTGGCTTTGAAATTCGCGGGGTCTCTGATGACTTGCAGGAAAGATACAGCCAGCGCAGCGCACAGCGGGATTTGGCCATTGACGAATTCATAAAGCAAAATGGCCGCAGACCAACCGACAATGAAGTGGCTGTCCTCGTCCGGGAAACTCGTGCGGATAAACTCGCGGAAATCTCTACAGAGCAGGTCCGGCAACAGCAGCAGGCGCGTCTGTTCCCGGAGGAACAGCGAAGCCTCGAACAACTTCGGCACGACTCCCAGGAGCACAAGCAGAATGTGCCGCATGAAATTTCGCGAGCGCATGATTCCTTGCAATACGCAAAGGAACATCTCTTCGAGCGACGTTCTGTCGTTCATGATTACGAATTGCTGGCTGAAGCTCTGCAACATGGCCGGGGCCGAGTCGATCTGGGGCAATTACGCGGCTTGTTGCAGGTTGAGCAATCTCAGGGCGAACTCATCCATGCCGGTAATCGACTGGCAACTCGTGACAGCCTGGACCGCGAACAGCGCATGGTGGCTTTAGTAAATAAGGGCATCGGCCAGTACCCGCTACTGGGTGGCACGTATGAGTTCCATCCGGATGAACATCTCAGGGACGAACAAAAACACGCAGTTCAGCAGATTCTTGATTCACGCGATTTCGCTATTAATCTGCGTGGAGCAGCCGGAACCGGCAAAACGGCCACACTTCAGGAAATTGATCGCGGGCTTCGCGAAGCCGGACGCAATGTAACGGCGATTGCGCCGACTCGCAGTGCGGTGGAGGAATTGCAAAAGGTTGGCTTCAGCGATGCGATGACTGTTTCCAGGCTGCAGGAAGACGAATCCGCACAGGCGGCGCTTCGTGGACGGGTTTTGATCGTGGATGAGGCAGGCATGATCTCCGGGCATCAGATGGATGGAATACTACAGATCGCGGAGCAGCAGCAGGCACGTATTCTCTTCTCCGGCGACACACGGCAGATTCAGAGTGTTGAAGCCTCGGACGCGCTACGCATTCTGGAGCACGAATCGCAGATGAGAAGTGTCTCGCTGACCGGTGTACAGCGCCAATCGAACGCCGCGTATAAAGATGCCATTCAAACACTGCGCGAATCACCCGAAGAGGGATTTGAAAAACTGGAGCGGCTCGGCTCCGTGCATGAGGTTTCTTTTGCCGAGCGTGGCCGCGCAGTCGCCGATCTCTATCGCGAAATGACAGCAGATCCTTCCCGGAAGATTCTGGTTGTAGCGCCCACGCATGAGGAGATCAGCCGCGTTACTCGTGCGATTCGAGACAACCTTTCCGAACGAGGCCACCTCGGCCCAAGCGTGATGATTGATCGGCACGTTCCGCTGCAATGGACGGAAGCACAGAAGCGCGATTTGTCGAACTACCGCGAAGGGCACGTGCTGCTGGTTCACAGGGCAGCAAGGGGCATGGAAAAACATGAAGCTCTGACTGTCAGTGAGGTCAGAGACGATGTGCTGGTAGCTCGCAATGCTCGCGGCGAAGAGAGAACCTTCACTCCCGCGCAGACGCGATCTTTTTCCGTCCAGGAGCTGCGACCTATTGAAGTGGCTGCTGGGGATAGACTGCTTTTGACTGGCAATCGCCGGGACACGGATTTCCGAGCCACCAATGGCGAACTGGTGCAGGTGCGCGATGTAGAAAATGGGCGCATTCAGCTTGAGGATGGCCGAACACTGCCAGAGAACTATCGCCAGTTCGATCATGGCTACGCCGTTACTGCACATCGCAGCCAGGGCAAGACGGTGGACGGCGTGATTCTCTCCGCAGATGCGATGAAACAGGAATTGTTCTACGTGGGCGCTTCACGCGGCAGGAGCGAAATTGCCATCGTGACCAGTGACCGCGAGCAGTTACGCGAATCCCTAGGCATCTCCTCCGCTCGTCCGTCAGCGATGGAACTGGCAAAAGAGCAGGCGCTCTCTTTCGGACTGGAGCACGGTGTTCAACAGGCTCCAGTTAAAGCCATTGAACTTTCAGCCATAAGCGAAGAAATCTTCATTGAACTTGGAATCGGCCTTTGATGCAAGGATCTCCAGCAGCCCCGCTCGATTTTGTGGCTTACCCGTGCTTTGCTGTTGTAACTTTGAGCGACGTCAACATCTCACGCCGCAAAATAGCATTGATGCGCGACTGATAGCCTCTGCCATGAGAGCGCAGCCAATGCAACACATCGGAGTCAATGCGCACAGTGGTTGAGGTCTTGGTAGGCCGGTAAAACGGGTTCCGCACCGCCTTCTTCCAGAAACTCTCCTGCAAGGGCGGAATATCGCTATAGTCGATCTCGCTGTTAGGCTTCGCACGCAGCGCTTTCAACTCCAGCACCTGCTCCGCTGTCAGTGCCGGGGGATTGGCCAAGTCGATGTCGTATTCAACCATTTTCTTCTTCATAGCGTCTTTTCTCCCTGCGGTCGGCACGTCTTGCTGAAATGATGCGGATGACTTCAATCTCGTCCTGTTGACGCACTGTATGGGCTACCAAGAGCATCACAACGCCGTCTACGATCCCTATTGTCTGCCACCGTTCTTCGCCGTTTTCGATCCGGTCCTGCTCAACAAGGGCATAGGGGTCAGAAAAGACACGGGTTGCGGTTGGAAAGCTCACACCGTGCTTCCGCAGATTGCTGGCTGCTTTGGCCGGGTCCCACTCAAAGCGTGTCTTCACAACGCATATGTTACTACATTTTCGTATGTTTTTGTTCGTTCTTCTGAACTTGTCGAAGGCAGCTAAAGTCTCGCTCTGTCCTGCTGAAGAAAGATGACATTCCCCGATATTGGGATTGTGGGCCGAGGCGGAGAGGGCGGTGTCAAGGGTCATGACCGCGTAGCGGCGGCATAGCCGCCCTTGACATCGCCCGCGCTTCGGCTATGCTCCATCTATCGGGGAATGTCAGCCGGGTTTGTCCAGTGAAATAATGCCCTAAATATAATTTCACTTTCATAAAATCAAAATTCTGTCATTGCTTAAAGTTCCTTAAAAACGACTGTAACGACTTGGTGCATCTGCTGTTCCCAAAACTTCGCCTTCGTTTTGCATAGCCTCATCGACGCCATTGAAAATCAGCCCCAACAGGTGGGTTGACGAGACACTACAACCCAATCCATTGTGGTTTCAAGGAGTGTGCGAGCCATGTTCGATACCCCTCATTCTCCACGCGTCTTCGAGCGGCTGCTGGACAGCGAGCAGGCGGCGGCTCTTGTCAAGGTTCACCCTAAAACCCTTCAGCGCTATGCACGCAAAGGCGTAGTGCCCGGCGTTCGAATTGGCAAGCTGTGGCGATTCCGCGCTTCTGAACTCTTTCCTTCTCTGATCCAGAATGATGACGAAAACGATCTCGACGGCGACGAGCAGGCACGGTAGGCTGGATACAGCTATCCGTGCCGTCTCACCACCTTTGAAATGAGGAGGAACATGAGACGCTCACGATTTCAGCAAGGCAGCCTTCAGCTTGTGGAACGCGCCGGAAGCCGGAAAGCCTGGGAATACCGCTGGTATGAAGTCCAGCCTGATGGCAACCGGAGACGCCGCAACCTGGTGCTGGGAACACTGGAACAATATCCGAACGAAACGGCGGCGCAACGGGCCGTCGCAGTGCTTCGGGCTGACATCAACGCCGAAAGTCCGCGCATGAACCTAACTCCAATGAGTGTTCAAACGCTAGTCGAACACTACCGGGAAAAGGAACTCGGCGAAGGCTCAGGCAAAACCTACGCGACATGCAGGACCTATCAAGGCTACTTCCGTAAATGGATCTTGCCTCGTTGGGGCCAGTACAAATTGAAAGATGTGCGTTCAGTCGCTGTAGAAGAGTGGCTACGTTCGCTGAAGCTCTCCAATGGGAGCAAGGCGAAGATGCGGAACATCATGCACGCAGTCTTCAATCACGCAATCCGGTGGGAGTGGCATGAACGGAATCCGATCACGCATGTACGCCAAAGTGCGAAACGGTCCAAGGTTCCGATTGTACTCGACGTTGAGGAAATTGCCGCGCTGCTTCAGCTCTTGAAAGAACCTGCACGCACGGCGGTCTTTCTCGACGTGATGACCGGGCTGCGCGTGGGTGAACTGCTGGCGCTGAAGTGGAATGACGTTGATTTTGCGAAATCGCAAATCTCCGTCACCCGCTCCATCGTGATGCAACATATTGGCGACTGCAAGACGGAAGCCAGCCGTAAGCCGGTGCCGCTGGATTCGAGGCTTGCAGACGCTCTGTCCCGTTGGCAGGCGATCAGTCCCTACCCGCAACCGGATGACTGGGTGTTCGCAAGCCCACATTCGAATGGGCGCTTGCCTTACTGGCCGGGCGCGTTTTACCGGGCGCATATCCTGCCAGCAGCCAAAATCCTCGGCATCGAGGGCATTGGCTGGCACACTTTCCGGCGCACCTACGCGACACTCCTCAAGGCCAACGGTGAGGATGTCAAGACGGTGCAGGAACTCCTGCGACATGCCAACAGTCTTGTGACGATGAACCTGTACGCACAGGCAATCACGCAGAATAAGCGCGACGCACAAAGCAAGATTGTGAGCATGTTGTTTGACAAGAAACAGACTGCGTAATTCGCAGCGAAACCGAGCACTTCGCTTATCGGACCATAACGGACCTACAAAATTCTGTACGGGGCTTGCAAGTTGTTGATTTAATTGGCGTCCCCGACGGGATTTGAACCCGTGTTATCGCCGTGAAAGGGCGGTGTCCTAGGCCGGGCTAGACGACGGGGACGCTTTTCAAAAGGCACGAAACGGCTGACATTAGCCGTACTCGCCCTTATGAAGGCTACCAACTAGTGAGAGCCATGTCAAAGTGCGAGCCCTGGGGCACCCACAATTCGTGGGGACGATTACAAAATCAACAAGTCACGGTACTAGGCGTTCTGCCTCTGGCATTCGCCACCGGCGCAGGCGCCACGGGACGGCGCTGTGTGGGAACCACCATTGTGGGCGGCATGTTGCTCTCCACGGTGCTTAACCTGTTCTTCATCTCCGTGCTCTACGCGATTTTGAGCAGGCTGCTGAAACGCAATGTCGAGCCTGGCAGCGAGGACGGAGAAAGCACGCCGGTCGAGGCATAGAGCTTTCACCGTAACTGCAATCTGAAACAAAACTAGGCGGCGTTTTCATTGAGAAAACGCCGCCTAGTTTTGTGCTCAAAAGCGCCCCATCCTCACCGTGACAAAGCCGCAAATTGTTCAGTTACTTCTTTTCACGGTGAGCGATTATATGATCCTTGATCCGGTCATAGACTGGGCTGCTCACCACGCTCTTCTCCAACAAATCCAGCTTGGTGTGGTAGGGCCGGAAGCGCACAATGCGCGCGGCCCAGGTGTTTGTCATGCCATGGACCTTCATGAGCTGATTCAAGGTGGCGTGGTTGATGTCGGTAAGCTGTTCTGGAGAAGATGGAGTTGCAAATTTTGTGGGCTCACCGCGCGAGTTGTAATCCACCGGGTATTGGGGCGCTGCCGCTGTGCAAACACCAAGCAGCGCAAGCGTCATCGCTACGGATTGCAACCTTGTTTGCACGGGTTCATTTTCTGCTGTTTGTAAGTTGCCCGCAAGAGAAAGATTTGACAGCAAAGCGTTTTGCCCGTACGATTTTAAATAGATGCAGAGCCACCGCAATCACGGTCATCACCATCATCATGTGACCCACATGCCGGCGGACTGTTGTGGCCTTCTATAGAAAGGCCAGAGAGATCTAAAGAATACCCAGCCCGCCGGCGACTCACGCTAGCGGGTTTTTTAGTGCGCTTAACCCCACAAAATTTGAACCAGGACTAGGAAAAAGATGGCAACGATTGATTTCGACAAGATGAATGGTCTCGTACCGGGAATCGTGCAGGACGCACGCTCGGGCGAAGTGTTGATGCTGGGTTTTCTGAACCCCGTCAGCTATGCCAAGACGCTGGAGAGCGGATATGTAACCTTCTGGAGCCGCACGCGCCAGAAGCTGTGGATGAAGGGCGAAACCAGCGGCAACCGGCTGCGCGTGGTTACGGCCTCGACCGATTGCGACAACGACACACTGCTGTTTCGCGTAGTGGTGGAGGGCGACGGGCTGGTGTGCCACGAGGGTACGGTCAGTTGCTTCACCAAACCGCTGACAGTGAACACGGTGAACGAAAAGACGGAGGAAGCACGTGGCTAACAAGCTAAGACTCGGCATTCCCAAGGGCAGCCTGCAGGATGCGACTATCGCCCTGTTTGCGCGCGCCGGCTGGAACATTTACACCAACGGGCGTTCCTACTTTCCGTCCATCGACGACAACGACGTTGAGTGCATGTTGATCCGCGCGCAGGAGATGGCGCGTTACGTTGACCACGGCGTGCTGGATGCGGGACTGACCGGCATTGACTGGGTGGTGGAGAGCGGCCTGGACGTGACCAGCGTTACCTCGCTCACCTATGCCAAGCAGAGCCGGCGCAAGGTGCGCTGGGTGCTGGCTGTGCCCGAGGGCAGCGGCTTTGAAAAGGCCGAAGACCTCAAGGGCAAGACCATTGCCACCGAGTTGGTTGAGGTCAGCAAGCGCTACTTCGCCGAAAAGGGCATAAACGTGAAGGTGGAGTTCAGTTGGGGCGCAACGGAAGTGAAGCCGCCCACGCTGGCCGACGCCATTGTCGAAGTCACGGAAACAGGCAGCTCGCTCAAGGCCAATCACCTGAAGATCATTGATACTGTGATGGAGAGCGAAACCCACCTGATTGCTGGCAAGGTCGCGCTGGCCGACCCGTGGAAGAGCGAAAAGATCAATCAGATTGCGCTCATGCTGCGTGGCGCCATCGATGCGCAATCGCAGGTTGGGTTGATGCTCAACGTCAAGCGTGTGGACCTCAAAGCTGTTCTGGCAGTGCTGCCCGCGTTGAATTCTCCCACCGTATCTGAGTTGAGCAATTCAGAGTGGGTTGCGGTTAATACGATTGTTGAAGAGGGCTTGGCGCGCGACGTAATTCCACGCCTGAAGGCGGCCGGGGCGACGGGCATTGTCGAATACCCGCTCAACAAGGTTGTGTTGTAGTTACAAAGAAAGAGACGCAAGCAATGAAGCTGATCAGAACCAAGGGAAGAGGCGCGCGGCAGACGGCGGAAACGCTGGCGGCGCTTGAGCAACGCGGTGGCGCGGCACTGGACAGTGTGCTGCCCGCCGTCCGGCGCATTGTGACCGATGTGCGCAAACGGGGCGACCGCGCGCTGTTGCGCTATGCGGCCGAGTTCGACGGGCTGGCTGGCGCGGCAGATTTGCGCGTATCGCAGGAAGAGATGGCTGCGGCTTGGAATGCGATCGCTCCTGAGATGCAACTGGCGCTGTCCACTGCGGCTGAGCAGATTCGCGGTTTTGCGGTTCGGCAACTGCCGGAGTCCTGGAGCGATGCGCCGGTTGCCGGTCTCATGACAGGCCAGCTTGTGCGGCCGCTCGGCGCGGTGGGTTGCTATGTACCCAGCGGCCGTCATCCGCTGCCTTCCACGCTGCTGATGACGGCGATTCCCGCGCAGGTGGCGGGCGTAAAGCGCATCGTCGTGGTCTCGCCCAAGCCCGCGCCAGAGACGCTGGCCGCCGCACATCTGCTGGGCATTACGGAGTTCTATCGCCTGGGCGGTGCGCATGCCGTGGCCGCTCTGGCTTACGGAACCGCAAGCATCAAGCGCGTGGACAAGATTGCAGGGCCGGGTAATCTTTACGTCACCGCGGCCAAGCGGCTGGTTGCTTTTGACTGCGCCATCGACATGCTGGCCGGTCCCACGGAAATTATTGTCACCAGCGAACGCGGCGGAGCGGCAGAGATTGCCAGTGACCTTGTGGCACAGGCCGAGCACGATCCAGCGACGCTGGCCATCTTCATCACCACGCGCGAGAATCTGGCCAAAGACGTCATTGCCGAAGCAAAGCTGCGCAGCCGCGACAATCCGGTGGCGCGCGAGTCGCTCGACGGTAGCGGGCTGGCGATTATCGCCTCCAGTGTCGAGGAAGCACGAGAGATTACCAATCGCCTTGCGCCCGAGCATCTAACCGTGGATGCGGCAAGCGATCTCAATTGGGTTGAGAATGCGGGTTCGGTTTTCGTGGGCCGCTGGTCCGCGCAGGCCATGGGCGATTACATCTCGGGTCCCAACCATACGCTGCCCACGGGTGGCATGGCACAGGTGCGCGGCGGATTGAGCGTAAACGATTTCGTCAAGCTCATCACCGTGCAGGAGTACACGGCGCAGGGGTTGCGTACGCTTGGACCGGATGCCGCATTGCTTGCCGACGCCGAGGGGCTTGTGGGCCATGCCGAAGCGATTCGCACACGTTTGCGCAGGAGGAAAATTCGTGGCTGAAACAGATATAGCACCAAGCCCCGCGCCCAGCGCGCGTGTGGCCGCGATGAAAGAGTACTATCCCCCCTTGGGCAGCCGCGATGTGTTGCGGCTGGACTTCAACGAGAATACGCTGGCCTGTTCGCCCAAGGTGCGCGAAGCGCTGGGACGCATCTCGACCGGCGACCTGACGCGCTATCCTCAGCGCGAGCCGGTGGAAGCCATCATGGCCAGGTATCTTGGCCTTGCCGCCGATCAGGTGGCCCTGACCAATGGCGTGGATGAGGCCATCCACGTGCTCTTCGAGGCGTTTCTCGAAGCTGGCGGCGAGTTGCTGTTGCCCGTTCCCACCTACACGATGTATGAAGTTTACGCATCGGCGACGGCGGCGCGCGTGGTTCCGGTGCAGGCTGCTGACGATCTGCAATTCCCCTACGAACGGCTGCTCGCCGCCATCACGCCGCGCACAAAGATCATCGCCATCGCCAATCCCAACAGCCCTTCCGGCACGGTGGCAACGCGTGCGCAGCTTATGGAGATTGCGCGTCGCGCGCCTCAGGCCGTGCTGATGGTGGATGAAGCGTACTTCCATTTTTACGGCGAAACAGTGATTGATCTGATCGCCACCGTGCCCAACCTGATTGTTGCGCGAACTTTCTCCAAGGCCTACGGGCTTGCAGGATTGCGGCTCGGCTTGCTGGCAGGTTCCGTTGAGTTGATGCAGTGGATTCGGCGCGTGCTTTCGCCGTACAGCGTGAATTTGCTCGCGCTGGCTTGCCTTCCTCCCGCCATCGAAGACACGGCTTATCTCGACTGGTACGTCGGCGAAGTGGTGGCTGCGCGCGCCGACTTCGAGGCGGCTCTCGATGCCGCCGGAGTGCGCCGCTGGCCCAGCCGCGCAAACTTTATTCTGGTTGATATCGGCGCAAAGCACGCGGAGTTTGTGCGGCGGATGCATGCGGCTGGCGTGCTGGTGCGCGACCGCTCCAGCGATCCCGGCTGCAACGGGTGCGTACGCATCACTATCGGAACACGGGAACAGATGAAGCAGGCAATTCTGGCTCTCAATGAAACACTGGCCGCACTGCGTGCCGGAAGCGAGGCGCAATGACAACGAAGAAGAGCAGCGGAAAAGCAGCGACCGTGAAAGGCGCGCGCACGGCGAGCTTTGAGCGCAACACCACCGAGACGCGCATCGCCATCAATTTGACCATTGAAGGCAAAGGCCAGTACAAAATTACAACCGGCATTCGCTTCTTCGATCACATGCTGGAGCTGTTCACGCGGCACGGCGCATTCGATCTTGAACTCACGTGCGATGGCGACCTCGATGTGGACCAGCACCACACGGTCGAGGACGTGGGTATTACGC
>Ga0255355_1000468_pt1 | contig 24254 bp, 15 predicted proteins | sample HBST75metaG_FD_189943 | JGI IMG/M metagenome (GOLD analysis project Ga0255355, IMG submission 189943) | Peat soil microbial communities from Stordalen Mire, Sweden - H.B.S.T75 | ecosystem: Environmental > Terrestrial > Soil > Wetlands > Peat | place: Sweden: Norrbotten County, Stordalen Mire...
GGCGGCTATCTGGCGCGTAACTCGGACCCCCCTCCAGGTAACGAAACCGTCTGGAGAGGATTAACTCGCCTCGTTGATATTCAACTCGGCGTCTGCATCGGTGCTGAATTTGTGGGTAATTGAAAGGGCAGAGCCGGGGGATCTCCCTTTTGGATTAGTATTGATAAAGTCCGATTGCACCGGTGATCCTTGGTCCTGGGTGGAACCACCGGATCCCAAGCACAATGCCGAGTTTCGCATGACCGGAGCGGGGTCTCAGCGGTGTGTTGGTGTGTTGCACTACCTTGCTGGCAAGGCTGTGCTGTCATGGCCGGAGGCGAGAACTGTGGCTCTGCCAGCGGCTGCATAGAGGTTGAGGCGGGAGTAGACGCCGAAAGAAGATCCGTTGTCGAGGAAGCTGCCTCCCGGTCCTTCGGTTTCGGTGAGTATCCGGTCGGCCTGCTCCAGGGTCAACGACGGGAAAGCGACGGTGAGCAGATAACCCGCTTCGGGAGCAAGCTTGCCGACGTCTTCGAGCGTGTTGGCATTCTTCGCATAGACGACCGGCAGGTTATATGTCTGCGTCGTAGCGTAGAAGACTTCGTCCGCCGCCGGGTTGCTGAGGCGGCCAGTGTCTTCGCTTGCGCAAACTGCAATCGTGTTGCCGCAGGCTGTGGTCATGTCGGTGCGCGCTGCCCGCACGGCGGCTTGAAAGTCCTTGATCGCGGGAGCGCCCTCAAAAGGCTGGCCAAGGTAAGCCGGATCGTTGGCGAGCAGATGCGCCAAGTCATAGAGTGCCAAGGTACGTCCGCCCATCACATCCATTGCATAATGCGCCCCCATGAGGATGCGGTCATTCCCGTATTCGGCCGCGCGTGCGATCATCTGCGGATACCGCTCCGGCACGAGCACGGCCAACACGAGCGATCCCGTGTAGCCATAGGTGGTGTGGCCACTGGGGAAGGAGGGACTGTCGACGAGGTTCATGATCGGGCCGCGATTGTAAACACTGTTGTCGGCAGGGGTGTTGAAGTAGTCCAGCCCGATGAAGCGCACAACAGTCGGCTCGGTTTGGAACGGGCGCGAGTCGCCGTATGGGTCGGCCCCAGAGGTTCCCGCCGGAAGGTTATAGCTCGTACCGAAGATATCCGTGTGGCCGCCCATCTCCTTGAGGATGGCCATCGCCTCGGCCGAGGCCGACACTGTTCCGTTCGTGGTGCCGTTGTCGAAGAAGTATTTGCCGGAAGTTGAATTTGCAGAGGTGGTGGCATCGGCATAGGCAATGAGGCGGGCTACGGTTTGGGAAAGGCTAGTCGAGTGGCTCCGATCAATGGCGTGAGCGCGCGCCACGTAGGCTGCGCCGAGCGTCGTTCCCAATCCGTCCGCAAGTTGGGCTAGGTTAGCATTGGTGATAACGGCATCGCGTAAGGCTTGCTGCTGCTGCTCCGCGAAAGGCAGAAGGGTTGGCTGACTGATCGCGCCCGTTTGGATGCCGCCCGTCACAGTGAAGTTCGCCGCAAGGGCTGCTGTGCCTTCGGAGGTTTTCGACAGCACGGTCACGGGCGCAAGCCCCTTCAGCGCGGCCAGATCGGTTGCCGATTGCGCTCCAACGTCGAGAGGCAGGAGCGCACAGAGTGCTCCCGCCAGCAAAGCCACGGTGGACAGACAGGCAGCGGAACGGACTGCGACAAAAAGCCGTATTTCTTTCATGGCCGAATGGTACATTCACAGGCTCGGATTTGCCAAAGCGAAGTGCTACATCTAATCTGTGTTCCGGCAGGGAGACCTAGGAGGAGCGGCACGGGGCCGTTGGCTGGCGGTGAGACTAGACGCGGCGACTGGGAAAGGTGGACGTTCTTGCTCCTGGAGATCGGAGGCCCCTTGGCGACTCGCCCGGACAAATTCTGCTTAGTGTCTGTCTATACTTGTCTCAGGTGCCCGAAATGTCAGAGCAAGTGTTCGGTCTGTCGGTTAACCAGGTGATGGCTTACTCCGCTGTCACGAGTGCGTTATTGGCAATAGTTCTCGCAGTCATCACCTTGTATTACGCTCACCATGCTAGACGGCAGGCTGATGCAAGTAGGGAACAGGTAGGAGCGTCCAACCGGCAGGCCGACGCCGCGCAGAGAACGCTGGACCTACTTTTGAACGAGAAAGCGCAGCAGCGGATCATCGATATTTCCACAGTGTCGCTTCAGCTGCAGTTTGCAATTCAGTTGATCGAGGATTGGCAAAACCGCATTAGCTCAGAATCATTTGATCTGCCCGACGTGATCGAAATGCTTCCCATAAGCTTTAGTGGCGCAGTGGCGAGCGCAAATAGGGTGGACCAGACCGTAGCTGGATACATGAGTGCTGTCCTCCTCTACGTCTCAAAGGCCGAATCGGACGCTCAGGCCATGCGGGATAAGGAGCCCAGCCGTTTTGTGGAAAGCCCGTTGAAGTTGGGCTTCACGATGGAAGCCCGCAAACACCTGCAGACAAGAGCCGCGGACAGTCTAAGCGTAGCAAGATCCAAACTCGCCGAAGCAAGCACCCGCCTGAGCGAAATCACTGCGAGTAAAGGTGTGTGATCGCGCCAACAGCGCAGCCGGGTAATGTGCACCCAGAAAAGGTCTTCGACACCTTGCAGCCGTTCGGCTTGGGACTTGAAAAACCTGCCGAATTCGGTCATACCCCTAATAACGTGGTGAAAATGACGATTCGTGAGGTCCGTGGCCTCTAACCTATGACACAGTACAGGTATGACGCCGACGAGACAAACAAAATGCGAAGGCAGCCGAACCGTACATCTGCTGCATGATCTAGCAGAGCCTCAATTGCAGCGTGGGCGCAATGGGATACGCTGTCAGCTCGTGCCATTTGAGATTGTAGATGGTCAATTGGCCCCGTCCGACCGCTGGTCAAGCGCAGGAAGAAGCTCCCTCCTGCGCCGAAGAGTCGACATCCAGCATCGGGCCGCTATAGAAGTCGCCGCTAATCTTACGCTTTTTGGCGTTCGCACCTTCGTATACAACATTCACGCCCGCTCTTCCACCAACGAACGGTGTAGGATGTTGGTAAATCAACAAAGATGGGATGCCGATGGCACTTGATGCAGAATTCAAAAAACATTTGCACTCGCTCATGGTCGAAGTTTATGAGCAAACTGTGGATGAGATTGAACAGCACAAGAGGGAAATACTGTTTAAGGCGCAACAAACGCACAATGCGGCTGCACTACCCATAGCGTATAAAGACGCAGAGTTATATCGGATGGAGTTTCGTCTGAGCAGGACTATCAAGAAATACATCGAAGCTATAGAAGTTTGGGGCTTTCAGATTGATGCGGCTTTTGAGGCAGACATGAATAAAGAGTTCTGGAGCCTCACAGCGGGTCCAAATCAAATCCAATTCCCGCCTATGATGTACAGTGGCAATCGTCAAGCTATTCAATCATCATTTGCGCGTGAACGCGGGCGATTGTCGGCGCAGCTTGTGCGCGAGGGGACGAATCGACTTCGGGAACTGAAAATGAAGATTAAGGCAAAGCCTCAATCGAACCATTCAACGATCATTCATGGCGATCAGTTCAACAACTATGGAATAGCGGGAGCAATCGGGCCGAATTCATTAGGAACGATCAATTTTCAGCAACAATGGAGAGCAATTCAGGACGAAGTCGATTTGAATGCTTTGACTGGAGAGCTTGAGCAGCTAAAAAAACATCTGCAGCAAAGTGCTTCATCAAGTTCTGACTACCAGCGACTTGCGTTATTGTCTGAAGCTGAAGAACACGTTAAGAGGCGCGATGGTAGTAAAGCAATCGAAGTTCTTTCCAAGGTTGGCAAAGGTGCGCTCGACGTTGCGAAGGATATTGGAACCGAGATTGCCGCAAAAGTGATTGCAAAGTCGATCGGGCTTTAAGCTCCGGCTGTATCGACATTGTTGCAAGCTACAGGTTTCTACAGTGATTAGTATCGATATACGCCGTAGCGTCCGGCCATTCCGTCGCTCAGAGTGCATCTGGCACATTCCATGCCCATTGGCGACGTCAGTGGACCATTTTCCGCCAGTGAGTGAGTTGGGAATTTGGCATCATTCAACAAGAACCAATTCTGGAGCAAGGGGCGTATCAGGGGATTGATCCTGAAAATCGCTGGATATCCCAGGTGCCTCGCTTTTGGGGACCGGGGGCACATTCAAAGGTGTTGGAAATCGTCATCGGACCGTGCCACCCGCTCGGCAAGTGAAGGAAATCAAAGAGAATGATTTCCATAACTTATCCATTGCGGGGCTAATGCTCGCCTTTTCTGCGCCGATAATTTCTCTAAAAAGTAGTCAGGAGACATTAATGAACGATGACTGTGTTTTTCCGTACTTCGAAGAACTTCCATCGATGCCCAAAATGATGCGCGAACTAAGCCTACCGGGGGATGGACAAAAACCTGAGACGGTTTGGCCCATGGCCAAGGAAATTGTGCAGACAAGTTATCTTATGCTAGTTTTCTTCATAGTTGCGGCGCTGTTCTGGTGCGTTTTTAAATTCCATTGGGAATTATGGGGGGCCAATGCGCTCATCCATGACTATGCAAAGGTAGTACTCCTTATCCTGATTTTATGTGCACAATTGCAATTACTATTCCGAGTAGTCGCTGGAATTCGGTCACTATTTCATCTCTCAATTTACTCGGCAAATGAGACACAGCGCCAATTTGATCAGGAGCGCATTCTAATCCGGCGGCTCTCTCATATAGCCCCAAATCTTCTTCAGCAATGCAGGAAAAGGGCTGATATGGAGATCGATATTCTCAAACAAGTGTCGCTAGTTGCTGTGCTCCTTTCGGCGATCGTCGCACTGGGACAGTTACATTTCGGACCTGTTCCGGTAATTCAGGGCGCGGTTTTAGGCATCATTCTGTTGGTTGCATGTTTCATGTACTTAATTAGGCAATACTCACGACTTGTGTTTGTCCTGAACTGCGCCGAAAGCCTGTATGCATCGGCGTGCTGCACAACACGCTAAGAAACAGCGCCAGGACAAAATATTACTCCCCGAAAGTCACCCAGTGTTCACGAATCGGTCTACGCAGTGGTCCCGGTTTACGGCAACAGTCTGTTGCGCTCAAGGAACTTCTCGCGGCGACAGATGGCATTGACGATGAACCGGGATTTGCAGTTCATTCTGGCTATATCGGCGTTATGGGAACCGATCCGTCCCTTGGTGAGTAACCCACGCTGGATGAGCACATTGTTCACGCCAACTATAATGAAAATCGCTAAGGCTTCAGAGTGAAGCAACTGCCCGTGTGCATGGAATGAATAGAGGAGAAACGGTCAGAATGTCATATCCGCTGGAGGATGGAGCCAGTCCCACAAGCGATTACGTTAGCAAGCGCGAAGCAGTGCTGCATGTGCTGGCGGCAGCGTCTTTTCTTGTTTTCTTTCAGGCGTATCTTGTGGCTCCGCTCATTCCGTCGCTCGCCACCGAGTTTCACGCCTCCCCGGCTTTTCTTGGCTTGCTGGTTCCCGCCTACATGCTTCCCTATGGCATATCTACTCTGTTCTATGGACCCATCTCCGACCGGTTCGGCAGGAAAGCGGTGATTCTTACCCTGCTGGGGCTGATGGTCGTGATGATAGCCGGAATGGCTACGGCAAAGACTGTGCCTCAGATGATGGTATGGCGTCTGCTGGGAGGGGCGATTACCGGAGGAACCGTGCCGATAGCTCTGGCGCTTCTAGGAGATATTTTCCCTTATGAGCAGCGCGGACGGCCGCTGGGATGGATATTTGGGGCCTCGGCTGGAGGCATGGCCTTCGGTTCCACCCTCGGAGCCTTTCTGAATCCCATCATCGGCTGGCGCTGGGAGTTCCTCATCACCGCCGCTCTCACCGCAGCCGTTCTGGTTTACGCCATTCGCCTTCGCCGCTTTCTCGAGGGGAAAATCGTCGCCCATCCATTAAGCCTTGGCAAGGTGATTGCTGGATATTGGGAGCTTCTTACCAGCGCCAGAGGAGCCAGAACCTATACCTACATTCTCCTCAACAGCATGTTTCATTCCGGTGTCTACTCCTGGCTCGGTCTGTATTTCTGGCAACGCTATCGCCTCGGCGATGAAGGGATTGGCCTCGCGCTGCTGGGCTACGGAATCCCGGGAATGCTCTTCGGGCCGTTCTTCGGACATCTGGCGGACCGGGTCGGTAGAAAGCGCATTATTCCGTTAGGCATCCTGATTGGCGCTCTTGCCGGCGCGGCATTCATTCCACGTACGCCGCTGCTGTGGCCTGTGGCCATTACCGCCGTGCTCTCCCTGGGCTATGACATGAGCCATCCGCTACTGGCTGGAATTAGCACCTCGCTCAATCCCTCCCGGCGCGGCCTCGCCATGGGCCTGAATGCCTTTTCATTATTCAGCGGATTCGGCTTGGGCGCCTTGGCTTTTGAGCCACTGTTGAAATACGGATTTGGCGTCGCGCTTGCGGTGTTTGCGCTTGTTCAATTGTGCCTTGCAATTCTGGCAGTACCGCTGTTTCGGGGCGAAGATTCTTCCGCAGGAGATCATTCAGAGATCATTGGTTCCGAAGTCAATTGAACTCCCGGTTCGATTGTTGCGGAAAATCTCCGCCGATACACTCAGTGAACGCTGATTACTCCCGAAATGTCGCCAGGGCTCCGCCGATCAACTTCCGCGGAATTCTGGGTTTACGGTAACAGCCCTGTTGACTCTTCCAGACGTATGAATTGCGCTTCGATGTGATGCGCATTACTTTGTGGGTGTGCCATGCAAGATCATCCGGAGACTAACCGGCCAACTCCGTTCATAGGAAGGCGATTTGGCATGAACCGACCAGACGAGATAGGACTCATCTCTATTTCCTGCTTGCCGCCCATGTGCGGAAGGTGCGAGCTCGGAATGACCTCACAATTAGGTATAAGCACCAATATTTCATTAACATACGGAACATTATGGCGGGAAGGTGATAGCTGGCAGTTATCACCCGATAAATAAAACGTATTGGACAGGACAATTTATTCGCCGCAGGCTGAGAAAAACGCTGGGCATCGCACAGCACCGGTGATTGCAGACCCGACAGAGACCACCGGAAAAAGCGAGTCCAGAACGCTCCCCGTGAGGTGAAATATGTCCATCGCTGCGATCAGGAACAAAGGTTTATCCCGCAAACGGCCTGTAAGCCATAGCGCCAGCAATCTTTCGGTGGTTGAATCCGCGGCTCAACCACGGGTCAAATTCGCGGTCCAAGGCGTGAGGAGTGCCCCTTACCAGTCGAACGAGGCCACCGCCCACCAGAGCCACCACGATGACCGTCTTCTGAATGCGCGGCAGGTCGCCGACAAACTCGGCGTCTCCGAACGCTGGGTCCGGGACCATACGACTCGCCGCTCCCCCAAAATCCACGGCATCAAGTTGGGACTGCTCGTGCGCTATCGGCGTGAAGATGTCGATGCCTTCATGGCGGAACTCGATACTTTCCCCTCTTCCCGTCGCTTCCAAAATGGTGTATGAAGGTATTGTTCTCCACGACCAGGACCGGAAGCAGAAATCGGAGAACGAAATGGCAATGAAGTATCAAAAGGGCACCGTCTACCTGCAAGGGCAGAAGGTGAAGAAATGGTATGGCAAGTATCTGATTTATGCGCACGATCAGGATGGGAAGGAGGTTCGCAGACACCGCAACGTCGCCATCTGCCCAAGGGCGAATACGCCCAAGTGGAGGGCGGAGCAGTTGTTGCGGGAGTTGATCCTGAAAGAGTGCAACGGCGCCGGCCCGGTTCCGACACTGCCGCCGGATGATTCATTGACGTTCCGCTGGTTCGTCCATGAGCGCTACATCCCGATGCGGCAGGGTCAATGGAGTCCGGCCTACCGAAAAACAAACACCTATCACCTTGAGCACTATCTGGTTGCACAGTTTGGTGATATTCCGCTCCGCAAACTGGATGCCTTCGGAATCCAGGTCTGGCTGAACGGAATGGCGGACAAGGACTATTCGCAGGCCGTGGTTCGCCACTGTTTCACCAACTTGCGCGCGATTACGCACATGGCCAAGAAGCAGAAATACTTGGCCGAAGATCCCGGAGAAGACGTGACCATGCCTCAGACCAAGCCGGTTGAAAAGCCCGTGATGACGCGGGAACAGATTCTGGCGCTCCTTGGGGCCATCGAGGATGTGCACGATCTTTGCTTGTTGCAGATCGGTATTTTTTGCGGACCACGCGCCAGCGAGGTGATGGGACTGCAATGGAAGTCGTGGACCGGAGAGGCGCTTATGCCTCACGGTACGGCCTACGAGGGGCAGTTCTACGCCGGGAGGTTCAAGACCCGGCAGAGCCAGGCTCCGATTCCAGTGCCGAATCAAGTGCGGCCCGTCATTGAGGCGTGGCGCAGCATCTGTAACGATTCCTCGCCGGAAGCCTTGATGTTCCCCACCTTCGGGCGTGGGGAGCGCAAGGGGCAGGCAGTGCCACGCTGGAGCAAGAACTTCCTCAAGTGGAGAATTCGCCCCATTGCCCGGAAGCTCGGCATCCCGGAGCACCTCGTCACCTTCCAGGTGATGCGGCGGACGCTGGGAACAGATATGCAGAAACACGGAACGTTGAAAGACGCTCAAGGCATGTTGCGCCATGCCAGCATCAAGACGACCGGGGACGTGTACGTGCAGACCATCGAGCAGAGCGTTCTACAAGCCGTAAATTCGCGCACGGCCGCAGTGCTTGAAGGCTGGGTAGCGCCGGTTGGGCAATTGGGGCTGAAGGGGAGGAATGTGAAGGGTCTTGAGGTAATTCGGCGAAATTCGGCGAAAGAGGAAGAGGAAGTGCCTGTAAGTTATTGATTTATTGGCTCCTCAGGTAGGACTCGAACCTACAACCCTTCGGTTAACAGGGGGATTTTGGGTTTTGCACCCGATCGCACCGCATCGCACTTCTGTTCATATTAAAATACTTATATTGACGAGTCTCGCACCCGATCGCACCGAAACGCACAAATTTTCAATTTGAACAGCCACCAAAACAGCCACCGCTACCCACCTTCGGTGTCATAATTATTGATATGTGAAGGAGGGGTCGGGCCTCATGGAAATCGCCTCTGGCAAGAAGTCAAAACCGGTCAAAGGGGTATTTGAACACCCCGCTGATAGCGGCATCTGGTGGATCAATTATTACGTCGAGGGCAGGCGTCACCGGGAAAAGGTGGGGCGTCGTTCGGACGCCATCGCGCTCTATCAACGGCGCAAGACCGATGCGCGCATGGGAATCAAAATGCCGGAGGTCCGCCCTCGTCGAGCGGTGCTCTTCCAGGAAATTGCCGACGATGCTCTTGCCTATTCAAAAGAGCACAAAGCCTCCTACCCTGGCGATCGTTCTACGGTGAAGAAGTTCCTCCCTGTATTCGGGAACACACCCATCGAAGAGATCACTCCGCAGATGATCAAAGCCTATTTCGATACCCGAGACGATCTGACCAAAACGACGATCAATCGCTATCGGGGGACGCTTTCGATGATCTTCCAGGAAGCCATTCGAAACGGCAAAGCCAGGGCCAACCCGGCGCGGTTGGTCCGCCTCCACAGAGAGGACAATAGCCGGGTCCGATTCATCACCTACACAGAAGAGACCGCCATTCGGACAGTCATCCGGGAAAGGTGTGCCCTGCACGAACCGGAGTTCACTCTTGCCCTCGAAACAGGAATGCGGCGGAGTGAGTTGTACGGCTTGGAGTGGGACCGAGTTGACCTTAAACGCAGGCAAGTGCTCCTGCTCAAGACCAAGAATGGGGCGGCGCGGGTGGTGATCCTCACCGCCATTGCCGTCAGGGCTCTTGAACAGCTTCAAAAGCGCCGCAATCCCAACTCGCCGAAGGTCTGTCTCACTCGATACGGCGAGCCGATGATTTCTCCTCGCGCGTGGTTCGAACTGGTGATGGAGGAAGCCATCAAGGAGAATCCGTCGCTCCACGATGTGACCTGGCACATCTTCCGGCATACCTACATTTCCCGTCTCGTGATGGCCGGAGTGGATATTCGGACCGTCCAAGAACTGGCTGGTCACAAGGACATCAAGATGACCATGCGTTATGCTCACCTTGCCCCAGCTCACAAGCTCGCTGCAGTCGACAGGCTCGCCAGGTATCGTAAGGAGCAGGAGAAAGCAGAAGCTAAGAAGACAGGTGGCTTGATGCTTGTATCCGCCTAACAACTTTCCGCGCCAGCATGTCCTAAAGCGGATTGGCGGCGAAAACGGTATGGCGATTCAAGTCGGGTCTTTCACGCAATCCACCCCACTGCCGGTGGTTGTTGGGTGAAGAAATGATTTTTCTGAATCCGAAACTATATTAAGCCGCGTCTAATTATCAGCTTATTGCGACGGGAGAGCCTTCGACTTCCTGCAAGACAGCACTTCCCCTACTGCCACTTTGTCCCTATGTCCGAGATTTCCTGCCTTGGCATCTCCAAAAATCAAAGCAGGCGAAGGCGTAAGGTAATGATTTTCCCCCCCTCGCAGTTAAGCAGAAACGGGGGTCTCGGATTATGGTGCGGAATGAAGTCAGGTTCATGGAAGCGGTCATCGCGCTCTCGGAAACGCTGAACTTTAGGCGCGCGGCGAAGATACTGAATATCAGTCAACCGACATTGACCCGGTATATCAACGGGGCGGAAAAAGCGGCTGGCGTGCCGCTCTTTGAAAGAGATCACCAAACTGTGAAGCCGCTCGATTCATGCTGGGCCTACGTCGAAGAGGCTCGCACGGCACTCCTGCACAGCCGCCGCTGCGCACAGGCCGCGCAAGCCGCACACCAGAACGCGGAAGTAGTGATCCACGTCGGCAAATCTCCCTACGCAGACCCGTTCTACATCTCTACCTTGCGAACTATCCAATTGCCTCTCCACCGGAACTTGAGGATGGAGGAATTCAGTCAATTTTCCTGCGATTTAGCCCATGAAGTCCTTTCGGGAAGCGTTGATGTAGCCATCGTGACCGAACCTCCCGAGTCTCCTCATCTGAGCACAGTGAAGATCGGCGAGTCGTCTTTCTACATCGCCATGTCCGAGGATGACGAATTGGCTGGCCAGCCTTCGGTGACACTCGATGCTCTGGCGGGCCGTGCCTGGGTCTTGTTCGAGCGCCGGATGCACCCGATCATCTACGACGCCGTCGCGCAACTGGCGCAGGAACGCAAGGTGCGTCCAGTGAAGATGCACCATGTCATGATTCCGGAGGAGGCATTTCCACTGATTTCGGCAGGGTCTTGCGTAGCCTTCGTGGTCAAGTCCGGAGCTCTGCGAATCGCACGAGACGGCGTTACCATTCGGCCGCTTGCCGAAGACGCGCTTTGCATGAGAACCTATCTAGCATCTCAGGCCGAGAACAAGTCAAAGGTGGTGAGCGCACTGGCGCGCTCCTTCATGACAAAGCTATCGACTTTCAACAAGATTCACCGGAAGTCGCTTCCCACGTCCGCTTGAATGCCTCGGCGCTACTCGACAGGATTTCGCTCAACGATCGCGATGTTGGCCGGTCCCGACCAGTTGCAAATGGGGCACATAATCACGCCCGTACTTCTCTCCATCTGGCCGATGTCTTTTAAGAGAACAACGTGGCCACATTGCGGACACACGTTTGCGCTTTCCCATTGCTTGTGCTGACCGTTGTTTGGATCTTCTGCTTCCATTCCATTTCCCTATCTGCGCTGCCAACTCATGCACCTGTTCGAGCGGCGCGAATTCTTCAGTCTGCCAAGAGCCATCTTCGACTCACTGCGATATCTACAAGTGACACGCGATAACTTCGGCCGAAACGACGAGTTTGACCACAGGCGCGCGAGACGTTTTCCCGGCCAGTTGAGCGATACGGTTGACCGAACCTACCACGAGGCCCAGGGCGAATTCCAATCCGGCAAGGCCTCTGCTGGCGAACTAGCAGCTCTTTATCACGAGCGCTGGGAGATAGCGACGGCATCCGATGAACTTAAGATCCACTTGCACGGCGCTCAGATTGTACTGCGCAGCAAAACCCCAGAGATCTGATAGCACTGTTCACTACATAGTCGCAAATGATAATCGAATTCATCCTATATGAAGATTAGTATCGCGCTCGTAGCTGGAACGCCCACCTCAAACTGACCGCCTTTGGCTATAAGCACATCGTGACTCTTCGCAGCCCATTGACCTTCACTACCAACCTCAGTACCGGCTAGTGTTATTCCATGTTTACTGTCAGCACTGGGAGCAATCAATCGCCACACGCGTGCTTCGTGTGGCATCGAGGCAGAGGAGCAAACCCTAACCTTCACCGATCTATCAAGGTCTTTATTGAGGAGAGCCACCACGAGACGCTTCTCTTTTTCGCAAACGTATGCCGTTATGTTAGTGTTTCCTGCATCGAGTACATTCTCGACTAAAGTCCCCCCGCTCAAATGCCCAGCCAAGAGCATTCCATAATATAGAGGCCTTGCGTAGAAACCTGCTTCAATTGCTCCGGCAATCGGAGTATATGCTCTGCTCAAACGATCGATTTCATCTTGCTTTCCGGCAGGCGTCGTCCCAGGCATTTTTTCTCCCAGAGACGCTCCGAGAGATCGGCTGCCACCACCGTGGAAGTTCACACCGGAATAACCTTTGGACGCGACCTTCAACATGAAGTCTGCGCCCCAGAGAGCCGCCCCAAACACGTCGCTAACTCCCGGCTTTCCTCCCCAGAAGCACGAATTACCTTCTGTCATTCGGAATGGCACCCCTGCAATACTGCACGCCTCATTCGCCTGTGCAATCTCCGTGTCCAATCGAGGATCGGCTTTCAACATATGCGCCACTGTTGTCAACTCACTCTGAGGGGGGCCTTGTCGGTAATAGTGGCCAGACAACAGTTGAATCTGGTTACGTTCCTTTTCTGCGAATGGAATGACCCAATCAACGCCATCAATCTCCGCGGTATCGGGTCCTCCCAGAGATAAACTCCCAAGTTTTCTAAGCTCTTTCGCAAACTCTGTCCATCGCGAATAGTAGGCCGAGAAATCCCATTTGCGACCGCCAAAGAGGTCTGGTTCGTTGCCGATCTGAAAAGCAACACGTTCGGCGCCTATATGCTTTAAGACCAGTCTAGCTTCCGCTTGCGCCTGGGCTGGCGTGCCTGAGCCGAAGTTCAGTCCATAGATAAGAGTCCAATTTGTCGCTTTCAAAAAGGTGGCTAAATTCGCTATGGCGGTTTCTGGTATGGGTTTTCTCAGAGATCGCTTAACTTCTTCACCGTGGCTGTTCAGCGGGTGCTCTTTCCCGGCTGCTTCTGTATCCGCTGTCGGCTGATCACTTGTATTTCCACCGAAACGAAGCACTCCCCTGCTACCTAGCGTCCGCACTAGCCCTAAGAGCGCCGTATTTTGGACTGAAAAGTAGTCCGGCTCACTGAGCTGATCGCTCTCATAGCTTAGCCCCGTGAAGTCTTCAGGTATTCTAACCTTTCGGTTTTCTGGAAAGAGTATCAATGTCGCGTCGGGATTGCTCGCTTTATTTAGCATTTGCATGGGCTGTCGTAAAAGAGCCGAGATGCCGCTCACGCCGGACTTCACTAGAAACTCGCGCCGATTCAGCATTTGAGTAAACCTTTCGTCCTATTAATCCGCTTGCCCACAGTTTGTGATTCTGCATGAATGCTTCGTGCCCGATTTGTTCATGCCAGTTAGGAATCGGAGAGTATGCGCGTCACTAATCTCGATTAGAAAACCAACTGATCTGCCCCCATAATTGGTGACATTATTTGTTGATATTCCCATGGTCGGATGTATGCAGATCATCTCGAATTGGCACATCTGTGAATGTGACAATCTCCCCCGGCTCAACGATAACAATGCCTGGAACCTTAGCAATAGTGTTCTGTGCGTAGAGGCTTGCACGCTCCAGGGTGCTAAATCTTGCGCCAGCCCATTCGACCGACAGCGTTTGTGGGCTGGTTGATCGATTTAGCGCAATTAATGTCTTTTGTCCGCTATTGCCTTCAAATGCAGAGACCAGTAAATCCGGATTTGAACTGGACGCATACGCGCGCCACATTCCTTCTCTGACTCTTCGACTGAATGCGCCAAGCACTCGAAGCTCGAAACCTGAAGCGACGGGAATGTTCCCGTGCAAGTGGTCTGGGACCATCAGAGAGCGAGACTGCCCATAACTTGGTTCTTCTACGTCCAGTATCAGCCAGCAGTACAGCAGCCCAACTGAATCGAGAACCGTGAGATTCTTATGATAGATTTGCCCTACATTAAACGCCACGCGATAGGAATCAATCTGGTACTTCGGACTATTAATGCATATTTCGGTCGAAATGAATTTCTTGTTCCTACTCGCACTGCGGAGATCAAGAAGCGCACGATCGAAACCGTCGCAATCGGTCAAGTAATCCTGAAAGTCATACTCGTGTGTAGCAACGTAGTCAATAGACTTCCAGATTTCAGGCAACTCACTCAATGTATTGGCCGCGCTTATGCCGCCTTTCGTAAAGCTTGCATCCGGCATCTGTATGGCTACATTCTGAAGCCCCTCGCGATCCAACGCTTCTCGCAAAGATCGCACCATCTGATATGTAATCTCCTTCGGCTGGACTACCTCGTTTTGGATTCCGAGAATGTCAGGGGCTGCACCCGTTTTTTCCTTCTCCAGATGAACATAATTCATCATCGCTTTTACCCATTGAGCCGGGTCGGCAGCGGCCTTGTAGACCTTTCCATCTTTATCGACATAGTCCTTCTTAGCCCAAGCCGGAAGGTCCCACATTTCGTAAAGAACCTTTCCTCCTATGCGCACGATATTCTTGTTGTATGAAAAACTAGACACCTCTCCATTCGGGAAGTTATCCCCGTAGTAATGCGGACTCGCATTTGAAATATTGTCAAGATTCGACATGTCCGGTTCCAGCCTGGCTCCCATGGGATATTCGCGATCAATGAGGAGATTGTAGTTCTCGAGAAGTTTCCAGTATTCCTTCCTGCCATCCGCGCTCAGTGATTCGTAGGCTGGAATGCTCGGACTTCCACCAAATCCCAACATGGTCTGGAACTTTTGGGCAGGGTCAACATGAACCGTGGTCGAGACATTATCGACTGGGAGCAAGCCGCCAGATACCTCCAGGTGCTCAGAGCGCGGCGCATCAAACTCCAACTGATGGCGAAAGACATCGAGGAGGAAACTTTGCTTGATCGCTGCGGCCCCATTGATTTTTACTGTCAACGATAAGTGATGGTCCACGATCACGCTCACTGTGTTGAGATTTCCAGAATAATAAGCAGTGTCTTCCCTAACTGTCTTCGAAGGAAAGCCTCTGAAATCGTCAACGTCGCGCAGTCCGTATGAATCGTAAAATCTTTGAGACACTGTGATGAAACGCTGAGATATTTGAACGGTGAATCCCCCCTTCGGGCCCGTAAAGATCCATTGGAGGCGCCCATTGGCAGGAAGATGCTTATCGATCTCCAGAGTGCGCACGAAGAATGATGGAAGGTACTCGGGATAGAACCTTCTGGCGATCTGATTGTTACGTCCCCACCCTGGGGAGGCAGGTCCGTCCGAGACGAATTGAAATCCATTTGCAGCTGGGTATGCAACAGGCGGGACTGCTTCCAGCACTAGGGGTTGTTGCGCAACCGCTGGTATTGCGGCGGCACCGAGGGACATAAACAATGCCCAATTACAGACCATACAGTGAAATTTCTTCATAGACAAGACCGTCTACTCGCTTTCCGACATTGGAGGATTTGATATGTCCGAACAGGTTACAGACTTTGCAAACTTACTTCGAATAAATGCGCAGCAGCAGCACTCCGTGGGACGGAACTGTGGCCGAGTACGAACCGTGAATGAAGCGAACACTCTTGCGCGCCCATAGGTCACGCGCGGAATGAATATGTCCCGCAAGAGGGATGTCCTTCTCCGTCACAACAGCTTGTGCAGGAGCGCTGCTGAGATTGACTACCCCTACCGCAACACTTCCATCTGCCAGTGGCTTGACCCATGTCTCCAGATCGCCGCTTTTCGTGGGTGATGACTGCTTGCCGAGTGGATCCTGATCGATGGCGATTACCTCCTTGTTGAGCAGGATCGACTTGGTTTCATCTGTCATGGTTCGAATATCGTTGCCAGCCAGAAGAGGTGCGGCGGTAAGCGCCCAGAGGCTCATGTGCGTGCGGTATTCATCGGCGGTCATGTGGCCATTGCCAATCTCAAGCATGTCAGGATCGTTCCAATGGCCGGGCCCGGCGTAGGGCGCTGTAGGAACCTGCCTGTGAATGTTGTCTATCATGCTCGCCCATTCGTCGCGGATGTCGCCCGTGGTTCGCCAGAGATTGCCGCTCACATCCGCCCCCCATTTTTCAACGCTTCCCGTTCCGTATTCACACAAGCTGTAGATGATGGGCCGACCGGTAGCTCTCAAGGCGTCGCCCATGAGCTGATAGATGGGCTGCAAATCGTCATTCTTGTAGACGTGGCTGGCGCTGCACCAGTCGTATTTCAGATAGTCGACTCCCCAGGCAGCAAAGGTCTGCGCGTCCTGGGCTTCGTGCGTGTAGCTTGCCGGGTAACCAGCGCAGGTGCGCGGACCGGGCGAAGAATAGATTCCGAGCTTGAGCCCTTTGGAGTGAACATAGTCGGCGAGCGCCTTCATGTTAGGGAACTTGTGATTCGGTTGCAGATTCCCTTGCGTGTCACGCACGCCTTCCCATGTGTCATCGACGTTGACGTAGATATAGCCCACATCTCTCATGCCGCTTGATACCATAGCATCGGCCATGGTGCGGACTGTCTGGTCATCGATTCGCCCCGCAAACAAATTCCAACTGTTCCAGCCCATGGGGGGAGTTTGCGCGAGACCGTTAGAAGGGACCTGGTGAAGCGTCGGCGGAGGAATGTAGGGCAGAGCTGGAAATTCATCGCCTGGCGTGGCGGGATGCGCGATGATGCGATCGCCCCACAACTTGGCGCGCAATTCTCCGTTGATGAGGTCGCCAACGAGGATGGGCCTCCTGTGTTGTTCACCTGCGTTAAAAATCTCGAAATGTGTTCCTGTTACGGTTCCCTTGATGCGGTTTGAGAACCCCCAGGTGTGGATGGTTCCGGCCACCTCGTTACCATCTTGCTTGAGTTCAAGAAGGGTCGTCTGGACCTCGCCGTTGTCGAGGGTTTTGACCGTGGTGGCCCAGCGCCCTGCGATGGTCTGCGCGTGCGACGTGACGGCGACAACCGCTATGAAGCACAAAAGTCCGCATTGAAGGTGGGTTCGCTTCAAGAACCTGCCTACGTTTATAAATCTCATTTTGATTCTCCCGTTGGACGCATTATGTCAGTTAGCCCCGCCATCATCCCACCCATTCCATTGCGGCGGTAGGCATACCAAAATGAGCGACGCCAACGATTGCATCAGAAAAGTTTTGATTAAGTCCATCCAACCGCGTGAACAGCCAGCGGGAAGGCAGGTTCCATCAAAGGCTATAGTGAGTCGAGCCATATGAGCCGGAGAAGCTGGCTGCCTTGCTTCAACCTCTCCGGACCCACATTCAGCACATTCCGCAGCTAGAACTGAAATCGAGCAACTATCTGCCCAGTCCGATAGCTAGTCACGCTTCCCACATTGATTTGGCCGAACCCGCCATTACTTGATGTTGTCGCCTGTGAAGGATTGGAACTGTTTGGAGCCGGGTAGTAGAGGTGATTGAATACATTGAAAAACTCGCAACGAATCTGAAGGCTACTTCCTTCCAATTTCTTAAAGGACAGTGGGAAATTCTTCGCCAGATTCATCTCTTCGTCAGGCTTCCGCTGCCAGCGATAGTCGTTTTGGTAGATTTTCGTTGTCCCAAAGGTTCCCTGCGCAGCATCGCTCCACGCCGCCGGATTGAGGATCTGGTTCGAAGGCTTGAAGTTGTGGCTGTTGGGGCCTATGAGAAATAACGGCTGTCCTGGAACCCGATTTTGGTAGGTTCCTCGGAAGAGTACCTGGCTCAGATTGTTGTTTGAGGTTGGAACAGAAATCGGAAGACCGCTTGCAAAGCTGAACAGTCCACCCACGGTCCAACCGCCAAGCACGGTTCGAGCCGCGATATTGTCCTTGAATACGGGAATGGTGGGAATCTTGTAGGTGAATCCAGTGCTCGAGACGAAGGGCTGAGATTCCGCCGAGATGACTTTATTGCTCGCCCTGTTTAGCGCATCGTTGATGGCAGCGCCACGCCCACGTTCCGTGTCCATGCCCTCGACCTGCGATTTGCTCCAGGTAAAGGACTCAATAAGGTCCAGGCCATAGGAAAGACGCTTGGTCACCTTGACCTGTAAAGAGTCCCACCAGCTTTTTCCGGTTGGCGAGTACTCGGCATAGATATTCGCGTACTGCGGATATGGGCGTAGCGCCTGCGCCAGGGTCTTGCCAGTCGGGAATCCGGCGTAGGGAACGCTGAATCCATGTGCCTGCGGAACTCCAGAGGCAAATGTTGAGTTGAGGGTCGCGTAGTCGGTAGCATTTGTGACATTGAGTCCTGCTGATGCGATGCGCTGAGCTGAGAGCGCATTCAATTGCACCAATCCAAAATTGCCCTGATCTCCGGAGATCAGCCATATCGCGCGATTGCCCACGTAAGCCGCTTCGACTGCCAGGTTAGGGGTGATTTGACGTTGGACAGACAATGTCAGATTCACGATGCGTGACGGCCTGTCTCCATGCGGGTCGAAATACGGAGAGGGGCTATTGTTAATGGTTGTACAACACTGAATGCCAGGATCAAGCGTGGCGTTGGTGACTTGAGCTTGCGTATAATTGAAGCCCGAGGAAAGAGTTGTGTTGGCCGTCCCAAAGGTCGGAGCAGAGAAATTCAACACATTGTATCCCATTCCCACCACACTGTAGTTGGTGCCTGCATAGTCGAAGGCAAACGGCTGACCATAAGAAATGCCCGCACCGCCGCGAACCACCGTCTTTTCGTTGACCTTGTATGCTACGCCCAGCCGTGGTCCAATTGCATAGGGATAATGCTCGAGGAAGTTGCCATTGACGCGGCCCGTGCCGAAGCCGTCGTACGCTATTGCGCCAAGCAGTCCGCCTGCATTCGGGTTGGCAACGGTCGGCGAGAAGCTGCTCATCAGGTGCTTGTGTTCACTGTGTGTTTCCGTGAAATCCCACCGGATGCCATAGTCCACTGTCAGACGCTGGTTAACTCTCCAAGTGTCCTGGACGTACAGCGCCCAAGTGGGCCGGTGGAACTGATTGACGATCGTATTTCCGATGGTACCGCTGTCCACCTGTCCCAACAGGAAGCCGGCATAACCGAAACCTATGGTGCCGGACTGCCCCGTGCTGTTGTGCAGCGTGCTTGAGTTCAGATATGGCAACGAGGTTTCCGCCGTGCTGAATGCATACGCTCCAGCTACGTATGGAGAGCCATGAACGACATACATGTCGTTCTTATACTCTGCGCCGGCCTTGTAGCTGTGGTTTGCTTTGATCCACATAATACTGGCAATGCCGGTAGCCTTATCCGTCTCATACCACATGCGCTGGGTGATACCATAGGTGTTTCCGTCAAAGCTATTTACGATGCCGCCAAATGTGCTGTCGTTCATACCACTGAGCGCAGGCATGCCTGTGCTCAACGCCGGCGCAAACCCCAACTTGGTAGCGTCGTAGTTGGCTTCGGCTGCCGGGGTAGAGTCGATGTTATTGTCGCGGATGTAGCCGAGCCCAAAGTGAAGCAACAGATTCGGCGTAAAGGTGTAGTCCGTATTGCCCCGATAGGTATCCGAATAGACCGGCTGGTCGCGGCGATTCGATAGCGGAACGGGTACGCCGTCCGCCGAGCTAATCGTAGTGCGTTGATAAAGCGACCAGTACATGGAAGCCTTCCATTTATTGGTTATCGTCTGATCGACTTTTACCGCGGGGATGGTCTGAATCGCCGGATAGACGAAGAGCGGCGCATAGTTGTTGATCAACTGACTGTTAGTAGGCGCCGGGATCAGCGCTGTCACATTTGCGCCAACTCCGTTGGCGATGCGGGCCGACTGGATCACATTGTTTGGGAACGGGTCCCTGACGACCGATCCATTGACCGTTCTGGTGGTTGCCGGATCGTATATCTCGTTCTGCATGATGGGCCGGCCAAGAACATCGGTCCCCAGCTGCACTCCGGTCAAAATGCCGCTGAAGTCACCGGTGCGTTCCGCGGTCGTAGGCACAGTTTGAGTGGCCACCAAGCTGTTCTGCTGGCGGTATTGTTCCCAGTTGAAGAAAAAGAACGTCCGATTACGCCCGTCGTACAGTTTAGGAATCCGAACCGGCCCACCAACGGTAAACCCGTAATCATTCTGTCGGTTCTTGGGACGGATTAGACCTCCGCCCGGCGCAGTAGTGAAGGGCTGCCCTGCGTTGAGATCCTCATTCTCGAAGTATTCGTACGCGGAACCGTGAAACTGATTGGTTCCAGAGCGAGCGGTGAAATTGAACAATCCTCCTGTCACCGCCCCAAATTCCGGTGAGAAGTTGCTGGACTGCAAAGTAAACTCTTGCATCATTTCGACGGAAGGATGATTTTCGTCCTCACGATCATTAAGATTGGCGTTGGTTGTGTCCTGGCCTTCCACGAGGATCTTGAAGGAAGCTGTGGGCATACCGTTGATCCGAATGCCGGTCTGGCCAGATACGTATGAGCCTGGCGTCAGCTTGGAGAAAGCCAGCGGATCACGGATTGCACTGTTTCCTGCAAAGTTGATGGGCAGATCGTTCAGACGTTCACGCTGGATTGTGGCATTAACCTCAGCGTTCTCAGTATTGAGCAGCGCAGCGTCTGACGTGACCGAAATCGTCTCGCTAGACTGTCCAACCTCAAGCTTGACGTCAAGGCTGGTGACCTGCGCAACCGAGATCGTGATTCCTCGTTGAATGTAGGTTTTGAATCCCGGGGCATCCACTTTGAGTTCGTACACACCGGCAGGAAGAGAGGCTATGGAATACAAACCGGTAGGTGTGGTTTTTCCAGTGTAGTGCTGGCCATCCGCCAGATTCGTGGCTTCTAGGGCTACATCGGGAAGAACTGCTCCGGTACTGTCGCTGACAACTCCGGTGAGCGTTCCTCTGTCCGATTGGGAGTAGGCGGAAATAGTCATGAAAAGAGCACAAATTGCGACGCCCCAGACCCATTGCAACTGGGAATATATGCCGCGCTTCTTTGCCCTCGATTCTCTGCTGTCGTGTACTTTGTCCTGGGGAACTTCTCCCAGAGGTCGATCTTCATGTCTGTTTCTTTGTTCGTTCCGTTTCAAGATGAGCCTCCTCGTTGAATTTGAACCACCGAAAAGCTACGGCACATGCATAAGGCAGGGTAGGCTACAGAAGGCTACAACTGAGGATGTTACAATCTAAAATACTGATAAATATAGCTTTATTATCAGGTTAACAACGTGCCCAAGTCGGCTGACTGCTTGCTGAAAATGCGGTCATGCGTAGACGCACAGATGGAATCCCTCGCGTCGGCTCCTGGGGAACGCCGGGCGGTCTCCAGCGCTCCTCAGCAATCTTGCCGATGCAGGACTGGCGGCAAAATGGAGAAGCTCTGGTAGGACAGTTTCCTCCCCTCTCCCAAGTGGCTCCTGCAGTTGCGCGGCCTCGCGGACGCCCCCGAACAACACGCTATCGCACACCACATCTTCCTTCGGCGTTTCCGCGATCATGACTTCCGTCGTGAGCAGCAGGCCTGCCGCCGAGGCTGCGTTCTGCAGCGCCAGGCGCGTGACCTTGGCCGGGTCGAGGATGCCCTCTTCGAGTGTGTCGCCGTACTCGCAGGTGCCAGCATTTTAGCTGTCGATTGACGGTGTCTCGAAGCAAATAGTATCGTTCCCTCGGAACGATACTAGACATCATTCCGAGGGAAGTAAAAAGTTGACCTGCCGCAAGAAGGCATAGAGGTACACCATGAACAACAGCATTACGCATCGAGTACAAGGCCTGATCTGCCTGATGATTCTCATCTTACTTGCTCCTCTTGTTGCCTCAGCTCAGAGGGACACCGCGCCCATCGGTATGTTTGAGGGCCAGGGAGACATCGGCACCGTGCTCCATGCGGGCTCAGCAAGCTACAACGCTGCAGACAAGAATTATAGCGTCACCGGCAGCGGCGAAAACATGTGGTTCGGCGAGGACGATTTCCACTACCTCTGGAAGAAGGTGTCCGGCGATTTCACCATCTCGGCCGACATCAAGTTTTTCGGCACCATGGGAGATCCGCATCGCAAAGCTGTACTGATGATTCGTCAGACTCTGGACGGAAACTCGTCGTTTGTCGACGTAGCGCGCCATGGCGACGGGTTGACTTCTCTGCAATTTCGCGATGGCGCGGGCACCAATGCGCATGAGGTGGAGTTTATGGACCCAGGACCACTGAGGGTGGCGATCGAAAGACGCGGCGACTATTTCTACGGATTTTTCTCGGGTATGGGAGGCAAGCTTCATCCAGCAGGGGCGTCAACAAAGCTCGTTCTCAGTGGGCCGCTCTACGTGGGAATCGGCGTCTCGGCGCATAACAAGGACCAGCTTCAGACGGCCATCTTTTCAAACGTGAAGATCGAAACGCTTGCACCAGTAAGTGATGAGAAGCCGGTTCTCTACAGCACGCTGGAGACGGTGTCGGTTAATTCGGGCGACCGGCGCGTCGCATACGTCGCACCTGCACATTTCGAGGCACCGAACTGGTCCAATGATGGCTCCTTCTTGCTGTTCAATCAAGACGGCGGCATCTATCGTTTGCCTCTACTGGACGGCAGCACCATATACAAGCTCCCGTCGGTCGGAGAGGAACCCATGCGCATCCCTACGGGCCCTGAAGTGAAGTGCAACAACGATCACGGCATCTCTCCGGATGGCAAAATGATTGCTGTCAGCGATTCTTCGCAAACTGGAAAATCCCTAATCTACACCTTACCGATCACCGGGGGCAGCCCCACGCAGATCACAAAGGTCGGGCCTTCCTATTTCCATGGCTGGTCGCCGGATGGCTCGACACTGGTCTTTACCGGTGAACGCGACGGTAACTTCGACATCTATGCTATTCCTGCGACCGGCGGAGAAGAAAAGCGCCTCACGACCGCCGAGGGACTCGACGATGGCCCTGAGTATTTGCCCGACGGACAATGGATTTTCTTCAACTCCGTTCGCACCGGCCACATGCAGATCTGGCGCATGCACCCTGACGGCAGCGGCCAGGAGCAGGTGATCTCCGATGAAACCAATGATTGGTTCCCGCACGTCTCGCCGAACGGCAAATGGATGACTTACCTCTCCTATGCGAAGGACGTCACCGGGCATCCTGGGAACAAGGACGTGACCCTGAACGTCATGTCGCTGGTGGACAAAAAAATCAAAGTGCTGGCGACGCTCTATGGAGGCCAGGGCACGAACAATGTGAATTCGTGGTCGCCCGACAGCAGCAAAGTTGCGTTCGTGACCTACGAGTACCTGACGCCAACACCCCGGAACTAGAGCGGGGTGCCTGTGACGCTCGGCATGCCGGTTAGCGCAAAACAACGTTCAGAGCCGCATACCGGGCGCGCGAAGCTTCCGCAGTTGCAACTGCCCCATTCGCAGTGCCATTACCCTGCGGCGACGATTGCGGAGCGAGGAGGAACCATGCCCAGCTTCATCAGATCTTCTCTTCCCACTCAAAGGCTGTCAGAAGGCTTTGTCCATTTGTCTTGCTTGCAAGAGTGTTTTTATCTGCCTCAACTCTTCGGGGTTCGGAGGCATCCATGGCGGCCTCATAATTGACCTTTTGCAATTCCGCCGAATGGCATCGTCAGTAATCGCCTGAACTGAGGCATTTGAGCCTGAGGCAGCATCCATGGCGGTCCCATAAATGGCCGGGTGCTTGCCTGCCGCCGAGACCGGCCGGTAGGAGCAATGTATTTACAGTCCGTACTCGTTGTTCTTCTTGGTATAAGCTGATTGCAATGACGCTTTTCATGAATTTGCGGTGAAAACGACGGTGATTTCAGCCAGCCTAGAACTTTACGAAGAACGGCAAGAACTGCAAGAGGTTCTGTCGGCCTTGTTTAGCCGTCCCTCCAACATGGAGAAGATGCTTCGGTATGTGTGCGAGAAGTACTTTGAGGGGCAAGCAATTGATATTAACCCGGATTATGCATGAAGGAGTGAAAAGCGAAGGTCTTCTATGCTAAAAATGTGTTGTCAAGACAGCACTTAGAGCACCTGGGAGGACCTTCGCTTGGCTGATTCTACCGCGACATCGTGTTTGTTG
>Ga0255355_1000477_pt1 | contig 23939 bp, 22 predicted proteins | sample HBST75metaG_FD_189943 | JGI IMG/M metagenome (GOLD analysis project Ga0255355, IMG submission 189943) | Peat soil microbial communities from Stordalen Mire, Sweden - H.B.S.T75 | ecosystem: Environmental > Terrestrial > Soil > Wetlands > Peat | place: Sweden: Norrbotten County, Stordalen Mire...
CCAGCGGGTCCTGGGCGAATAGAGTTAGAACCGAAGTAAAGAGACCAATCCGAATTTGGGTGGTATCATTCTCTCCATCATGCTGATATGTATGCTAATGATCGCTTTTGAAGATCAAACCCACTGTTGGCAAGAAGCCCTCGAGCCAGCAACTTGGTCGAACTGGAGTCTGGTCGTAGTCGGCTTGATTGCTGGATTGGTTGCTCTGCTAACCCTTCGCGCCATTTCTATACAAGCCGAGGCGCAGATGAAGGCAGAGCGGGCTTGGGTAATAATGACTCCTAAAGATTGGAATCCCGGCTTGTTTCCACTTCCGGTAGCGGGCCAGGTTCCACTCAACGTCTTCGACTGTGCTGTGAAAAATGTTGGCAAGACGCCTGCACACATAACTAAATGGGCTGCTTGGTACCGCAACTTCGACAAGAGCGAGTACGAAAGGCTGCCTAAAGAACCAATTCCTGGCGATGTCGTTTCCATGAACGCTATGATTCTTGTTCCGAATGATTCCTTTAGAAAGATCATACCTTTGCAACCGACACCAAGCCTTGATTGTGTGCAGGTTAAGAGCATCCAAAGTGCTGAAAGATTCCTCTTCTTCTATGGATTTATCGAATATAAGGATGACTTTGGAAAAAACCATGAAACGCAGGTTGGATACGTCTACGACTTTCCCCAAGGGGGCATGGTCTCCTACCATGATCCGCGTTTCCAGCGTACTGATCTTCCTAATTACAATTGCGCAACCTAGCATCATGAATCCAAACAAACCGAGGGAGCTGGCGTGTGGGAGCTTTGAACCTTACCATTGCACTGACCGGCGCATCGGGCGCGGTCCTCGGACGCGAACTGCTGCGCGCTCTCGAAGCCGATGAGCGCGTGGCGCAGGTCCACTTCGTTCCTTCCGAGAATTCCTTGCGCGTGCTGGCCGAGGAGCTGGGCCTCAGCGGGCGCAACAACCTGCTGGAGAAGCTGCTCGGCGCGCCGCCCACAAAAACAGTGCAGCTCTCCGACGCCGACATTGGCGCGTCCGTCGCCTCCGGCAGCTACCCCTCCAGCGGCATGATCGTGCTCCCCTGTTCCATGGGCGCTCTGGCCTTGATCGCCAACGGTCTGGCCAACTCTCTGATCTCCCGCGCCGCCGACGTCACCCTCAAGGAGCGCCGGCCCCTGGTGCTCTGTGTCCGCGAAACGCCCTTCAATCGCATCCATCTGCGCAATATGACGCTGGCTGCCGAAGCCGGCGCGGTCATCTTCCCGGTGGTTCCGGCCTTCTATTTCCGCCCCATGGACACGACGGAAATGGCGCGCCAGTTCGTCTGCCGCGTCCTGGCCCACATCGGCCTCCCGCAGACGGGCGCTTATGTCTGGAAGCCGGAAGAGTAGGGAACCGCTCGACCCCGCAATACAATGCAACTCAGCCCCGGTTTTTGCGCCAGTTCTGGTAATCGGTGTAGAGCCGGGTGGAAGCCGCGCTTCCGGCAAAGGCCGTCGAGCCTGGTTTGTTCATCATCCCCTGGTATTGATAGACCAGAATCTTGTCGACCCAGGGCGAGACAGCTTCGAGTTGGCGCTGCACGCGGCTGAAGGATGCCGGAACCAGGGCGCTCTTGTAAACCTCGCCCTCGAATTCGAAGATCTCCACATCGGCCCAGAGCTTCGCCTTCTGGGCGCGGTCGTGGGCCTTGCGCAAGCCTTCGTAGAATGAGGAGGTTTCGGTCACCTTCGACTTCTGCACGCCCACTTCATCCTGGTACGCCACAATGTCCACATCCAGCGCGTCCAGTTGTCGCACGTACTTGTCGTCGGCAGTGACGATGCGGGTTCCGTAGGGCGCAATCATGATGGGCGCCTGTGGCTTGAGCTGCCGCGCCAGCTTGGAGAGTGTGTTGACGTAGGTGAGGAACTCCGCCGTGTAATACGGATTGATCTCCGCCTCGTCGGGCCAGTACCAGCCATGGAAGCTGGGGTGGTGGCCGTAGATATTGGCGAGTTCCTCAAGCGACTGAAGTCTCTTTTTGCTCGCGACGGGGTCGGTAATGACCTTGTCGCTGGTCCAGTCGCCGTAGAAGCCGGCGCCGACGAAGAACTTGACCTTGTATTTGTCGGCCGCGGAGAGCACGGCTTCCAGAGGATCGGGGCAGGCCAGTTCCCACTTGGGATAGATCTGGGTCGTGTAAAACGAGCGATAGTACTGCGCCGTAGCCATCAACACCAGGTACTCGAGGCCCGCCTCGGCAATCTCCTTGATCTTGGCGTCCCATTGTGCGGCCGTGAAACGCACCAGCGCCGGATTCCAGTCCACGCCCTCGACGGTGGCGTGATGCTGAAACTCAAACCAACTGCCTGAGATCGGCTTGATGGCTGCAGGCGTAGTGGCGGCGCTAGCCGCAGACGAGTGGATGGCCATTGCGGCTGCGCCCACACCCAGTGAAACGAGGAATTCCCGGCGGTTCAGATCGTTCGTCATGAGCAGGATTCTCCGACGTTCACTATAGCTGTCTATACGGCTGTTGTAAAACATTGCAGAGCTCTAGCCTACGACTGCGTGGGGCGGTCCTTTGGAGGAGCATTTCGGAACAGACAAAAAGGGCAGCCCGATGAGGGCTGCCCTTCATGACTCAGGAGCAGATCGTGGCGCAACGGATCAAGCCAGACTCTGGCCGGATCCCATTACGTCCTACGATCAATGGGCTGTGTGGTGACCAGCCGCGGGCTTATGCGCAGCGGGAGCGGCCTTCTTCGCGGCCTGGATGGAACCGTCCTTCAGCACGATCTGCGCCGTCTGCGCCATAGTCGCCGTAGCGGGGACCTGCGTGTAGGAGTCGTAGGTCGCGTCCAGTTCCGTGTTGGGCTGCAGCTTGTACTCAAAGCCAACCGCCGGGATGTCCTTGTCGGCCAACGGCGCTTTCAGATTCACGATAAAGTCGGGAGTCTTGGCGTCCTTAGCGTCCTGGGTCACGGCGAGCTTGAGAACCGAAGCGCTGGCTTCGATCACAATTCCCGGGACCGGGGTTGCCTTGTCCTTCAAGAGCGCCCACAGCTTGTCTGCGTCTTCCTTGGCGCCAGCGGCCAGGATGAATTCCTTGTCGCCCAGGTTGAGGGAGTTCAGATCGGGAGTGGTGGCCACAACGTTGTGCGCAACCTCAGCCGGCGTTGCCGCGGCCTTGATGACGAAGGTTCCCGGAGGGAAGACAGTCGCGGCCGATGCCGTCTTGACATCGTCCAGACCGTCCAGGTTGCCGTGATAGCGCTTGTAGTAGTACTCGATCTTCTGCTCGATCTGCGCTTTGGCCGCATCGGGAGCGAAGTTCCATGCGCGGCAATAGAACCAGACCGCCTGGACGAGGTCCTTGGCATCCGGCTTGGTGTAGGCTTCCGCCAGGTAGAGAACGTCGATCAAGCCCGGGGGAACCTTGGTTTGTTCGGGCGTCAGAAGCATCAGGTCCGTCCGGTATTCCGAAACGGCGCCCTTGAAGTCCTTCTTCGAGATCGCATCATCCAATGCGATGGTCGAGTGGAAGATGGGGTAGGCCGCATCGATCTGCGTCTTCCAGTCGGCGTCGGAGACATCGGCGGACTTGGTCGCCATCAACCCCTTGTGGGCAAGCGCCGCGGCATCGTCGCAGGTCTGCGCGTCCTGGGTCTTGCCGCACTGTCCTTTTTTGATGAAGACGGAGTAGAGGATGGCCTTCATGTTGTTGGCATCCACCTGCAACATGCGGCTGGCCGCGCTGAGCGTGCTGTCGGGATCCTGCAGGGCCTGATAGGAATCGATCAGAGAGTCGAGAACGGTCTTCTTGACGACGCTCTGCGGATAGGTCTTGAGAAAGCTCTCCAAGGCCGTTGCTTTGGCTTTCGGATCGGTTTGGGTGGTCGCCAGTTGATAGGCATTAAATTCGGCTGGATCCTTGATGGTAATCGAATCCTGTGCTCGAAGCGTGGGCGCGGGAACGAGGCAAATGCTCGCCAATGCCATCACAGATGCGAAGACTAACTTCTTCATTCAGTGCTCCTGGGAATTGCCGAAATGGAGATCAATATTCAAGCACTCGCTCCGGGAATATACAACCGTTCTTTTTTGGGCGGTTGAGCGCCGGGGGACGGGTAAACGATACCACGGCTTCCAATGCGGTGTTGGAAGGATTATAGAAAGCCCTGCCTCTCGTGACAAGCGAAGTTGCAAGGGAATTGCGGAATACTCGCAGACGGGCTCGCAAAGGAACTGAAGACTCACCTCCCAAAGCCGCCTCCAAGCGTGCCGTTGGCCCCCGTCGTCGTGGCGCACGGGAAGCCGGCAGCCACATCTTTGCCCCTCGATGGCCGGCACTGAGGGCGCATACCGATTTAGACACCCGAATCGACGGAACTGTTCCCGGCCTCATTGCAGCAGCCGAACCAATTCTGCCTGTTCGGCCAAAAATGCATCGTGTCCGTGGTCGCTGGTCATCTGCCGGTAATCGGCCTCGACGCCCGCCGCCCGAATTGCTTCGGCAAACGCGCGAACCTGCTCCGGAGGGAAAAGCCAGTCCGAGCTGATGCCGACAAAACTAAGCCGCGCGCGAATCCGGCCGAAAGCTTCCGCTGCCGAGGAGTACCCGTGCAGCGGATCCCAGGTGTCCATGGTGCGCAGGATGGCCAGGTAGGCGTTGGCGTCGAAGCGGTCGATGAACCGCTCTCCCTGGTGGTCCAGGTAGCCGGCAATATCGAAACGCCCACCGACCAGCCCGCCGCCCTGGTCGTCCAAGCCCCAGGGATCTTCTCCGTTGCGGTTCGGCTTGCGGCCAAAGCGCTCGTCAAACAGCACTGCGGACTTGTAGCTGAGCATGGCGATCTGGCGGGCCAGCGACAAGCCGCTCCGGGGTGGGCGCTGGGGCAGATAGTGGCCGCCCTGCCACTCCGGGTCTTCCTGGATGGCTTTGCGTTGTAGATGATTTAGAGCCAACCCCATGGCCGAAAGCGGCGCTACGCCGATGACCACGGCCTGTTCCACTCGGTCTGGATCGAGGATGGTCCATTCCAGGGCCTGCATGCCCCCCAGAGAGCCTCCCAGAACCAACCTGAGCCTGCGAATGCCGAGCGAGTCCAACAGACGCCCCTGGGCCCTTACATTGTCCCGGACCGAGATGAGGGGAAAGTCCGGCCCGTAGAGTTTCCCCGTCTCCGGGTCCACAGAGCCGGGGCCTGTGGAGCCATAACAGGAGCCGAGCAGGTTGATGCAGATGGCGAAATCGTGTTCCAAGGACAGGACCGCGCCGGGCGCGAAGATCTCAGGCCACCAGGAGCCCACCAGCGCTGAGCCGGTCAGCGCATGGCACACCAGCACGGCATTGTCCCGGGCCGCGTTGAGGCGGCCATAGACAGCGTAGTGCAGCGTGACGCCGGCCAGGCTGCGGCCGCTCTCCAGCAGCATCTGCTCGTCGAGTACGAAATCGCCCTCGTAGGTTGGCGCCGGGACGCGGCTTGCGGCAGACGCCGTTCCGGTCCCGGCTTGCGGTTCGGTCATGATACTCATTGTGCGGCAAGACCCTGGGTGGTGGTGGAACAGGCAAGCGCAAAACCGTTGGCGGCCTCGATGGCCTGGTCCAGATCCTCAAGAATGTCGCGTATGTCCTCGATGCCCACAGAGAGCCTGACCAGCTCCGGAGTGACGCCGGCCGCGGCCTGCTCTTCCAGCGAAAGCTGCTGGTGGGTGGTCGAGGCCGGATGAATCACCAGAGACTTGGCGTCGCCGATGTTGGCCAGCAGCGAGAAGAGCTTCAGCGTATCGATCAGCTTCTTCCCTGCTTCGTAACCGCCCTTGATGCCGAAGGTCACCAGGCCGCCCTCGCCGTTGGGCAGGTATTTTTTCGCGCGGGCATAATAGGCGCTCGATTCGAGGCCGGGGTAATTGACCCATTCGACGCCGGGATGCTGTTCCAGATGCCGGGCTACGGCCAGGGCGTTCTGGCTGTGCCGTTCCAGGCGCAGGTGCAGGGTTTCGATGCCCTGCAGGAGCAGAAACGCGCTGAAAGGCGAAAGCGCCGCTCCGGTGTCGCGCAATCCCTGCACGCGCGCCTTCAGGATGAAGGCCAGCGGGCCGAAGGCATCGGTGTAGGAGAGGCCGTGATAGGAGGGATCCGGCTCAGTGAAGTTCTTGAAGCGCCCTGAGGCCGCCCAGTCGAACTTGCCCCCGTCGACAATCACGCCGGCAATGGTGGTGCCGTGGCCGCCCAGGAACTTGGTGGCGGAGTTGACCACGATGTCCGCTCCCCACTCGATGGGCCGCACCAGGGCCGGCGACACCGAGGTGTTGTCGATGACCAGCGGCAGGCCGTGCTCGTGGGCAATGGATGCCAGCCTCTCGATGTCCGCCACATCCAGCTTGGGATTGCCCAGCGTCTCGGTGTAGAGGGCGCGGGTCTTGTCGTTGATGGCCGCGCGCAGGCCGTCGAAGTCGTCCGCATCGACAAACCGCACGGTGATGCCCAGACGCTCGAAGGTGTAGCGCAGCAGGGTGTAGGTGCCGCCATAAAGCGAAGTGGTGGAGACGATCTCGTCTCCGGCCGACGCCAACGTGGTCAGGGTGAGAGCTTCCGCCGCCATGCCCGAGGCCGTGGCCAGTCCCGCCGCTCCGCCTTCGAGAGCCGCCACGCGCTTTTCAAAGACGTCGTTGGTGGGGTTCATGATGCGGGTGTAGATGTTGCCAAACTCTTCCAGCCCAAACAAGCGGCCGGCATGCGCGGCGTCCTTGAAAACGTAGGAAGCGGTCTGATAAATAGGCACGGCGCACGCACCCGTGGCGGGGTCGGGCGATTGGCCGGCATGAACGGCAAGGGTGGCAAACTGCTGCTTCGCTTCGGACATTCTGTGCTCCTTCAAGCTTGTGTGTGTTTAGGCTGACGGTTGCAGCTGGGGAAAGTCTTTGAGGCCGCTTTGAAACGAGAAACGGCCCGAATCCTTTTCGGACCCGGGCCGCCTGGCTTCAAGATTCGGTTGCGTCTAGCGCATTGGCCGCTCAAGAGCCGCACGGAGGGATCCGCCTGGCATACACATGCACATGGCCATGACCGCAATTCCGTATTTCCTTGAGTTCCGCATTGAAGGCAGTATCGATGGAAGCAGGGACGCGTGTCAAATTGCGGCCCTGCCCCGATGAGGCCTTTCCGGCCCCTTCAGCTTCTGCACAGAGGCTACTCGCCGAGCATGAAGCGCTGGATGCGGGAGGCGCGGCCGGTGACGGGGTCGCAGGAGACCAGCGTGGCGCACATCTTTGGATTTTCCTTGGCGGGCTCGAACTTGCCGGGCATGCCGGTGAGGAACCGGTGCAGCACCAGCTCCTTCTCGACGCCGATGACGCTGTCGTAAGGGCCGCTCATGCCTACGTCGGTTTGGAAGGCCGTGCCGCCGGGCAGGATGCGTTCGTCCGCCGTGGGAATGTGCGTATGGGTGCCGAGGACCGCAGTGACGCGGCCATCGAGGTGCCAGCCCATGGCGACCTTCTCGCTGGTGGCTTCGGCGTGGAAGTCTACCAGGATGACTTTGGCCTGAATGGTGGCCAGCAGATCGTTGGCGACATGGAAAGGGTCGTTGGGCGTGTTCATGAAGACGCGGCCCTGGAGGTCCACAACCGCGAAGGGAACGCCGGTGGAGGTGGTTCCCTCGAAGACACCGTAGCCGGGCAAGTTCGGCTGAAGGTTGGCAGGGCGCAGGACGCGGCGAGGGCGGTCCTGGCTGTCGGCGGGCACGGAGTTGAGATAGTCGATGAGCTCGCGCTTGTCCCAGATGTGATTGCCGGTGGTCAGGACGTCGGCGCCGAGGTCGAAAAAATCTTCGGCAATCTGCGGCGTGAGGCCGAAGCCGCCGGCGGCGTTCTCCGCGTTGATGACGAGGAGTTCGACGGAATGGGCTTCGCGCAGGTAGTCCATGTGCTCGCGCACGATGCGGCGTCCTGCGCTGCCGAAAATGTCGCCGACGAAGAGAATGTTCAAAGGGACTCCAGGGTTCAGGGTTCAGGGCTCAGGGGTCAGGGGACCTTTTAGCTGCCCCGAAGTTCGTTGACTACGTTCAGGGCCGGAAAAGCACGGCCCCTTGACTACGCTCAGGCAGGATTCCGAACCGCAGAATCTGAAAAAGAGCTGAGCCTCGCTCCAAAGAGCACTGAACTTAGCTCTGGATGAGAGTCTTGTCTTATAACTTACCGCAAAGGATGGAGCACCAGCTTGCATTTCTCGCAGAGAGCGCAACCATCGAGAATTCAGGGCCTAGCAAGGTCGCGGAGGGCCGGGAGGCCCTCCGTACAAACTGACGATCTTTGCTGCTTTTTACTTTTCTGTTGGCTGGCCGCTGGTTTCGGCTGCCTGGGCGGTGTCTTCGGTTCCCTGATCCCTGACCCCTGATCCCTGTTCCCTGTTTCTCATCAGCGGGAAGAGGATGACGTCGCGGATGGAGCGGGAGCCGGTGAGGAGCATGACGAGGCGGTCAATGCCCATGCCTTCGCCGCCGGTGGGAGGCAGGCCGTAGGCGAGGGCGCGGACGTAGTCCTCGTCCATCTGGTGGGCCTCGTCGTCGCCCGCAGCACGCTCCTTGAGCTGATCGGCGAAGCGCTTGTGCTGTTCGACGGGGTCGTTCAGCTCGCTGAAGGCATTACCCAGTTCGAAGCCGCCGGCGAAGAACTCGAAACGCTCGACATGCTCCGGGTCGTCGGGTTTCTGCTTGGAGAGCGGCGAAACGACGGTCGGGTACTCGTAAACAATGGTCGGATCGAAGAGGAAGGGCTCAACCACAGCCTCGAAGACGTGGTAGACGGCCTTGCCGAGCGGAATGTTTTTATCGATCTCGTGCAGAACTTCAAAGAGAGCAGCGGTAATGGTCTTGAGGTCGGCCAGGCGCTCCTTTACCGGCGAAGGCGGAGCGGCGGGATCAAGCTCTGGCTGGGTCGCCTCGGGCTCGACCGGCGCAATGTCCTGTGCCTTGATCGCAGTCTTGAGCGAGTCGACGGCCGCCGTGAGGCGCGCCTTGAGCACATTGAGGTCTTCGAAGGCTGTGGCGGCGGGCCTGGGACCGGCTTCCGCGGGCCAGTACTTCACGATGGCCTCGGTCATCTTGAGCCGCTCCCACTTGGAGAGGTCGATGGTGTGGCCGCTGAACTCGACGATGGTGGTGCCGTTCACCTCGCGGGCCACAAACTCGATCATCTCCTCGGTGATCTGCATCAGGTCCTGGTAGTTGGCATAGGCCTGGTAGAACTCGAGCATGGTGAACTCGGGGTTGTGGCGGACGCTGACTCCCTCATTGCGGAAGTTACGGTTGATCTCGTAGACGCGGTCCATGCCGCCGACCACCAGGCGCTTCAGATAGAGCTCCGGCGCGATGCGCAGGAAGAGGTCCTGATTGAGGGCGTTGTGGTGGGTCTTGAAGGGGCGAGCGGCCGCACCGCCGGCGATCTGCTGCATCATGGGCGTTTCGACTTCGAGGTAGCCGCGCTCGTCGAAGAAGCTGCGCAGGGCCTTCAACGTCTTGGAGCGCTTGACGAAGACTTCGCGGGCTTCGAGGTTGGTGAAGAGATCCACGTAGCGCTGGCGGTAGCGGAGTTCGACATCGGCCAGGCCGTGGAACTTCTCCGGCAGGGCGAGCATGGCCTTGGAGAGGAAGGTGAGACGCTCGACATGAATGGTCAGCTCGCCGGTGCGGGTGCGGAAGAGGTAGCCGGCGACGCCGATGTGGTCGCCCATGTCGAGCAGCTTGTAGAGGGCAAAGCCCTGTTCGCCGACGGCATCGAGGCGGACGTAAATCTGGAGGCGCTGGCCATCCTGCTGCAGAGTGGCGAAGCCGGCCTTGCCCTGGGCGCGGATGGCCATGATGCGGCCAGCAACGGCTACAGTGACGCGGGGGGCCTCGAGAGCCTCAGCCGTGGTTTCGCCCCACTTGGCGCGCACCTGGGGAAGAGTGTGCGTGGACGGGAACTGGTTGGGATAGGCGGGCTGTCCCAGCTTGACGATTTCTTCCAGCTTTGACTTGCGCAAATCGAAGAGACTGCGCTCAAATTCCGAATCGAACACGATGATTTCCTTCCACTGAATGGGCGAGAGCCCAAAAGGGAAGTATACCCGCTGGCCGGTTGGGGCTGTATGCTGGGGAGGAGACTCCTATGGCCTTTACCCGCCCCAATCCGAATGCAAAGAAGAGCAAGATTTATCCCAGCGGGCTGAAGACGCTGGTGGAAGCGGAAAAGATGATGCAGATTGCCATTCTGCTGCCATGCGCGGCCTTTATTGGCTGGTTGCTGGGCTACTGGCTGGGCAGCTTGCTGCACCAGTCGTGGATGCCCACGGCGGGCATCATCTTTGGCGGCGTCTCCGGGCTGGTGTATGTGGTGCGGCTGGTGATGAGCACAAAGACCGCCGAGACCGAGCCTGAAGACAAATCTGAAGATACAGAAACGAAACCATGACCGAAGCAGCACCCTCTCTTGCCAATTTGACCGACGAAGACCTGCAGGCATTGCTCAAGCGGTCTATCCGCAACACCGTGCTGCTGGGGCTACTGGGCTCCGTGGTACTGACGATTGCCAGCGGCTGGCGCAATGGGGCGATGCTGATGACCGGCACCGTGATCTCCGCAGCCAGCATCATGGAATGGCAGCGGCTGGTCAAACTGATCAACGACCGCATACGGAAGCAGAAGAGCTCGCAGAGCGCGTTTCTCGTGATCACGTTCTTCCTGTTCCGGCTGTGCTTTTTTGGGGCGGCCATTTATGGTAGCCTGAAATGTCTCCGGGGATCGGGAATTGCGCTGATCTGCGGCCTGAGTCTTGCGGTCGTGACACTGACGTGGGAAGCGCTCCGGCTGTTGCGCGAGTAGCCAAGCAGTGGCAGTGAATATCACCTGGAAACAGAAAGAACTTTGCCCTCATGCAGGAATCGCTGGCCTTTACCAAGTTGCTGAACAGCCTTTTTGCCGGCCCGGTGGACGCGCTACTACAGGCGGTTGGCGTGCATCCCGCCAATCCGGCCGCTCCCATCGACAACACTTTTGCGCTGGAGCTGGGCGTGGTGCTCTGCTTCATCGCCTTTTTCGCACTGGTGCGCATGAGCCTCTCGGTCGAAAAACCGGGGTCGTCGCAACAAGTGGCGGAAATGATCCACGAACTGGTCGGCGGGCAGGCGGAGTCGATTATCGGGCACGGGTACGAGCGCTTTCAGGCGTTTGTGACCTGCATCTTTCTGTTTGTGCTGGTCTGCAACCTCTTGGGACTGATTCCGGGGATCGAGGCGCCCACCATGTCGCCGGTGGTGCCGCTGGGCCTGGCGGTTACGGTCTTTCTTTATTACAACTTCCACGGGGTTCGCGTGCAGGGGCCGATTGGCTATCTGAAGCACTTTGCCGGTCCGATCTGGTGGATTGCGTGGCTGCTGTTCCCGATTGAGATCATCTCGCATTGCGCGCGCATGATGTCGCTCACCATCCGTCTCTGGGCCAACATGTTCGCGGGCGATCTGGTGACGCTGGTCTTCTTCTCGCTGATCCCGGTTGCGTTGCCGGCGGTTTTCCTGGGGCTTCACCTGGCGGTTTCGGTGATCCAGGCCATGGTGTTTGCGCTTCTCTCCGCCATCTACCTGGGCGGGGCTGTGGCGCACGATCACTAGAGTTTTGTTGTATAGCCTGCGCCTTGGGTCTGAGGCGAGGAAAAAGATTCCGCCAGGGAGAGCTTCCGCCCTGGACCAACGGACGGCTGCAAGCGTGAGGGGGCCAGCTCGGTGAGCCTCAACCACCCACTGGCAGCCAATCCAAGGGAAGCTGGAGAAATACATGCGTAAGCTTCAAACAGTTCTGATGGTTTTGGCTGTTCTGTGCTGTGCCGTTCCGGCGTTTGCCGCGGATGGCGGCAATACGGTCATCGACCTGGCGCCCATCGGCGTGGGTCTGGGCATGGCGCTGGCGGCCGGTCTTTGCGGCCTTGGCCAGGGCAAAGCAGTTGCCTCGGCGACCGAGTCGGTTGCCCGCAACCCGGGCGCGACGGCCAGCATTCAGCTTCTGCTGATTCTGGGCCTGGCGTTCATCGAGTCCCTCACCCTGTTCACCTTTGCCACGATCTTCATCAAGATCCCGACCAAGTAAGGACAGTTCTGCAGAAACGCGGCCTCACCCAAGCGGTGAGGCCGCGTTTGTTTATGGGCACGATAAGCTCTGGGGTGGAAGACCCCTTGAATGTGTATCTTCTGGGCAGGAGGAGAGAAATGACCGATCCTGAAGTTGTGGACGAGATGCTGCGCAGGGCGAAGACGATTGCCGTGGTGGGCATGAGCGACAAGCCGTCGCGGGCCAGCTACAACATTGGAAAGTACCTGGCCGGACATGGCTACCGCGTGCTGCCGATCAATCCTGCGCTGGGCGAGGTGCTGGGGATGAAGTGCTACGCCGACCTCGAAGCCGCACAAGCTGCGGCACGCGACGCAACCGGAGCCGGCATCGACCTGGTGGATGTCTTTCGCGCCTCGGAGCACGTTCCGGCAATTGTGGACGACGTGATTCGGCTGGGCATCCCGTATCTTTGGCTGCAGGACGGCGTGATGCACGAGAAGGCCCTCGAGCGGGCGCGGGCCGCCGGGGTGAAGTGCGTGGAGAACGATTGCATTTATCGGCAGCACGCGGCGTGGGCGGATTAGCTGGGTGCATCGCGAGGATGAGATGGTTTGCGTCCTTCGTCCGGTAGACTGAGTCCAACTGTTGAGGAGTCAGAGTTTCCCCGCCATGCGCCTTTTTCGATTGATTTTCGTTGTACCGTTGCTGCTGGCCGCGAGTTTGCCGGCCCGGGCTGTTTCCAGCGCGGCCGATGCGCCGCATGTGCATGTGGAGCTGATGGTGCTTCCCCAGACGCTGGGCCGGGGTGCGCAGGCTGAGGCGGGGCTTTACTTCAAGCTGGAGCCGGGGTGGCACGTTTACTGGAAGAATCCGGGCGATGCCGGGCTGCCGCCGCACATTCGCTGGACGCTGCCGGAGGGAGTAACGGCGGGAGGATTGCAGTTTCCTGCGCCGAAGCGGCTGCCGCTCGGTCCGTTGATGGACTTCGGGTATGAAGACGAGGTGCTGTTCCCGCTGACGCTGAATGTGGCGCAAACGGCCAAGACCGGGCCGGCGGTGCTGGACGCCAAGGTGGATTGGCTGGTTTGCAGCGAGAGGTGCATTCCCGGCAAGGCCGAACTCGAAGTGAGCCGGAATGTTCTGGATCATGCCGGCAAGGGGGGAGCGTCGGCCGCCGATTCCGCGCTCTTCGGCAGGTTTGTTGCGCGGATTCCCAAGCCGGCGCCGGCGAGCTTCAAGGTGGGCTTTCAGGCTGCGAAAGACGGGCTGCGGCTTGCGGTCGAAACCGGCAGGAAAGAGACCGAGGCGGCATTTTTCCCGGCGGACCAGGACATTGTGGACAATCCGGCGGCGCAGAAGCTGACGGCCACGGGCAAAGGGCTGACGCTCGATCTGAAGAAGGACGCGAACCTGAAGGAGAGCCCCAAGCAGTTGCAAGGGGTACTAGAGCTGGCCGGGGGAAGAGCGTTCGAGATTGTGGCACTGCCGGGAATGGCGGCGGCAGGCGCGACGGCTGGAAATGACGCCGGAAAGCCGGCTGCGGAGGCTCAGACGCCCGTTGATTCCGGGGCTGGCGCTGCCGGGGCTCAAGCTCCCAGCGGGCAAGGTCCGGCTGCTGCTCCGGCAAGTTCCGCGGCGGCGGGGCAAGGCACAAGCGGCAAGGCGGCTCAAGCTACAGGGGTTGAGGTGCTGCGCATCTCCGGGTTGGCGTTTTTGGGCGGGCTGATCCTGAATCTGATGCCGTGCGTCTTTCCGGTGCTGTTCTTGAAGGGGCTGGCGCTGGTGAACTCCGGCAACGAGGAGCGACAAAAGCTGCGGGCGCATGGATTGGTGTACGCCGCGGGAATTCTGGTTTCGTTCTGGGCGCTGGTGGCGCTGCTGCTGGGGTTGAGGGCGGCCGGAGCGACGCTGGGCTGGGGATTCCAGTTCCAGTCGCCGGTCTTTCTCTCGTTGATGGCGGGGCTGCTGTTCTTCCTGGGACTTTCTCTGGCGGGACAGTTTGAAATTGGCCTGACGCTGACCAGCGCGGGCGGTTCGCTGGCGGCGAAACAGGGCTATACGGGCAGCTTCTTTACCGGAGTGCTGGCCGTGGTGGTGGCGACGCCGTGCACGGCTCCGTTCATGGGAGCGGCGATCGGCTATGCGCTGGCACAGACGGCGGCAGTGACCTTTGCCGTGTTTACGGCGCTGGCGCTGGGATTGGCCGCGCCCTATGTGGCGCTGACCCTGCAACCGGCGTGGACGCGCATTCTGCCCCGGCCGGGCGCGTGGATGGAAGTGCTGCGGCAGGCGGTCTCGGTGCCGATTTTTGCCACCGTGATCTGGCTGGCGTGGGTGCTGGCGAACGGGTACGGGCCAGGCCTGCTGGTTTCGTTGCTGAGCGGCTTTCTGCTGCTGGCGATTGCCGGGTGGTTTCTGGGACGGTGGCCGGCGCAGCGCTGGGCGGTGGCGGTGGCAGCGACGATTCTTTTGGGCTTTGTAGCCTTGTCGGCGCTGGCTCCTGAAAAGCTGGCCACTGCCGCGGAGAGTTCGACTCCTGCGGAGACGACGGGTGTGTGGCAGCCGTGGTCGGAGGCGGCGGTGAGCCGTTCGCTGGCGGCGGGGCAGCCGGTGTTTGTGGACTTTACCGCGAAGTGGTGCCTGAGCTGCCAGGTGAACGAGCGTGTGGCGCTGGGGCAGCCCGCGGTGGAGCAGGCGTTTCAGGCCCGGAATGTGGTCCTGATGAAGGCCGACTGGACTCGGCACGACGAGGCTATCACCCAGGCGCTGACCGCGCTGGGACGGAGCGGCGTTCCGGCTTACGCGCTCTATACGCCGGGGCAGAAGGAACCGCAGATGTTGCCCGAGGTGCTAACACCGGGAATTGTGACGGATGCGCTGGGGAAGTTGCCTGCGGCGGAGAAGCGCTAAAGGGGAGGCTGGTTGGGGCTCGTGATTTCCCAGGGTTTCACTGCCGATATCCATGGCTTTCGATACCCGGTTTTTGCGATCCTGCATCTCCTCATCAACAAAAAGTTTGAATGACGGTCTTTATCAACAAAATCAGCAGGTTAGCTTCCGCTTCCCGGAAATCGCGAGTTGGCGAGTTGGCGGCGGTTCATTCCAGATTGACTCGTCGCAGCCTGTGAAGCTGCTCATCAGCAACTTCCCTGTGGTTTGTGCTCCGGTTACGGTGACGATTTTTGCCGCCGGTCCGATCCCTTAAACTGGAAGCATGTTTACCGGGATTATCGAACAGACGGGCACACTGATTGGGTTGGAGAGCAGGGGCGGCGTACGGCGCATCACGGTGGAGGCTCCGGGCCTCGCCGGGCAACTGCGCGAGGGCGATTCGCTGGGAGTTTCCGGGGTCTGCCTTACCGCTCTCGACGTGGATCCCCGCTATTTTCACGCCGACCTGGCCCAGGAGACTCTGGATAAAACCTCTCTGGGCGCGCTGGCTCCGGGGGCCAAGGTCAACCTGGAACTGCCTACGGCGGCCGGAAGTCCTCTCGGCGGGCACATTGTGCAAGGCCACGTGGACGGCTGCGGTGAACTCCGCTCGCTTGATCCTGTCATCTCTGAGGCAAGTCCGGAGTTCGACCGCGAAACCACCGACTGGACGCTGAAGGTGAAGGTTCCGGAAAATGTGCGGCCATGGATGGTGCACAAGGGTTCGGTGGCCATTGAAGGCATCAGCCTGACCATTGCGGACTTCGATGGGGAGACAATCTCCATTGCCATTTTGCCGCTGACGTATTGGCGGACGAACCTGCACACGCTGGCTCCGGGCGCGCCGATCAACGTGGAGGCGGATGTGCTGGTGAAGCTGGCGCTCGCGCAGATGCTGGCCAAGAAGCCGGAGATGGATTTGACCGAGGCGTGGCTGGTGGCGAGCGGGTATTGAGGCGGCAGGTTGGCTGTAGAATCTGCCCAAAAGGGGTGTCGGAGATGAAATCCACGGGTGAAATTGGCCTGACGATACGTTCCGCTCAGCGTGAATACTATCGCTATACCGGCGTTTCGGCACAGTTGGAACAGCGCGGCGCGGGTTCGTCGCGAGCCGAACTCGCCTGGGTCTCCCGATGGGAACCGAAAGACCAAGAGGCCCGTTCCGGTACGAAGGCTGACTCGGGCAGAGATTGAGCAAGCGGAATGGGCCGAAGGGATGATCGAATCTCCCTGGGAATTTCTCGCTCGGAGCGTGCTAGACTTCGTCCAGTCGGATTGACTGGTCAATTTATGCAGACATTTCAAGCATCGGAAGCCAAGACGCACTTTCTCCGCATCCTCGACGATGTGGAGCGGGGCGAGAGTGTTCTCATTACCCGACACGGCAAGCCCGTGGCGCGCATCAGCCCTCATGCCGAGATTAACCGGGAAGCGGTCGAGAGAGCGACCGAGGGGATGCGCGCCCTGCGCCAGCGGATTGGCAAACTCTCCCTGGATGAAATTCTCTCTGCACGCGATGAAGGACGAGCCTGATGGCATTCGTCATGGACGCCTCAGTTACGGCGGTTTGGGCACTGGCGGACGAATCGTCTCCTCTGGCCGACCTGGCCCAAAGCCGCTTGAAGGATGAGGTTGCGGTGGTGCCTCCCTTGTGGTGGTACGAAGTTCGCAACCTTCTGGTCGTCAGCGAACGCCGGAAGCGCATGACGGCTGAAGATACGGCTGTGTTTCTGGAGTTGCTTTCTTCCTATCCGATTCAAGTCAACCCCATTGAAGACGAACTGATCACCTTTCGCTTTGCGCGGCAATATCGGCTTTCGTTCTACGATGCGGTGTACCTGATGGTTGCCACGCGCGAAGGCCTGCCGCTGGCCACCCTCGACAAGGATCTCCGGGCTGCGGCATTGGCCGCGGGAGTGCCGCTACTGGCCTGAGGCAGACAAATCCGTTCCGCGCAGCGGACATTCCGCCTCATGAACGCTCGGCCCGCTCTCCTCGTCTATTGTGTAGGTGAGACTGTTAACCTTGAGCTAGTTAGAGGCGGGGAGAAAGGCCGGCAGGCGGTCAGCGCCTGAACGGCAACCGGACCTATGGCAGAGTTCGTAATCAAGTTGGCCGACGAGCGCGGCCACGTTCTGGAGCAGGTGCAGACGGCGGCCACGGCGGAGGAGCTGCGCGCCCGCTTCGTGCACGCCGGTTATCACGTCTTTTCCATACGCTCGCGCTCCGGTTTTGCCGGGTTGAAGCGCGGCAAGGTGAAGCTGGAGCCGTTTCTGATCTTCAACCAGCAGTTTCTGACGCTGATCAAGGCCGGGCTGCCCATTCTTGGGTCGCTGGAAATGCTGGCCAAGAACCAGAAGAATTCCCACTTCTCCAGCCAGTTGGATGATGTCTCGAACCGCGTGAAAACGGGCGAGTCGCTTTCCGCAGCCTTTGAGGCGCAGAGCGGCTTTCCGGTGATGTACACGACCACCCTGCTGGCCGGCGAACGCTCCGGCAACCTGCAGGAGGTGCTGGAGCGCTACGTCAGCTTCCAGCGCATCTCGCTCACCTTTCGCAAGAAGATGGTGGCTTCACTGATCTATCCCGCCGTGCTGCTGACCCTGGTGAGCGGGCTGATGTTCTTCATGTTCGCGTTTGTGGTGCCGGAGTTCGCGGTTCTCTACGACCAGATGGGCTCCAAGCTGCCGGCCATGACGGTGGAGTTGCTCACCTTCGGCAAATGGATCAACCACAACCTGCTGTGGATTTTCCTGGCTCTGATCGGCACGGCCTTCGGACTCTACCGCTTCTCCATCACCGACCGGGGCAAGGACTTTATCGACGGCTTCCGGGTGCGGATGCCGGTTTTCGGCAAGATCTGGCTGAAGTATCAGGTGGCGCTCTTTGCCCGCACCCTGTCGACGCTGCTCACGGGCGGTTTGCCGCTGGTGCCGTCTCTCGAAACAGCGGCCCGCTCCATCTCTTCCCGCCGCGTTTCAAGGGCGGTGTTGACCTCAATTGGGACGGTGCGCGAAGGCAAGAGTCTGGCCGAAGCGCTGACCAACACCGGCATTTTCCCCGATCTGGCCGCCGAAATGATCAACGTGGGCGAGCAGACGGGCGCCTTGCCGCAGATGCTCAATTCCGTTGCCGAGTTCTTTGAAGAGGACGTGGCCACAGCCCTCACCGCGGCGTTGACCCTCATTGAGCCGGCGATCCTGATCATTATGGGAGCGGTGGTTCTCTTCATCCTCATTTCGCTGTACCTGCCCATCTTCTCTCTGGGAGCGGCAGGCGGAGGTCAGGGATAAAAAATGGCTGACACAACGCATATCGCGCTTCCCCCCGCGCCGCTGCCCACGGGTCCACTCCCCACTGGGCCGCTGTCCGCGGCGCCCGACGAGCGCGCCCAGGCCGAAGAACTGGCACGGCGCTACCGGGCCGAGTTTGTGGACCTGAAGAACTTCAAGATTCAGCACGATCTGCTGCGCACGGTTCCGGTGGAGCTGATGTTCCGCTATAACTTCGTTCCCATCGAGCAGGTGGAGGGCGGCGCGCTGACGATTGCCGTCTCCGACCCCTCGCAGCTGATGATTCTGGACGAGATTGCCGGACTGCTGGGGCACCGCATTGTGCCCCGCGTTGCGACGCTTTCGCAGATTACCGACTTGCTGAAGAAGACCGAGCAGTCGCAGCGCGTGTTGGACGAAGCCAGCGAAGGGCTGACCTTCGACGTGCTGACCGGCGAAGATAACGCCGACGAAAACATCTCCATCGAAAAGCTCACCAGCGAAGAGGACATCAGTCCCATCATCCGCTTGGTGGACACGACGATTTTCACGGCCCTCGAGCGGCGCGCTTCCGATATTCACATTGAGACCTACGACGACTCGGTGCATGTGAAGTACCGCATCGACGGCGTGCTGCAGGAAGCCATGGCGCCGATTGCGCGCGAACACCACTCGACGATTCTGTCGCGCATCAAGATCATGAGCGAGCTGGACATTGCCGAGCGTAGAGTGCCGCAGGACGGCCGCTTCAGGGTGCGCTACAAGGGGCGGTTGATCGACTTCCGCGTTTCCATCATGCCGACGGTGCATGGGGAAAATGCCGTGCTCCGCGTGCTGGACAAGGAGTCGATGAGCGAGAAGTTCCGCAACCTGACGCTGGACGTGGTGGGCTTTGCGGAGGCCGATCTGAAACGCTTCCGGGGCTACATCCGCGAGCCGTACGGGATGGTGCTGGTGACGGGGCCGACCGGCTCGGGCAAGACCACCACTCTCTACGCGGCGTTGAACGAGATCAAGAGCGACGAAGACAAGATCATCACCATCGAAGACCCGGTCGAGTACCAGATTCGCGGGATCACGCAGATTCCTGTGAATGAGAAAAAGGGGCTTACGTTCGCCAGAGGACTGCGGTCGATTCTGCGCCACGATCCGGACAAGATCCTGGTGGGCGAAATCCGCGACAACGAGACGGCGCAGATTGCCATCAACTCCGCGCTGACCGGGCATTTGGTGTTTACCACCGTCCACGCCAACAACGTGGTGGACGTGCTGGGGCGCTTTGTCAACATGGGCGTGGAAGTGTACAACTTTGTTTCGGCGCTGAACTGCATTCTGGCGCAGCGGCTGGTGCGCACGGTCTGCGAACATTGCGTGCACCTGGTCACCTATAACGACGAGCAATTGCGGACCGCGGGCGTCGATCCCGAGCACTGGCACGACTTCGAGTTCCGCGAGGGCACCGGATGCATCGAGTGCGGCGGGACGGGCTACCGCGGGCGAACGGCGATCCACGAACTGCTGGATTTGACCGATCCGATTCGGGAATTGATTCTGGAAAAGAAACCGACCTCCGAGGTGCGCAAGCTGGCGCAGAAGGAAGGCATGACCTTTCTGAGAGAATCGGCTTTGGACCGCGTGCGGCGCGGGCTGACCACGCTCAAGGAGATCAACAAGGTTACGTTCATTGAGGCGTCAAGATAGTGAGATCGATTCTGAGCAAAGCCAAACTCGGTTCCCATCCCGACGGGCGTCCGCCGGCGGCGGTGGAGCTTGCGCCCCAGGGCGTGCTGGCAGCCGCCACACCGGCGCCGGGACAAGCGCCCGTCTTCGCCTTCGAGCCGCTGAAGGCGGGAGCGCTGACGCCGGGCATCGCGGAACAGAATGTGAAGGCGCCGGAGGCGGTGGCTGGAGCCATGCGCAGCGCCCTCGGCAAGGTTTCTCCACGCAGCCGTGCGGTCACTCTGGTGGTGCCCGACAGCGTGGTCCGTGTCTTTATCCTGGACTTCGATTCCCTGCCCAGTAAGGCTGCGGAGGCGGTTCCGGTGCTGCGCTTCCGGCTGCGCAAGATGCTTCCTTTCGACGTGGAGCACGCGGGGTTGAGCTACCAGATGCTTTCAGAGAACAAGACGGAGTGCAGAGTCTTGGCCGCGGTGCTTCCCGGTCCCATCCTGGCCGAGTATGAAGCCGTGGTGCGGCAGGCCGGCTATGAACCGGGCGCGGTGCTTTCGTCGAGCCTGGCAGCTCTGGCTGGGTTGGACAAGATGGAAGCCGTGCTGGTGGCGAACTTGACCGACCGCGCGTTGACCACCTCGATTGCCAATGGACAGGACCTGCTGCTGTTTCGCACGCTCGACCTGCCCGAAGATCCCGGCCTGCGCCTCGACGAGGTGCAGCGCGACATCGCCGTGGCGTCGGCGTTCTATGAGGACAAGCTGGGCGCGCGGCCCCATGTGCTGCATTTTGCGGGCGGCACAAGCAGCGGCCACAGTACAGCGGAAGAGTTTGGTGTCTGGCTCAACGACCCCGAGATGACCGTAACCGAAATGGCGCCGCAGCCGGAGACCGGGGCCACCACAGCCTGGGGCAGCCTGAGCGTGGCCGGCGTCACCGGCGCGCTGGCGGGGGCAGTCTAAATCATGCGCATCTCCCTCAATCTCGCCACCCATCCGTACACCGACTTTGGACCGGCCATCAAGCGGCTGCGCATCGCCATGGGCGTGCTGGTTCTGATCGGTCTTGGCCTGCTGCTGGGGCTGCGCGCCTTTCACCAGAAGGCGGAAGAAGCCCGCGCTCGCGAACACTCGCTGGACGGCCAGATCGCCAGGATTGCCCAGGAACGGCAGAATTACCAGAGCCTGATGCGCCAGCCGGAGAACGCACAACTGCTGGCTCACACCGTGGCGCTGAACCAGCTTTTCGACGAGAAGGCCTTTTCGTGGACGCTGGCCATGGAAGACCTGGAGACCGTTCTGCCGGGTGGAGTGCAAGTGACGCAACTGGAACCGATTCGCGACAAGACCGGCACCATTACCCTGCATCTGCGAGTGGTGGGACCGCGCAACCGGGCGGTCGACCTGGTCCAGAACCTGGAGCACTCGCGGCGTTTTCTGCTGCCGCGGATTGTGGGCGAGAGCGCCGAATCGACCGGCGGGGCAGGTCAGCAACTGGAGCCGGTGAGCGCATCGAACCGGGAGAACTTCGATCTGCTGGCCGACTACAACACCTCCGCGCCGATCGAGCACCGGGCGCAAAACAAACAGACGGCGGATCAGGAGGCCGGAAAGCCTTCTCCGGAAGGCACGAGGCTCCCCGGCAGGCGCGCACTTCCCGCCCGGATGACGACCCCGCCGGCTCCTCCTGTCCGGCAGCCTTACACCGGGCCGACGAGGCCCAAGCCCAATCCAGCCATCAAGCCGGGAGGTGAGCGATGAGCGACCGCACAGCTTCCCCGTGGCGCAAGCGCCTGGCTTCTCCGCTCACCTGGCATTACGCAGGCTTTGCCGTCCTGCTGGTAGTGGTGGTCGCGCTGGCCATCCGCTTCGGCATGGACTGGGCCGCCACCAACACGAACTCGACCGACGAGCTGGCCGCCAAGCAGGTTCAGTTGAAGGCCATGGACATGGAGACCGCCCCCTTGCGCGGCCTGGGCAAGCGCGTGGACGACTCGCGCGCCGACATCCGGGACTTTTATTTGAAGCGCATTCCGCCCAACTACTCGTCGATCGCCACCCGCATCGGCGAACTGGCGCTGAAAGGCCCGGTGCGGCTGACCAGGGTGCAATATTCGCAAGGCCCTCCGGGCAGCAATTTCACGGAGATTTCGCTGGACGCCGGCATCACCGGCGCGTACCCGCAGATCATGCGCTTCGTGAACGGCGTGGAACGGGACCGGACATTTTTTGTGATTCGCGCCATGTCGCTGACCGGCCAGCAAGGCGGGCTGGTGAACCTGCGGCTGCGGGTTTCCACGTGGCTGAGGCCGGGCGACGCTGCCGCCAGCGGGCTGCCCTCCACTCCCGAACCCGGTGATGCGCCCGCTGCGCCCTCCGCGGCAGGAAAGGTGGGCGAATAGCCATGCCGATCCCCCTTGGAACCGAAAACAAGCGCCAGGTTTACCTGGTGATTGGCCTGTTTGCCCTGGTGGTCTGCGCGGGCGGCTGGGAGATTCACAAGTACCTGTTTGGCGCGTCGCCGAGCCCAACGCCAGTGGTGCAGCCCGTGGCGATGCCCGCTTCACGTCCCAGCGCTCCACGGCCGGCAGCCGCGAAAGCCGGACCGGAGGCGCAAAAGATCACGAACGCCGGCATTGACCCGGCACTGCACCTGGCCAGACTGGCCGAGAGCGAGCAGGTGGAGTACTTCGGCACCGGCCGGAACATCTTCTCCGCCGAATCCGCACCGGTCGAGATTGAAAAGCCGCTGAAAAGCGCGCGCAGCCAGCCCACGGTGGCGATGCCGCCGCCACGGCCCGAGCCGCCGCATCCACCCGCAGTCGATCTGAGGTACTTCGGCTACTCCCAGGGCAAGGACAAATCCATCCGGGCGTTTTTCATCCATGGAGAGGACATCTTCATGGCCCGGCCCGGGGACGTCATCGACCACCGCTACAAGGTGGTAAGCATCATGCCGGGGAGCGCGCAGGTGACGGACCTGAGCTACAACAACACGCAGACACTGCCGTTCCAGGGGAATTGAAAAGCAGTGGACAGCTAACAGTTAACAGCTAACAGTTAATGGCTAGCATCCAGTGCTTTGGCTTTGTGATTAGGTGAGTCGGAAAAGAGACAGGCGTGGGCCGGGAGGCCCACGCTACAGCCGACCGGGAGGCCAGTGTTACTCCCGTAGTGACGCAGTCTCGGCACTCGATAGAAACTCAAATGAAGAAATCCGCTCCAATCCGACGTAGTCCGCGCCCCGGCGAAGAGGGGTACATTCTGCTGGCGGTGATCTTCATGCTGACGCTTCTGATGATCTCGCTGGCGTTGGCCGCGCCCAAGGTGGCCAAGGAGATCCAGCGGGACCGCGAAGTGGAAACCATGCATCGGGGCAAGCAGTACATGCATGCGATCAAGCTCTATTACAAGAAATTCGGGGCCTACCCGCCCAATGTGGATGCGCTGCTGAAGACCTCGAATATCCGCTACCTGCGCAAGAAGTACATTGACCCGACCACCGGCAAGGAAGAATGGAAGCCGATTCGCTTCGGGCAGGCGAAGACGCAGACCCTGGGTTTCTTTGGTCAACCCATTGCCGGGGCTGGTTCGGCAGGCGGCTCGGTTGTGGCCGGGGTGGGTCCGAGCGGAGGAAACAACCTGGGCTCGGGACTTGGAAGCACCGGCTCGCTCATCAACTCCGGAACGAGCACGGGCGGCGCGACGCCGGGAACGAATCCGACCGACCCGACATCCGGAGCGACCCCGAGTGGCACGACGCCAGATCCGAGCCAGACCTCCGGCACCACGGGCAGCACGGGAACAGGCTTGGGCAGTACTGGCTCAGGCGTGAGCGGGCAGACTTTTGGCGGGGTGGGAATCATCGGCTTCTCGCCCAACAGTCCCAAGCAGTCGATCCTGGTGTACAAGAAGAAGAACCATTACAACGAGTGGGAGTTTGTTTACGATCCGCTGTCTGATATGACCACGGTGGGCAGCAGCAGCACGGGCAGCCTCGGGCAGT
>Ga0255355_1000503_pt1 | contig 23091 bp, 17 predicted proteins | sample HBST75metaG_FD_189943 | JGI IMG/M metagenome (GOLD analysis project Ga0255355, IMG submission 189943) | Peat soil microbial communities from Stordalen Mire, Sweden - H.B.S.T75 | ecosystem: Environmental > Terrestrial > Soil > Wetlands > Peat | place: Sweden: Norrbotten County, Stordalen Mire...
ACAGGGCATGAACAGAGTATCTCAGTCTTTGCTTAACCAACTATTCTGCTAGAATCCTCCTGCATCCAACTTGGGTCAATCGGGAGTAGCGTAAATTCCTGGGCTTTTGCGAACCTTGGGTGTGCGCAGTTCCGGTGAAGGAACGTTCGATGAGAAAGCAGCGTTTGCTGCCCGGTTCTTTGTCTGTATGCCTACTAGGATTCACCATCCTCTCACTCTCCGCCGCGGCGCAGTCTACCGCCCCCAACGAATGGACATGGATGGGCGGAAGCAGCGTGCTCGTAGCCTGCGGAAATTTATTTTGCTATCCGCCCGGAGTCTACGGCACGTTGGGTACTCCCGCAGCCGGAAACATCCCTAGTGGCCGCTATGGCGCTTCGAACTGGACCAGTGGTAGTGGAATACTCTGGTTCTTCGGAGGCGAAGGCAGAGCTGCTAACGGACCTATTGGCGATCTTAACGACCTTTGGGAGTTCAATCCATCCACAAATGAATGGGTATGGGTGAGTGGAAGTAGTACGACAACTTGTTATAAACAAGGTGGATGCGGCCAGCCCGGCATCTACGGCACGTTGGCTATTCCAGCAGCCGGAAACATCCCTGGAGGTCGCTGGGGGGCTTCAAACTGGACTGACAGCAGCGGTCATCTCTGGCTCTTCGCGGGCATTGGCTACAATGACAATGGAAATGTTGGATACCTCAATGATCTTTGGGAGTTTTATCCGTCAACGAATGAATGGGCATGGATGGGTGGAAGCAGCACCCTGAGTTGCGGGGCGAATAATGTTTGTGGCAATCCTGGGGTGTATGGAACTTTGGGAGATTCCGCTCCCGGTAACATCCCCGGAAGTCGCGTACAGGCTTCGACCTGGACAGATAGCAGCGGGAATTTCTGGATCTTTGGGGGTGAAGGCTACGATGCCAGCGGACAAATTGGCAGCCTCAACGACCTTTGGGAGTTCAGTCCCAACACGAACAGATGGACCTGGATGGGCGGAAGCAGTTCGATGAACTGTGGAACAGATGGTTGCGGCCAGTCCGGAGTGTACGGCTCGTTGGGAACACCTGCTGCCGGCAACATACCTGGGGGAACTAGTGGCGCTGCGTTTTGGGTCGATAAGAGTGGCAATTTTTGGCTTTTTGGAGAAGGCAACCAGATTTGGGAATTCAATCCATCCAATAACGAATGGGCGTGGATGGGAGGAAACGAAACGCCGGGTACTTATCCCGGAGTATACGGCAAAATGGGAACACCTGCTGCCGGAAACATCCCCGGAGTCCGTAGTGATGCTGCTAGTTGGACCGATAGCAGCGGGAATTTCTGGCTCCTTGGGGGGGAAGGCTACGATGCCAGCGGACAATTTGGTAGCCTCAACGACCTTTGGGAGTTCAGTCCCAACACGAAACAATGGACCTGGATGGGCGGAAGCAGTTCGATGAATTGCGGAACAATCGGAAATGGGTTGCCCAATTGTGGTCAATACGGTGTATACGGCACGTTAGGTATGCCTGCGGTTGGGAACATCCCTGGAGGTCGCTATGGGGCTTCGAGTTGGACAGATAGTAGCGGCTATCTCTGGCTATATGGTGGCTCAGGCTTCGATGCAAACGTCAGCAGTGGAGACCTCAACGACATATGGAAATATCAGCCATACGCCGCCGCCGCTACGCCTACCTTTAGCGTAGCCTCCGGCACCTACACCTCCACGCAGACGGTCACAATTACCGACCCGACGCCAGGATTAACAATCTATTACACCACCGACGGAACCACACCGGCCACAAGTTCGACAGTGTACAGCGGTCCGATCATCGTCTCATCAACAGAAACGCTGAAAGCGATTGCGACCGCCAGCGGCTATGTAGCCAGTGCTGTGGCCACTGCGGCTTATACCATTCCCCCCGACTTCACCCTCGCCATCAATCCGCCATCCATCTCCGTCCAAGCCGGACAGAGTGGCACGGCAACCATCACGGTACAGGATAATGGCGGGTTCAATTCCAATGTTTCGTTCGCTTGCACGGGGCTCCCTACTGGAGCCGCGTGCAGCTTTACCACGCAGACTCAGCCCACGCCGGCAGGTGTCTCGTACTCCACGCTGACCGTGACCACTGCCGCGACCACTGCGTCCCTGCACCGCGACTTCGGGACGCTGTTTCCCGGCTCAGTGCTGGCGGTGGTGTTCTGTTGTTTTGGCTGGAAGCGGCGCCGGCGCTTGCCGATGCTGTTGCTGCTGGCGGCGATCAGCGTCGCCGGTCTGACCGTGCTCAACGGCTGTGGCCGGGCCTCTTCCACAGTGACTGCTCATCTGCCCACCATATCAACTGTTACCGTAACCGCAACGTCGGGTACGCTGTCGCACACGGCCACCTTCTCGCTCACGGTGAACTGACGCATCCCAACAACCGTACAAAACCATCAAGGCCTCTACCTGCGGGTAGAGGCCTTGACGTATGCCCTGTGTTTGCCTTGCCACACCGCTCTCGTGGCGAGCCATAGTTCACTGCGCGCTAGGACATGGAACCGTCGGCACCCCTCTTTGCGTATTGAATTTCAGCGTGTTCGATTGCGGACAATGGCAAGCGCAAATGGACACCCAAGCCCACAGCACGAAATCAGGAAATGCTTCTATCCCCTGTGATTTCAGCATATTCCTTCCCCTGCGGTTTTGGCCGTCCGCGTGCTGACACAAAGAGAGTGTGGGGCCAGCGCGGAAAACGTGCAACCCCAGCCGCAAAACGGCTTTCCAAGGAGGTTTTCTTATGACCGGCAGCATCTCAAACCCGACAGGCAGGGCGATTATTTCAGCCAGCGAACAAGCCGATCTGACCGAGTTGGTTCTGGGCCGCGAGGAGGGCTTGCTGGCCTGGCTCATCCCGCTGGTGCGCCGTGAAAGCGTGACGCTCGATCTGGGCTCGGTCAAGCGCATTGACGCGGCCGGCATCGCCGCCCTTCTCTCGCTCTATTCGAGCGCCCGGAAGGCCCGCCACCGTTTCTCGGTGTCGAATCTCTCGCCGCGCGTGGCGGAGGTCTTGTCTTTGGTGGGGGTGGAGCGGATTCTCCTCTTCCATCGTGCCGTCCGGAAGCCACATTCCAACCAGCGCTTTGAGCGCCCCACCGCCGGACACCGCACAGCAGCGTTGGCCCCCTCCTCGCAGCGCCGGTTTCAGTTGCAAGTTGGCTGAAATTTCCGTGCCGGATTGGCACGCGATTCCAGGGTTTGGCGGGCCGGATGTGACCTTCAACACAGGCAACTGTATACTTTAAGAGATATTCGTAGTAGTGGCTAACTAATCCCGAGAGGCGCTGTCCGATCTCTGGGTGACCCGCACGCGCTCAGCCCCCAAAACCGCACTTTCCAAGTGCTGAGCCTCCGTTTCGCCACCCTCTCCAGGGCATCGCAGCCGCGGAATCCTAAATATGGAGGTTTCATCCCATGACGCAGGGCGCTATGGATAAGTCGTCTGCTGGAAAAGCAGACTCAACCGCAACCAAGCATGTGTATTTCTTCGGCGGCGGCAAGGCCGAGGGAAATGGAAAAATGAAAGACGTGCTGGGTGGCAAGGGCGCCGGCCTGGCCGAGATGACAAATGCCGGATTGCCGGTTCCTCCGGGGTTCACTATCCAGACCGAAGCCTGTCGCGAATATATGCGCGGCGCGCTCAGCCCCGAGGTCAACAAAGAGATGTATGCCGCTCTTGAGCGGCTGGAAAAGCTGCAAGGCCAAAAGCTGGGCAAGGGCGATAATCCCCTGCTGGTCAGCGTTCGCTCGGGCGCCAAGTTCTCCATGCCCGGCATGATGGACACCATCCTCAACCTGGGCCTCAATGATGCGGCCGTTGAAGCGGTGGCCAAGCGCAGCAGCAATCCCCGTTTTGCTTATGACTCCTATCGCCGCCTGATCCAGATGTTCGGCGACGTCGTTCTGGAAGTGGAAAAGAAGAAGTTCGAGCACATCTTCGACGGCGTCAAGAAGCGCGCGAAGGTCAAGTTCGACTACGAACTCAAGCCCGAAGCCCTCAAAGAGATCATCGCCGAGTACAAGAAGCTGATCAAGAAAGAGACCGGCAAGGACTTTCCGCAGGCTCCGCTGGATCAGTTGGTCCTGGCCCGCGACGCCGTCTTCAGGAGCTGGAGCAACGAGCGCGCCAAGACCTATCGCCGCATCAACCGCATCGACGACTGGCTGGGTACAGCGGTCAACGTGCAGACCATGGTTTTCGGCAATCTGAGCGAGAACTCCGGAACGGGCGTAGGCTTTACGCGCAATCCCGCCACCGGCGAGCACGCCTTCTTCGGCGAGTACCTGATGAACGCGCAGGGCGAGGATGTGGTCAGTGGCGTTCGCACGCCGCTGCCGATCAGCGAACTGGAACGCGCCATGCCTCTGGTCTATGACCAATTGCGCACCATCACCGGGAAGCTGGAAAAGCACTATCGCGATATGCAGGACTTCGAGTTCACCATCCAGGATGGCAAGCTCTATATGCTGCAAACCCGCAACGGCAAGCGCACCGGCCTGGCCGCGGTCCGCGTGGCCATCGACATGGTTCGCGAAGGCCTCATCACGCAGGAAGAGGCTATCTTCCGCGTCGAGCCCAATCAGTTGTACGACTTCCTGGTTCCCCGCCTGGTGGAAAAGGGAGCGAAGGTCGAAGTGCTGGCCACCGGCCTGCCGGCCTCTCCTGGCGCGGCTGTGGGCCAAATCGTTTTCTCCGCCGAAGAAGCCGTCAAGCAGCACACGAAGGGCGCCTACAAGAACATTATCCTGGTGCGCGGCGAAACCACCCCTGAGGACATCGCGGGCATGGAAGTGGCCGCCGGTATTCTCACCTCTCGTGGCGGCATGACCTCTCACGCCGCCGTCGTCACCCGCGGCATGGGCAAGTGCTGCGTGGCCGGCGCCGGTGACTGCCTCGTGGACGGCGACGCCAAGGAATTGCGCGTCAAGGGCCACACCTACAAGCAGGGCGACTGGATCTCGCTGGACGGCACCACCGGCCGCGTGATCGCAGGTCAGCTCAAGACGCTGGACGCTCAGCCCGACGATCCTGATCTGGTCAAGTTCATGAGCTGGGTCGATCCGGTTCGCAGGCTCCATATTCGCGCCAACGCCGACATCCCCCGCGATGCCAAGAATGCGCGCCTCTTCGGAGCTGAAGGCATCGGCCTCTGCCGCACCGAGCATATGTTCTTTGCTGAAGACCGCATCGATCACATGCGCACCATGATTCTGGCCGACAACGAGAAGGACCGCCGCGCCGCCCTCAAGAAGCTCCTGCCCATGCAGCGCGCCGACTTTGTTGGCCTCTTCAAGGCGATGGAGTCGCTCCCCGTCACCATCCGCACAATTGATCCGCCACTGCACGAGTTCCTGCCCAAGCGCGAGGATCTGATGGTGGAAATCCAGCACCTGGAAGACACCAAGCCTCGCTCGCCGAAGCTCAAGGAGTTGCGCACGCTGCTGGCGCGGGTTGAGGAACTGCACGAGCAGAACCCCATGCTCGGACTGCGCGGCTGCCGCCTCGGCATCGCCTTCCCCGAGATCACTGAGATGCAGGTCCATGCCATCATCGAGGCCGCCGTCGCGGTCAAGAACAAGGGCGGCGATCCGCATCCCGAGATTATGATTCCTCTCGTTGGATCGATCGAAGAGATGCGCAATCAGGCGACAATCGTCCGCCGCGTTGCCGAGGAAGTCTTCAAGGAGAAGGGTGCGAAGGTCGATTACAAGGTGGGCACCATGATCGAACTGCCGCGCGCGGCTCTGACCGCCGACCAGATCGCCGAAGAGGCTGAGTTCTTCAGCTTCGGAACCAACGACCTGACGCAGACCACCTTCGGCATCAGCCGCGATGACATCAACCAGTTCCTGCCGGCCTACATGAAGGCAGGCATCTTCAAGCAGGATCCCTTCGCCACCCTCGATCAGGCGGGCGTGGGCCAATTGCTGAAGATAGCCACGACCAAGGGACGCCACACCCGCCCCGACCTTCATCTCGGCATCTGCGGTGAGCACGGCGGCGATCCGGAGTCCGTCAAGTTCTGCCACAGAATCGGTCTCGACTACGTCTCCTGCTCGCCCTTCCGTCTGCTGACGGCAAGGCTGGCGGCTGCGCAAGCGGCCCTCGAGGAGAAGCTGACCGGGCCCATGCACTCCAACGCATAGCCAGTAAACCGGCTCCATCAGCAAGGGCGCAGCCTTCGGGCTGCGCCCTTGCCGCGTCTGGATGGATTGATAGAGCTACGGAATCTCTGAACAAGCCGGCGTTTCGAAAGGCCGCGCCCCCACAGGCTGCGGAAAAACTCGTCATTTTGAAAGGGCACGACTTCAGTCGTGCCGCAAGTGCCGCAAAATCAACGGGCCTTTAGGCCCTGAGGGATGTTTTTCGGGTATTCGGATCAACTCCAGGCCTTTTTCCGCTGCCTGTTCAGCCCCAGCTAACTCAAAGTTCTCAGTTTGTCCCGACAATAAATATCCGGCACTCGGATCCGTGAGATCAGCGCCCTCCCAGGCCAAAGTGGAATTTTACTTCCTAAAATGTGCAATATTTTGCAGCCAGCTCTCACCTGCGGACTCATTCCAGATGGCTTGCCGCCTGGTTGATATGGCACTCCAATTGCTCCCACATATTCAGATCGGGAGATCTTCCCCTGGACGCCCCGGTCTAACCGCAACAAAAAATACAGGAGGTTTGAACAATGAACAACAAGCAGAGTGTTAAGACATCCCTGTCCGTCGCTGCCCTGGCGCTTTTCACGTTGGTTGCAGTGCCCGCTTTTGCCAGCACGGCCAACCCTTGTCCGATTCCCAACGGCGGTAGTTCCGGCGGTAACGGTGTTTCCAGCACCTATACGTCGGACGACCTGGGCGGAACCGCTGGCTGTAACGTCCTGATCACGTTTGAGGCAAACGGATCGATTGTGACAACTCATCCCAACGTCTCGTCTGCCTATGACACGGGAAACGACGACAATCTCGTTGGTATCGTCAATGACACCGGCAGCGCCATCACCTCGATCCACCTTTCGAGCGCCCTCAATGATATCTTCGGCTTCGATGAGGACGGCATCTGCGGCGCCCCGGGCTACACTTTCCTTGGAGGCGGAAATGCCTGCTCCGGTGTTGTGAATAATGCCGTTAATGGCTATGGCTATGGTGGCCCAGGGGTGACCTATTCAGGCATCAGCGGCAACAAAAAGAGTGGCATAGTCGATTTTGCAAATGGTGGAATCGCGGCAAACGGAGGCACCTCATTTTTCAGCTTGGAAGGGCCGGTAGCCCTCGACCTCCAGTCATCGGCAACTCCTGAACCCAGCAGCCTCTTGCTGTTGGGCACTGGCTTGATGACCCTGGCAGGCTTCGCTCGCCGGAAAATTCGTGCCTAGTTCCTCATGCTTTCCCGTTCTCACAGCCCCTCGCCTCAAAGCAGATGCGAGGGGCGTTTTTTCAGCGCGTCGCAAGGGTGTCGAGTGCCTCATGTCTGGATTATCAGACTGGGAAAGATCCAATTACTCAATCACTTCTGAGCGTACAAAGAGGAATAAGCTGTTTTGATATATTTATTCACGTCTTTCGAAAATTTTCCTCACTGAACACTCCCGAAGCTTTCAGGCAAATCCTCATCCTCATCGCTTTGAACTTCAGCGGGTTGCTGTTGAGTCTCGAGTAGTGCGAACACATTTGGCCCTGTCTTTTTGAAAATCATTTCCTTGCGCACGTATGCGGCCATTGACCCGCTGAGTGATATACGGTTGCTTTTGTCTACGGTTTTACCCATCTTCTTCAATATCTCATTGACATGCATAGGTTTACCCTCAGCCCTCAGAACATCTCTGGCCTGTGACAAAAGCGTTCCGGGTCGCAAATCCGGTTCGGTTTTAGCATTCACGGTCTCTTTGGGTAAGACCTTAATTGAGTCCTGAATTGCCTGCCAATAGGCCTCCGCTTGCGCCAACTGAAGTTTTAAATCACAGATTTCAGTGTACTTTTTGTCCGCAAGTTTCTGCAAACTCTCTCTTACGCCCATCATCGTAACCTCCTACTCTGTCTAGTGTACATTGAAATTAAAGATGTGAAAAAGAAAAAACTGGTATAGATATAGTGGAAACTGCGGTAAACTCATTTGTATAGGGGGTCGACTCGAATATGGAATCCCATCTCACATACGTCAGAGATCAACTCGAAAAGATTCAGCATTATGCCTCAAATGGCCAATCTTTCTGGGAGGGGCGCGAGTTGATGGAGGTTCTGAATTATAAAGAGTGGCGAAGTTTTCAAGAAGTGATTGAGAGAGCCATACAGGCATGCGAAATGTCTGGAAACTTCGAGATGGACCATTTTGTGCGGTTCTCCGAATTGGTTGAAGGTGGGAGCGGAGCAAAGCTAAAAAGAGAAAACTGGAAGTTGAGCAGGTATGCCTGTTACCTGGTCACAATGAACGGCGACCCGTCGAAACCGGAGATCGCTAGTGCGCAGACATACTTTACTGTCCAGACATATAGGCAAGAAAGCCAGGACCGGCTCAGTGAAGAAGAGCGGCGTCTTCTTCTTCGCACAAGGGTCAAAGATGCCAACCGCAAATTGGGTGGAGCAGCCAAAGACGCTGGCGTGCGCAGCGCCATGTTTGGCATCTTTCAGGATGCAGGATATAAGGGCCTTTATGGCGGCATCGGGGTACGCGCTATTAAAAATAAAAAAGGCATAGGCGATAAAGAGGACCTTCTCGATTGCATTGGTCGAGCTGAGCTTGCCGCAAATGAGTTCCGGATTACTCAGACGGAAGAAAAACTTCGCATAGAAGAAATAAAAGGTGAACAACGGGCTATCGATACGCATCTCGCTGTCGGCAAGCGGGTTCGTCAGGCAATCAGAGAGATTGGAGGTACCATGCCAGAGCTTCTTCCGGCAGAGCCATCGATCAAAAAACTCGTAGCAAAGAAAGCGAAGGCCCTTAAAGGATCTGTGAAACCACCTAAAGAAAGTTAATAAAGGCCGGGTGCCCCAGGTCCGGATTCTCGGACCTGCGATGCCACCGAACCTTGCCAGACGACTCTGCTGGAAATGCTGATTGGCGAGAACAGCCGTAGCGTGAAATGAAAGCCCTGCAGTAGCTGGATACTGAAGGCATCTGCTTCCCCGTCGAAGCGATCCGCCCGGCCACAAGGGGCCGTTGCTGAGAATAACCCTCCGTTGGCGCACACTGTTAGATAGAAGACCCACCCCCCTTACCGGCCGGAGAAGCCGTGCGAAAGATCACCGTTCCCGCCAGCAAAAAGTGTGCATTCACCTTCACCTTTCAGCGAGAAAAAATTTCGCGTTTTTTGCCGGTGAAACTGTGAAGGCGCACATAACCCATCGAATATCAATAAGATCCGCGCAGCATCCTCACAGAAACACCCATATTGCTAAAACGGTGAAACTGTGGAGCATGACCTAACCATCTCAATATGAATAACTTACGCAGCCCCGCTGCACAGAAACACGCAACCTGTGAAACTGCGCGGCTCTGAAGACCGCATGAAGAGGATTTTCGGGAAGAAAAGGAAGGAATCTGGTAGACCTGTTCATGAAAAATTGGAACACGATAACACACCCGGTTTGGTAGGCCAATTACTCACAGATTGGAACCAAATTCTGCGGCACTGCAAAGTTGAAGGAAGATTGGAAACGCCGGTTCGCAGCTTGGCGAGTTCGCCAACGGTGACTCTGAATTGAGATGGTACGACTCGAACCCACTTCAAGCCCAAACGGACCCCAAGTTGGTGGGAACAGGTTCGAGAGGTGAAACCGTATCCTCAATGGATTCAGCGTTATTGCCCCGAACTTCAGAATGGCCGAAGGAATCACCCTCCTAGCCTTTCACCCGATGGTACGTGCCCAAACATCTATAGACACTGGCGTTTGACGAGAATACCGCGTTGAAAACGGCAAATCTCTTTGAAAATGTGCTTTTCGTTACGGATATGTCCTAGGAAATATCGAGTTTGAGGGTGCCGCGATCATCAAATGAGGGAATGTGGGCAAGCGCCGCGATGATGTCAAGCATCTGCATCGCATATAAATGAATATCTTTTGGCTTCTGCTGACCCGCCCGAAACAGCGGTGACTTGCAAATGTATCCAACAATCCCTTCGACATCGTGCACCGGCTTGATTACAACTGGTTTCTTTCTGGCGAGGACATCCTCTGGAAGCCCTGCCTTCCAAGCGGTTTGCCACTGCCTGAGGCTGGTTCGCTTTCTGCCGAGAACAGCTTGTGGCTTGTAGTGGGCTAATACATGTACGTGCGGGTGACACATGCCGGGAGTACGACGGCGCGGGTCCGAGGGCGTCACTTCCAGACGCATGAACCACCCTTGCAAAGTGGGGTCCGCTTTGAGCATAGAAGTCGCTACAGCTTTGATTCCCCTTGCAGTAGAACGAAGTTCATAGTAGTTGCAATCCGCAAGGATGAAGGTCAGGTAGCTCAATTCGGACCGTTCGATGTGGCGTGCAACCTTCCAAAGACGTTTCTCAAGTTTGTAGAAATACCTCTTTGCGCAGCTTGGGCAATAGGGACTCTCGCATCCGGCTCTTGGTCCGAGGCAAGTGGATAGCCTTCTGGTCTCAATTTCGGGAAAGATTCCCGGAACTCCTTGGGAGTAGGCGTAAATCAGATTATGGGCCTCACGAAATGCGGCGGGATAGCGGCGGTCGGTCGTCATGGCTGGGCCTACCATCGAGGTTATTTTTGGCTCCCTATATTCTGTCGAGCATCTTCAGGAATGAGTCTACACTAATCCTCTTAAACTATTGAAAAATATAGCTAATATCGAGTTCGTACCTGAGCTGATGTTTACGTTGTCATTCTGTATTTAACGAATGGTCGCAGCGACCCGCCGAGGCAAGCAAAGCATATCGTGCAGGGCGGGCTGGTGGGTCGGAGCGGACATTGACGCGCCCGCTTTGGTGTCTACCCGGTGGGGGCATTAAAGTGTATGCAGTCCAGTGCCAGCGTTAAAACGGTATTGAACGGATAAGCGGGGCTATGACCAGTCAGGACATGAACAAGACACTCTGGGAGGCGGCGGACAAGCTGCGCGCCCAGATGGACGCGGCGGAATACAAGCATCTGGTGTTGGGGCTTATCTTCCTCAAGTACGTCTCCGATGCCTTCGATGAGCGGCGGCGGGAAGTTGCCAAGCTGCTGGCTGACCCGGCCTCCGAGCTGTACTTTTCGGACAACAAGACGGAGCAAGCCAAGGCACTGGAGGACCGAGATTACTACTCATCCGCCAATGTCTTTTGGGTGCCGCAAGCAGCCCGGTGGGAGACGCTGCGCAATCAGGCCAAGCAGCCCACGATTGGCCGCCTGCTCGATGACGCCTTGGTGGCCATCGAGGACGTGAATCCATCGCTCAAAAATATTCTGGACAAGCGGTTTGCCCGGACGCAGATTGAGCCGTCCCGTCTGGGGCAGTTAATCGACCTCATCTCCAAGATCGGCTTCACCTCCGAGGACAAGGCCAAGGACGTACTGGGCGAGGTCTACGAGTATTTCCTGGGCCAGTTCGCCACGGCAGAGGGCAAGAAGGGCGGGCAGTTCTACACGCCGGGATCGGTGGTGCGGGTGCTGGTGGCCATGCTTTCGCCGCACAAGGGGCGCATCTACGATCCCTGCTGCGGCTCCGGCGGTATGTTTGTGCAGTCGGAAAAGTTCATTGAGTCGCACGGCGGACGCGCGGACGACATTTCCATCTACGGGCAGGAGTCGAACCCGACGACGTGGCGGCTGGTGGCCATGAATCTGGCCATTCGCGGCATCGGATTCAACCTGGGCAAGGAGCCGGTGGACACTTTCACGCAGGACCAGCACCCGGACCTCAAGGCCGATTACGTGCTGGCCAATCCGCCCTTCAACATTTCGGACTGGTGGAGCGCCAAGCTGGAAGGCGATAAACGCTGGGCCTTCGGAACGCCGCCAGCGGGCAATGCCAACTATGCGTGGCTCCAGCACATTCTCTGGCACCTCAAGCCCACGGGCCAAGCCGGGGTGGTGCTGGCCAACGGCTCCATGAGTTCCAACCAGAACAGCGAGGGCGAGATTCGTCGGCGGATGGTTGAGGGCGACGTGGTCGAGTGCATGGTGGCGCTGCCTCCGCAACTGTTCCTTAACACCCAGATTCCCGCCTGCCTTTGGTTCCTCACCCGCGACAAGACGGCGCATGGCCGCGACCGGCGCAGAGAGATTCTCTTCATCGACGCCCGCAAGCTGGGGCGGATGGAGACGCGGGTCCATCGCATCTTCACCGAGGCCGATGTGGCCACAATTGCCGACACCGCGCACCGCTGGCGGCAGGATGGCGAGGCCGAGGGCGCATATGAAGATGTGCCCGGATTCTGCCGCTCGGTAAAAATCGAAGAGATCATGGAGTACGGCTATGTGCTCAGCCCTGGCCGCTATGTGGGTTCTGAATCCATCGAGGAGGATGAAGAATCCTTTGCCGAAAAGATGGATCGGCTCACCACGCAGTTGTCCGAACAATTGGCCAAAGGCGCGGAGCTGGATGCCTTGATCCGTGAGAAGCTGGGGGTGCTGGGTTATGGCCTCTGAATGGAAAACTTGTTTGATTCGAGATGCAGCAAGATCGGTGTCAGATACGCACGCGCGCGGTAAGAATAGACTTGTGTTCTTGAATACGTCTGATGTGCTAAATGGGAGAATACTGAATCACAGTTACACGGAAGTGACGACTTGGCCGGGTCAAGCCAAAAAATCGATCAGGCGCAACGACATACTTTTTAGCGAGATTAGACCAGCGAATGGACGATTTGCGTTTGTAGATATTGACGCAGATGATTATGTCGTCTCAACCAAGCTCATGGTAATCAGGTCCGATCCGAAACTTGTAATGTCACGATTCTTATTCCACTTTTTGACTCAGAAAAAAATCTTTGATTGGCTTCAAGTCATAGCAGAGTCGCGTTCTGGTACGTTTCCCCAAATCACCTTTGACCAAGTTGCGGAATTGAAGCTCCCATTACCCTCGGTTGAGGAGCAACAGAAGATTTGCCGATTTGCTGACGCTCTCGGAGCGAGAATCTTTTTGCTCGATGAAACCAATGCTAAGCTAGAGGCGATAGTACAGACGATCTTCAAGTCGTGGTTTGTGGATTTTGATCCAGTGCGGGCCAAGGCCGAGGGCCGCGAGCCAGACGGCATAGATGCCGACACCGCCGCGCTCTTTCCCGCCGATTTAGTGGATTCCAAGCTCGGCGATATTCCAAGGGGCTGGAGGGTAACCACTCTTGGTAGCGAACTATCCGTCATCGAGACAGGATCACGTCCAAAGGGCGGCGTCAATGGTATCGACGTAGGAGTGCCGAGCGTAGGTGCTGAGAGCATCGTAGGCATTGGGCGATTTGACTACGGCAAAACGAAATTCGTAGCAAGAGACTTCTTTTCAGGAATGCGGAAGGGACACGTTTCCGACGGAGATGTGCTTCTTTATAAAGATGGTGGGCGTCCCGGAGTCTTTATCCCTCATGTGACGATGGTTGGAAATGGATTTCCATTTGAAGAATATTGCATCAATGAGCACGTTTATCGATTGAGAGCAAGGCCGCCTATTCCGCAAGCCTTTCTATTCTTCTGGTTGTGCACAGATTTCGCAACGGAGGAAATGAAGAATCGTGGCACGGGCGTTGCGATTCCTGGACTAAACTCTACTGCTGTCCGGGGGGTGAGCCTTCTCTTGCCAACGGAGGAAATACTCGTTCAATTTGCTGGGCTAGTTGATCCGATAGTGCTGAGGATTCTAGAGAACAGCAAGATGATTCATACTCTTTCGTTAATCCGCGACACGCTCCTGCCCCGTCTGATTTCCGGCAAGCTGCGTATTGATTCCATTTCAACAGAACTCAAGGAGCTATGATGCCAAAGGTCTATTGCATCCGCGCCAACTACGGCGCTTACACGAGGCAATTCGTCGCAGGCGGGTATGCGGCAATCGGCTGGTTGGGGGATGAAGACCTCTCAGCCGTCCATGGCCGGGACGAGCTGACGAGCCTGTACCGGGCGGACAATCCAACTGAGACAAGCAACAATGTAATTGGGCAGCAGGTTGGCCAGATAGCTCGATTCCTTCTGGAAGTGCAAGCTGGGGACTTCATCCTTACTCCCGATCCCAACCCGGAAAAGCTGTGGTACGGGACTGTCTCGCCAGCTCCTTCCTACTTTGTCGGCGATACTTCAGACGGCTGTCCATACCGGCATCGCCGTCGCGTCCAATGGGCCACAACGGCGATCAGCAGGTATGACTTTTCCGTGCCCTTACAGAGTACACTCAGGTCGTCGCTTACGGTTTTCGAGATTTCTCAGCGAAATGAGTTCTTCCGGGCGATTGGCAAGGACGAACTGGTTTCACTACCCAGCAGAGTGGCTTACGACGCCTATAAGGTTGTGCTTGACCAGATCATGGAGTTGACGCCGACAGAGTTTGAGATTCTGATAAGCCACCTGTTGACAGCTCTTGGCTTCGAAGGGTCTGAGCACACGGGGAGGCCGGGGGATGGAGGCGTGGACGCGACAGGTGAGTTGAATGTGAGCAATCTAGCAAAGGTGAAGGTCTTTGTGCAGGCAAAACATTACCAACCCGGAACAAGAATCAGCGCCAGAGAAGTGAAGACTCTTCGCCAGTCGATTCCGAATGGCGGGCAGGGAGCATTCATCACCACCTCGGACTATCAAGCTGACGCGCATAATGTTGCGCTTGAGCCTGGTTTTCCCCGTATTGGATTGGTAAATGGGCGGCAGTTGGTCGATTTGCTGGTGGAGCATTGGGAGGATATTCCTGAAGAGTTTCAAAGCCAGCTTGGGTTGAGACCGGGACTGGTGCGAGTGTAGGCGCATAGGATTGGGGTGGTCATGGCGCAAATCAACGAAGACATGGTCGAGCGGGAGATGCTGGGCTGGTTTGAGGACCTGGGCTATGAGGTCGTCTTTGGCCCGGAGCTTGCGCCGGATGGGGAGAGGCCGGAACGGAAGAGCTACAAGCACGTCCTGCCGGAAGGGCGGCTCCGGGATGCACTGCACCGGCTGAATCCTGGGCTGCCTGCTGCTGCCCTTGCCGATGCTGTGGCCGTTCTGACCAATGCGGGAACGCCGGGGCTGCTGGCTGGCAATCAACAGTTTCACCGATGGCTGACGCGGGGCGTGCAGGTCTTTTGGCAGGAAGACGGCGAGACCCGCAGCGACCGGGTAAAGCTGGTGGACTTCAATCATCCAGAGCAGAACGACTGGCTGGTGGTGAATCAGTTCACGGTAATTGGAGCGACCGCCAGCGGCTGCCGGGAACGCAGACCCGATGTGGTGGTCTTCCTGAACGGGCTGCCGGTGGCAGTCTTCGAGTTGAAAAATGCAGCCAACGAGACGGCGGATGTGTCGGCAGCCTACCGCCAGCTCCAGACCTACAAGGAAGAGATACCGGAGCTATTCCGCACGAATGAAGTGCTGGTGGCCTCGGACGGCATTTATGCGCGCATGGGTTCGCTCTCAGCCGATGAAGAGCGATTCACGGCATGGCGGACGATTGACGGCAAAGAGCGCGATCCGTTGGGGCAGTTTGGCGAGTTGGAGACGCTGGTGCGCGGCGTCTTCGTGAAAGAGCATCTGCTGGATTATCTCCGCCATTTCATCGTCTTTGAGGATGACGGCGGGCTGGTAAAGAAGATTGCGGCCTACCACCAGTTCCACGCGGTGCGGGCGGTGGTGGAGCGGGTGCTGGTGGAGTCCGCACCCGACGGCAGCGGCAAGGGCGGCGTGGTGTGGCATACGCAGGGCGCGGGCAAGAGCCTGGAGATGATCTGCCTTGCGGGCAAGCTGATGACGCACCCGCAAATGAAGAATCCCACGCTGGTGGTGGTGACAGACCGCAACGACCTGGACGGGCAGCTCCACGGGATGTTTGATCTGGCGTCGGAGGTGCTGGGCGAGAAGCCGGTGAAGACCGAGAGCCGGACGGCGCTACGGGAGCAATTGAACAAGCGGCCATCGGGCGGCATTGTCTTTACGACGATTCAGAAGTTTGTGCCGGGAGAGGATGAGGACACTTACCCAGAGCTGACCGGGCGGGACAATGTGGTGGTGATGTGCGATGAAGCGCACCGCAGCCAGTATGGGCTGAAGGCGCGCATCAATGAGGCAGGAGAGACGATATACGGCTATGCGAAGTATCTGCGCGATGCGTTGCCGAATGCCACGTTTGTGGCTTTTACCGGGACGCCGGTTTCCTCAAAGGACAAGGATACCCGCGCCGTCTTCGGCGAATATGCGGATATTTACGACATAGAACAGGCGGTGAAGGATGGGGCAACCGTGCCCATCTACTACGAGTCGCGTTTGGTGAAGTTGGAGTTGGATTCCGCCGTGGCCGATGCGTTGGATGAGGAAGTGGAGGTACTGACGGAGGACGAGGAAGAGGCGGCACGGGCGCGGACTAAGAGCCGGTGGGCGGCGCTGGAAAAGCTAGTGGGAGCGGAACCACGCATCAAAACCGTTGCGGCTGATCTGGTGAAGCACTTTGAAACCCGACAGGACTCGATACAAGGCAAGGCTATGACGGTCTGCATGAGCCGCGAGGTGTGCGTGCAGCTCTACGAAGCGATTGTGAAGCTGCGGCCAGCGTGGCACGACCCGGACCCGGAGAAGGGCGCAATCAAAGTTGTGATGACTGGTTCCGCATCGGACCGGGAGGCGCTGCGCCGTCACGTCTATAGCGCGGCAGTAAAGAAGCGGCTGGAGAAGCGATTCAAGAAGGCTGACGACCCGCTAAAGATCGTCATTGTCTGCGATATGTGGCTGGTGGGCTTTGACGTGCCGTGTCTGACGACCATGTACGTGGACAAGCCGATGCGGGACCATAATCTGATGCAGGCCATTGCGCGGGTAAACCGGGTCTTCAAAGACAAGCCGGGCGGGCTGGTAGTGGACTACATCGGCATTGCGGGCGATTTGAAAAAGGCATTGCAGGAATACACAGAGAGCAAGGGGAAGGGGCGGCCTACCATTCCGGCAGCGGAGATGCTGCTGAAGGTGCGCGAAGAGATGGAAGTAGCGCGGGGGATGCTGCACGGGCTGGACTATAGCGGCTTCCGCGTCAACGCCTTGAAACCAATGCGGGCAGCGGCGGACCACATTCTCGGCCTGGAGGATGGGAAGAGGCGGTTTGCGGATTGCGTGCTGCGCATGACGGCGGCTTACGCACTATGTTGCACGTTGCCAGGGGCAGTGGAATACCGGGAAGAGATTGCGTTCATGCAAGCTGTGCGGACGATTCTGGTTAAACGCGATCCTTCAACAGCTCTAAGTGATGATGCGAAGGAGCACGCGCTGCGGCAGATTCTCTCCCGTGCGGTGGTTTCGGCAGAGGTGATGGATATTTTCAAGGCGGCGGGCCTGGAGCGGCCAGACGTGGGCATCCTGTCGGATGAGTTCTTGGAAGACGTGCGGAAGCTGAAAGAGAAGAATCTGGCGGTTGAGGTGCTGGAGCGTCTTCTTAAAGGGCAGATCAAGACTAGGTTTGGGACAAACGTGGTACAGAGCCGGAAGTTTTCAGAGCTACTGCAAAACTCTTTAATCCGCTACCGCAACCGCGCCATAGAGACGGCTCAGGTAATTGAAGAGTTGATCGCCATGGCGAAGCAATTCAAAGCGGCGGCGAACCGGGGAGAGGAGCTTGGTTTGTCGCGTGATGAGATGGCCTTCTATGACGCGCTGGCGGCGAATGAGGCATCGGTGCGAGAGCTTGGGAATGCCACGCTACGCAAGATTGCGCGGGAGCTGACAGAGAAGTTGCAGAAAAGCAATTCGGTGGATTGGTACGTAAGGGAGTCTGTACGGGCAAAGCTGAGGTTAATGGTGAAGACGATCCTGAAAAAATACAAATACCCGCCGGATGGGCAGGACAAGGCCACGGAGACGGTGTTGGAACAGGCACAGGAGCTTTCGGCGGCCTGGGCGACGGCATAGAGCCGTCAATGGTGCTGATTTCTGGGCTTGCCTGCTTCGCAGGGTTGAACTAGCCCGATGTCTTTATAAGGTGCTTCGCGCTGAGGGGGCACCTGTAAACCAATCAGAGAACGCTTGACAACTCCATCAGACACCAAAAAACTTCCACGCAACCACCGCGTCCCCCCGACGCCGACCACGCCCTGCCATGGTTGGACTGCGTAAAGACGTGGTTTGGAACAATGTACACAGTGAAGGAACCATGGGGTCTACTGCGCTATGCCTTGGCCCTGCATAGTGATTAGTGCGCATGTATGCAGGCGCTATAGCATTTCTCTTTCCGCCCTAATAAAGTGAGCGATTTACAAGTTTCTTCAGATAGTTGTTTGACAATAGTGCATACTGTGCGCACAATACATCATATGGACAGGACAGCATTCGCGTACTTGAGGGTTTCGGGTAAGGGACAAATCGACGGTGACGGGTTCCCACGGCAGTTGATTGCAATCGAGAAGTATTCGCAGGGGAATGGATTGAAGATTCGCAAGGTCTTCAGGGAAGAGGGTATCTCTGGCGCAAAGGAACTGGAGAACCGCCCAGCCCTTCAGGAACTACTTGCCTCAATCGCATCAGCTAATGTGCAGGTCATCATCATTGAGAAGCTAGACCGTCTTGCGCGTGACCTCATGGTGCAGGAGACGATTATCGGTGACCTACGCAAGCGAGGCATAGAGCTGGTCTCCGTTGCCGAGCCAGACCTTTGCAGCGATGACCCAAGCCGCAAGCTGGTGCGCCAGATATTCGGCGCTATCAGCGAATATGAGAAAGCGATGATCGTCTTGAAGCTGAGGGGTGCAAGACAGCGCATGAAGGCGCGTACAGGCCGTTGTGAGGGCATGATTGCATTCGGGGAAGGCCGCACTGAGATGAACGTCGTAAGGCGCATCCTAGAGCTACGGGCCGGTGGTCTGGCGGTAGACAAGATTGCTACCACTTTGAACGCTGAAGACCTCAAGCCGAAATATGGGGCCAAATGGTACGGGTCTAGTGTGTCGAACGTTCTCAAGCGGAATACTCTGGAGCAGGGGGCGGCATGACGACGAAGAAAGCGACAAGCAAACTTGGAAGACGCACAAACCTGTACCTGTACGACGACGACCTTACAAACGTGCAGACCCTCGCGGCTTATGCGTTCTCGAACGGTGCGCGACGAGCGAACATTTCCCTAGTCGCCCGCGCTGCCATGACTGTCCTAGCTGCTTCTCCCAGCCGCAAGTTCCTAGACGCGCTTGAACAGGTATCGAAAGCAGACCAAAGGTTCAAAGAAGAAGAGTGAGGGGGCGGAATGACTTTAGCTATTGAGCGCGTGAGAGAGATTCTTGGCTCACAGGCAGACGGCAAGACCGACGAGCAGATTGCGGCTCTGGCAGCGAACCTGGATACTGCCGCAACGCGATTCTTTGAAGACGTGCAGGAAGCGTACAAACGAAACCCTGAATCCGTGCGGTGGGCAATTCACGCGCATGAGACTGGGGAATCGGAGAATGAAACTGTGGAGCATTTGCACGATGCGATAGAAGATGACCCGGAAAAGGCACACTGGCTGCAACACTCAGAAGAAACAGGGGAATACGAATGAGAGCAATCATTTATGTTCGCGTCTCAGATGCGCGTCAAGCTGACGGCACGAGTCTGGAATTGCAGGAGCGGTACTGCCGCGAATGGTGCGTCCGCAATGGTCTGGAAGTTGTGAAGGTTTTTGAGGATGCTGGTGCGTCTGCCAAGAGCGCAAACAGGCCGCAGTTTCAGGCGATGTTTGCATGGTTGGCAATCAAGAAAAACCGAGCGGGCGTTACGCATCTTGTGTTCGACAAGGTTGACCGATTCGCCCGCAGCATGGAAGACAGCGTCACTTATGAAATCCTGCTGAGAGAATGGGAAATTATTCCTATAGCTGCTACCCAACAAACCGCAGATGATGCTGTGGGAAGGTTCATGCGGCGTGGCCTGCAATCCCATGCAGAGTTCGATAACGCTGTAAGGGCAGAGCGGTCAATACGTGGCATGAAAGCGGCTGCAATAGAGCGCGGCAGGTTTGTGAATCCGGCTCCTATCGGATATCGGAACAACGGCAAGAAATTGCCTTCCCTGCTGGTGGATGAGAAGACGGCTCCACTGATTCATGGAATGTTCGAACACGTTGCCAGCGGTCACACCTTGAATGATGCGCTCAGGTGGGCTCGACAGCGTGGATTACGAGGCAGGAAAGGCGCGGCAATCACTATGCAGACGGCATCTCAGACTCTGCGGAAACCGGCTTACAAAGGGGTGCTGGAAACTAAAGGCAAGCATATTCGCGTATCGCGGCAAGGCGACTGGGAGCCAATTGTAGAACCGGAACTGTGGGCAATGGTTCAGTTGATTCTGGACGGCAAAAGCAGCCCTTTGCAGGTATCGCACCATGCGGCCAATGAGGGCTTTTTGCTGCGCGGTCTACTGGTCTGTGAGACTTGCGGCAAGGTATTGACGGGCAGCGCATCCAAGAGCAAGAACAAACAGCCCCATCCGTACTATCACTGCCAGAAGGGATGCACTCGCCTGCCTGTGTATGAGACAGACCGCGCCTTTGAATCCCTACTCGAAAGCATGGAGCCGGATGCTGTGAGACTTACTCTCACGCGGGAAGCATTCGGGGAAGCATGGGAACGGTTGAACGGGTCTGCGGCGGCTGACAGATCGCGGATTCTGGCGAATCTGGAGACCCTGAACGGCCAGAAATCCCGGCTGCTCACACTGGCTCTGGATGGGCGCGTTTCAGACGCGGATTTTGACTCCCGCTCCGCCCTCTTGACGGCAGGGATTGCAGAAGCAGAGGCGGCTCTGAGCGGCATCGCAGAGGGTCTTGATGCGAATGATTCATGGCTCTATATCGAACACTGCATGATGAATCTTCATTCTCTCTGGAATCAGAAGGATGCAGTAGCTAAACGAGCATTTGGACGGTGGATTTTCCCTGCGGGTGTCTATTGCTCGAAAACAGGCTATCGAACACCTGTAACTGACAGCTTCTTCAGTGTGTTAGGCAGTGGAGATATGCCGCGAAATGAGTTGGTAGCGCTACCGGGAATCGAACATCGCTTCTAAGTATATGATAATAAACTACATATTATTCGCATTATGGCTCAGCTACCCCCATAGTTACCCCTGTTTGGCGAGCGCTGCCCGACAATATCGGGTTACTCTTTCGTCCACGGCAAGACTGCTCTCGAAACACATTTGCACCCTTCCTCCACTCCGGGCCGGGTCCACTTGCCATTCACAAGCAACCCTTTACTGAGATCGTATCTCTTCCTGTTGGCTGCCTTATGCGCCGCGTCCTGTTGAATTTCCGCTTCAGTAGGATGGCTTGGGTCTTTCATACAGGGGGCGTTCGCGTACATCCATATTGCGTGAGTGATTCCAAGGGAAGATTGGCGCTCTCGGTTGATTTGCTCCGTGGCTTTGTTGTGCAAGTTGCGTGTGATTTCCCACGCACGGTCTTGGGGCATTCCCTCGATTCTCACCAGCGCCGCAACCAACGAACGGTGATCCCGTCCTGCCAGTACAGAACTCAGCGCAGCCTCATAAATTTGTGGGATGTGTTTCTTTTCAATACCGCCAAGCAACTCGATATTTTTTCGCAGGTTCGCTTTGACACTCTTGCTCACTGTTGAAGGATCAAATTCAACAGCGAACGGCGAATGGAATAGCTTAACATCTGTCGGCTTGGTAAACGGCTGCAATAGGCGTAGAAGCCGAGACATGCCTTCCTCCGGTGAATCTCCGATGCCCTGAAAACTTAGGTTACAACTTCGGGGCGCACTCGGCCTTTCCCTCCGGACCAAAAGGAATCGAAGCAATCTCGCTTTCGCTCTTGCCGCGAGATCGCGGCATAGCCTGTCGCGCTCCCACAAGTCCGGCATAGGAACCCCATCACCGCTCGCTCGCGGGTGCGCCCTGGGGCAAATGGCGCAACGCTGGCGGTTGACTCCAGATTTGAAGCGATGGCCCTAAGCACAGGTTTTAGATTTTATCGCTCCCAAAATCCCGCCTCCGATATTCTTTTTCTATCTTCGGAACTGCATACATCCTTCGCAACTTTATCAGGAATTGAACCTGGGCGAGCTAAATGCCAGTTGCCGTTATCGAGGACAAACTGAAAGTGTCCATGACAATCGAGGACCATTGGTTGGTATCGGTCGGCTGTGTGATACACGCTGGTATCCAGTCCGCTTAGATTTCCCCAAACGTATACCCCTTGGGCTACTTTATATTCGTGATGAACGGTGGCCATATTTGCCGTGAACTTTACGCCATGAGAGTTTTCGTAAGTTTTCCACACGGTTTTCTCTGAGGGTTTGTTTTGCGCAAGGGCAGGTAGGATCAAAAGAGCCATGCCAACAAGAACGAGAAATACCCTATTGATTTTCATGTTTTTCCTTTCAGAGCAGCCCGCCAGTTCCGCCGGTACGCGCTCTGGCAGATCGGACAGCGTTGGCGCTTCTTTCCTGGCGTGAGCCGACCGATATGCTGCCGCAAAATAAAAATCATTACTGCGCATCATGTAACTGTTGGTTCAGATCATTCATCTTCTGCTGGAGTTGGTTGGCGTTGTCTTCGAGTTCGGGTAATACATTAATGCCGCGTTGCTTGTCTGTGCATTCCCGTGTCCATAAATCGAACGTCACAGTGGTCACTGGAAATAGGTTTTTCCCTAGTAAAAACGAAGCATTTGGCTCATTTACTCCAGGAATGGCACTTGCTCCAAGCTCGGAATTCTCAATGTGAACCCAAAGGCAAACTGTATCGTCCGGCATGACGGTCACAGCATCAAAGCGCAGTTTTTCACGCTCATGGAAAACGACAGGTGTCGCATCCCACTGCGCAGTCATAGCTCGTATGCCAAGGTTGAGTTGTTTAGCCTTGAGATCTTCTTCCGGCGTCGGCGCGGAATCTTTCTGAGTGGGAGCCGAGCCTTGTATTTCCAGAGTGGGCGCTGAAGGCTGTGATGCATTTGACTGATTTGGAGCCGACGGGAGCAGGGTTCCGATGATGACTAGTA